>Ga0247810_10000284_pt1 | contig 70215 bp, 56 predicted proteins | sample UWRJL119311C1_FD_179918 | JGI IMG/M metagenome (GOLD analysis project Ga0247810, IMG submission 179918) | Plant litter microbial communities from Arlington Agricultural Research Station in Wisconsin, United States - UWRJ-L119-311C-1 | ecosystem: Environmental > Terrestrial > Plant litter >...
AATTGGATCCGGTAATTCCGAATAAAGATTCAATCTATCCTAGATGAGCTAGGCGCAAGAGGACGATCACGTGTCTACCCCTATTTAAGCGAGACACTGTTTGCCTCTACCTATCAACTCAAGAGTTCAGCTACTACAATAGTCTGGTAAGTGCCAAGGTATTCTACGATATTTGTAGACTTGTTCAAGTCGAATAGGTGCTATAAACTCATATTCTATGCCAGTCCTCTGATGTAACATCTGCTCTGGCAAACAACAAATTTACTAATGAACAACTACAAAATGAACATTTTGTAGTGCTACGAATCTAACATAGTTAGGTAATTGGCTCATTATGGCATCTAAGTTTATTAAGTCAATGCGACAAGACTTTAAGAGGATAACTTGGATGATATAGACCATCCACTAGAATGACTCTTATGAAATGGGCATCAGATAAGTCATCACTCAGTTAAGCATTTAGTTTGACAATCATTTCTAAGTAGTCGTGGAATTTAAAAGCCATCTGTGCCTGAAAAAAAAACCTCCGATTTAACTCATTTTTACTTGATGCTACTTGAGATGTTTTACTTTCTAATTCCTTTGAGGCTTGACAGGTTATTTTCCATGCTGGCATAAAAGTAGAAATAGTCAAATTGTAGACCTTCTACAAATTGTACAAATGCGTCAAAACCTGAGGCAAGTATATAAGTCTTTCATCTCTCAAGGAAACCACAGACAACATTCAGGATAAGCAGCTGCAAAGAGCTACGTGGAGTTTACAAACTATGCTTCACTACGAGAAACTATCTTTCAGCCAGTCTTCTCCTATGACAGATCTTATGAAGTTTGGTATGTTTTGTAATTGAAGGATGCACCCCCTTTTCCTCGCCTAATTTGTGGGCCTAGGCACAAATCCTCCTCCTTCACCATCTCTCCCACTCACCTCGCCTTACAATAAACAATACGGAACAACTATTAGCCGAAAACCCCTGCGCCTATTAGCCTACAAGACTAGCAAACATGCCTCCCAAGAAAGGTAAATATCATTTCTTGTCCCTTCTAATCACGTCTTTTACAAGTCAGATTGACACAAATCGATAAGTGAACAAGAGTAAGGCGGAGCTGAACAAGCTTCACAACGCGAAACGACGAGAGATCTACCACTCACCGGCGAAGAAGGCAGAGAGAGAGAAAGCCAAGATGGAGAAGGACAAAAAGGAGAGCGCAAAGGCTTTGAAGAGTAATAATAAAACTAGGAAGGGCAAGAAGAACACGAAGAAGAGTCCATCTCCCTCCCCAACCCCATCTCCTGTTCTTTCAGAGTCTCCAGTTTCTCATAGCAATGCCATGGCTGTTGACACAAATGCTGAGAGCGGAAGTGTAAACACTCAATCATTTGCACCTCCCGTCCTGCAACCCGCTTCTTTGCCATCTGAGCATGCTGTTCCTCAGATCGAGTTCACCGACCATGGCTCGACTCCTTGGAATGAGGGTTTAGATCATAAGTTTCTAGAAGAGGCAGCTAGACACTTTTCGTTCCACCCGGGTTTAGAATACTTTGCTAACAGTGTGAACGAGACCGCTGACGCCGAAGAGGATATGTCAGGTAAGCAAAAACTAATTCGAGAATTTGAAAGGGTTATACTGACTAGCAAGTTCGCGGCGCTGCTGCTGGCATGATTGGCAATGAGAATGGTGGAGATGAGGAAATGTACGATTCTCCTTCACCATCTGCAGAGGCCGCTGCTCGTAGTTCGTTCGATGGCCGATCTAGCATTCGCAGTCAACGCAGATTGGGTCAGAGTATGGTTCCCAACGTGGAGAATCGAGGTCAAGGTCACCGCAGTAATAATGCTCAGCCATTGTAAGTTTTGACACGTTTAGATACCAAGTATAGAGCTATGACTGATAGCAATATAGACAACCCCAAAACTCAGCCAACGCATACCCTCGATTCGACGCTCAACATGCTCAAGATAACATGTATGCTGTCCGAACACCAATGTTACAAGACGAAATGGAAAAACTCGTTGGTCAAGTAATTAATAAAGGTAATCGAGAGCACGAAAACCTCCGCAGTTTTCAAGCGAGGACTGACCCACACGGTTTAATCCCTAATCAACAACTACAACAACCCTCAGTTGAACACTTCTTGCCCCGATCTACACCAGCCGCTCGAGCAGAAGAAGAGAGAATAGAGCGATACAACCGAGCTGGCATTCCACTAGAGACACAAGAGCAAATTGCCGCCAGAGTGGAGGAGCTTCTTCAGGACAAGCCTGTCACTGATGAGGAGTTTGCATTCATGTTTCTCGGCGATGATGGCAATGGTGGCGTGAGCGTAAACCGTGGACAAGTTGGAAGCTCTACAGGTGCTAGCTCCATGGCAACCGGTATGAATGCCAGCAAGCCTTCTTCTCAACAAGGCCCAACGCGAGGTCTTACCTTCAGTGAGTTCCTAGCTGCCCGGAAAGAGCACTCTGACTATGCCATCCGCAATGGCGAAACTCCCCCAAGCTACGCCTACACTGGTTTCCCAAGACCAACGCCCCACCCTTCCCATGCTCAGCTTCATAATGAGGAGCGCATCATTATAGAGGCATCTTCTATGCGTAGAATGATGCGTGACATGGACCCCGAGAGACTTGCATTGTACGACCGCAAGCTTGCATTCGAGAAGAGGCAAAAGTCAAAGGCCGCGAAGAAAGAGGCTTGCAAGGAATATGACGCTCTGATGGACCGCAATATGCATGACATGTCACACCATGAAGGATGCAATTGCAGTACTTGGGTGACTTTTGAATTGGATGCTGAAAATGATGATGATGGAGATGATGGTGATGATGATTGGGATGCCATTATGGCAGGCAATCGTCGCCTAGATGATGAGATCTATGAAATTATGAAAAATGCTCAAGAAATTGAAGACAGACGCTCCGGTGGACTCTGAAATCGTTTCATTCGAGAGCCTTCGAAAGACCTCATGACTCTCAGCTCTTATGGAGGAGAGCCTATATATTCTTTCGGAATTCTCGTATGGAGACGTTGGTATAGTTCCATTGTATAGCTTGGCTGGTTCTTTTCCTTTCCTACATTGCATCTGGGAAACCTCTGATTTTTTTCAGTATGTGGCATCACTTTATTGGTGTCGGTTTAGCGAATCTCTCGAATTTTGTTGTTGTGATGGACTTTTCATAGCGAGGCGTCTTCCCGAACATAGTTTTCATTTGCAGGCGTATAGGGTTCTCGACAGCGTATACCCTGGGCTCATACTTCGAGCGTTATCACTTCTGGCGTTATCATCTAATCGCAGACATCATAAGACGATACTCATCATGACTGGATTGGGGGTCTACATAGGTGATCGCTTCTGTGGAGGAAGATGTTACCCACCCTATCTGGGTTGGCTATCAGGTCTGATCTCGTAAAAGATCTCATATAGCCACTTTCGAATTGCGCATCTTGCAATTACGATGAAATGAATTGTTCTTTCTAAAAACCAGTTCTAGCTAAATACATGTCATGAACGCCTTGGGGTACTCTGAACAGAAGACCACCTTTTTTAACAGTCTGAAATCTTTCCTACCAAGTTCTACAAATTCTCCTAGTTGATTTGATCCTAGCCCGCCCCTATAATTAACAGCAAATTAATAGCCTCTACCATCATGCACTGTTCATACAAAGCCTACATGGCGAAACTCCTGCTAACTTTTCTGGCATGGTGCGATACCCTGCGACCAAAGCCACATCCATGGGAGGTGTCTCGAGAGCGTAGCCTGTGCTTTTGTGTTGCGAGTGTAAAGTCGCTGTCTTCACTCACGATAGCCGTGGAGGCTATTGCCTTCTCTCGCATCAGTGATATACTGCCAAGCATTCGTCAATATGGTTCAGATGTCTGGCAGGGGTTTCTTGCATACTCATCTTCTGAGTAACCAGGAAAGTGCATCGTAGGACCGGCCTGGAAGTTAAACGGCGCACTCTGTAGCTTTTAGAATCACCAAGAGGTTAGAGGAAGAAAGTGACCTACGATGTCGATATTCTTTCGCGGCTTACGCTTGATTCGAAGAGTTTCGAGGCAGTTGTTTCCGAGTTTGGATACAAGGTGTGTGACAGAAGTCATGGTTGTAGAAGAGAAGCCAGTGTGGGTTGTGCGATGAGAGCAAGATTAAGTGAGTGTGTCGAAAACACTGGTGTGATGGTATGTGCGATTATTGGCGATGTAGAGACTGAGATATCAAAGGACAGGAAACAAAACACGCTTGCTAGGTAACTCGAGATGACTGAAAAGAATGTAGGGCTACGGGTAGCAAGAATGAGCTTCAATTATCAATGAATGTGTAGTTGTATGTGTAGATATACAAGCAAGCAAGCAAGCCAGGATGGCATCAAAGCTGGCATATCGGATACTGAAGAGATATATAGGCCAAGACGCGGTATTGATATTTGCTGCTGTCAAGGCAACACTGGACGATTAAATGACACCAGCGCTACGAAAGTGTGTTACAACACTATGTTTGAAGGTTACGCGAGTTCTTCGTGCAGCCGTGGCAACAGGAACACAACGTGGAGAGTGTGAGGCGCTCCCTTGCGCCAACAAACTCTATGGCGACTGGTAGCGTCAGATTTTCTGCAACGGAAATTCTTGGGGCGCCGCGATAGTGCTGCATCGCGCCGACCTCAATTTCAAATCACAGATTGGGAGTGTGGGTGGGAGAGGCCCATCACAGATACTCGCTTTAAGTCTTCCCAACGAGTGACAAATTGTGATTTGCATTCGAGTGTTCCCATTGAGTTGTCGAAAAGGGCTGCATGTTTGAGATGATTGAGATATCGCAGAATTAGTGGATCGGCGGGAAGGCCTTAGTTCCTTACTGGAATGTAAGCTACTCACCACAACAAGATTATCATGTGACACTAAAAGCTTCCGTTGCAATCATGGACCAGTTCTGTAATTTTGTCAACGGGGAGCGTTGACAATAAATCCAATGGTGAGGTGTTGCCTGCGTACCAGACAACCGGAACATCCCGAGTTAATCTCAATTCCCAGCATGGAGATTAAGCTTGAACTCTATTGACGCCATGTACTCCTACTGTGGATTCCACCCAAAGTCAAATCCGCCAGATATGTGGAAATTCAAATGCTTCGTTTAATTCGATCATCGCCGACCTTGTATTACTATGTGTGATCCTTCGGGATTTAGAAACCTAGGAACTGGAATTTTTACACTGGTGATAATTTATAGCATAGACTGACTATGCCCGCAACCACTAATTCACCTATTTGGGATAATCCTTCACATGGAAGCTCTTCAGCTTCACGAATTGTTCATAACCAAACTTGCTCAAAGTGACACCTTTACCTGAGTTCTTCCAACCGGTCCATGCAAGATCCTGCAATAGTCAGTATCGGGCCATGTCTTAGCAAAGTTTAAACTTACTGGGCTTGGGTAGTCACATCTGTTGACAAAGACTGTTCCAGCATCCACGCTCTCTGCCAAAGCTGCACCCTTTGCTGTATCTTTAGTCCAAATTGAAGCAGTCAGACCAAATTCGCTATCGTTCATTAATCTTACGGCTTCTTCATCGCTCTTGACCTTCATGACCGGGATAACGGGGCCGAAAGTTTCTTCTGTCATAACTAACATGCTGTGATCAACATTGATCAGAAGAGTCGGCTTAACAAAATTGCCTTCTGGCCGGGACACTGCAAAGGTCGCATTCTCTGGGGTCACATCCTTTGCACCCTTGCTGAGCGCGTCCTTAATGTGTGCCTCAATGGCTTCCTTAGATCGCTTTGAAACGACAGGGCCAATATTGACATTTTTATCTGATGGGTCTCCAAGCTTGTAGCCTTTCAGAACGCCCTGAAGCTTCTCCACAAATTCATCGTGTACTTTCTCATCGACATATATGCGTTCCAAGCTGCAGCAGCTCTGACCGGAGTTGAAAATAGCACCATCCACTATTTCTTCCGCCGCCCAAGCTACATCAACATCAGATCGGATATATGCAGGATCCTTGCCACCCAGCTCGAGACCAACGTTCACTATACGATCCGCGGCTGCTTTCTGGACAGCTAGTCCTCCGGCCACGGAGCCTGTGAAGCATACAAGTGCCACCTTTGGATCTCTGACTACAGCCTCAATGATCAGGGGAGAGCCAGAATGGAAGTACTGAATTACATTCGGTGGAAGGCCCGCTTCTGTGAAGATCTCTGATATATGTTCGACGATAGTGGGAGTTTGTGGGGATGGTTTAAGAATAACAGTGTTGCCTGCAAGAATTGCTGGTATTAAAGAGTTGACGAGGATCAAGTAAGGGTACTGCGGCATGTTAGATAAGGAATGAAACTGGGACGTGAAAACTAACATTCCAAGCAAACAGAACAAGTACAGGCCCTACAGGCACCTTTCTGATAAATCTCTTGAATCCACTCTCTGCCTCTCCATCAGTATCCTTCAGCGCCTCCTCGCTGATCTTCAAGAGATATTCGCCTCTCTTAACAGCTGTGGTAACTTCTACAGCAGTATATGCAATGGGCCTGCCCATCTGCTCAGTGAGCTCCTTCGCGAGGACATCTTGCTTATTTTTAAGCAAATTGAGAGCTTTCTGGACTATCACTTGTCTTTCCTTCAAAGTGGTCTTCTTGAACTTCTCGAAAGCTTCGGTGGCTTGGATTGGTAGTTGCTCTACCTCTGATGGAGAAATGCCAGTTCTGGTCAACACTGGTTTGTTGGTGGTGGGAGAGATAGTGGTAATTGTTTCAGCAGACATGACTACCATTTTCAAAAGTTTCTCAGATGAATTGGTAGCTTCTTGAAATTGTTGTAAGTAGAATTATAAATATGCAAGGTGGGATGAAGGACGGACAGCGGACATATACACGGACATGTAGAAAGTAGAGCTGTGACGAAAGTTGCCCCTCCTTTTGGGGTGGACTTATAAATTGGGGGTGCGGCGATTGAATGGTAGGCCCCAGAAAAAAGTTCCAACGACGAACATTTTTGTTATTTTGTCAAGCTTCACGACACGAAATGGCCGCGAGGAATCACAACGAGTTCTTGGATATACCTGAGGATGAGGAGAGTGGCAGTGAAGGTTACAACTCAGAAATCGATTCGCGGCAAAAGGGGGATAGAAGTTCAAAGCGGCGCAAGGTTGAGAGTGACAATGAAGACGACAGCAGCACCGACGATGAGTTTGAGCAAAGCGTAGAGAGTCCAAGGGCTACAGAGTCTGCGGATGCTACCAAAGTTGAAAATAGAAAAGAGGAAGAGCCGGCCGAGGATACAGAATTGCCGACAAAACCAAAACGAATTCGGAAAGCTGTAGATGATATCCCAGGCGTCTCGAAACCCCTCACGAAGAAGAATCTTGTCGCGACCGACAAAGCAATCAGAAGATCCGGCGTGGTCTATCTATCGCGAGTCCCTCCTTTCATGAAACCTACCAAATTACGATCACTTCTCGAGCCATACGGTACGATTAATCGTATTTTCTTAACCCCAGAAGACCCTACTTCACACACACGGCGCGTTCGTGGTGGAGGTAACAAGAAGCGCTCATTTACAGATGGCTGGGTAGAATTTGTGAGCAAGAAGGCTGCTCGAGAAGCCTGTGAACTTCTGAATGGGCAGACTATAGGAGGGAAGAAGGGCACATACTACCGAGACGATGTCTGGACATTAATCTATCTAAAAGACTTCAAATGGAGCAATTTAACAGAGGAGATTGCTGTTGAAAATGCTGAGAAGTCAGCTAGGATGAGAGCTGAGATCAGCAAGTCTACTAAGGAGAATAAGGAGTTTGTGCAAAACGCTGCACGAGCTAAGATTTGGGAGACGAGAGAAGGAAAACAAGCTGCAAAACGGAAGAAAGAGGAGAGTGAAGGCAAGGAGGCCGGAGAAGGGGTTGCGAAGAAGGTAAAAACAACTGGAGAGAGACCAAGAAGTTTCACGCAAACTTCTGTCGCGGTAAAGAAGCAACCGGATGCTCAGCCCGAACAAGTGAAGAGGGTACTGAGCAAGATTTTCTAGTATGGTGTCATTTGAGTGCACATATAGGATAGCCATTACCACATAATCCAAAATTCTTACACCACAACCAATGTACTTACTTCCTCGAACATTAGAATTGAAGGCAGACAGAGAGTATTTCTAAATAATGGCAAGTGCTAAATTTCCAGGACTAACAATCCTGGTTCCTGCTCATAACTCTACAGTGAATAGCATTTGTATCCACTTGACGATCACTAGGTCAAAGCCGGCTTCATGTGAAAATTGCTAGGAGATATTTAGTTACGCTATTCGACATAATTTACAGACACTGGAAGGTGAACAAAATATATCTATATCAAGAACTAATTCATCCATGTCTCTCTCCTTCTCTATCAATTTCGACAAGACGACTAATGATTTGGTTGCATTTTCTTCCTGATGGTGATACCATACATATTGTGACTTATATTTGTAGAGTAGTAGGAGTCACAGCACCAACCACTCTTTTACACAAGGCGTATCTGCATTATAACGTGGTGATTCGACAGCCTCTCTCCCTCCTTGCTCCCAAGAAATGGTGAACAACGCAGCATCTTGCGATGCCCAAATGGATACTGATTGGACGCTGTGTTGCACAACATCAAAAAATGAAACAGCACCTCACATATATCTGAGTGGGGTCGATATGAACCAGAATCCTGCCTCTGAAAAGATTCCATGAAGCTCGTTGATATTATCTGACTTGGTATTTGTCTCTCGCCTTCCTATACACGGGCTCTTTCTCGCCTTCCTCAAGAATTTCTATCTTAGAAGGCCGAAACTTCTTCAACATGTCGCCCTCAACTCAGACGCTGTACAGGCAGCCAAATCTAGGTAAAAGACGAAAGTCAAAAGCCCAAGCATTAGAAAAGTTGTGGTCAATGTATCCAGCACTACATGACAGTGTGAGCATTCTTTTGCAAGAGGAAAATCTGTCATTCGCCTTTCTAGCAATCGACAATGATCAAGGGTGTTCCAACGAATATGATACCAATATAAAGGGGCGCTTCAGATGTCTGAACCGGGCGTGCTCCCACGGCGGATGGGCGAGCAAAGTAATTGCTATCACGATACGCATGTACCCCAGCCAACAATACAACGCTAGGGTGTACCACCAACGCTGCAAAGAATGTAGAAGTCTCAGTCAACCAATCCCTGATGATTCATACGCAGAGAGAATTGCATATCGACTAAAGAAGTGGAGTGGAATAGAGATGGATCGACCAGCCTATAAGGAGTCGCACATTGCGCAGCGTCCGCATGAAAGCGCTCTGTACGAGGGTTGTAAACATGGGCATTGCAAATTGAGTTACAAAGTTACCCCACGCTTTCAGAGCAGGAATTATACGATGATTGAGAAAGCAAGAGGTGGAGATCGGATCTAGTGATGGATATGTGCCGTAATAGGAGATAGTCATTTGTTTCACGCAAATCTATAATTTTCGTAAAGTGGGCTTCCCTTTCGAATAGATCAGGAAATTCCCGCAAACTAGTATTGATGTTGAGCGTCGGGGAGATCTAGGTATGGGCTATGAGTGAGAATCCAAGATTCGACGAAGGGAATTTTCTTGAGTCAAGTATGTGAGCTTAATGCCTTCTCGTTCTTTGCGTTTGCAAGTGTTTATTAAGGTGCTTTGAAATGAACTAGTTTGTAATTGTTTTATATCTTAGCCGCTAAATACCGAGATCCGTTGTTAACTGATTTCTACCCATAATATCAGGACATGATAGTCATGTAATGAGTTAATACTGAGTCTATATTGGTTCATTCAAATATCCAAAACCGTAGATCTCCAGAACGATAGCCCTTAGATACAAATCAGACGGTGACCAGATACAGATTGACAAATAACATGTTATTTTGAGACCCGCAATGATCACGGAATCTTCAAAGTCCTCATCGTAATTTACCACTTCAAGCATTTTCAGTCCGGCGCTGTTTAACAGATGTTCCCAACGAGCTTTTGTGCGTTCTATACCACTTGCAAAGTTCTTAGTCTAGCAACTATATGTACTGAAGAGCAAGGAAAACTTAAAACTCTGCGTAATAGCATGAAAAGGGCGGAGATATTCAAAATACAGCGGAGCGAGTCAAGAACCAGGTATACAAACCTACGCATTTCATCATTTCTATATCATGGTGAGCCTCTTCAGCCTTAGCGTCTCGCTCGGGGAGGACTACTTTGTCGATCAAGATCAGCGACTGGTTGGTCAGGCATGCTCTGGGCTCTGGCATTGATTAAGATGTCTACGCATTTGGCATCTCCCCAAGCATGAGAGATGTTCCGGAGATGGTTAGCTTGGGCTGCTTTGCGACAAGCAAAATAAAATGTCAGCCGAGATATATTCTTCAAAGGTACTTCCGGGGACAAATCACATTTTGATAGGCTGTGGTGTGAAGATATCATACACTTCTGCCTCGATTCTGGTAGACGCAAGGTTGGATTTTGTCTGCTCTATGACCTCTGGTCGATCTTAGAGAAGGACTCTCCCAGGGAGATCCGCGAATCGTTGGGGTCCTGTTGAGCCGCCAACATCCAACATCCAGTATCCAACATCCAATATCCAACATCTTATATCCAACGGTGTATGAGCCCATCTTGAAGCGCCCTCCCTCCCTGAATCCTCTTCATCTGATGTGCCACCAGAAACCAAATCTCGTGAGAGATCCATCCCACTCCCTTTCATCTTGAAAGCTTCAACGAAACGAAAAGCAAGGTCCAAGACTGAAGATATTACGTCCATAATACTCACACTGGAATACTAAGTACGTCCTCCTCGCCTCTCCACCCTAATAGGCAGCTAGTTTCATGTCGGCAGCAACTTATTTGGTATCAGTCACGTTAATTCAGCTGGGCGGATTATCACAAGTTCTATCTTTCAAGTCTACTATCTACGCTTGGCTAATTTTCGCGCTTCCCTTTTCTTTACCATTGGCAATGGCATCCCCAAACACCACTCCCAGAATCGTCGAGTTAGCTGCTCAGATAAGCACTTCTGTTGCTCAGCTGCAAGAGCATCTATCAGCTCAAGGCGCACCAACCCCATCCTTTGCTGAGGACTGTCCTGAAAGCCTCCCCCTGATGTGTCTCATCTTAAAGATGATATCCTCGATGCAACTGCTGATCTACACGAGCTGCTCCTAGATCCCCCAGCGCTGCTCTTTAAATTCGCTTCGGCAGGTATTACTTGGACCCCGGTGGAATTTCTCATGAACTAACGCTTCCAGATCTCTCACCTGGTTAACATCGACACAATTTGCCGGTGTAAAATCCGGATATGATACCTTCTGCTAGCCAAATATCTTTTGAGGAGATTGCTCAAAAGACAGGCCTTCATAAAGGAGCCGTCAGACGCCTTCTTCGGCACTCCATGGCCATGAATATCCTGAGAGAACCGGAGCCTGAAATGGTGGCACATACTAGAATCTCTGGGTTCTTGACGATTCCGTATATCAATGGCTGGGTTAAATTTGAAAGCAAGGATACATGACCTGCTACTACTAATGTGAACATTCAAGATCCTTTTAAATTAAAAAATCGTATAGGACTAAGCTAACATATATGATTTGATGTAGATTGTAGACGCGATACAGAAATGACTAAATTCCGAAGAATCCAACGTAACTGTGAGTGTTTTCCATATCCTTAAGCGATTTATATATTTTGTCCTTTGGACCTTTCCCCGACTCTTGATGATCAAACTATAGCCCGTGCTGATCTATTTAAGGCTTCGTTCTTGCCAATGACGGCAAGTCAATCCAAGGGGTCGTCACTACGGGCCGTGAGCGGGCGATACGCTTTGCATCTGGCATGCAAGCCATAGACCATGTACCAGGTTACGCCATTGAACACGTTTTCACGGTCTATGATTGGGCTTCCCTGGGAGACGCGCTTATCGTCAATGTTGGTGGATCTAGGGGTCAAGCCGCCACAGAGCTGGCGAAAGAATTTGGAAGTATCAAGCTAGTTGTCCAAGATGCAGAGAGAATTATTCAAGGCGTGGAATTAGGAGTCCCTGAGGAGTTAAAAGGACGCATCGAGTTTACATCACACGCGATCTTCGAACCACAGACGATTAAGGCACCTGTCTACTTGTTCCGCATGGTCTTCCGCGGTTTGGGCGACAAATACGCTTTCCTAGCCTTGAAAGAAAAGCACAAATTCCGGTTCTTCAACCCAGGGTAAAGATCCTCATTCAGGATGTATGTATGCCAGAGCCAGGCGTCATCCTATTATGGAGAGAGCGAGTTTCAAGGTATGTGGCTAGGTGTTGATACGAGTTATGAAGAATGAAAACTAAAGAAAATTTACTAACGGAAACCTCACAGAGGGTTTGGTGTCAACGGTTGATTAACCTTGCAGAACAGAGAATAAGTGATTCAGGAAAAAGTGCAATGCATAGCAGCTGCATTCACTTGAAGCATTTAGCATTTAGCATATTCAACACATAAACGATAATCCACTCCCAGAAGAAGAAAACCAAAACTAGGAAGGTTGAATTGTGACATATTTCGATATAATATTCAATTTACAAAAGTTCGCCTCAAAATGCTGTAGTCCATCATTGCAACCTACCACTTATTAATTTGTTGGTAGCCACAATTATTGCATGTCCATCTGCCATAACGGTTTGTCTTTTTATCACAATTTTTGCAATGGTAGCCACCCAATCCAAAGAGTCCCTCTCTTCTAACACTCGGCAATTTCTTTGGAGTTGAATTTTCTAACAATTTCTTTTCAGCTTCTAATCGTGTTATCTTAAGATTGCTCTGCTCCATCTCGTCTTGAAGAAGTCTAACAAGCTGTTCATCACCTGTCACTCATTTAGTAGTGTTGTCTTCCTCATATGTAATCATACTAGATGAATGACACAAGAAATAGGTTACTCACGATTTCGTTGCGCTCTTTTAAGCTCCGTCAATTCAGCGGCATACGATGCTCTCAATTTTTCTTCTAGCTTTGCCATTTCTTCTCTGATTTCTGTGCCCGCTGCCGTCTGAACTAGAGTCTTGCCACTATGAAAATCGTCTTGAAGTTGAGTCGAAATTGGTTTATTGTTCAGCAATGACTTGACCAGTGCACGTGCATCATCTTCACGTTCTGTCGTTATTCTGGTCATAGAGGAGCCACTCTCAATCATATCCTTCCAGAAGACGTTTTCCAGCTCTGATTCACGTCTCAAGCCTTCTTCTTCAGTCACCCGCTCCCACATTGTAGTCGCGAGAACAACATTTCTCATCGAGTTCGCTCCGCAAAGTTTCTTCATCATGCGCAGGTTCTTAAGACTTGGCCCTACCATCCGTGGATCGATGATACGATGGAGATATATAATTCCCGATAACAGGCACCCATTGGCATAGGTGTCTTTCATCCATCTAGCAATTCGTGCCAAAATCTCGGTATCACTGATGTTCGTATCGCTAAAACCTGGAGTGTCTACCAGCATTACCGGTTCGTCGTCGATTATGCATCGCACAGCGACCACATCTTCCGTACCTGTGTTTAGAGCGATTAGCTCCATATGTTCTTAGTTTTAACATCAGCTGATGAGACACACAAGACGTTAGGCCATGGCCAATTTGAAGATTTTCTCCAGTTACCGCCTTGACAAAGGAAGTCTTTCCAGTTCCTGTTTGCCCAAACACAGCTATAACAATAGGCGGTTTGGTTTGTTCGTCAACAGAATTATTGCCCTCAGAGTCGGATGAATCAGCAATCAATGAATCTAGGGAAGGGGACGGCACTCTAGCTTCAGAAGCTATAATTTGAATATCGGTAGTGGAATATTGTTAAGCCTCGAGTAAACTGTAAGCTTCATTCCAGCTTTTTGGTCCAGGAAGTGTTTGTCTCGGTGACGAGACTTTACTAACCGGACGTGGTGCGTCTAATCTCGTAGGTAGCGGTAATCTGCGGAACGGTGATTTTGGACGACTTGAATAATTAGGGATTGCTTGTTCTGTTAGGAGTGAATCGAATCATGAGTTATGAACATTTCATTAACAAGAACAAGATATCGATGGGATTTTGTCACCTGTCTCGAATCACTTTTCTAGTAGAGAAATCTCACCGTTTTGATATACTGCATCGGGATTATCGTCCCACTCAGTGTGCCATGCACCAGGCACTGGAAACGAATCAAACATTTATTATACGCTAAATATATTTGTTGAATTGTATCTATTGATTTCGAACACTCGCAGTGAAGAAAAAGATATTTCTGTAGTAGCTATGATCTGACCTGAAGTGGGGAAAGTGGGTAAATAAGTATGAGCTATCATTGTGTGTGGTTCGCATTTCGTGTGACGGGGGATCTTTGGTAAATTGATAAACTGGTAAGGTAATATGCTCTGTTCTACAGGTAGCAGACAGATCAATTCGACCCCGATTCGCTACTATGCTTACAAGGAGTTATTTGAGATGGATCCAACCCTAGTCTGGATACCATTTGAGGAGATTGTGGACGGTTCAAGCAGAAAACCTCCAAGCAACGTACATCAGTTGTAGCAAATAATGTCTTTGTCGCTCTCACCTCATACTTTAAAACAACAAGGCTTTGGGAAACTATTCCTTACAACTTGCGACGTACTGCAGATACTGATTCAGATTCAGCGCTGCCGGTGTTGTTGATAGTATATATGTGGCCAGTGATAACGCGACAGTTAAGCGACCACAACTTGAGAATGTAGGTGTGAGTGGTACTACATCAGAGAAAAGCCCTCCAGCCGTAGGTCCCTTGTATATCTACCCCAATTCATTTATCTTGAATAACTCGAGTATGTAGAATAGACAAATCCTGTCGCCAATTCGCTTGTTCCATACTCGCCAACCATTTTAGAACGCAAAGACCTTATGTTTATGACGATAAAGTTTTACCAAAATAACCTGACTTGCTCTATAAAGTCATCAGCACTATCAGATATATGAATCAAGTTTCGACATATTAGAACGTTAAGTTCCGGTTCTTGAACGGGATCAAAGCCAAAATTACCGCCTGCAAATAGTATGCCTCTCTCCCAATTACATCGCCAGTCAACAGTCCGACACTTCCATTTTTCTGCTTCGAGTTGACCCTCCCAAATACCTCATCATCTGCATGTCCCAATTCCATACCTCCACGAACTAATTTCGCTACCTCCTCCGGCTGGTAAAATGAAGCCGTTCTTGCTTTCCCGACCTTTCCGTCCTCTCGATCGATAATCACAACCCAAGCAAATGATTGTAGAGTACCAGCTATCTGGTCGGGTGTATCTTCGACACCACCTTCAATGCCAATCCAATAATCGGCTCGAGGTTGTAGCTCTCTGGCATTTTGAGCTCGGTTGAGAGCGCCTTGAAGTGTTTCGGAGTCAGTAAAAGGCTGTTCCGGGACACCCGAGGGAACAGCGATGCCGTTCGCATTATAGCTCTCTGTGGGAAACATAGCCTGAAAGCCTCCTAGTGCTGCAGCTATCTTGAGGGGATTTTTGGATGCGATAACGATCTGTTTTAAGCTGTGCGATATATCTTGAGCGTTTGTAGACTCCATGACTAGTGTGTTATACCGTTTGCTCCCAGAACGCGACAATCAGTAGAGCTGGGCAGGTTGGCTCAGGTTCTTTCGTCTATTTCCAAACTGCTGTTATCAATCCCGTGATCTGTTGGAAAGCAGCTATCGTCGATTGAAGAGGAGGGAAAACGAATTGGGTGGGGTTACACTTGGATTATCGGGAATATTCCGGGGCTGGTACCATCACGTGAGTCCAATCCATCTTCTTTTCCAAGGCACAGGTACAGATGTACAACACTACATTCATCTCGATGCTCCAGTTCAAGGACGAAAACTGCTAGGCAAATCTAAGATAGCCATGGCCTTCAAAGGCCTCATTTCTTTTATCTAATCTTCTCGCTTAGAATGCTTACCCCTATCTTATTGTGGAGCAATTTAGCGACTATACAACCAGAAATGCGAAACTTTGAACAGAAAAGAATTTCAAATGAGAAGAGCTACGAAATTCGAGAGCTGGATTCGTTCCTACGAAAACACAATACGTTTAACTCCAGGTATAGCACTAGGAAGTGGCTACTACTTATCGACAGCCTATCACTATATAAATGTAATTAGCTCTAGCGTGCTTCTGGTCAACGCAAGCTTTCATGGTTATGATATGTGATCTTAGCTCTCAATTCAATGTAAAATAACTAAAACATGCTATAACATTCTTGGGAATCCGTTATGACAGGTCCTTCGTTGACATTATGTGAGAATTACTGCATCCTTTGCCAATCTCTTTGCTACAAGTGACGAAGCCGAAACATATACACATATTTATGTTTGCTTCGAGTTTCAAGTTCCCCAAAATGTCTTTAACTATACGCTATTACAGTCAGAAGATTTAGCTCTAGTGTTATACATAACAGACGTCTCGAAGTAGCCTAGAATGAAGTATGGCTGTTTACTCTTCTTCCCTCCAAGTATTCAGACTTTAGTATAGACTACCACCTATTTTGTGTGATCCACTATGTTTCACTTAGAACCGCTGTGGTCAAGGTGCAAATTTGATTTAAAGACTGGATATTGGAGGAGAAGCAATTGGAGTTAAGAATGGAATGGCATTTGCGAGAGTGAGGCATTACAAATAGCAGTTTGCTACTCGCTAGAATTTCATTTTTAGGCCCCAGTATCATAAGAGTACCTACCGTAAAGCCAGTGCTTTTGTTGTTGTACACGCTTGATTACAAAATATTTTCAACCACAAAACATACCTTGCCAAAATTCAAACCGGATGCAGGCTCCAACTCTGTTAATTATATTAGCTTTTGCTACGTACTCCCATAATCAGCCCTTGTGGGAGCCTTTTCAACCCTTGTGCGAAGAGTAGTACATTTCGCCCCGTTTGTCACCGGACGGGGTCGGGCCCCATTTCCTTGCTAGGTGAAATCGCCCCTTTTGGCTAAATGAAGTAAGGTTATAATATCACAGGAAATTATGAACAGTTTTAGCTTGCAAGTATCTGACTTACGTTAATCGCAAAGCAGTCCCAACAAGCGCATAGAAGCATATAATCCCAATGTAGAAGAGTAAAATCTCACTTTCACAAAGTGGGAAATAAACTAATTACTATCTGATATAAGTTGAAGGTCTGAATTTGACCTAAGCAATTGCTATAGTCCTAGGTCAGACTGACGCACACCAGCAGCTACCAATCGTGGGAGATTTGTTACTCATTGAAATGCCACATCCAAAGACTTGTTAAGGCTCACATAAGTTGGCATTGTTCCAAATCTAGGTATTGTACTTTTTACTCTAACTTCAATATCATTTTGCCTTCTTTTGTTTCCGAGGTTTCTTTTTACCGTCGAGTTCAGTCCCAGTAGTCTCGGCCTTTTCAGCAGATTCATCAGTGGCTTTTCGATCCTTGTTTAGCTCTTCCTTCTCTTTCTTTGCAAGAGCTCTCCGTACAGCCTCCTCTCTTTCAACTCTTTCAATCAGCTTTTCGCTTCCCTCCCAAAGCTTCTTCGCAATAGACTCGTCAGTAACATCGACGCGGGCGTAAGGAATCTCCTGGCATTCCTTAATGAGCCTTCCACCGGCACCGCGACCTAAGTCGACCTCCATTGCAGCGTATAGAACACTCTCTGCACCTCCTTCTGCACTCTTCAAGAACGTCCACACAACCTGCCAAAGTGCCATATATAGTGCCAGCCCCCAAAGTGTCCCTCTGCTAAACCATCTTCGCATTCCGGGTGTTCTTGAATAACCTGGATCTACAAATACAACTCGTGCGTTTGACGGTAATCCATCAGGTCTTTTGTATGCGTCCAAATGTTTTTGAAATGCTTGCCCAAATATCATTAATGCGAACTTGCTTCTTGCATATGCACTCGATTCCGTCCATTCTTCTTTTTTCAACGCTAAACTGCCATCGTCCATTGGTGGTGCATATTTATAGGAGGAGCATGTGGTAAATATAATTCGCACATCTCGATCTGATGGTTGCGCTCGAATAGCAGGACTCAGAATGCTCAAAAGATGGAAGTTGGCAAGATAATTAACCATCCAGTTCTCCTCCAACCCTTCGGGTGTTACCACACGAGGTTTTCCTGGTGGCGTAAGAGTCGCCGCACACAGCACTATCATGTCTAATCTTCGTGGTGGAGCATTATCGATCCATTTTGTTGCAAATTGTCGCACACTGTACAAACTAGCCAGGTCCACCTGTTCCGCATATATCATCTCGTTTCCAGTCTTCTCTCGTAGATCCTCAATATATTCCGCAATGAAGAAGTCGGTTGGAGGTTGGTGTGTAAGAAGCACTATCTGGGCCCCACGAGTTGCCAGTTCTAATGCCACCACGGCACCTATACCAGAAGTTCCTCCAGTTATCATCACAACCTTCCCATGCATTTGTCGCTCAGCTGTATTCTTTGTGCCTGTGGAGTACCATTTTAGAAGGAAAACAATAGAGAGAACCACAACGACCTTCGCGATCGTCCATGTCTCAGGCAGGTCGGGAAGCCAGGGAATTCCTCCCCAGAATGCCTCCTTTGCGAAATATATTGGCATTGGAGGAGTTCTGTGTTGTGCAGTTGACGTTAATTGAATTTGTTCTGAGATCCAAGAATAGAAGACACATTAGAGACACGATTCGGAAGCTGCAGCCGAGACTTAGAACCTTTTTCGGTGAGAGGTTAAAGCGGCGGACCTCAGCCACAATAATCATTACTTGCACTTTATGAATTGACTGCTGTATGTCTCTTAATGCTGATTGTTTCACCATATCTACCTTGTATGTGTCAAATAACTGATTTGTTATTTTGGAAGTAATGATTTTTAACAAAACACTCGAAACAATAGACAACAATTGTACTTTTGTAGGCCTCTGCCACCAAACCGCCGCTTTACTTTATCACGGAACGACAATTAAGCTTAATTACTACCCGAAGCTAACCTGAAGTGGTGAATCCATTTCAAGTTGCCTGCGCCACATCGTGTTCTTACTTATCTTCAGCATCATCGTCAGTCCTCATGACAACCACTACTGGCTACGTAAGGATTTCACTCAAGTCGAAAGATGTCGGATGATGAATATGAGATCCCTCTCCAAGACCAAAGAACTTTTGGGGCAGGTATAAAGCGACAGCGCGTCAGATTTGTACCATCAACATCAATTACAACAACCAATCTCGCCACAACTCTCGCCGATACTAAGTCCGCCAGCGATATCTATCTTAGCTTGGTACTTCCTCAAGATACCCAAAAATCTGAAAGTAGCTCTAAAGCAACTTCTTTGCGGCCAACTATTACAGATCGGTCATCCAAATACCATGTTTGCGATGTCTGCAGCCTGCCACTATCTGCGATAAACTCCAACCCCTCTACTTGCCTGGAAGAATCCGCACAATCAGAGCGACCTCACGAAGCGTCTCTTGCGCATCAGGTCTGCCTAGATCATTCGCATCCGCCTTCTCATCTTGATCGGAATCGTAAGGGTTTGGCATATTTATCAGCTTATGGGTGGGATCCAGATTCAAGACTCGGGCTGGGCGCAGAAGGCCAAGGCATCCAATTTCCTATAAAAGCAAGACCCAAGGATGATAAACTTGGTATTGGTGTGGTGTTACCCAAACCAGGCGAGATCCAGAAGAAGATAAAAGTCAAGAAGCTAGACGCGGGGAAGATCAGGAAGATGTACGAAAAGGACAAGAAAAAGGGCGATCAGTTAAGAGACATGTTTTATCGAAACGAGGATGTAGAAAGATACTTGGGCGGAGGTTGAAAGCCTCAATTTTCGCCTTCAAAGATCAAGATTTCAAAGACTTAAAACACCTTTTGAGCAAAAGAGCTGAGGAGCCGAGGCAATTTTGCATGAGAGAGAATTCTAAACGTCTATATTCACAGACCAGTGGAACAATCCACTTTTATGAGAATGTTAACTGATGTCATTCCATAGCTGATTTGCCTGATTTGCCTGGAGAATCGGTCATGGTCAACAATATCGAAAACATGCTGATCATCTCCACTTGCCATAAGCTCTAGCGCACTACTCGCATACGGGTGTAGCTTTAAGCTTCGAAGACAGAATGTTACACCTGCTGCTCTTCGCTATACAATCACCTATGAAGCTGAATCTATATAAAGAACTTTCACTACTCGTAGACTGTCCGAGTGCATCAGCAATAGTACTTGGCACGTATCCGAAGCTACAAGTTTAACATGAGCCAGAGGAAAGCGGGCATCGAGTAGGTACCAAAGTATTATAGTATGTATGATGTATATATTAAATAATAGAATGCTTACTGTTGCGATGGTGCCAAAATGTAAAGAATTTTACCTATCCGTTAGAGTTATTCTTTCGATCAAAAGCTCATAGGCTCTAGCATGTATCCATTCCCAACTAAAGTAGACAATCTGTGAATGTCTTATTCGGTTATGTGAAATATGTTCCGTTTGAAGGCAATTTGCTAACTGACTTTTTCCAATGTATCAAATACACCTGCACTGAATCTGATTTAGCTAATGAGAGCAGCATCATTTTGCTTCATCGATATTTATTCTCCAATTCGCCGGAAGAATATGTAGAACGTTACTACGTGTAATCAATGTTGTTTAGATATTCCTTGTGTCCAAAAGACATCAAGTCCTCCGCTTATATAATAATCATAGAAAACCAAAATGTCTCTGTACTTCTCCGCTATCGAAGTACGCAAATAAACTCATAAGTATACGCGGTATATGAAAATAATGCTATGTTTTAAATTATAGATTGCTATGCTAGTAGAAGAGTTGTTGCAAATTCAACAGTTAAGCACAACTGTTGTCACAGTACAACGACTTTTTAGTTCTCCAAATATACAAAAACTTGCAAACCGTCTACCAAAACAAATCAAAACACACATCCTAGTATATGAAGAGTGTGTTAGCCCTTTCTACCGCCATGCTCACGCCCGATCAAAAGGGTATTACATTATGCACGTGATCTACCCACAAGCAAAAAAGTCAAATGTAGATTTCACCTCCCAATCCTTCCATTACCTCTCAACAAGTCTATTACATATTTTAACAGTTAATTGGGCTATTCTATGCTATCCAAGCCAAGGTAAAAAAAATCACCGCACAGCTATTTCCAAATTGTTCGTTTCCCGCATCATCACTGCCGCCAAAACCGCTAAAACCGCTTCAAACCTGCAAAAGATTGATGCCCATTCTCGAAATCGAACCGGCTTGTCATGGATAGGGTCATTTCTTCTTTTTTTTTGGCTTGGGTTGCTTAAGCAAAGACCATGTATGTATTAAAATATTATACAAAAAACCCTTATTTAATTAAATTAAAGATGTTCTCTCTACCTGTATATAATTCAACCTGTGTGTGCATGAGCGAACAATTACTAGGAACAAAAAGTGGAGACTATTTCCAAATTTGCCAAAAGATAGTTTTAACTCTTAAGTTATGCCCACTCTCGGACTATGCGTATATTAGAAATGTTGACGTTAGAAAGAATGACAGAACTCACATCGAACCGAGGCTCTTCTCATTCCTAGCTTCAATTCCGAAGAATTTAATACGAGTGAGACGCTGTACCCCTAAGCCAAGCGGGCGTTTAGAGTTGTTTTGAGGCTGAACAAATTTTGATGAAAATATAAAGCTAGGGGGAGGTGGGGGAATGACCATGAAAGATGACTGGCTTGCAGTGATATATATTAGGTAATCACCTCCACCCCTGCTTTCCAATCATTGCCACTATCTCCTTGTTATGGTAAATCATTAAGAATGGGAGAAAGTTGGAGAGAGGTTGAAAGTTGGAAAAGGGCGGAGAATGGTCGCGAGGTTGAAAGACAGGTGATTAGATGCCTTTGTAATACAAATATATTATCGATCTATGCTGTCTGGACAATTACTGAGATTTTAGGACCTTCGTGGTATGTGGTATAGTCAATCTATAGTTCTAACAAGGGAACGTCTTATTTAAAGGAACGCTGCATCTACTCCACCACTTCCTTTCCCATAAAGTAACCATAAACATAGCCGGCAAATATCCAACGTATAACCACCAGGCTGGCCAAGGATCCCACATCTCATACGTTCCGTCTCTCCAATATACTACACGTTCGGCGAATTCCATCCATTGCTCTAACAAATCAATGAACGTGCATTTACCTTTAAGGAATTGTGAGAGTGGCAAGAGAACCATCGTTACCAGATCACTGCCAATCCAGTAATAGCTAGGCGTATATGGTGCTGGAACTACGAGGTCCTCCGAGAGATGCCCGTTAGAAACCCCTTTGGGTTCATGTTCGTCAAGGACAGATAGATAGGCTTCGGCAAGGTCTTCTGATTTATCGGCGAAGAGAATACCAGCTGTATTGGGGCGTGGGTTGCATTCGATAGGGTAGATGACGTTCATGAGATCCCTCACTTCCGATGGCGAAACGCCGGTCTTGATTTCCGCTTTCCTGGCTATGTTTTCATCAACTAGGAAATCGAGTGAGAAATGACCAGTCCCAGAAGCCAACATTTTTGTGGCGTAGATGGTAGTGTAGCGAAGCATGGCTTGTGATAGCGCCGAAGACGCTGGTAGAGGGGTATATTCTAACAATAGGTCTGCGGAAGAGCAAGCGACAAATGCTTCCACTTTCCCCTTGATGATCAAGCTATGGGTGCAGTATTCGGGACCTTCAATGTACTGCTGCAATACAAAGGGTCGGAAAGGTGTGGGGCCGACACTCTTAATATGCTGTGCAGTGTCTTGTCGGGTATACAATGGAAGAATGGTCATGTCTGTGCGAATATTTTCATCCCATCCAACACTCTTCAGGATATACCGATTGCCAGATGTGTATCGTGGCTTTTCTGGGTAAAGAACAGCCAATGCCTCCGCTTCCGAAGTCACCAAATGCGTGTCTGGAACATTGAGTCCCATCTCTCTCGTTGTACCAATAAATGAATGTTTATCATGAAGTGTTCCCGTCAGGTTCAGCCCAAACTGTATTGCTCTACAACCCGTTTCCTTCTCGATGAGTTCTGCTGCCTCACCATCCGCCAGCACGGAAGCATTTCCTGAAACACTAACCCACAACTCGATATTATCTTCTACAATGATTCTTTTCACCTGCTCGATGTATTGCCTTTCCGCCCCACTCTCGCTCGTAGGTTTGGAAAGTCGGTAGAACTTCTCGATAGATGCCGACAGGTGCCCGCAAACGGGGATATGATATGGTTCAAAATCAGCACCAGTTACTTGGTGACCGGCACGATAGAATGTTCGTGCCAGCGTGAGGCCTTTGCTCATGCCTACGCCTGTAACTAGAATCCGCCGTGGGCGGAAGGTAGAACTGGATGCGCCGCGCCATTTTCGGTGTTTCTGAATGTGTTTCGTTGTTTTGGAGTAGGGAGAAAGAATCCTACTAGCTATGGCGACTGTGGTAAGTAGGGGAGCGAACAATGCGCAGAGCAGAATGAGAGAGAGGTTCTGGAGGACATGGAGGTAGGTGGGTGATGATGCGGTGAGGGGCAGCATCGAGATTTGGTGTCAGTCTGGCTGCCGGTTGTAGGCATTAAGGATTAAGAACGCTGGACATAATAATTGATAATAATAATCGAGCTTCTTGAATTGCAAGAATACCTGTGCAAGGATAGAGGGTTGGGTGGTGGGAAGGTTTTGGAGGATTATGGTGGCAGGTTTCCGGGGATGGGTCCGACGTCACTGTCACATGTACTTTGGGTTACTTGCTCCAACGGTATTATTAATAAGGAAACATTCAACTCAATATATAAACTAACCACTTATAGCCCTGATTGGACAATTACATAATTACTTCGCAGTAAATAACTTGTACAAGATAACGCTAATGCCAATCAAAACATCCCATGGATTCTGAGCTTACTTGAGGTAGTCAAGCGGTTGCTTAACAAAGTAGAAGAGGGGAGTGACTAACGAGAGAAGGTCAAGCGGGTTACGATCTTTTGTTAGACAACAATATAGGGGATTCAAACTTTTTGCACTTTACAGTAGGCAGATACTTTTCTCACTTCACTATGTCCTGTCCCCAATTCAACATACCCTAGCCATCACTGCATTTCATGGATTTGAACGCCCGTTCCCGATGCCTACGCCAGCGACTGCATCCTGGTTTCCACCGCGAGTGCTTGAGGCAGTCTCACAGATTCAGCGTGCAATTCCGGTTTCTCACTAGTCATGGGAAATCCGTAGCGACAGCTTCGCTTCCTTCTTTGTCAGAAAAACAGGAAAGCGACGATTGCCACCGCGCTATGGGACCGATTACTACAGCTGCGATCCATGCCTTGTTTGAAGATGGTGGAGGACTAGGGGGAGACGAGCTCATAGATGCGGATGAGGTGGCTGATGAGGATGAAGATTGGGTTGAGGATGTGGACGAAGAGGTGCTTGAAGAGGTGCCTGAAGAAGTATGCTAGTGTAATAGTGTGTGTATTGCCTGAATCTGTTAATGACTGGTGTAATTTATAAAGATTCAAGTAGACAAGTTGCACTTGAGCTTGATTTCTTTATCTTATGAATATCAAAACACGCAACAGAGTTTGTTTAATGATGCTCAGCGCGACGGAAGGAGGAAATAGAAGATAAGCAGTAACAGCAGAGCTCGAGTGAGAACCAAGAACCTAGTTGTCGCGCCAAAGTTTTAGAGCTAGAATTCCTAAAGTGCTAAGCAAGATTGCAATCACTATTATGAGGGAGGTAACAGGTGCCTCAGTATGTACTTCCTTCAGCCATGGTAATATATGGAGTTGAAGCTGTTTCTACGATAATCGATTTGGATTGGCATTCTGTGAGCTTTTACTAGGCAGATAGACATGTTGTTATAGTAAATGAGACAATAACAAAGAATCACCATATCAAAAGTTATAGCTATCGGGCAGATGATCATTTGATATGCTTATAGCCTATCTATCATGACCACATTTATCAAGTAGCTAACTCGCGCAGCTGGCGCTTGCTATGAAAGTGTATAATTACAATCTTCTGAATATATTCCACACAATACACACAGTACACATATCCAGGTAAGCAGATCTTCTTCACATACCAGCACTATCTGTGATTATTGCCTGCGATAAGCTGAGGGTGGCGGGCCTCGTCCGTCGAAATGCTGACCACCAAAACCTTCAGGGCCTGGGAAGCCATTCATACCAGGAGGCATAAAGCCAGGGGGTGGGGGATTGAAGAAACCGGGAGGAGGTTGCATTCGGGCGTCTGGAGGTGGGAAATTTCCCATGGATTGAAAGCCGGGTGGGAACATTTGAGGAATAGGCATTCCACGGCTTGGTCCACTGGCTAGACCTGGGGGAGGGGCGATGTGTTGTTGACGGAGTTGTTGGGGACCGAGGTCAGAGGGGGATTGAGCCCAGCTGGGTTGCATGTTGTTGAGGCCTGGAGGTGGACGTTGTAGGATTTGAGTCGGTTGCGGGGCATTTCCGTGTCTCTCGTGCTGAGACGCAATCCCCCGTGGTTCGTCATAGAAACCAGGCGGTGCTTGAGGACGACCTTGGCGTTGAGATGCATTTCTTTCGCGTTCCCGAACTGCCTCTCTTTGCATTTCGGCTTCTCGCTCAAGAATCATCTGCTCTCGTAGCTGGCGATCCAGCGGCATTCCACGCTCAACTGGTCTTTGAGGGGGCATTCTCAGGAGAGTCTGTTCAATTCTTTGAGGCTCTGGGGTATTTCTCATGAGGTCCATCAAGAACTGTGAATTGTTGCGGCTTTGTGCCTGATCTGGACGGAAAGAACCTTGGCTCGAAGCATTGTGTCGCTGGCCTACCAAATCATTGAGCATTTGCTCAGGTCGAACTGGTGGTTGGCTACCAGTGCCTTGGCGTTGACTGAGTAGATCCTGTAAAGCGTGCTGGGAGTTACGAGCACTTCCGCTTGGCCGCTCCTCTTGCCGCTCTTGATGGTCCTGTCGGTCTTGACGATACTGTTGGAATGACTCTGATACTGGAGGTGGTTGAACATGCTGCCTTGGAGGAGCAGACACAGAAGGCAAAGGTGCAGAAGCCGGGGGTAAAGGCTGTTGCTGGGGGTTCACTGGGGGAGTTTTACTGGGACCTCCCGCTTGGCCCTTCAACTTCTGCAACAGTTGTTGAAATGCTGCCTTTTCTACATCGGGAGTTTGACCGTTCCCTTGCCCATTGCCTTGTGCTTGGAACAGACTAGCAAAAATGTCTGCAGAGGGCGGTGGCACCGCAGGTACTGGCTCTGTATCTCTGCGGGGAGGTTCTTCCTGTGGCGTGAAGAATGAAGTAAAGCGAGATGCCTTTCCACCAGTCTTCGGTCTAGCGACTCCCTCCTTCTTCGATTCGATCGTCGAGGCTGGCGCCAGCTCTTCCGTTGGTGTTGCCCACATGCCGAAAAATTTGTCAGGCCCTGTTTCAATAGCCAAAGGAGTTTCAACTTTTGGCTGCTCTAGGTTGAAGAATGACCCTACAGCATCGGATTTGGGAGGCATTTCATCCGCAGGTGTCTTAGCAGAAGATTTGTTCATCGAATCCTTCCATTTCTGAAAGTCTTCTTGGGTATGTGCTTCCCCTTTATGATCTGCAGGTTCATCCATCCACTCTGGTTCCCGTTCCTGTCTGTCGTCTCTGTTCCTATCCCAACGTCGGTCTCCTCGGTCATTTCTGCCTGCACCTCTATCTCCTCTGTTATCGCGTTCTTGATCTCCTTTATCATCTCGTTCTTTTTCTCTCCAGCCCCTACTTCGATCAACGAGTCGATCGCCATTACTATTACGGTCTCTTGGAGTTGGTGGGGCATCTTCTTTGTCTCTCCATGACTCAGTTCGTCCACGGCCTAGGCCATTCCTACGAAGATCTCTTTCCTGCTCATGATCCCCATCCTTATCTCGTGGAAATGTCCCAAATCCTCGCTGAGGTCTTGCATCGCCTTCTTCTCTATCCTTGAATCTCCTATCATCTCGGTGTCGATCAACGCCTCCCATACGGCCATTGAACCGCTCAGCACCCTCTGTACCAAAACTCTTTCGAGGCTTGACCTTCTCCCATCCACTTTCTAAATCACCTTCTCCATCCATACGCTTGGAACGTAGAGTAGTCCTCTGTGGTTTATCATCATCTCCATCACCATTTTTATTTCGAAAGTTGAAACGATCTTTGGAGCTCTCAGTGTCGCGGAGAGAGGGACGATCTGTAGAATCAAACGTCTTCGTCGAGTTTCGGGCGGAAGTTGAGGATAAAAATGAGGTTTTGGGCGGACCAAGAACGATTTCTGTAGGATCTATGGAGCGTTAGAAACCATGGTAGAAGCCAATACAAGACAATTTTACCTCTACTATTACGAGATATATGCTGCGGACGTCTGTTTTCTAGCAGAGCCTCGCCTTCTGGTCTCTTGGCTCTTTCGATCAACTTGGCAGGGTTGTTACGAGTGGTGTCAGGAGGTGCTCTAAACAGTGTTAATCATTCATGTTATATCCTCAACTAGCATATTCGGCTTACCCCATCCATTGCTCTGTTGGAGGAAGTGCTGGGGGTTTGGCCACCAAAGGGGACTCCCGCAGATGCTTCAACTCTTCTGGTGTGTATCTCACTGCCATAATTGACGCTGTGGTTGGCGACGCCTTCTGCGAAGGTGCAACGAGTCGTATCGGATATTGAAGCGTAGTACTAAGCGAAAAGCTTCGGTCAAGATGAGGTGGGCGCCAGGCGCGCAAAGCGCGTGTGCTTTGATGTGCAGAGGTGTTGGCGAAGAATATTGATGCTCGAGTCTAGCTGTTGGGTGATTTGCTGTGTCTTGCCACGTATATTGATTGATAGTGTGCCGTTTTGATGCAAATATAGAAGTCTTCAGATAATTAATTAGATGTCTAGGTGTCGAGTTGGGCAATGTTTGTTGGAAATATTATGTCCGGCCATTCAAGGTATGTCCTAACAACGGCATCGCAAGCAGGCAAGGAAGGGAAGGCCCCTCGCTTAAGCTTAATTCTAGCATGTTGAAGACGCGAGGCTGTGCTGTGCGACAGAAGGCTGTGATCTACGTTTAAACACTAACACTACTGGACTTATCTTTTAAATCATTAAAGAATCCAAAAATGTCGATGAATAAAATATAATTCAATGTTAGAGGATGCAGGTATGTGTTAAGAATTTGATAGTGCTTCTTTTGTTAGCTGCACTGTTTAGTGATCACTCTTCTCATCCAATGTTATCTAATTGCTTTTCTAAGGTAACGTACTTGAGACAAGGAGAAGTCAGAACCGGGCTATGACCTTTTATTAATATGGTACGTAAGCACAACAATAGTTCCCAAGACTTTGAATATGATCATTCATTGGGTATCTAAAGCATCTAGAAATTCATAGCATCAACCTTTACCGTATTGGCACCTTCCTTACTCCAAACTCCAACACGCTTTTGGTCGCATGATTCAAGGATTTTTTCTAGCAACACCTTCAGCGGTAAACCTCCTCCTAAAGCAATTTGTGCCTGTAGCCATGTCATAGTGCTGAATCTCGTGATCAGTGTAGTGGAAGCTCCTTCAATTGTGGAAGCTTTATACAGAATTCGAAGTATCTTATCACGCAGGCCTGAAGCCAAGTAGGTGTTGTTGTATAGAGAGAATAGCTTTTCAAACACGCGTCTTTTCCGGAAGATGGCCATATCAGCTGGCTTTTGTAGACCAGCGAGCATATAGTTCAATAGCCATGCTGTTTCTAGATAGTGAGCATCATCAAGACTAGGGGCTTCGTCTAAAATCTTGTACATAAGAGGCACCTTGTCCAATTCCCACGAGGGACCTTGCGACAAGAATTTGTTAATCTTGGGGTACAAACAGTGTAGCGGGTCGTTAAGCACGATTATGGCGCTTGACGCAAATGCTGAGATGAGAGCAGGCAATGGTCCCTGGTCCACTACCTTCTTCGCCGTCTCCACCACCTCAGCAAGTAGCAACCATATTTGCTCCTTTTCCTCGAAGGTTGATTCTTTCAGTTTCGCAGAGAATTTGAATATATTGGTGATGGCTTCTTTGCGGACACTAAAGTGCTTGGAGGAGAGAAGTCTGATTAATGCAGCGGCATGTCCAGCTTCGATAACCTCATCGACATCCTTCGTGGTCCATCTGGTGAGGGCACTAGGATCTTCGACCGTGACTTTCGAGTCTTGAGAAAAGGTCTGTGCAACTATCAACTTATCCTTCTCGGAAGGGATGTTATTCTCATTGTCATTTATGGAGCGGCTAACAGGTGTCGAAATGAGTTCAGGGATAGCTATGCTATCGGCGAGTTTACGAGACCCTTCTATAATATTCCGGATGGAAAGATCTTCCGTACTCGAAGCTAATGCTTTTATCACCAACTTCAGAATCTTTTTATCCTCCGCAATTCTGAGAGAGCCCGCCAAGTGCGAAGATACGAATTCGGCGGCTGTTTTAAGCACATCACCACTAACAGTTTTGGCCAAGAAAGGCCATTGCTCAACAATCGCCAAGGTTAGAAGACTGACACACGGCTCTTTACCCTCTGGTTCCTGAGCTGAAGCTTGAAGCTCTTCAATTGCGAATATGTACTTGATAGGCTTCGATGCACATCGTGATATGCAGTCATCGAGAAACTCCCAGACCTCGCTAGAACCAGTGCCTTGAAGTTCGCGGAGTCTCAAGATTATTGTTTGCAGTGCCGATAGTGAGGTTTGAGTTTGTAGAATTTGATTCTCTGCAATGACAGATTCGAGCACCGTTCTTAGCTTGAGAAGTGGGAAGTCAGAGGGTGCCTCAGCCGATAGTTTTAGCATAGCCATAAACGGTGAAATAGTCAGCTCTCCGGCTTTCGTGAACCAGCGCATTCCAGGCGAAAAATGAGCGAACTGGAAGAGGTTCTCGAGTTCCATTGAACGTAAAACTCTATCTTGTGGGGTTTTTGTGGTTTCATCCATCGTCAACAAAACTTCAGCAATTATACCTGAAACGTCAAATTTGACATCAAGTGCTACTCGAGGTATGACCTCGTAGTACAGCACAAGTAGTGTTGTAGATGCTTCTCTTTGCATCAAATCAGTGTTTATTATGTTTCGAAAACTGCTGATGACGTCCTTAACAGCCGGACATCGCTGACAGAATTGTGCAGTCAACTTCTCTGCTGCCTTGGCCCACATTGATGAAGATCCCGCATCTGCTTCATGATACATCTTCAAAATATCCCTCAACTTTCTGAGAACTATACAAAGAAGGCGAATGACGAAGAAATTGATTATGTTATTGGCGTGACTTAGACAACGCGTCAAAACTTTCTGAGTTAGGGCTTTAGGGAGAAGGTTTTCAAGGACGATGGCAGTCGGTGGCGGTAATCTGGCGTATTTCTCATGATTTCCAAAGTACTTAGGAATCGGAAGCTGGAGAGATGAAAATATAAAAGCAGAATAACCAATCCATGTTGCAGTAAGTTTCGGCTCGAAGGAAAAATCCTTCTTTCTGATAAAATAGCTAGCGACAAGTTCTGGCGCAGATCTGAGAATAGATAACAAAAGTTCGCTTTGTTTTATGCTAGACCAAGGCCTTAAGTCCTGAAGAAAATCTGATAATATGGTATTTCGAACAGGTACATCGTCGGTGAACTGATCCATCCATTCTATACCATCCAGTCCTAAGTCTATGACCTTCTGTTCTGAACTTGCATCTGGAATCTCTTCTGGATTAATACCTCTAGGGTAGAACCCAGCTTGGCGATTGAGAATACCAATATCTGGAGAGGTGCATGCCAGTAATAGAAATTCATGGGCGACAGTATCAACAGACTTTATAGTCCGGTCAGCCGTAAGTTCGTCGTCAAATTGATGATATCTGTAAAGCATAGCGATTCGACCTAAAGAATTGGCGTTCACGATCTTAGTCTTTGCATCACGGGGTAAAGTTTCATCTTGAAGCACACAAGTTCTCAGTATCTCAAGAATCTCACGGACCATAAATGGAGGATCGTCTTTGATATCTCGGGTTAGAGCTGCCACAACTTCTCGTTGATTTAAGAGATCCCGCTTCCCTTCCATAGGCAGGAATTTCAGCGACGACAGGACCAAGCGTAGTGCATTCGTACGAACAGATGGCTTCCTGCGGTCTTCTGCTTCATCACCAGCGTATTTCAGACGAAGATTCCTAGCTAAGCTTTTAAATGTTTCGTCTCTAGTTCGGAACACTTGCTTTGCCAAAATTCCACCATCGAATGTTATGATCTCTCGTAGAAGCCGTAATGCTGGCGATATTATAAACTCCTTTGTTTTGCTTGCTGTCAAACAACGCGAGATCAGCTCCTGCTGAGGTTTCTGTAGCAGCATTCGACCCAATCTCAACCCGTACTCGGTCAGGTCCAGGATATTGGAGATAGTCTTTAATAGTAAGGCAAAAACTGCAGGGACTGCGGAGAGTAACGAGTCGTGGTTCAATTCCGATGCCAAACTCCATGTTTTTACTAGGTCTCCTAGGTAATTGGTCGTGTCGTCATCCTCAGCTGGTTTCTGCGACTCGAGGTATTCTTTGAGGATTGAAATTTGGGATGAATTATCCCCCTCAGAGGGTTGGATACTTTCCAAGAAGACTTTGAACGTCTGAATTGCTAATCAAGTATTAGTTTATTTAGCCTATAGCGAGTCCTAGACATATGACTGGAAATCCATACCTTTTTTTGATTGAATTACATCTTGGTCAAATGCTAAGATTTGTCGCAGTTTCCTTGCAGAACCGACCCCTTCGGCGGGGTTGGATGGCGTCTGTTCGTTGCTACCAAATGAGATCTTTTGTCGTTTGAGATATGCCTGGTCGCCTTCTCCTCCATCATCAGCATATCTTTTAGACATCTTGTACAGCAACAATGGCAAATGTTCTTTTCTGCTTTTTTATGACATTTTCCCGAACTTCACTTTGGTAATTTCTCCCGCTCACCGGGAACTTTTTTTCTCAAATCCCGCTTGAACTTGCCATTTATGGTGACCGCTCTGGGATTCTGCCCCCCGCCAAGCACTTGCCCTCAAGTTCATCATTCAGCAGCAGCTACTCTCCTCTATCGAGCTTCAAGTCCGGAGTTTCTCTTTCACCACAACATGATATGATATAACTCCAATTTCGCAGCCACGCGGCGCATGGCTTCCAATGTCTAAAATCACATCTTCTACACCTCGAAATGGTGCCTTTCGAGGCTCCCATTTGCGGCAAGTTAGCAACGGGAGTACTGGCTCGTCATCTAGCAACGACAATAGCCGTCCAATCAGTGTATCTTCTGATACTGGCACAGCACAATATGCTCCTATCCCGGAAAAGGTGCCTGTTGAAAAGCGATGCAATCTTTCAGTCCATGATGAGTCTCTTTCCAAGGACGAGGTCGTACTCAATCTAGACTTAGTCCCTGGTATTAGAGCTGGAGATCTTATGGCAATTATCGGACTAAAGACAGATACTGGCGTACGTGATTTCCAGGAGAAACCAGCCTCTAAGAAAGATATCGATGCCCACATCACCACAATTCAACGTGAACGAAGCAGCTCAAACCCCCAAAGCCCCAATCACAACATTGGGACAGATTCAAAGCATGATGTTGACTTGGGGAAACGATATGTGTTTATTGCAAAGGATATGCCGAGAGATTTGAAAATGAAGAACCCTACGCTAGAAGTTTCGATTCTTAAACAAATTGCAGATGTATTTAGTTTCAAGCATCGTTCCATTGTGCTATTGACTGAGGTTCGTTATTTGTTTCCCTGGTTCCTGGCATTAGTAATGATGATTTTAGGCAGACTCTAGTAGCAGCTTTGCTTCCCATGTTCAGATATCCTTCAAAGATGAATACCTCGCTCGCTCTGATATGTGGAGACTGGCTGTAGGGGAATTGAGTAACAAGACTGTCTACAAAGGGCAGAAGATCCTCTTTATGGGCACTATAAAGGCGCATGTAACAGCGGTCTATGTGGATGGCAGTAAGGTTCAATCCGCGTTTTTTTCAACAACTACAAAGCCCATTTTTCGCAGTGAATCAGCGCGATATGTGCTATTCATTCAGATGTCCAGAGAAATGTGGGACTTTGATTCTGAAGGTTCAGGGGAAATTATGTTCAACAAGGTAATTAACGGATTCCTTCCCGCTCTATTCAAAAAGTGGGTGTCTTTGAGAGCGAAACACCTTGTCAGTATAGTACTCTTTACAAGAGTAGAATATGACACAGGGCTCACCTCAGAATTGGCCGCAAATGTGCATGACAGCTCCTATCATACAGGAGTTCAAGTAGATGGAAACAAAAAACCTTACAAGGATTTCTATCGAGTTGTTGTTAGCGAGATGTCAAGCGGCTCATGGACTACCATCCTCCATGAGCTGAAGCACAACTTCAAATCCTTCCGCAGAGATATATCCATGCACCGGATAGAGACTGTCAGTAGTTCCATGTCTGAGAAAGGCGACAACAACTCAAGAGGCGTCCTTGGCACCAGGATAGAAGCCCAGCCGTCTCTAGCTATGTACGGAAACGTCCTTGAAGCAATCAATCTTGCTTCATCTCAGTTTGCGCATGATTACATTGACCGAGATCTCATGAGGACTGGTATCTCTATTGTCGTCATTACTCCTTGTCCAGGTATCTTTGAGGTTGATTATGAAACTTTGAGGTTAACTACGGAAATCCTGATTGGAAGTGGAATTGGGATTGACTTGGTATGCCTGCCAAAGATGCCGCTGCATTCAGTACCGCTTTTCCGATATAGAAATCCTCAAAGGCTTGCTTTTCATGAAGCAACTTTGCAATATAAGTCACTACGAAGCGAAGATAGTACACCTCAACAAGGTTCAGCGTTATTTGGAAGCAGTTTTTCGTCAATGGACGACTCAGTATCCCCATCAAAAATGTCTCTTCCGGTTCGAAATGCACAGTCTGGGAAGGTCCCTACCAGCGAGGCCCCTAGTGAATGGAGTTATGCTATTCCGCATTGGATCGATGTGTCTTTTTGGACAGGTGCGAAACAGGACCTCCGCCTCGCAAACTCAATCACCAAGGGCAGGTCTGCTCGCTCTAAATACCTCAAACGATTTAGCTCCCAGCGACATGAAGATTTCGCAGTCCGCTGCAAGATGTATGAGATGGAAATGGGAAGTATTATGGAGAATGACATGAATGAAATCTCTGTAACTCCGTTGCGGCAAGACTTTCCATTTTCCGATGTCACAGCTAAGCCCCGAGAAGTTTTGGGCAAAGAAATAGAGCACTCCGAGCCGCCACGATTGATCCAACGCGAAAAGATTTATTCTGGCTTCTTAGAATTTGTTGGTGGTCCTTCCAAACTTCTGGCAGACCGAGCTTCTAGATCAGATGTCAAATCATTTTACAGAACCTTAGAGTCTTACGATCTAGCTCGTGCAGAGATATCTGGGGCTCCAGTAAACGACCGACAAAGGACTGGAAATAAACTCTCCGTCAAGGCAGCCACTGAGGAAGCAACAAGAAAACTCCTTGCTGAAGATCCGAGCGTTTTTGGTACATCGTTCAGCGAACTTCATGGACACAAGGGCTTAAGTTATCTGGAAGTATCGCCAACAGCACGTGCCAAGGAACCTCGAGGCAACCCAGGCATCATTATAAATCCTAGTAAAGAGAGTGCGAGTAGCAGTGTAAGTAGCAGTGTTGCTTCAAGGCCCTCCACTCTCAAACTGCCAAAGTTTTCGCGACAGATAAGTTTCGGTAAGTATGGCTTTGGGATAGCTGCACCCAAGGCAGTCACAGCAGAACTTCAGATGGAAAACATCAGTGCCACTAGTACGATTAAGGCATCTGATAACAAGAAAGTCAAGACCAGCGGTATGGCCAACCACTTCTTGAATACAGCTGGGACGCCAACTCAAGAAAGACCTTCGTCGTCTAATAGTAACATGTCCAAACCAATTACTGGGACACCACCGCTAGATTCCGGCCCCTTAGAAACTGTGAATGTCGAAAAATCATCTACACCAGCCCGTCCAATGACTATTAGAGGCGCCCTTCAAAACCTGGATTCCACGAATCAATCCCAATCTAGATCGCTTCTTGGGTCACTCTATGAAGATACCAATCGGCTTGGTGACCCAGAAGGTGGACATCTAATGCAGTCCGTGCGACAAGATGATACTCAAAAACTGTACAAGTCTAAGCTCTTGGCTGGCTCTGTACCTGAATTACCAAATACTCTTTCACCAACAACAGCTTTGTCGCCATGGCTGAGCGTGCTAAACCCCTCAAACCCATCTGAGAGTGATGCCACAGGACCCAGTCAGTATAAACGCTGGCAACATGTTTTCCCTCGCCCCATTCTGACCAAAACCATGAAATGGAAGTCGCTTTGTTGTCCAGCATCAGTGCCGTTGACAACTGAATTTTTCCCAACAAAATATCAACTTGATACAGAGTACCAACAAAAGCCATATAACGTTTCGCAGAATGCTGATGATGATTTGACTGAGAACATAAAAACTAGAGAGGAGTTCCTGCGGGACCTAATTGGCTTGCGCCTCTCTCAGGGATTTCAGATTGTGATTGGCCAAGCAGTAGCTAATGCCTTTGGGCAGAAATCGCTGAAAATCGCCAATGTATTTGATAGAGATCACATAGCTGAGGATGGCGCCAGTGTATTCATGTCTATGGGTAATACCATCCATCAGCTTTCTTGCGTCAATGGAACGGAAATAGAGGTCAACATGTTTGTTCGGAAACCGACTGCTATCACAAGCACAACGGGATCAAATATGCCAACGACATATAATCCGGCAATTCGTACAACATTGGCAAGTAAGTACGAGTCACGAAATATCAATCTCGAGAAGCCAAAGGACGAGTACAATTGGAACTATGTGGACGCCTTCATAGCTGGGTTTGACGAGGAAATGACCGAAAGTCTACGCTTTTGGCGTGCTCGTTACGTTCTCATTCCCGTGGAACGACCTACCCAGTCTCAGAGACCTCAAGGAGGAGATGATGAGGAAGAGGTTCGCTTGGAAGGCATCAAGAAAATTACACAGATGTGGCAGCGACATCGAATAGTTACTGCATCAGAACGTCGTTATCAAACTTTCGCTTCAATTAAGACTAAAGATCCGAACCCATTAGACATAGTTTATAGGACTGATGATCCTTCTGTTGTGGTAACTGCAGAGCTTGAGACTTTACCCCTTATCGAAGGTGAGGGACCTCCGCGAAGAGGTCAAGGACAACTTATCGAGTCGGAGCGATTTCGGAAAGCGAAAATTGACATTCCGGGGTTGGCCGAAGCAATCCAGGCTTCAGTTGAGAGAGGGGGCGTGAGAATGCAGAACCGGAGGTGGCATTTCAGGCTTCATTATAACTGCTTTATCGGCTCTGATATGACCACATGGTTAATCGAGAATTTCGAGGACATTGATACTCGCGAAGAAGCTGTTGAATTTGGGAACTTGTTGATGGCAAATGATGATAATCACAAGACTAAAGAGAACAAAGATATGGAACTTTTCGTGCATGTTGAAAAGCGGCATCCATTCAGAGATGGTCAATATTTCTACCAAGTTACCGGAGAATTCGCAAAACAGCGTCCAGAAAGTCGGAGTGGCTGGTTCAGTTCAAAGCGTAGAGATATGTCTATTCCTTCGACCCCTATGTCAGAAAATCCCGCAAAAGACTCTCCTCGGCCTGAACGTTCTAGATCCAGCTCGAATCATGATGATGGCTCATCATCTGGTGCCACTACACCTACGACAGCGAGCGGATTTGGTGTGAAGAAACCCAAGGTTGCATTAAGTAAAGTTATGAAGTATGATGTAGATCATCGAAAACGATCGTACCGTCCAGAGCGTATCAACCTACATTATGATCGCCTTCATAATCCAGATAATTGCTATCACTTTCGTATCGATTGGATGAGCGTTACCGCGAAGCTGATAGAAGATTCGATCGAATCGTGGGCATCGACAGCGGAGAGGTATGGCCTCAGGCTAGTCGAAGTACCTATTGGGGAAGCATGTTCAATTACAGAAATCAACCCGTTTAGAACTCCATATGAGATTGAGCTTGTTACTCCACCTCCCGATAGACAACCAAGAACCTATTTTGATCTCAACTCATTCGCACCCCAGAGCCAAGGAAATCCAAATGGCCGACACTATTACCATAAGGCAATCATGAAAAAATTCAACTTCGTACTCGACATTGAAGCCGCCCGTAACTTTCCCAGCAATGTAGAGGTAACATACTCCTGGGGCCGGCCTGACTATAAGTACACTCAATACATCCATCGGTCTGGAGTTGTCTTGGCTCAAATCACCGACTCAGGAACTTTCCTCTTGCTAGCTAATCGACTATACAATAATCGGACGTCGTCAGTGCGGGACTCAGATCGCTTTGTGAAGATTGACCACACAAATAATCGCATATCATCTGCACACAACCACGACAGAACTGGATCACCGTTTTCTTCACCAGCACTCAGACCAATAATGACGAATATCTCTTCACCAATCCTCCGTCCTGTCCTCACAAACGAGGTTCTTCCTCCACTGTCCAATTCACGTCTTTCCACAACTATTACCCCGGAATCTATCAAGAATGAACTGGAAAGTCTCTGTCACAACGCCACGCTCTTAGATATCTTCTATAAAGAGGTTTTTGAAAAGGCTACACCGCCATTAGCAACACCACCTCATCTAAGAAATCCATATATCATGACGGACAACAATATCCCAGCCCTAGGACTTCCTCCAAATATTCTAGCTAGAGATACTAGTCCAGCGCCATTTCGAATGAGTAATGTTGCAGGAGTCGGTAGTTCAACCCCGCTAATGGGACGCCGACCTAGCGTTCAACTAGGATCTATATCGTATTCACATGAAGGGAATAGAGATTCAAATAGTCCAAGGGGTAGTATTGCGGAAAGTGACGAGAAGTCTATATGATTTGTACTGCTATGGAGTTTGGTTTTACGGATATACCCTAGTTTTTTAATCACATTGGCGATTTGTAAGAAAAGTGACTTCTAGTCATGTGTCTAGTCGCAAATGAAACAATATCACCAAGTGCATTTCTAAAAATCACTGGTGTCTGAATACGCATATTTACTGGTGCTGGTACTGGCCGCACCACTCCTCATTCTTAGGTGGCGAAAACATGATGCATTAAGGTGAAGAACAACACAATTTATAGCAAAACGGTTCCCGCTCTCATTTTTTCTACCCTTTCTATTGTTTCAAGACTATGCACATTTCCTTTCATCCATTCCATATTACAGATAGGTACTTGAGGCACAGAATTGATATGAATCATCATCTATCCGTTTGGCGATATTATCTCTACCTGCTTAGTTACTGTATTTGTGTTTCAAGAAGCGCCAAATGGGCGTTTTGTAGTAGTCGAAATGGACGTAATGCTGCTTTCAAGAGCTTCTACTATGAATTCCCTTCAACGAAAAATAATAATTGTGGGAAACACATAGAGCGGGAAGTGAAGCACTAACGGTAAAAGATTACACGTTGCAGGTCTGAGAGTAAGAAAAAGCTGTTGGTACATGGTTTAGATGAAATGCAAATTAGTCGAAGGTATATATTGCCTGGAGACGTACAAATATATTATTATCTCAAGGCCCCTGTATTGGAATATACCACCGAGCAGGATAGATCAATGCAAAGATCTAGTAACATCAAAGATCAATCCAATAGTAATCATGAAAATAATAGAGATCCAATAGTTCCATTTGCAAAGATTATCTCATATCAAATAATTTACAGATGGGTATGGGCAACAAAACTATTGCTATACAGTAGAGTCCGAAGCTTCTACCTTCGGATTTCAGGTTGAAATCAAATTTAGTAAGACTTTGGTTTTGTTGGTAAATTGTGCACCATCTGAATAAATGTAGGCCTGCTTCAGCTCTTGCCACAATGCTAGAGCCAAGTAGATAGAGAAACCAGTGATTACCATGGAAATACTGCGCCATCATAAGAGATTAATTTTCCCGATGTAGTTTCTTTTGTCGCATAATCAATCTGCGCGAAATCGGTTAGCTATGGACGTCGATTATGATACAGAGTTGCCTATGAAGGCGGACGAACTTGTTTCAAAGTGCCTGCAACACTCTGCGTAACAGTCAAAGGTGGTTGAGCAACTCCAATAGTGTCGGCAAATGCTTGGCCATTACTAGTCTGTACCCATCTAGATAAAAGAAAGCTTATTTAGTAGAGTCAGCTTCAAAAATGGCAGCGTAGCTTACCCAGGGTGAATAGCCAAAGATACTATGTCTTGATTTTCAAAATGTATCTTTCGGATGGCGTAATTCGCAGCTGCCTTGCTCATGCCGTAACTCAGGCATGGCGATCCATCCATTACCTCAATACTTCCAAGCACTGAGGAAATCAGAACAAACTTGGGCTTAGATGATTTACACAAAAGCATAAACGCGTCTTGGAAGAGCCTGACCGCGCTTAAACAGTTGATCTCAAAATCAGACCTAATATCCGCGAGCGAAGTGGTTCTAGCGGATGCAAATGACATTCCATAGCCTGCATTGGCTATGATAGTATCAATGTGTGATATATTTTTGCCCACGAGCGTCTTGACGAGGTTCTTGACTCCTTCTTCGTCGGTATTTGAGAGAACGGTAATCATCAGCTCATTTCCAGCAATAATTCCCTTTTTAAGACTTTCTAGAGAGCTTGAATCGGTTGATTGGTCACGAATAGTTGCCTAGGCGAAGAAATGAATATCAATGGCCATTCAGAGAAGTAGCTATAAGTCACCAACTATGTAAAAACTTACAATAACAGTGGTAGATTCTCGAGCAAGGAGTGAAGCAACCAGTCCAAAGCCAATTCCTAGAAAGCCTATCAGTGGATATTACCAAGAACACATCGTACTCGTCGTGGTAGCGATGATACAATATTTAGAGAACCAGTATCTGACCTCGATTTGCGCCTGTGACCAAATGAACAGTATTGCTGTTTGAGGTCATCTTTGAGATCTTGATGTTAATTAGAGGGGGTGGTAGTTTGAGTAAAACAACTGCGGAGTTCTGGCGATGTCGCACGTAAATATTGTGTAAGAAAAATAGTAAGAAAGAGAGAAAGGAAAGGAGTGGGTGGGGTATAAGTACAGTACTTTTGATCCCCACTTTCTAATTTAAGCGCTTATTGGAGCGTCTTGACGAAGCGAAGCCTAGAATCGGGAGCTGAGGGCGGGGGATATTTTGTTGAGCACTCGTCCAAATTGATTCAAAAGCCAGCAAGACATTCATAGGTCTCAGAGCCCTCTGCGTACCAGCACAGTCTTTGTAACCTTTGATTATCCGAGGTTAATATTTGCCATGATCTCCTCATGCTTGCTATATAGCAAACTTTATTACAGCGTTGAGAAAAGATTCTAGTAAATAAGTTTCCATCATAGATCAAGCGAGAAAAATAGGGGCCCCCTTTTCATCTCTCGCTTAGGGTCACCCCCACCGTTTCATTCTGTGGACATTCATGTGGCCGCCAATTGCTTCAAGCCCAGTGTACTTCATCCCAACGATACTTTAACTTAAACAAGTATTTTCGCAATCGTGAGGCAATAGCAAGTCTATCTGGTATCTCCCAGTCTCTGTGGTTCACATGCTTAAACAGAGCTATGTTGTATAATAAAATGATGGCTGTTAAGTTTTCAAATTGTGTGTAGCTATTCAGCAGTTAACTTCCACCACTTGAAGGGAATTTGGATTTATTGCCCAATAGATTGATGTCACGAGACAGGCTGATATCGAACTTCTAGAATCGGCCCCAGTGGTCGCAAGTGACCATGTGATCTCGCCCTTGGCGTCTTATATACTCCTCATTCATGGCTTGCAGGACATTCCGCTACAAATATTGTGATGTACAATGTAACTTCGAATAATTGTCTCCAGAATTCACCTCAATCAACGTCACATTCGTAGTAGACCTTCTAACCACAAGTTTTTCCAAAGGCATGGTTCATGCCGACATTAGGACTACTTTACGATAGTGAAAGCGAGGGGTTGGTCATAGAACTCTCTACCCATACAAATTACAGATGCGAAAATGGCCAGGAAGTTTGAGATTTGGAGTACCAATATGTCAGACTTCAGAGGTATCGCTTGTGCGGTGTGTTCATCTAGGTTGCTATTTTGCCAGAGCCAGACTAGAACACAGTTAGTATCTGAATCTTGATCAAGTAAACACTTATATCGCTCTCACAAACTGAAACACACGTAGAGATTCTAGTCTCTGCATGCTATACTAATCTTGGCCTTAAGAGTTTGCACGTGTAGATTGAACTCGTGCACTTTGACCCAAAGAAATCCAAACTACTATCCTGACATTTACAACAGTCATATTGATTCGGGTTGAGTTAATGGAATTCCTCTGGCATTGAAAATGATATTTTCGTGTCCGACATTCTCGAGGACACCACGTTAGCCTTTGGAACAATTCTTAAAAACATATATTATTGACGACAAGCCCAGACTCAGATTAGTGACATGTACAATTATCAGAAACGCCGCAACAACGGCAGCATCAGATCAGTTAAGAAATCTTGATTTCTTTTTCTGAACATTCAACTCTTCGAAAAAGTTTGGTAGCGCTGTGAGGAGCTGTTACCTAAAAGCTAGCGAAAGGAGATCTTTCAACAGTCATCGCTAGTATTCAAAACAACGAGCGCAATTCAGATGTATGATAAAGCAAACCAGACTTGCATAGATCTGATCTTGAAGGAAATATGAGACTCTGAAGTCAGGCATATCACGGTGGCATACCTGGTTAACCAAACGATGACAAAGATCTGAAAGTTACATGTTCAATTAGAATTCGTCCATTATCTTTCATGATTTCGCATATTCTCGCACCCATAATCCTATAAAAACAATGCTATAAAGCGCATGAGCTGAGTTGTGCCGCAGAAATAAGTCGCGAGAAACTGAAATTTAACGAAATCTGCACTCCGGATTCCAGGAGCTCTCCATTCTATCCATATCTATTTCTTGGGGTACTTGTTCTTGAAAAGATACCTAATTTCTCGATTAGCGATTCAAATTGCTTGTGAGATTGCTAATAGAAGTTGGAACTTACGAGCTCAAGTAGTAATCAGCACCCGCAAACAAACCAACAACCGCAGTCCAAGCACCGACAACCTTCCATGTCAATTCTCCAGAGGCATACTTTCTATAAGCACCAAATCCGAGACCACCACTCAATAATGTGATTGCAATGGCATTGCCCACGAACACTGGGTTCTCGCTATTAGCCTCAAGGGTGCTCTTGACTTTCTTTCCCTCCTTCTTTGCCTTGGCGGCTGCCTTCTTGGCCTCATCTTTAGCTTTCTCTTCTGCGGCAATGGCTTCGTGCTCGAGACGGTCGAGTTGAGTTTCGGTTTGAACTGGATGGATGGATGATCAGCAGATTTTCGAGATATGACACCGTATAGAGAAATGGCATTTCAAACAGCCTCAATTACGAGTGAATAGGATATTACTGACTTTCTTGAGACTTGAAGTCGGATGGCACAGTGTGGACAGACTCGCTGTCAACATCGATCAGGGAGCCGGATTCGACGCTGTCGGTGGTCTCAAGCTCAACAACAGGAGGTGCCCGCTTCTGTTACACAATTAGCACATTTCCCGTTATGCAAAACCACGATTTAGCGCATGCTTCAACATCTACGTTGTATGGAATAGCTGTAGCTAGGTTGATAATGATGGAACGGAGTTTGCATACCTCTTCGACTGTTTGCTTTTGCCCAGGTTTGGGGGCGGCGGCAGCTGCGTAGGACATGCTTGCTATTATCGGGGAGGGTTATATGTATTTTGAGAGAGTATGTTAGGTAGTTGCAGAGGTGATCAAAACTGGTGATTTTGAAGATTGTGATGATAGAGGTCAGTCGTGTGCCAGGTTCACATGCTGCGTTAGGACAAAACCGGGAGCTTGACCTCGCTTAATTAGGATTAGCCTCTTTCTTGACGTGACGTAGGCGGCTCACAAAATATTGATGCGCGGAGAGAAAAGACTATGTTTAAACTAAGGTATTCAACGCCCCCAATTATAAGTGTAAAGTGAATATGGCGATGTTATTCTGCCCGGTAGAAGCTCAATTCCATTGTGTCAATATAAAATTGTAGATTCTTTGTTGATCATGTCTTGCAGATCGGGAACAAGCTTTAGCTTGCGGAGCTGAGGTATAGATCAACAACGGTTTTACTAGATTCGGTAATGGAAAAAGAAAGGTGAATAGGGACGTAGTCTTCGCCCGATTATAAGAGTTCTGATATCGAGACTCTGTAATTGACAGAGATCGGTAGTTTAGTTTACAATTTAGGTAGAGATTTCATTCCTTCTTAGTATTTATAATTTACAGCCACCTCTATGGTGAAGTGGGAAGTTAGTATTCATACAATATCGTAATACATCCAAGCCCATTCTATGGAGTTGCATCATGAGCTGATTTTGGTACCGAATCTCCATGCTCCTTCATAGCCTCTTCTGTAACTCCCGCTGCTGTTGTCTCTGTGGGTGACACATGAGATTCCGTGGGCTTTGCGGATTCTGAAGGTGTTGGTGGGTTAGGCTTTGAGGATTGTGGATTTGGGGCTGCCTGAGCTTTTGATGCGTTGTCGAGCTGATCTTTGTCTCCAGAATCGGATGTGTCTCTAGCACGGATTTCCTCTTGAAGATCCTCATCCTCCTCGTCATCTGCTAATTCTGAGGCATACATTTCTGGGTGCTGCCGGAAACAATCTTGCATACCCCTATTACATGTCAGCCTTACTCAAACCACCCACGCAGAAGAAAACCAACTTGAACTTGTCTATGCACTCAATGCCCTTTGGCTCCTCCTTTGAGTATACGAAGCAGCTGAATGCCTCTTTGAACTCCTCGCCACACGGTCCATGTGCCATACCACCCAGACAAGGACAATCCCAATTGATTTCCCCAGTCTCCTCATTGAAAGCGCCTTGCTGGCCGGCTTCCTGTTCCAGTCCTTCTATTCCCCCTTCGCCCTCCTCGTCATCGAGTTGCTGGTCTCCTTCCAAAGCTGCCGTAGCCTCTCGTTCCCTCTTCTGTTCTTCCGCAATATTCTGTGCCTGTCTCGCGCGTTTCTCCGCAACTATTGCATCTACTGTAGGTAAATTCGACTCTTTAATCGCATGCACAGAGTCCTCAAGTCGATCGATAGCAGCTGCATCTTATTAGCATTTCTCATATTAACCGGGGCTTAGGCGCATACCATCAGGCTCCTCGGCAAATACATTGCTGGTATTGTAGTAGTAAATTCCTCCAGCAGCTATTGCCCATCTTGCTCCGCTGCTTTTCCAGCTTCTGCTTTTTTGTGCCGGTGGTGCCGAACTAATACATCGTTTTGAAGACCGGTAGAATGCTTGAGATGGCACTACCCGTCGAGGGACAGCTCGAACTGCATTTTTGTACATTATAATGATATACCGCTGATGAATGAATGTAGACCACTGAAAGCTAACAAAAGAAAGGTGGTTGATGGCACTCGGCGGAGAGATGGTTCAGTTACATGTTAATATTGGTAAGCTGGGAATTTTTGAGCTCCACGCTTGCACGTGACTATGCGAACCATGATCTCTGTGACTTCACGATTGAGCTACTGCCAGATCATATCTATTTCATAACTTACAATAATTCCCCAATGATCTACTGCATTTAATTCGGGTGCTTTCACTTGTTGCAGGCCTAATATGCTTGGGTAGTTTCGTTTACTTCAACTCTCAGTAATCCGCCAACCATGACCGACCAAATAGATTGGTATCCAGCAGATATCTTCTCCAGCATCCCAAACCTTCATAGTCATTTCGCTCTCATCGTTCTCAATCAGCCCCTCGAGCTCAGTGTGGCGTTTTACCACAAAGTGTGGCAAAATGCATTGTGTCAAGTTGCAGCTGATGGGGGAGCAAATCGCTTACATGATCTAATCAAGACCTCAGAAATACTTTTCAAACTTGATACTATTATTGGTGATCTAGATTCTTTGCGTTCTGATGTGAGACAATATTGGTATCAGAGTGGGAGTGAGATATTACATGATTCGGATCAAGAATCTACGGATTTTGGGAAGGCGACAAAATATTTAAGTGATTTCAAGGTACCAGATGGTGCGGAATTTACTCCTTCAATGTAAGCAAACATCAATGGATTCATTAATATGATTTTGTGATTGACGATTTCCTAGGTCTGCCACCCGGCGAGCCAGCTTTCAGGCAATTAAAGACGGTGCATGCGTGAAAGACATCGTATGTTTAGGTGGACTAGGTGGACGGGTCGACCAGGGCATGGCAACAGTTCAACACCTCTACAACTCCCAAAACCAATCAGACTACTCAGCGGGGCGGATGTTTCTGCTTTCTTCTGAATCTATTACGTTTGTCTTAACATCAGGAAGACATAAAATCAAAGCCAAAGAAGCATTCTCTGATGTGAAACTGGGAAGGCATGTTGGCATTATTCCTATCAAAGAACCCTCCGTGATCACGACTACGGGACTTGAATGGGATGTGACGGACTGGGAGACTGGTTTTGGTGGTAATATTAGCACGAGTAATCATGTGAAGGAGGAGTGGGTGACCGTTGAAACAACGAAAGACGTGCTGTTCACGATCGACTTTACTGTTCTCGATTAGAAGATACAAGTGAGATATTACGATACATTGTCCGGCTCCTGCTCTGTTGCGAAATGAAGAATTCAAGAAACCTGCTCCGTGAAATATGCGCAGTTCCGTTATCATCGTCACTTTTCCGCATATACGGCTACGGTAATGGATAAATTCGTGTATACCTCCTACTGGCAAGATACCAGACCAACAAGCATTGATACGGAAGTCCAAAATTGGACAAGGGAGATCGTGTGAATGTAGTTCGTTTATGGTCAAAATTGGGTTCACGCCCCTCTCAACGGCATTTGTTGTTTCGATAGGCATCCATCCAACATTTAGTCAAAGAGCGGAGGTGCTTCAAATGACGAAGTGAGCTCAGCACCTGCCATTGCAAAGGAAATGCCAAACAAGCTAAGATTCCTCTATACTTGAGCATCAAAATATATTGATAACTTACAGATCGCTTGCTAAACCCTCCCAAGGCCTATGATTTTGGCTCAGGTATGTCAGACAAATTGACTAGATCTTGGTTTCGTGGTTGTCACAAAATGCATATATGGCATCCAGTACCACCTCATTGAAACCTCAGACCTCAAAAGCGCGCTGGAGGAGAGAAAGTATTCCCAAGCTTTTGAGAGCTTAAGACTATAGGTGCATCAGCATCTATGACGAAAAATCAATCAGATAAAGTGTACTGTCTGTAATTATGAGCCATGGAAACTAAGCTCAAATTTGTTGCACATCGCAACTCGACACTAAATTTAGATTTCTTTACCGTTAATGGTCCCAACTGCAACAATGTCCTCTTCTATTGCCGGGATCCATTTGCTTCCTTAAACAACAAGAATCACTCATATGCGCTCTGTGAGCCGTCAGAAATCCTCTGTTGCACATCGCAATAACACACCAATTTTAGATTTTGACTCCAAGTGGAAGAAAATACCAACTTCCACACTATAAGCCTCCTCCTCCTCGGCCTGGATCAACTATCCTGGACTCATGAATGAGAAGGGATCTTAATGTAACACCAAGGCATCAGAGCTTGTTGTGGTTTGTTGCGGTAATCCCAACAATAGACTGGGGCTTAGAGTACCGCCAGGATTACGAGGATGTCAGGTTGCAACTCCATAGCATACAACATCTCACTTGACGACCAATAATCTTTGCTAATTCTACTTTTCGATTATTTTTATTGCACATCTACATCTGTCCTAATAATATCCTCCATTCCGAAATCCGCAATGACTTGTTCCATGATCGTGAATTGGCGTGCGGAAAAAATCTAACATCGTGGGAAGGTGTTAGTATTCAGTAGAACCCACCCGCTTGTCAGAAACCAACAAGTATAATTAAGAACCTTGTAAAATAATTGTTGTAATATCACACGGTAAACAAAATAGGATGTCGACTTTTAAATTAATCATATGATACGTTTCACGCTGTATTTATTGATTTAATCATTAAGGAGTAATTCTTCTGTGGCATGGAGTTGAATGCAAACTCATAGAGCATTAATTCTTTCGTGAAGGATCGAACACATTTTCGAAACGCAAAACCCCAACTCCAATTCAGATAGCGCTTCTCAGTAAGTGAGAACAGACGGTGTGGAATTCAACCTCGACTTTTTGTTGATGCAGTCCGAGCCTAGAGGATCATTAAAGTTCATGCCGCAGCTTCGCCTCTGCCCAAATCCTCAACAGTAATAGGCTTGACAAGTTAGAAAACGTGTAGCTCCCTTGAACGTGCTATTTCTCCATATCACACCTATAACATAGGGATTCTACATTTGACTTCCTTTTCATTTTAGATAGTTTTTGACATACAACATCGACCTCAGCTTTGGGCGCAAAGAAGAGTAACATAAACCCCTACGAGCGTGGTTCCCTCAATCCTTTGAGACGGCAATATCCAACACATAGCCTTTTCTATAATTAGTTCATCAATCGATATGCGACAAAAAGTCATCCGTGCCAACATATTCCAACTCGTAGTACAGCTTTACGATATTCGGAGTTCGTTTGAGGCTTGGAAGGTCACCGGATTGTTGGTTTCTATAATTGGGAGAGAGTGCGATATGCAACAAAACATCCGACCTCATACTATGAAAGCCAAATAATGCAGTAATTGTTGGATAGGCACTTCGATGGTCATTTCACGGAAGATTGAGAATCGTGAAAGTGGCTTTGCAATGTTGGTAGCTCCGCGAGGATTTGACATGTACCCTTAGCGTCTCGGAATCTATTAATGGGGTGACTTGCGACTTGCAACAGAATTATCGATGAATCTAAGTCGTGTGAGTGGAAGATGCATGTGGCTAGAACTTCTGAGCAAAGTAAAGAGTACAAGGCCCATTATAATAAAACTTTAATCGCGTTCAGCTCAAACCATTACCAGCAGACATAAGGAGGCCGCCTACCACCAACCATCAACGTTCACGCTAAGTATTCATATGAAATTTCACGCCTCAAACCTATTCTGCACTAAAATGCAAGATTGCCAGCAAGCCTTCTACCTTAGATATTGTATTCCAAGGCCTTTTAATTCTATTATGGCGTTATTTTAGACAAGCTTGAATTGTGTTCATGTATCTTCGATATGGAAATGTGTCTTTAGATCTTGTTCATATAGAGAGAACGGTAGGTCACTAAAGCTGCGTCACGGCCACAGCACAGTCTTGATTATAGACGATATATCCACAGCCACGGTTTCCAAAAAATTCTGCATTTTCTTGTTTATTAATCATGATCATATGTATGTACGCATTAAGCGTAGTTCTTCATTATAGGTAGCGTATCTCATTTCTCTCATATGCGCGCTTGCAGAGACGTAGCTTTCCGCCCGTGAAGTTATAATGAGCCCCAAACGCCATGCTGTACCAGGCCCAGTCTGGCAAATTGCTAGACTGCAAAATGCAAACAATGAATCCCCATCCCAATACAATCGGCTTCAGGAGTATCAATCCAGTCAAATCCAGACTTTACACCCCATAAACCACCCCCATAAACCACCCCCATAAACACCATGTAAATCAGACGCTGAGATACGTTGAATGAGTAAGCACAGAACCGTTCGGAGTGCATCCTGCTCTAGTCGTAGGCTGGATGGATCATCGAAACAGCGCTTCTTATTCAGTTCCTTTCAATAGAGTGCGTAGCTGCAACACCTCTCTCTTTAGACGCTGGTTCTCCTTCTTGACTTTTGCTATCTCCTCCGTGCTATCTTTCAACTTGGAAACAAGCTCCTCTTTTTCCTCTTTACCTTTTCCTTTGAGAGCGCGAACGATCTTGCCTAGCTCACCATTGAACTTTTCGTAAAGCAGCTCGTTCTCGGCACTACTTTCCTTACACAATTGGTCTAAGCCCTTAACCTTAAACTCGGAAGCCTGAAGACCCTTCTCCAAATCAATCTTGATTGCTTCGAGACGCATATTAAGCTCTTTTGTCATGAGTGGAAGGCGATCACGAAGGGCATTGACACTAGCTTCAATTCTCGCTAGATCGTCCGACTCAGTTGTAGCCATAGTATTAACTCTTCCTAGGTTTTCACTGATCTGCGCAAGCTCCATACGCAAAGATGTTTCGGCCTCGGAAATTGAGTGCGACTCGCTTTCCACACGTTCACGAAGCTTTTGGGGACTTCGAAGGCGAAACTTTTCGGTCACTTTGGTAGGATTTGACGTGGGTTTTAGAGGTGAAGTCGACGGTCCACGATCACGCGGAGTACCTCTCAGAGTAGGAATGCCAGACGACATTGGTGAGCTTTTCGATTTAACTCGTCCAGGCCAGAGCTCCTTCACAGCTCCAGAATCTTGATCAGCTTGATTGCTGGCTTTATTGGGAGAAAAGCCTTCGGGAATGTTCTCTTTCTGAACGGGGGAGCCCCCATGATACATCATCTGGCGTCCCCTATCCATGATGCCTCCAGCAACCGGTATTTTGGTTGGAGATGGTGTTCTTGGGGATGTGTTGAATTTGGTCCGATTTGGTGGTGACATAGGAGCAAGAGGGGAGCCTTCACTGAGGCTCAACTTCATCATATCGGGTAGGGAGCTTCGGCGGCTTTTTTTCTTTGATTTGACGGGATCACTCCGCTCATCAGCAGGTGGAGATGCGCCGATTGTGCTAAGTCTGTTGCCTGGACTGTGCGAACTGGAAGGCCTTTCATCAAAGGTGCCGAAGACTGTTGGTCTATCACGGGACATTGGACGCCTGGGAGATTCGATCGATCTCGAACGATGAATAGATGCCTTGGACAGACTTGAAGACGTAGAATTACCTCCGGCTGCGGCAGCATTGCGACTGTTCTTGCTCAAGGTTCGCCACATGGAAGGACGTGAGTCTGATTCGTTTTTGCTACTGTTTTGTCGAAGCAGATGGTCGAATTTTCTTCGCAGCGATGATGCATTAGATGTCAAAGACCCTGTAGCAGATCGAGCACCAGATATTGATCCGTAAGTCGAGTTTCCAACATTTCCAAAAGCAATAGCACCAGGACCGATATCTTCAAAGAGGTGATCAGCATCCTCTACCATACGGTCAAGCAGGTTAATATAGTCATGGGGGTTTGCGTCAATGACCAAAAGCTCTGCAAACGCGGCGGTTAAGGCGCCACGATCTCCGTCATTACCGCAACCCTCTAGCAGATCTGCTAATAGCTTAATGATAGCGATGAATGCTCTGCGGTTTTGTGGGGCCATCTCTCCAAACACTTCTTTGACGTATGCCGCAAAATCCGCTGACTTGAGTCTCGTTGCACGCTCTTGTAATGCATTAAGTGTTTCTACTGGCATGACCTGTCCCATCTGATCTTTCCAGGCCATTCGCAAGTATTTTTCAAATGCCACAAACAACACGTCAACTGTGACTTCAGAGGTAGCCCGCGTGTCGAAAGGATTTTCAATAAAAGTGTTGTACAAAGCATTGATGGATAATTCATCAGCCATCCCTCTGTTGAGTATAGTTCTGCCAATAATGTTGCCCTTTCTGGATTGCAATGCAGCAATGTAGCCAGTAAAAGTCTCCTCTAAACGGACAAGAGGATTCGTAGGCCGCTCCTCGGTAGCTGCTCGAACGCTGCTTCTGCCATCTACATCCTGTATTGAATGAGTTGATTTATTGCTATTTGATCTTTGCATCAATGGTGCTTGCATAGAAGGGATATCTCCTAATTGAAGCCTGGAGCTCTTCGTATGAAGTGACGTAGAAGCATTCAAAGATAGTGAAGAACTCCCAAATCCACTGCTGAGGAGATTAGAAAGCATCTTGACTGGTGACGGGGGCCGAAAAGGTTTCGATTTATCGTTCTCTAGCTGCACATGGATTGATTTTAAAATCTTCGTATAGAATGAAATAAATGGGGCAGTCAAGGCCGGATTGCTTTGGTTGTATTGGGGGCCAAGGAGTCCGATGACTGTTATGTGTTAATTCGTTGAAACATCAGGGATAATGGAACAGTACTTCGCTTTGTAAACATTGATAAGACATCCTCCGCCATAACCTCATCTACGAATACCTTGTCATTAAGGCCGTCTACCTCAATTCTGTACTTGCTTCCACCTGCGACCACCTTAACATTAGAAACAATATCAACACCGTAGTGGCCGACAGGTGCACCCTTCGTTCCCTTCTCATGATCAACAACTATTCGAATGGGCGCAGGCTCTTTGCGGCCATCGATCAAGGTATCGATACCCTCCTCGAATACAGCTGTGTGCAGACTAATCTCAGCAGCAGCTAAATTAATTGAACGATATGACCATGCACCGGATTCGCGCTCAGCCTCCGCAAATCTTCCTTCCAACCTAGCTTTAGTAATTTCATCGGTCAACTTGACCGCCTTTCCTTCGTAGGGGCCCTTGAGAATGAAATATCTAACTGTGGCTGCTTGGTTTCGATCACGCCCAATACCTGCATCTTTCAGCTCATGTAACGAGGACATCCAAATGCAATGACCATCAACCGATATCGTGAACCTGGTATCACCAAGAACATGCCAACCAGAAAATAGAAGTTCATAATTATATTTCTGTCCTCCTGCAGCCGCAGTCACTGGTGCGATCATAACAGCAGCTGATGGCTTGTCAACCTCGGCCACAAGGCCTCTAGCAGACATATTTCCATCTCTAGCTTTCTTCAGGACTACTACGCAATCAGCAAAAAAGAGTAACATCCCTGACCTAGGGAAGCCAGCTGTAGCTGTAGGGGGATCAATATGATATGGTGGCCCAAGCTCGGTGATGTCGACGGCTGTAATGAGGCGACCTTGAGGACGTAGACTCGCTGGCCAACCCTCCACGAGATTCCGGAGACGATTGACAACATGCAGCTTATCATCAGTATGTGGGTCCATTGAGCAGATAGCAGTGATCACGTCTCGTGCTCGAAGCATATGGGGAACAGCAGGATGAGCAACGGGAAGATAATTGACAATATTATCGATAAAGAGACTGTAACGAGGCAAACGCTGTACAGGCTCTATAATAGCTGATCGAAGTCGTTGTTCTCCAGTCTGTTGCACCCGCTGCGAGAAACTCGATTGTTGCTGCATAAACGAAGTGAGAATCCGTGGGAAATCTTGACTGGCATGCATATAATCTTGGTAGCATACTGCGAACTGAGGAAACCAATCAAGCAATGCCTTAGCAAATCTCAACGCTCCGGTAGAATCCTTAGCACGGCCAGAACCTCCGTGACGAGAACTACTAGAACCAGCGAGAGGAGCCTCGAGGTCTTGCATCGCCTCTTCTTCAGTTTCGCTCATCACTTTTCGGATATCTTGTAGAAACGCAGAGTTTATTTGCAAGATTCTATCCAAGGAATTGGGAAACAACTTCTCGAGATCTGCCTCGGAAGGGCTAAAACTGCCATATGATCGGTTTCTAGCCTTCTCACGATAGTCGTCTGCCATATGATTTACCAACTCGTTCATTTTGATTACATAGCGTTCTTCCGTATCAACCAATTCGCTCATCTCTCTACGAAGTGACATCTTCGCATCCTTGTGAAAAGCCCTCGATCTATTGACAGACGTTGGTCTTGAAGGCGCCCTTCGGATCTTTGAGGTTGGAAGGAACGATATTTCACCGAAGACCTTTACTAACGGAGCGTAGACCCCATATTGCTTCAATACAGGGTCAGAGAGTGCTTCATTCTCGCAGTGCTCATCAAAGTCATCAGAAGGCGTAATTGATCCCGGCGGTAGGACTAAATCGACGTCCAAATGATGAATATGTTGTGGATGCAGGGCTGCTTCAATATCTTGGATGACCTCCCCAATGTTCTCCACCTTCGACATAGCAGCCGTAATATCTGCCGCATGTTGCTCTCCAAAAAGTGCTGGCCCCGTACCAGGTCTCTTGCGTGCACTTGCTGATTGAATAATTAAACCGCCTTTGACAGTTTCTGGCAGTTCCCGAAAGTACTTCAACAACCCAAACGCAATTCCACGGCAGATTTCATCTCCTTGTTTCTCGCGAGGAAGGTGGTTCACAGACTGGTAGAATGGTGAATTCGGAGAGATCGTAATGCGCGGGTAACTCTGAAAACCAGCTGAGGTGAGAACGTGGACTTGGATTCGGGAGCTGTTGAGCGTAGAATTAGTAGTTGTAGAAGGCCCATGGAAGATCAGAATTGGTGCGCCTCCTAGGTGAGGATCAGAGGCATAGTAGAGGCTGAGGTCGTCTTGCGACAGGACGACCTGGTCAGTGAGCTGAACCATTCTTGCACTGTTTAGATTGAAGTCCGAAGTGCGGGCAACTTGCAGCCAGCGTCAGAACAGGTCTCTCAAAAGGTCTCCGAGTGGCTTGGCCACATAGCGAACGTTGCTCAACAATTGGCAAAGGTATCGTTGTTTAGGAAGTCAGAGTTGGTGGTTTACAGAAGTTATCCGAGGTTTGTCAACAACTTCAAAGACGAAGACGCGCTGCGACGCGTTCTGCGACCCGTCAATTTTGGCACCAAGTAGGGAAAATTTAGTGCAACCATGCAACACCTTTATAATGTACAGTGTTATCTGAAAAGCAAAGAAATTTGTTAGCTGGTGTTAATTGACAAACTTTTTTTTTCATACCCCATTCTATGTATAGACAGGGAATGCGGAGAATTTTGGCACGGCTGAGTGGTGTGGTTCCTATGGGACGGATATAAATAAACTATACGGATATTTCACTTTCAACATCAAACACACGAAGCAAAACAAGCCAACGTTCTTTGTCATATTGAAGAGTTGGAAGGAAGATTGGCATAATCCAAATCGATATACACAGCCATGGCATCACAATACGACGTCGATATTCCCTTCTCTGCAAGCCAGGAGCAGCAAGGCTTTAAGCTGATTGAACTCCCACCCGATCTGCTAGCTCTCCTAGAATCCGATTCTCCACCTGCGTGAGTACTTTCTTATCCCACGGTACAATGAAATCTACTAATAAACTATTATAGACTGACCATCACCTCTTCTGCCCCGGATGTGAATGCGCCTGCATATGCGCTTCTGAATACCGGGACGAAAACATACCAGATCCGGCAGAAAAGCACGTCAAGTCCTCTAATGATTATTCGGCCATCATCTACTGGTCCTACAGAAACTGACGATGCTGCAATGTTTATTCCGCAGCCATCGTTGTGCTCAATTGCGAAAATTGAGGATACAATTGAATTGATTCTTCAAGAACCGGATGGCCCTAAGAAGGCCCCTCCAAAGGTCAACAAATGGCATGAAAAGTTCGCGAAGAGCAGAATGGAAAAGAAGGCTTGATGCGCCGTAAGCCAGAGCCTGACTTAATGACAGTATGACAGCTCGTTCAGCATAGGCAAAGCCACGCTTCAAGTCGACGTCGATGGAGGAGCTACAACTTTGGGCCACTACCAAAATTCACAAAAAGCCCAGCACTGATAGGCACAAATTACCATCACCTCAGCAGACAATAATAGAGACACACGTAGATATGTTGTCATACGTTTAACGTCCTTCCGGGGAGGAATACCCGATCTTGAACTTGCGCACAAACGTGGCAGAGAAACATATGTGAAGTATCTCGTCATTTTCATGATCTTTATGAACCTCCTCATGGCAAACAACCCTTAAATCATGCTATATGTAGAACTTTTAGAGAGTCAATATAGGACCTTTCGATTGATATCGCTCCTGCTCTTCTTAATCCACATACTATCCAAGGATTATCTACACCAAACAGAACCGCACTTCAATGAGAAGCCTTTGCCTCACTCCGTATAAACCTAGCACTTCAAAATCCTACAGTTCTGGTCAGCCTCGTACTGTGAAGGCTTGTTCAAGTAAGTGGTAGGTTACCAAGTTGCTCGGACCAGGCAAGGTCTTATCTTATCCAGTCCGAGGTGCATTTATCGATATTAGTTAAGCCAGCCACATATAAACCAACAGCACCACATCAGGACCAGTTTTGAGCTGATGCCACGACAGCGTTTCTCGAACCCCTTTGCTTGCTGTTATCGCATTTGACGCTGGGCACGTACATAATAATACACACGAAGATTTCTATGTTTCATTTGTAAGTAGATCGATATAAAAGGCGAAATCCCTACGCCGAGAGTTCTTGCCGTTATATCCCTCGCTCTACAGTTCATGTGTCTTCTGATTGAAAGACCTTACAACTATGCTTCTGCTGCGTTGGCTCTTTGTGATAGCCGCTGGTGCGTAAACATATTTCTGTTCGTCCTAGAAAGAGGCTCAGAGTACGTATAGCATCGGTTGCTGCGAGAGATATTCATCAACATCAAAAGCCCGTTGCCATTTCCTTGGTAGCTCTCTCACTGTTCCAAGATGTCAGTGCATATAATGAGCAGCCAGCTGGCCTCCAAGGCGATGTACCCTCTATAGCTCCAAGGAAATTTAACAAAGATGGTGGGTGGCCGCGTCCCTGTGGAAGAAGAGGAGGTTTGTTTCGTGACGTGTATGGTAGAGAATGTGGGGAAGAGAATGAACACTACCGGAATGTGCACGGCATCATTATGGCCACAGTGGTATTGATCCTGTTCCCGATTGGAGCTTTATCTATGCGACTTCTGGGTCGGTGGTGGCTACATGCTGGACTCCAAATTTTGAGTTTGTTTCTATTAATTGCGGGATTTGGGATTGGTATTTATCTGGCTAAGATAGGTCACAAAGTACAATACTCCACAAGTCATCTGTGAAGCGAACATTCGACTAATGCGAGCTAACAGCTTTTCAACAATACACACACGATACTGGGAACAGTTGTGGTGGTTCTCTTCGCTACTGCGCAGCCAATGCTTGGATTCTTACAACATACGTTCTTTCGCACTCACAGGAAGAGGGGTCCTTCAGGACATGCGCATCTGTGGCTGGGCCGAGTTTTGATCGTTTTAGGAGTGGTGAATGGCGGTTTAGGACTAAGACTCGTCGATGATGAAAGAGATGGGAAATGGCGTAATATCTATATTGGAATTGCGGTTGCAATGGCGGTGTTATATGTGATTATTGTGATTGGTACCGCTCTGTTCAAGGGGCGGCGTTTGACAAAGTGAGAAGCTTTAGTAAGTCACGAATTCAGCGGAGAAAGATGAAATACATGGAGTTACACATAGGCATATTAGCATATCGAGGCTAAAATTCAAAATTTCCAACAAATCTCCTCCCACCAAACCTGCAGATTCTCTACTCGCTATTTCAGATGCATTTTTCACAACTTTACAATTATTCAAAGCCCAACGTTTGTGTTATTGGCATCACTCAAGCCATACAGCGCCGCAAACGGATCGTCCCTCCAGTCAGTCACTCGTCGGTACTCTATCATATCCGTGATCGTTTGTGCGACCTCGTTTCCCCACAAATGATCAATCCAAGCAATCGTTGCATCGATTCCAGCACTTACCCCCGAGGAAGTCCAGATATTTCCATCTTCAACCCATCGAGCTTTAGCTATCCATTTTACTTTAGGCCCGAGGGCTGTGGTTTGCGCCCAAGCTCGCTTGTTGGTTGTTGCATTTCGGCCATCGAGAACACCTGCCCGAGCCGCTATGCCTGCGCCTGTTCTGGTTGTCAGCTATTGCAACTAATGATGGCCTTTTATCCTTTAGCTGGTAGGTAAGTGAGGATGGTTTACCGGTACAAACAGTGACCAAGTATTTCAGACCTGGATATCGCTCCCTCACAAACTCAATGGTGCTATTCAAATTGGGAGATCGTGTGCCCGCGCCTCCCGGGACAAAAAGTACATCAAGTTCTGGAGCGGTAGAGAAGGTGTGCGTTGGCACGATAGTCTCGGCGAATGAAGAATTGCCTAATGTAGGCATTGTGAGTTTGGTAGTAACGGGATCAAGGGTTTCGGCAATGAGAGAGAGATTCAAGGTATGGTTCATGGCCAGCACATTCAGTGCATCCAGAGGGCCGGTTACGTCGAGGAGCTCGAATGCTGGAAAGAGTATGTAACCAAAGCGGGTTGGACCTGTTACAGTAGGTGTTAGAGATGAGGACCCTTCCCAAATTTGAGTAATCCTTAAGATATTTGAGAAATAAAGATCACGAACGAGTCTGGATCTGGGATGCTGCGAGCTGGAAGATAGCTTGCAGAGCGAAGTAAGTTTTGATAGAATTCTTGGAGAAGATGAACATTTTGATGAGTCTAGACAGTCAATTTTCTGCTATTGAGGAATAGTTCCTACAATTTCAATCATCTTTATATACTCTTTCTTATTTCTTCCTACGCATGACTCGGATATACAGCATAGTAAAATTCCTCCGGACTTAAACTCCAAGTCAAGCACGAGGCTTTTTGAGCTCGTTAAGCTCCACAATGTGGCTGTCACCGGATAATTTGACATTCACGAGCGCAGAGTTCTAGTGGTATGAAAGCCGCTGGGATACCTATGATTGGGAGAGATAAATGAGTCGCATGAGACTAGTACATTGATGTCGCATGCCCCTTAATATTATGAGCATGTTCTTACTATAGTGAGCAAGTATTAGTTTCGACTTCGTGGACATGAAGTGGGATGGTTGACTTGGCACTAGTGCGTTGTGGATGATATGCTATGTAGCGATCAGTTCAACTTTCTAATTGATTATTCACAAGCATGTCTACATTCAACTATCTTTATTATGTGCACCCTTGCTAATTACAACTTAGAATATTTCATCTCAGTAGTGATCTATCATCCACTGGTACTGCGGTGGGTACCCTCGATTTGTGAACAACTGGTCCACTTTCATCCCTAAAATGTCCTCGTACACCAATGCCCGTGTTCGTGCTGCTTGTTGCAAGACTGACTGCTCATTCGGTCGAAGAGAAAGAAGCAACGTCCAGATCTCAAATTTGTCTCTTCCATAAACTCTGTGGAATTGTCGGATTATTAGTAGGGTGAGCTCGCCTCCGTTTTGGAGTTGGAGCAAGAGCGGTAACGAGTTTGCTACAACATAGAGAAGCTCTGTATAAAGGCTTGCTCCTGGAGGGGCATAGCCACCATCACTTTCCAATAATTTGACGACCCAGTCGAAGACGTCGATGAGCGAGCGCATCAGACCGTCAAGTTGGAACACCTGTCCAGTTTGCAAGGCCGTCATGGCAAGTCCAATTTGATACCGAAAGAAGTCGAAACGTTGAGGAGCAAATGGGTTCCAGGGTTGAAAGGGAATCATAGGATAAATTGGCGTATGGATACATATCCAATCTAAAGCGATTTGTCTGATGTTGTAATCGTCTCCAAATTCGATCGGTTTGCCTAGCTGTTCAAGCGGGAACTGTCTTCTGTTTCCGGTCCTCCAAGCCTCTGCATACAACCCAGGCCAATCGCGTGCCATATCCCTTCCGTGGACCAAGTGAGGACCTTGGGGAGTCTCAATGACCATCAGCTCCCGTGAGCGCCTCATTTCCAATCCAAGTTGTTTTCCTGAGGATGAATACGAAATCTCTTAACTAGTACTTCCGTAATATAGAGATTCTGTCTCGCATACCGAATCCTAATTACATGTAGCTGGCATTGATATAAGTGGTAAGGAGTTGGATTTGACTTATATAGATGCAGGTTTAGCAGTTAATATACTATGGTCTCATCTTCAGCCTTAGACGTGCAGTGTCACAGTCTCTTCAATTTAGTTTGGCAAGCTACTGGAAGCGTATGACAATATCTGTATGTTTTTTTCAAGGTAACTCAAAATAAGCTCTGCTTGAACTGGTCAGGCACCTCTAATTATAAGTACAGAATCCTTGAAGATCCAGCTCAGGCTGCCCATTAAAATCTAGTTTTTACCTGAGAACGGAGTGAGTGTTGAATAGAGAATTTCCAAAGCTTTGCTAGGAATCTTGTGAGAGAAAACCCAATGATTGAGTAATGCGCTGGCAAGGTAGCACATTTGTAATGCTGTGACACTTCGGAACTTTCTCACCAAACGTCAATTTGTTTGTATCTCTCTAAGGATGAAAGAACGTGCCAAAGTGCCTTGCATAGCAAACAAAGATGATATTAAAACGAAGGTTTAGTTGGCGACCATTTTTTTGGCATGCAGACGTCTTATTTCTAATAAGGACCAGATCCGTTGAAACTTTTTGGTATGTAGAGTATTCGTATAAACATAACACCATCTATTAGCCCCTATAACTGATCTATGAGCAAAAAGCTAGCAATTTAAAAATACATTAGTGGAAGACTGATCGTTTCCCCAATTCTCAAATTAGCTATCAGACCGGGCAAGTTTGATTTTTAGGACACGTTACAAGCAAAGTAGACACTGATTCGATATACAATCTAATCATCTAAGGTGTTCTCGGTCTACAATCTAAACATCATACCTACTAGATGACAGCTCTGCAAGTAAATTGGTTTGTATTCAACACATTGGAGGTCTATAATGGAGGTCTTATGTACATTTAGATCACTTCAAGGCTCTACAGACGAGCTATCCTGCTGTGCCATGACCAAAGCAGTCAATTCCGCAATCTTGGCCGTGAGGTTGTCAACTTTCCTTTCCAGACCCTCGTTTCTGTCTCCACCTGTCCAGTTATCGTTCTTGATCTCTGGGGTTTCCGCACTTTGCTTGTGAGAATCATCTGCAACTGGGGAATTATGCAAGTTATTCGAGGAAGGGCGCGCACTGGATTTTGAGAGGAATGGTTTTTGTCTTCGTTTGGATGAACTTTGGGAAGGGCGAGAGCCATTCGTGGGTTCTATCGGCTCACTATTGAATTCAGGACCTATAGATGAGAACTCTGGTACGCTACCACGGACTGAATCGCTTGCGCTCTCAAAAATCCAGATCGCGCCAACTATGGGAAGGTGAGTAATTTTAAGAAGCATGATGCGGGCGTTGCGGAGCCTAAGGGTATGTTAGTTGGTTACTAATATGGATTCTCTGGGGCTTTTATTGAGCTGATCTTACTTCTCTGCTGGGACAAATAGACGAAGTGGTCGAATAAACAACAATGGTATCAAGTTTAGAGGTGGGTAGAAATGTGTGAGTCGGTTGCTCGTAGATGCTTCCAAGACATAAATCGAGTAGATAAAGAGATACTCCTCCCTGTATTTCTGTTAGTAAAATCCCCTTTCCAAAGCACGAAATAACAAACCTTGCATGTGAGATGACTTTCGAAAAACTGTCACTTAAAATACTGATCAAGGAAGTAACAAGTAGGATTTGCGTCATGACCACAAAAATTATCATGAGCGGAGGCCCGAGGTAGATGTTGATATCGTACATGATATCGAATCCTATGTAGCTTGATCCAAAAAATACTTTAATCAGGACCCATGACATTTCTGTAAGTGTATAGGTATCGCGAGCGAGGAGAGAGAATGTTGTCAAGAAGCCTATGTATAGAACTGCGACTACGACCTGTAAGATTTGATGTCAGTAATTGAATTGAAGACAGCAATTGATGGGGAAAACCATATGCTCACCATGAATTTTACAAAATCCTTCGTCATTGCCTTCAAGCAAGGAATGAGGGTTCCAAAGTAAGGGTGAAGACTCAGCAATGAAAAGATTCTAGGAACCATAAACAAGGCTTCGAGTGACAGAATATCAAACGCGGTGTCCACAATACTATCGCTATCTTTCAGGCGTCCAACAATCCTCGTGATGAAGAAGACTACCCCAATGATGATAATTATCAGGTCACAACCATTCCAAATATCAGCCGCGTAGAATATTGAACCTGCATCAATGAATTCACTGAGCTCGTCGTACGCAAAAGCGGCAAACCAAACATAGAGTAGTATCTCTAAGGTGGTAAAATGATATCTTTCAAATTTAGTGAGATAGAAGATGAGTGCGTGACAGGAGGAACTTACGGGTTACGTTCAACAAGGACGGCATAATACAGGAACAGAAATGTGGTAAAGAACAGGACTTCAAACGCTTTGATGTACCGGGGTACTCTTAAGCGAGTGAAATGATCAGAACGTCTCTTGTTATAGAATTGAGGTTGTTTCTGAGTATGTGCGGTAAGACTTTCCCAGAAAGTGATGTCCCCATTCCACTATACGATTGGTTAGAACTGGTTCTCCAACTTACGGATATTATTGCCTTCCTAGCGTTAATATATCATTCGGACAGGGAACTCACTATTCCATGGACAATCTTTTGCACAATTCTTTGGCTAAGGAACTTCTTGCAATCTGCCACCGCAGCAATCTCGAGTCCATTGAGACCTGTAAAAGATGAGGTTGGGTCTTCCCTAACTTCTATGTCAGTACTAGTCACAGGTGCCTGCACCATATGGTTCATTTTCCTTAGATTGCGGAACCGCGTGACTAATCTATTGGAAAAATTATGTTGTCAGTGGACTGGGCATCCAACTGATACTATAGGGATCAATTGGTAATAGTCCTTAGAGGTAACGTACTCGTCATCTTGTCCACCATCCTCGTGTGCAAATACGCCTCCTATGTGTGACACTGATCTCAACAGCTCAGCTCTCTTACTACTTGTCGGCCTCGTAGGTGTTCTTGGAGTGTCATTCGCCCGAAATTGCGGAAGGAGACTTGAGTGTTCGGTAGCTTCGATAGTTTCGTTGGTTTCACTACCATTCTCCTGGCATGTATCTGGTTTTGGCAGCTCGTAAAGGCAGAAGTCCACTGCATCTCGTTCTGAAATACGACTTAGAAACCGCCATGCCACAATTTCACAAGCGTTTGCCCTAGTCTCATTCAACCCTCGGTCGTCAGCTTCCAGGGTAGAGAAATGCCATTTAAGAGTTAAGAGAGCATTGATCAAAGCGGGGTTCGTAACATTCGCAACCAAGTGCTCGACCAGACGCCGTATTTGGCGTCCCGCAGATGTGGTTCTCAGCTGCTCGAAAGTCGAAGGTAGCTGTATTTCGTCTACAAAGTATCTAGACATCGAGTCAGTATTCTCTCTGCAAATACCGCCCTAGACTATAATCTGGGGCCACGATCACCACCTTGAAATTCCAATTGGCTAAGAGGCTTCTTAAAAAGGAGAGCTCAGCACAGCAGACTTACATCGACAGCGACTTTACGACCTCTACGAAGGGGTCTTCTGTACCAATGTCTGGCAGGTTTACATCTATATCACCCAGCTCAAAGGGCGTACCCGGTGGCGTCATAATAGGCAGAACAAATCAATTAGTCTCACTGACTTCAATTAATTTTGAGTGGTCCCGTAAAACTACGAGTTGGAGGTTTTAGATGGCTTCGAAGGCATAACAGTTCATTAAACTCCAGATACAAGCGTCCTTGTGGAAAATAGAGCTTTATCCTAGCGTGTGTCTAAAACATGGCTTTAAATACACTCACCGCTTTCGGCTATGGAAGCATTATGACGTCGGCAGCATTTTCCTTACTGTTCTTAAGAACGGTGTATGGACTTTTGATACTTCTGAAATTATCAGCGTGTGGCCTAGCCGTAATTTTAGTGCTTGAAAAGCATTTATTAGAAGCATTTGACGCAGCTATAGACTAAGTTTTGCATATTCCAAGCCCCAGCGTTTTATAGAGCGTGCCGACCCGAATATATAATACCTTTGACTTAGGGGCGGCCGCCGGGCTTGGCTCCAGGCAATAAGCTTCGTCACTACCCCGCCGCGTTTCTTACAATATGAGTTACTTTTAATCTACCTCTGGACTCGGAAACATACAATACAGGCCAATAAGCGCAATTAATCACACCAAATTCCTCTCTACTTACATCCAAGTAGGAGAGATATTCATCACTTGTACTTTACTACGAAAATACCAACACCTCAAGTTTACAGAAAGCAGGCTTTCTCTAAAGCAATTTCGAACTCACCATCTACTTATAAAACCCATACCAGCAATACAAAATGTCGAATCCTCTCAGCGCAGAGAACCTTCTTAATAAGATGGCAGAGTCACTCCCAACACACAAGAAAGACGATACATCCTCAGATTTTGGCAGCTCATATGAAGCTTTGGCTCTTTTCAGTCATGCCTGTATGGTCGGAGTTGGGTTCCGATTGTTAGGTTTCGGTGAAGGACAGAAAATAGAGAGCGAACTGAAGGAAACTTTCCCGCGATTGTCTCAAAAATGGCTCGCCTCATTCAATTCGTATCAGTTCCTCTATGCACACACTCAGAGCTCCATGGAATACAAAGTAACGGTTGCAAGAGAGGGAGACCGCGCTGTGATCAGCGGTATTGCGCTCGGTGGAGAACAGAGATTAGGTAAAGGCGAGTTTGAGATCACTGCGAAAGAATACATCTACAACGTAGCTCTCCCATTGCGGATATCGATGACTGAAGAAGGCGAGGAGGATCGCTCAAACCTCGAGGCCAAGCTTAAGGAGATCTTTGTGTCAACAACACGAATCGAAGGTATGTTTACATCAATGTGGCGACTGGAACATCTGCGTCTTCGGCCTTGTGAGATATCTAACTCGACGTAGATCTTGCATCCCAGTTCAAGCTCAAAATAATCCAAAAGATCATGCCGAGTCTACAGAAGGAGGGTTATGAAGAAGAAGCTGCTGCAGTTGGTGCCCGTGCTGCACGTGAAGAAAGACAACAAGAGGTTGAAGATAGACGCAACCCGCCTCCGAATCACCAGCCCCTCCCAGAACCAGCTAGACCGTACCCTTTTTATGATCCGTTGGTAAGTATAAAGCTCACTTTTTGAATTCCCCTACTCTTGGTGGCCTATATATTGATGAAGTCTTTAGGCAGTACCTCCTCGTCCTCGTGCAGGCCCAGATGGTTTCATTCCGGATTTTGATGATGAATATGACATGAATCGTCCACTCCGAGGCATGGTCAACCCCGGCGGTCGCCCACCTTTCGGAATTGGCCACGATGATCTCAACCCGCCTGGTTTGGGACCCCATGATCCCCTTCGAGGCTCCTTCGTACCAGGAGGCGGCTTCCCACAGGGTGGGGGAAATGGAGGGATGCATCCCGATTTCAACGATCCAATGTTTGGAGGACGACGACCAGGTTTCAACCCAAATGCCCCGCCGGGTGCGCGTTATGATCCACCTGGACCCGGACAGGCACCGCAGGGAGGCAATGGAAGACCGCCCAATCCATTTGGTGGATTTGGGAGCAACGACTTTATCTGATGGATTTACATGATATAGTACACTTTGACAAGTTACTAGGAGTTTATGGGATGGAATGGATCGGCAATGGCGTTGGGCATGTATTCTTGAGCCATAGTGTGCGCTAGATTTTCGAGCCGATTTGTATGACAGCTGGGAAAGCGGGAGCACTGTCTACAAGATTGCAAACTGGAACAACAGCATCGTAATTTTAACGTGAAATTAATGAAACTGCATGTCTGTCGAAGCCGCTTCATAATGATTTTTGACTCAAAGCTATCGGAGTCCACTCTTCCCTTCTTGGTGAGACCTTTTTTTCTCCAAATTACCTATTCCGGTATCTCCTTAACTGCTAAGCGAGTGACGAAAAAGGGGCTTCCTTTCTCCCAGAATTTCCAAACTTTATCTGTGAAGCGTGGTACCTACAACATTGCCGCATATCTCATCACAGAAAAGTCCATATTACTAATATTGCTTCTTTAGATGTTGGAGAGTATGATTTTCAAGTAGAGTTTCTTTTTCTATTTCTCTTTCCCCCTTTTGTCTCGGGAGATACTAGACCATTCTACAGACCGACCTTTACTTAAATTTAAACACACAAAAACGCAGACATAAAACCAACCCCCTGGTGCGGGTTGTCAATGAACGCCATACAATGGTATCTTGACCGAAAAAAAAGTCTATGTCAATCCCCCCTCCCCTCTCTTTCCCCTGAACGCGCGCTTGGTTCGCAGCACAACAGGGCTCAAGCAAATGCAATGTGCAACATTTTCAACGTGGCTTGCCGGCTGTAAATATTAAGCTTATGAGACGACCTTCTCCCCACTCACTGCAGCTCCATTAGGCGCTTTCGTCGCCCCATCCCTCTCCAATGCTAGTTTTTCAGTAGCTTTCACCAACTCAGGATCTTCCGCCACCGGGTTTCCCTTTAATGGATTCACCCGCTCCACATCAGGTGTCGCTGGTACCGTAGGGGCCTCCAGCAGCTCCTTTGGCAAAGCCAGAGACGCCGATTCCACCTTCGGGCTCTCGGCGTGTCCATTCACTGCTACCGGCGGTGGGATTTCCAAATCCAATTTCCTTGTTACCGTACACACCCTCTCCTTGCGTTGTTTCTCTTCTATATGGCCAACAGCCAATGCTACTATCTCGTCCTTCTCTCCTGTCTTCTCCCAATACATTGGGCCCTTTGGGAAATCTTTGTATTCGCCTTCCCAATTTAAGACGCTCGCGAGAGCAGGGTCGAGGCTAGGCATTTGACCGAATTCAAAATCGAGACCGCCACCGTATTTTTTGGGGATGTTGATAGGATCGATAAACGATTCTAGCGTTTTCTTCATGTCGTGATTTCCTAGGATGAAGATTTTAGATGTGGTGATTGGGTCGAACCATTTCTTGATCCAGCCCCATACTGTAGGGAAGAATGCTGGTGCGCCAATTATCTGGCATTGGTTAGTATCTGGAGGCATTTTACCAAGGAATGAATTCTAGGATAAGAAGGGAGATATGCGTTCTAGAGAGGTAAGACATACGAAAATACGATCGAGAGTTTCGGGGTAGTGTGCTGTCGCTAATGTGCTCGCATCTTGCATATGCCCTCTGAGGTTCCAAAACTGCTTTAATCCAACACCAGATATATCGACAATATTATTGCTCTGCGTGATCGGCGTGCGGGGGTTCTCCCGATCCGTCAACGCAGTGCACAGTGGCATCACAAATCTTGTCAAGTTTTCATAAAGCGCAAACAGACGAAGCATCTTCGGTGTGGTATTTCCCTCGGTTTCCGCGGTGGACTTCGTCTTCTGAGCCGACTTTTCATATGCTGACATTGTCTTCGCGTTTAAATGCTTTACTTCGTAGACGTACACGGGGATTCCACGACGATCGCGTCGGCCGGTCCATTGCGGGTACTGGGGAACAGTTAGGATGGATGGCTCGGGTTTATACACGGCAACCTACCAAGCGTCGGGTCTCATCGTAGTGTTCTAAATCAATGGTCTCATATAGCTGGTCCAGTTGGTTTGCTTTCCGCCAGTCCTCTGTGTCTTTGAACTGCGTAAAGGCGTCTAGGACTACAAAACGCCGGGCGCGTAGGAACCGGCTGCACGGGGATCAGTAATTGCAGCTTCTAAAGGATTGAGCAGCATACAGCAATGTAGCATCGTCGTGTGAAGGTTCTTCACTCCCTCCATTGCCAGCCTGGTAGTAGCCGCCTTCGGCGCATTTGACCTTGAAGTTCTGTAATGCAGCCTCTTGATCTACGGTGAGATGACCCAGATGTCCTTGGGGAAATCCATATTCCTCCACCGCCGATTGTACACGATGCGCGGGACCTGACATGAGTGCGATTTAGTAGAAGAAATTGTTTGTTGAGGTAGAGGAGTCGGAGTGTTGGATTTCGGAGAGTTTTTGAGGAAAACTAGGATGACGGATGTTTATTCGGGTCGGACCAACGTCATGCTCTGAATTTTGCTTATGTCAAAGTTCCACGACTGCCTCGCACGAGAATAATAGTAAGACTTGGAAGAAGAGAAGGATCTGATGCTGGCTAGACGAGCTGAAGGAGTCACCCATCTCCCACTGCTGTTTGGTAGATCCGTGCCGTCCATTTCGTCCGGCTTTCTCGGCACCCGATCCGATGATCAATCAAGTCTGAGATTTCGTACGGATGTAATGGATTGCAAAGCGTTCAGAGGGAGTACCAAGTGGACTTAGAGAGAAAGGCTCGGCGTTGAAGAAAGGAAGAAGAGAGAGAGAAGGATACTTTGATTCTGACTAAGAAAGAAATGCTCATATATTGCTATGATGCGTACTCTTAGTCCATGTTCGAGGCCGGTCGACTCTTTTACAGAGCTCATATCGTATGTTCAAACCACGCAATTGAACCCATGGTTCAAGAAATGCTGTGCAGTGCAGGGCGTGCATTGGAGTACACCTGGGGATTACGATTTGGAAGGGGGGATGCATTATCTTTATATCTTATTTGTTTCACTAATTGAATCCCACACTTACCGTGACCACGCGTCTTTACTCGTGTTCGGGCAATAATAATCATCCCATCTGGGGAGTCTACCCCACCAAGACAGACATCCATCGACACCACCTTTGCCTCACTCAAACCTCAACCTCTCCACAATAACTTCCATTAGACAATAAGTCCAATTGTTGCTCATGTTTTCGAGGCTCTCACAGGTTGCACGCCATCTCTCTCGCCCATTACCAAACTACGCACATACTTCTGCTGCAGCTTTCTCGGGAAGAATGACATCACCATCTGCTGCAGCCGATGAGAGGAACTCAAGAACTATTCATACGGCAGCATGTTTGATTATTGGAGATGAGGTATTGGGAGGGAAGGTTGGTGCTGCAGAGCTTTAGAAACCAGTATAGTATAAATGGCTAATTATTGGTGCTTAGACGGTAGATGTAGGTTCAGCTTATAAAATTGGGAAAGATAGAGAACTGATGGCCCGTTAGACGAACTCGGCATATATGGCAAAGTTCTGCTTCAAGCTGGGGATGGTATGCCTCCGAGGAAACTAAGAAACGCCTACTAGTACTAATTGGAATAGGCTTTGAAACGAATTGAGGTTATTGCAGATGACGAGGCGGAAATTATAGAGGCCGTTCAGCGGATGAGCAATAGCTATGATTTTGTGGTTACCAGTGGAGGAATAGGTCCAACGTATGTTTCCATGGAGAGTCCAAGGCCAAGGATATTTTGCCTCTCTTAAGCACCTTTTTCGGGATACTTACTTTGTTAGCCATGATGATATCACTTACCAGTCAATAGCTAAGGCCTTCAACCTCTCTCTTAAACTCCACGATGAATCCTACGCCAGAATGAGGAAACTCTCCAAGCCACATGCCTCCCAGCCAAACTTTTCTTGGGATGTCGATTCCCCAACACGCAAAGCCAGGCTTCGAATGGTTGAGCTGCCTATTGACCCAGCCAGGGACGATAAAAGCCAGGTCATTTTCCCTCAGGAAGATCTGTGGGTTCCAGTTGCGTGTGTCAATGGCAACATACATATTTTACCTGGTGTTCCGAGACTTTTTGAGCGATTGTTGGATGGCTTAAAGCCGACACTGCTTCCTAGGCTGGCGGATCCGGAGGGGAAGGGTATACATCGGATATTGATTTCAACACCACTAGTGGAAAGTGCTGTTGCTGCATATTTAACAGAGTTGGCTAGTCGAGTTGAGCCTCAGGGAGGTGGGTAGTTCTGATACAGGCCATTTGGTGATGTTGTAAATGACTAAGCACTAACTATGTATACTTGCAGTCAAAGTTGGAAGCTACCCACGATGGGGTAAGAAGACCAACACCGTGACTTTGGTGGGCCGGTCAGTTCATTAATCTCAAACGTATGACTTGGCTAATATCGTCCAGAGATCTAGAGTTCCTCGAAAGCCTGGTTGACGAAGTGAACAAGAACGTAGATGGACACCGAATGTAAGAAGCTCCTCTTATCGACGTCAGTGCACGACCGAACAACTAATCAACGTATCCAGTGAGGCAGAAGGGCAGGATGAAGTAGACTAGGACGTAGACCGAGCCAGACCGTGAGTACCAAAGTCCCACCGTGCCCTTCCCGATATCTAACGTTCATCCAGGTGGTTGATTTTTTATTTTTGCAAGTAATTAGACAAAAGGTAGAGCCTATTTGAGCTTCATTTTAGCTCTTCCCCCATAATAAGCAGATACGAAACCACAGCAATTTCCAAGGCCAAGACCCGTGCTTCGCAATAATAAGTAGTTTACAGATTGATTCCGAGACTTGTGATTTCCCCGGCTGTCCCGCTTGTCATAATCAATATCCCAAGCTCACCTAATGTGGGGTATGATCCCTCACAGTGGATCTATATCCAGTCGAATCCTTATGCTTAACAGCGCTCGGAACTCGGTGTGAACGAGAGCAGTCGATAAGGGTCGCATCTACCGGTAAACTTTACCTGTACAAATAATATCGTAGCAAGTCCACATTCGTACATCGGTACTACCGATGTTACATCGAACTCTCGAGGCATATAAAAACTCAACCTCGTTCTCGCGAGGCAAGCAGGTGAGTGGATGGAGCATGGAATTTTGATGTTGTGATTTGCACAATATGCAGACCATGACAGCGGGTAAGATCTTTATTTTGTTTTTATGGAAAAGCCACATGTTTATACTGGCGAGTGGCTGTTTCGTTTCCTTTTCGGGGAGAGCGAAGCCTGGATGAAACGAGCTTCTTGGGAGGCGGGTGGAAGCATCCTTGAACCGATGGAATTACGGTAAGAAATCAAAAATGACCCCAGTAAGTCAAAGTAAACGATAATTATACTTGAATCGCCAACGAGGGCAGTACCAAAGAAAGGTGAGGGCCGCTAGTCAATAGGTAATTTCGGCCAAGAAAGCTTAGCCGTACCACTTCCTTACTCCTGTTTTCCTCACTGTCGCTCTCGTTCGCCTTGCTTGTCCGTGAATCACGAAGTCTGCGATGGCAGCCCATACCGCGGGGGAGTGAGCGAGGGGCACATGCTTACGGAAGATGGGAAAGACGATTAGTACGGGCGACAGCGTGTGAATGGCAGTGCACATCGAAGCATGACATGGAGTGGGTGCTGTTCCATTGCACATACCAACGATAGGCAAGATCAACATCAACGCAAGTGTCTGCCGGAAATTGGCACAGCAGAGAATGGAGTGCTCCTCCCGAGGAGTGGTGTGACGCGTGGGTGAAGGAGCTTCTTTGTTTTTCCTTTGACGGAACATTGCTGCTCCATCTAGATCTGGGAGCGAAAACGCCCAAGCTTTGATGTCTCCTTTCTTTTTGTCTTCCTCTGGTTCTGAAATAGGTAGTCTGCATTAGAGATAGGATGGATTGGGGGTTAGTCCTGCTGCTTTGGCGGATGGTATTGGTGGGACGGCATGGGATGGGATCTGTGGGACACTGGAATAGGGGTGCAACGGCCTGTGGGCGAATGCAAGCCTTCGACGCCGGCCGGGTGATGTGCGGCGCTGGTTGGACGGTGGTTTTGAATACATCGTGGTCGGGATCGTAGTGGTGGTGGTGGTGGTGGAAGTAGTGGTTAGCTGGGAGTAGTGGTGCTGGTG
>Ga0247810_10000285_pt1 | contig 70057 bp, 54 predicted proteins | sample UWRJL119311C1_FD_179918 | JGI IMG/M metagenome (GOLD analysis project Ga0247810, IMG submission 179918) | Plant litter microbial communities from Arlington Agricultural Research Station in Wisconsin, United States - UWRJ-L119-311C-1 | ecosystem: Environmental > Terrestrial > Plant litter >...
GAAAGATCGTAAGTGTTCAGGAGCTGGGATCGGGAAGAGCAAAACGCCTCGTTGCCAAATTCCGCGACGAAACCGGGATGATCGATCTCACCTGGTTCCAGGGATTCAAGTGGATCCTCCCGACTTTAAAGCTCAACGTTGAAATGCAGGTATTCGGAAAGCCGAAACTGTATGGAAGCGCATGGAATATTCCGCATCCCGAGATCACAGAAATGAGCAAGGTCGATCCTGTGTCCGGATGGCAGCCTGTTTATTCTTCTACAGAAAAGCTGACCTCGGGCGGATTGCATTCGAGGGGATTGCAAAAGCTGATTGCGACGCTGCTGGACCAGGTTCGCGGAGCTGATTTTCCGGATACTGTTCCGCTGAATCTAAGAAAGGAGATCGGGCTTCCTGATTTTAAAAAAGCGGTTTACGCCATTCACAATCCGTCCGATTATCCGCTGGCTCAACAGGCCAGGGACAGGTTTAAGTTCGAAGAGCTGCTTCATTTGCAGATAGAGCTGTTGTTGCGAAAACACATAACGATGCAGCGCACTTCCGGTCACCTGATCTCCGATGTCGGCACGGCATTTCACGACTTCTACGAAAACCACATGCCTTTCCCGCTTACGAACGCGCAGAAACGCGTGCTCAAAGAGATCAGGAGAGATCTTGGTGCGGGAATCCAGATGAACCGCCTGCTGCAGGGAGATGTGGGAAGCGGAAAAACCGTTGTTGCTCTGCTCACCATGCTGATGGGACTCGGAAATGGTTTCCAGGGCGCGATCATGGCTCCGACCGAGATTCTGGCAAACCAGCATTTCAGTGGGATCAGCGAGTTGCTTGCCAAAACGGATGTGAAAGTGGCTTTGCTTACCGGTTCGACCAAAAAGGCGGCACGAAAACAACTGCACGAAGGATTGCTGTCCGGCGAGATCAATATCCTGATCGGAACACACGCACTCCTGGAAGACATTGTCCAATTCAAAAATCTCGGAGTCGTTGTGATCGATGAGCAGCATCGTTTCGGCGTTGCCCAGCGCGCGCGCCTGTGGAAGAAAAACACCATTCCGCCCCATGTGCTGATCATGACCGCAACGCCTATTCCCCGAACGCTGGCAATGACTTTTTATGGCGATCTGGACGTATCGGTGATCGACGAATTGCCGCCGGGTAGAAAACCGATCACCACCCAGCACAAATTCGACAAAGATCGCCTGGTGGTATTCGGATTCATGCGGAGTGAGATCGAAAAAGGCCGGCAGATCTATATCGTTTATCCGCTGATCCAGGAATCGGAAAAGCTCGATTACGCTAACCTGATGGATGGCTACGAGTCCATTTGCCGATCGTTCCCGCTGCCGGATTACAAAGTGAGCATCGTTCACGGACAAATGAAAGCGGAAGCCAAGGAGTATGAAATGCAGCTCTTTGTAGAAGGGAAAACACAGATAATGGTCGCTACTACGGTGATCGAAGTTGGGGTAAACGTTCCCAATGCCTCCGTGATGATCATAGAAAGCTCGGAGCGGTTCGGCCTTTCGCAGCTGCACCAGTTGCGCGGCAGAGTAGGGCGTGGAGCAGAGCAATCTTACTGCATACTGATGTCGGGCGATAAATTGTCGCAGGATTCCAAAAAGCGCTTGTCGACTATGGTTCGAACCAACGACGGATTTGAAATTTCCGAAGTGGACCTTGAGCTGAGAGGCCCCGGAGATCTCATGGGAACACAGCAAAGCGGAGATCTCGACCTCCGGATTGCCGATCTGGCAAAAGATGGTCCACTGGTGGCCCTGGCGCGCGATAAAGCAAGAGAAATACTGGCAGCAGATCCCCGGCTCGAGCTTTCCGAACACAGGCTGTTGAAAAAAGAAGCGTTAAGAAGACTTAAGGACAAACCGAATTGGGCGGAAATTTCGTAACATTAACCATGAAAAAAAGCATCCTCATCTTTACATTTATAAGCTGCCTGTCTGGGTTAAATGCCCAGGTTCAGAGCGGTACTTTGGTTGAATCAGGCCGGGTGATTGTAGGCACCGGGGCATTTACGATTGAAAGCGTAGCGGAGGGAACAGTAATTGTTGAGCTGGCAGTGAATCGAAAGGGAGAAGTCACTTCATCGAAGATCATTCCCGACGGCACCACCATCGTTTCCACGCCGCAGCAGATGAAAGCTCAGAATGTGAGCAAAAAGCTCAAATTCACCCCCGGAACCCGCTATGCCGAATTCGAGCACGTTCGCGTGAAATATACCTACGTGAAGAAGAAATAGGTCTTGGGTTTATCAAAATCTCTGCAAAGCAGTGATAATTCCTTGTGTTCTGCCTACTTCAGAAGGTATCTTTAAATCCGCAGCGTCCGGTAGCATAATGGTCTTCGAGACTCAACACAGTGCATCTCGTATTATCCTTGTGTATTTTGTGTCTTTGTGGTGAAAAAGAAAACACTGGTCATCAACTCCATTGCAGACCAATACCTAAAAATAAGTGCTATAACATACTATTTCCAGTTTTTTTTCAGAATTTGAACCGAAGTTTGCTGACATGAAGATCCTTGTAGTAGAAGATGAGCCGGAAATGATCGAAATTCTGACCGGGGCGCTGGCGAAAGAAAACGCACTTGTTGAAACCGCATCGACTTTTATGGATGCTATCGATAAAGTGACAATGTACCAGTACGACTGCATTCTGCTCGATATCAATCTTCCCGGCGGAAGCGGGCTCCAGGTGCTCGAACAACTCCGGAATCTCGGAAAATCGGACGGGGTGCTCATCATTTCTGCGCGGGACGCCTTGGATGACAAAATAGCCGGCCTCGACCTCGGTGCCGACGATTACCTCACGAAGCCCTTTCATATTTCGGAATTAATGGCCCGTGTGAAATCGATCGTCAGGAGAAATCAATTCAACGGAAAATCAGCTATTGAAATCGGAAACCTGCTCATTCACCCCGAAGAGCGGGAGGTTATCTCTTCGGGAATCCAGCTTCAGCTCAACAGGAAAGAATACGAGATCCTGTTGTATTTCGTAGCGAATAAAGACCGGTTGATCCATAAAGCCGCACTTGCCGAGCACGTTTGGGGCGATCACATCGACGAAGCCGATAATTTCGAGTTCATTTATTCCCAGATCAAAAACCTGCGGAAAAAACTGAAAGATCAAAACGCGGGAATTGAGATCCAGGCCGTTTACGGAATAGGCTATAAGCTGATCGTGGAATGAGATTGATGAACCGGACACTGGTCTGGCTCTCCGGAGCGCTGCTGCTTGCACTGACCATCTGGGCCGTGATCTTCTACATCAATATGCTCGATGAAGTGCACGACAGTATTGACGACGGACTCGATAATTCCAAACTGCTGGTTATCCACGAAGCAGCTCAGGACAGCCTTGTTTTGCAGCAAAACACCTTCGACGAAGGAAATTATTCCATCCGGAAAATCGGCGCTAAACAAGCCAGGAATCATAAAGATAGTTACGTCGACACGCTCATGTACATGGAAAACGAGAAGGATTTCGAGCCGGTTCGTTTACTTACCACGGCCTTTTCCCTGGGCAAAGGAAATTACTACGAGCTGAAAGTCATTTCTTCCATGGTCGAAGAAGACGACCTGATCGAAGACCTGTTCTATTCGCTGCTCTGGCTGTACATTATTCTCGTTGTAACCATACTGGTGATCAATAATTTCCTGTTGCGCAGGATCTGGAAGCCATTCTACAACCTGCTGAACAAGCTGCGGAATTTCCGTTTGGGAAGCCATGCGCTCATTGAGCCGGAAGCCACATCAACGACTGAGTTTAAAATGCTGAACGATGCGATCCTCGAATTGCTGAAAAGTAACGTTGACACGTTTAACAACCAGAAACAGCTGATCGAAAATGCTTCTCACGAGATCCAGACGCCGCTTGCCATAGCATTGAACAAATTGCAGCTGTTTGCAGACAAGCACCAACTCACCGAAGAACAGCTCGAAGAATTATTCCAGGTTGTAAGAGCGCTCGAACGTTTAACGCGGCTCAATAAATCCCTGCTGCTGCTTTCCAAGATCGAAAACCGCCAGTTTGAAGCAATAGCTCCGGTGAACTTCAATGAATTGTGCGCCGAGCTTGCCGAAGATTTTTCAGATGTAGCCGAACACAAAAGCATACAAATCGAAATCGTAGAAAGAGGAACACTGATCCGGGCGTTTCACCGCGATCTGGCCCTGATCCTGCTAACCAATCTCATTAAGAATGCTTTGGTCCACAACCATAAAAACGGAAGCATGGTAGTCACTTTGACGGAAAAAACGCTGACCATTGAAAATACGGGTTCCGATGTGGCACTCGATCCTGAAACGATCTTTAAACGCTTTTATAAAGGTGGAACCGAAAGCAAATCAACCGGATTGGGGCTTGCCATCGTCCATTCTATCTGCGAAACCGCCGGAATAAAAATTGCCTATTCCTTCAATGGGAAACACCGGATGGAGCTGTTTTTCAGCTGAATAGTCTGCATTTTGTTCCAGTGAGTCGTTTATTGCTGTAAAAAGTTAATCTGAATTTCGTAGTATTGTAAGAAGCTCTTTATAGCGTTGACCCATAGCGCTTCGGCCTGCGACCTACTTTTTCCACAGCATACTCCGTTCTTACTCCGATGCAACCCCGCTGTTACTCCGGTGATACTCCGATGCATCCTTATGTCAACTTGATGGTAACCTTATGGCATACTGCCTGATTTCCCGTACTATAGTTATATTGGAACAATAGAAAAGCAATAGCTGAATAAAACCGGCTTTATAATTTGCTGCTGTAGTTCCGTTTCCCGATTGTTTCCCGATTCACTTCGCAATTTTGTCTCAACTCAAATGGAAACAGGATGCAAAGACGAAGCTATTTATTGGGATTACTGCTGCTCTTGGTACTGAGCACTACCGCTTTTTCACAGGTGGCCGACAGCCTTCCGGCAAAAGTGACGCATGCCGAGCCACTGTTCTTCGATCTTGTAAGAGATCTTGGCGCAAGGAGAGGCGAGCGAGAATGGAATGTCGGAATGGGCATTGTTCGGAAAAACGCTGTACATCACCTGTCAACGCTTGTCGAATTTGAATTCGCACCGGTGAACCGCCTCGGACTGGAAGTAGAAGTTCCCGTGAGTTTTTTGGCTGTGCGCGGAACTGATTCGACCGTCGATCATTCCGGGAACAGATAGAAGGATTAAAGCTTGCGGGGCAATACACACTTTTCGTTTCCAAACGATTAAACACTTCTTTTGCTGCGGGTTATATACACGAATTCGAATTTGTTCCGTTTAACCGTTATGGTAAACAGGGGCTGATGGAAGGAAATGCGTTCCATCCGTTTGCAGTGGCCGCAAAGCGCTGGGGGCGATCATTTCATTCCATGCTTATTGCGGGTCCCGAATGGGAATTGCCGGTCACAGGACAGCTTCACAAAGGATTCAATATCGATGCGAGCATCCACTACATGATCCCGGGATCGCGCAATCTACTGGGAATAGAAGTGAACAACGAATGGCAGAATGGAACGGTACTTTCCACCCTACGACCGCAGATCAGGCTAACGCTTTCCCAAACGGTGAAAGTTGGCTTCGTAGCCAGCATTCCCTTAACACGTGCAACAGCGTCTTCCGGCTTTTTCATCCGGTTGATCTATGAGCCGAAGCGAAACCGGTAATTACCAACTATTAACAGTAAGCTGGTTCCGATTCCCGGATCTTTCCTGTTTTGCTCCCGAACTTTGTTTCAGATTAAATGTTCAACTAAAACAAAACAAGATGAAAACAGTACATGTAATAATTGCAATGATAGGAATATCAACCGTTTCCTGTGCACAGGATATTCCTCAAAGCCAGGTTCCAAGTGTAGTTCTGAATGCTTTCAGTGCAGATTATCCGAATGCAACCGATGTCGACTGGGAGAAAAAAGGCGAGATCTTTAATGTCGATTTCGAGATCGGTGGAACAGATCACGAAGCCTGGCTCGATGCTTCCGGAAAAGTCATTAAGCTGGAAAAAGACATAAAAAAAGCAAGCCTTCCCGCACCTGTTACTGCAACGATTGCCAACCAATTCAAAGAGTATAAAATCGACGAAGCAGAACAGATCGAAAAAGACGGCAAAACCTATTACAAGGTCGAGCTCGACGGAACAACCGGCGACAGAACTGTTTTCTTCGATACAGCAGGAAAAGAGATCACCGACACCAAATTTCTCTTTTAAAGTGCTCCGCCCGCTGGCGTGATTCAACACCCAACAAGCAAAGCCCTGGCAGTACTGTCGGGGCTTTTTTGGTTGCCCCTGGGCAAGAGTATTTTCCTATCTAATCGCAGGCGCTAAACTCAGGATTTAATTACTTTCAAAGCCTGATAACTGAGATTCTATACGAAGCAAGGTCATTGGTAGAAGGAAGCCGGCCTTCATTACAGGGTTTTATGCGCATGCTGGACTGCGCTAAAAATGGCGATAGCTCCGAAGGAGATCCTCGACATTTTCGCATTGCAGGAGTGTATAAAATGGCTCACAGAGAAGGAGGCTCTTCCTTAGAAGGAGTATCGTGAGCCAAGTGTAATGAACCGCCTTGACTTTTTGCTTCTTTTGATCATTGCTTGTCCCGACCGCTGTCGGAAGCAAAAGAAGAGAGGGATTGTCCGCCCACCGGCGGATATGATTAGCGAACTTGTCAGTCGCACTGTCACCCTGTCTTATTTTCATCCATGGCAGGTTTCTTGAAAGATGCGGGGAAAACAACAGAATTATGGCAGAGGAGAAAGAGCAAAATGAGCACGTTAATGAGGAGTCGGCGTCTGCACAGCAGGAAAGTGCTGCAGAATCAACTGAAGCGAACCAGGAAACTACTGACAATTCGTCAGTGAATTCGGGTGTTGTTTCCCCGGAAGAACAGGTTGCTGCTTTGAATGACAAATACCTGCGTTTATACTCTGAATTTGATAATTACCGCAAGCGCACCAATAAAGAGAAGATCGATCTGATCGCTACTGCGAGCGCAGGAGTGCTGAAAGACCTGGTAACCGTTCTCGATGACTTCGACCGCGCAATCGCTAACAATGATAAAGTGGAAGATCCTGAAGCATTGAAATCGGGTTTCAAGCTCATTCACAACAAGCTGAAAACAATGCTTGATTCCAAAGGTCTGAAACAAATGCATGCCAAAGGCGAAGCGTTCGACCCGGAGCTGCACGAAGCGATCGCTAATATTCCTGCTCCGTCTGAAAAACTGAAAGGAAAAGTGATCGAAGATGTAGAGCGCGGATATTACCTGAACGATAAAGTGATCCTTTACGCGAAAGTAGTAGTAGGACAATAACGATTTTTAATGTTGATACCGAATCGAACCTTTCCGGTTATAAGATTGAAGACCAACAAAAATTAAACATCAAGAATTCAACATCTTAAAGATGCAGAAAAGAGATTATTACGAGATTTTAGGTCTTGCCAAAAATGCGAACGAAGGTGAGATCAAGAAAGCTTACCGTAAAATGGCGCTGAAATATCACCCGGACAAAAATCCGGACGATAAGGAAGCGGAAGAGAAATTCAAGGAAGCAGCCGAAGCCTATGAAGTACTTTCCGATGCGAATAAAAAAGCGCGTTACGATCAGTACGGACATGCCGGGTTAGGAAATAACGGCGGTTTTGGCGGCGGTGGCATGAACATGGACGATATCTTCTCCCAGTTCGGAGATATTTTCGGAGGTGCATTTGGCGGCGGCGGAAGCTTTGGAGGTAGCCGCGGCGGACAACGTTCTGCCCGTGGTACCAATCTTCGTGTAAAGATGAAGCTCACACTGGAAGAAATTGCCGACGGCGTTCGCAAAAAGATCAAAGTAAACAAGCTCGTCAACGCAGAAGGTGTAACCTATAAAACCTGCTCTACCTGTAACGGTACAGGTCGTATTATGCGTGTTGCGCAAACGTTCCTCGGGGCCATGCAAACGCAGTCGACCTGTAATGTGTGCCAGGGAGTTGGTAAAATGATCGATCAGAAACCTGCCGACGCCGACGGTCACGGATTGAAGCGCCAGGAAGAGGTAATTGAGATCGATATTCCTGCCGGAGTGGAAGAAGGCATGCAGCTGAGCGTTACCGGGAAAGGAAATGCCGGTCCGTTCGACGGAATCCCGGGCGACCTGATCGTGGTGATCGAAGAGCACGAGCACGAAGAGCTTCGCCGCGACGGAGATAATCTTCATTACGAAGCATTCATCAGCTTTATCGATGCGGTGCTGGGTGAATCCATAGAGATTCCTACCATCAATGGAAAAGCAAAGATCAAAGTAGAGCCGGGAACCCAAAGCGGCAAAGTTGTTCGTCTGAAAGGAAAAGGACTTCCCCAGCTCCAGGGATACAGCCATGGCGATCTGTTCGTTCACATCAATATTTGGACGCCGAAAAAAGTTTCCAAAGAAGAACGCGAGATCCTCGAAGGTATGAAAGAGAGCGAAAACTTTATTCCTGCTCCCGAAAAAGGCGAAAAAGGATTCTTCAAAAGAATGAAAGATATCTTTAACTGATCCTCAGTATAAAAAGAATTACAGAGCCCTTTCTGCTGATTTGTCAGCAAAAGGGCTTTTTTAGTTCTGTACATTGAAATATTTACCATGGTATTCATGTGCTCATTTCAACCGTTGACTGGTCCAGAACAGTCATTCGTCTAATACCCTAATGAATTAACAACTCCTTAAGATCTAAAAGTATGCATGCATAGTACTTTTGTATACCAAATAGCTGGAAAACATGAAGAAAACAATTCAGAAACTCCTGCTAACACTCCTTTTACCGATTAGTTTTACCACAGCATCCAATGCTCAGTGTACAGTTGTTTCGACAAACGGGTATGTTGTGCAGGTTACCATCGTTCCGAAAACAGTTGTAGTAAGTAGTACAGATTGTCCGAACGGATACAATTACAATCTGACCTATAGTTACAATGTGACTTTCACGGGTGTAAATATTCCTTCGTCGCTGTATACGCTGCAAACCCTGATCAGCTGTAACGGCCAGATCAACGGCGGATATACCATGCCACTGAGCGGCGGTTCCGGAATTTCCACCACAACGACCAATCCTTACATTCCGAATTCCGGGGCAGCTTACAACTATGTAGGTCACCCGGATTGCGGACATGCAACTGTTCAGACCCTGAATTGTAATAACATTTCGGTGATCATCCAGGGGCCGGGCATCAATTACCAGACAGTCAATTGTAATTATTCCGGGAATCCGCTTCCGGTAGAGCTGGTTGATTACCAGGGAGAAATAACTCCGAAAGGCGTAGAGCTGAAGTGGGCAACAGCTTCAGAAATGAACAACAATTACTTCACGATCACCAGGAGCAACAACGGATCTGACTGGACCGAGCTGACTCAGGTGAAAGGATCGGGAACGACTTCATCCTACAATGCATACAGCTACACGGATGAAAGCCCGGTGAACGGAGTCAACTATTACAAGCTGACCCAGACAGATGAAAATGGTCATTCCAAAGACCAGGGAATTGCTTCGATCGAATACTTCAGCGAGAACAGCAGCCTCACATCCGTTTTTCCGAATCCTGCTACAGGAGGAAATTGTACCGTGAGAATTCTTAGCAGCAGTGATGAAGTACTGAATATCATTGTAAAAGACGAACTGGGAAGAATCGTTTCAACCAGGGATATCACACAACTGGAAAAATCCGGAAGTCGCTACATTACCCAGGAACAGATCGAGCTTCCCGCTCAGAAACAGCTCTATTTTGTAGAGATCCTTCAGAACGGAGTTTCTATTGGCCGGCACAAAGTAATAACGCTCTAGGATTCTGTAAATCCGGGATAAATCTTGTTCTGTGTGTTCCTATGTGGCTAAATCGAGCTAGATTTGGAACATGAGAGCTCCTTATTTCTTTGAACAGCCGGTTCCCGGTCGCAATCAGTGGTGGACTTATTTCGTAACGATCCTCCTGGTTTTTTCGGGAATCATCGGATTTGGAAACCTGCCTTTGTATGCGGCGCTCAATGCCAATGGAATTCTTACCGAAGACATTTCCGTTTATTCTGTCCAGGAGCTTGAAGCCATTCTTGGGCGGAATCTGCTTTTCACGCTGAACCTCTTTCCGTTTGTGATCGGGTTCTTCATGCTGCTGATTGCTTTCCGCTTCGTTCACCACCGGCCTGTACTGTCATACTTTACAATTCGTCCCGCTTTCGACCTGAAACGCTTTCTGATCGGGTTCTGGATATCGGGTATCCTGCTCGGAACACTTTTCGGGGTTGGTATGCTCATCGACGATCAGAACCTGGTGTGGAATTTCAATCCTGAAAAATTCTTCGTGCTGCTGCTTATCTGTATCTTCATCATTCCCATCCAGACCGGCTTCGAAGAACTGCTGTTCCGCGGTTACCTGCTGCAGCTGTTCGGACGGGCAACTTCGAAAGGATTGATCATTATCCTGGTGAATGGTCTGCTGTTTGGCCTGCTCCACGGAATGAACCCGGAAATGGACAAACTGGGATGGTTTGCCATGGTTTTCTATGTATTGTCGGGCGTTTTTGCTGCTTTGATCACCGTTATGGACGACGGCATCGAGCTCTCGTGGGGATTTCACACCGCCAATAATTTCATGGGCGTGCTGATCGTTACCAGCGACTGGCAGGTATTCCGCACCGATGCGCTTTACGTAGATGTTTCACAGCCCGGAATTGGCGCAGATATGTACATCAACCTCTTTGTTTGCTATCCGCTGCTAATCTTTCTCTTTTCGAAAATCTACAAATGGACCTCGTGGAAAAAAAGATTGCTCGGGAAGTAACCGAAGCGTGAACAAACGTTTTAAACTTCCAACTTTCTTTTAACTTTATCCAAATTCTTCATCCATGCTCGAAATTCAACAGCTCACCAAACGCTTTCAGCGAAAAGCCGCTCTTGACGAAGTCTCGTTGTCTTTGCGTTCGGGAGAGATTTTTGGGTTGCTTGGTCCGAATGGAGCGGGAAAAACGACCTTGATACGGGTTATCAACCGGATTGTTGAGCCGGATGCGGGAACCGTTCGTTTCAAAGGCGATCTGCTCCAGCAGAAACACCTGGTCCACATTGGCTACCTTCCCGAAGAGCGAGGACTTTACCGCAATATGACCGTGGAAGCGCATGCTCTTTTTCTCGGAGCGCTGAGAGGGATGACCAAAGCAGATGTGAAACAAGCTTTGAATTACTGGCTGGACCGCTTCGATATCCAGAACTGGAGAAAGAAACGGATCGATGAGCTTTCCAAAGGAATGGCCCAGAAAGTCCAGTTCATCTGTGCCGTTCTGCACGAACCGGAACTACTGATCCTCGATGAGCCTTTTTCTGGTTTCGATCCGGTGAACGTAGAGCTCATCAAGCAGGAGCTGGTCGAAATGAAAGCAAAAGGAAAAACCATCCTGATCTCGACGCACAATATGAAAAGCGTGGAAGAGATCTGTGATCGTGTAGCGCTGATCCACCAGTCGAAAAAGATCATGGAAGGAAGCGTTTCGCAATTGCAGGAAGCTGGAAAAACAGGCGAATACGCGGTGAAATTCAGAGGCTCCATGATCGCGTTCGTAAATGCGCTCTGGACAGGATTTGAGCTAACCGATAAAGAAATACTGGGAGATGACCGCTTCATAGCCCGTGTAAAAATGCGTGGCGACAACAGCTTCGAAGATCTCTTGAAAGTCCTGATCGGGCAGATCCAGATCGAAGCCGCCTGGGAAGTTTTTCCTTCCATGCAGGAATTGTTCATCACGGCTGTAACACCTAAGGAAGCAGCTGCGGGTTCACAGGGATCAGAGATAACCAATCAGTAAACACACAAAAATGATGCTGACGAAAAGATACGATATATCAATACTAAACGGAGGAACGATCCTGTTCGCTCTTCACCATTCTATGGCGCTATGAAAAACAGCTGGATCATAGCAATGCGGGAATTCAGAGAGCGCATCGGAAGCCGTTCGTTCCTCGTGATGGCGTTAGTCGGGCCGCTGCTCGTGCTATCGATGACCTACCTGCTTTTCGCGCTCGGGGGAAATGATCAGCAGCGCTGGAAAGTACTGGTAACAGATCCGAAATCCATTTTCGACAACCGGATAATGGCCGGGAAAGATGCTTCGCTGACCTATTCGTTCATTGCCAAATACGTTACCCCGGAAGAATTCGCTTCAGACCCGGTCTACAAGTCGTTCGATGCGATGGTCGAGATCAATGAAGGAGTTTATTCCAACAAAACCGGCTTTGTTTTTTACCGCGAAAAACCGTCGGTGAACATGACAGTGAATATCCGCTACCAGGTGGAAAGGCGATTGGAAGAAGTACTGGCCGATCAGCTTACGGATCTTTCCATCAGCGATTTCAGGAAAATCAAGCAACCGCTCAATCTCGGTTTCCGGAATGTGTACGATCCTACGGATCAGGCAAGCGATCTGGCAGGCTGGGTCGGATTGTTCTTCGGAGCAGCCATCTTCGTTTTTATTTTCCTGTTCGGAATGACGATCCTTCGCTCTGTTTCAAGAGAAAAAAGCAACCGTATTGTTGAGATCCTGGTTGCAACCGTTCACCCGAGGTCCTTAATGCTCGGAAAGATCATCGGGATTGGCATGAGTGCCTTTTTGCAGTTCATCGTATGGCTCACCGTCATTTCCATCGGATTGTATTTTATGCGGGAAACGCTTTTTGTCGATATGTACGATGCGGCAACTGCCGTTCAGACCCAGGGTGCGGAAGGTGCTCACGATTACAACCAGTTCGTGGAGCTTGTCTTCAACAGGATACAGTTCTCGAACATGATCCTCTATTTCCTGCTGTTCTTTACGGTTGGCTACCTGTTCTACGGAGCGTTCTTTGCTGCTTTGGGAGCAGTAACCGGTTCCGAATCGGACGGTCAGCAATTCCTGCTTCCATTGATCGCCCTCTTGCTCTTTGCACTGTATGCAGGCTATTATTCACTCAATAATCCCGACAGCTCCCTGTCAGCTTTCTACCATTATTTTCCGTTTACAGCCCCGGTCGTTGTCATGGTGAAATTTGCAATGGGCTATGGAGAAGGCGAAAGCTATCAGCTCATCGTTTCACTGTTTATTTTGCTGATAAGTGCACTGGGAGTACTTGTCATTGCCGGAAGATTGTACAGGAATGGACTATTGCAGTTCGGTCATACTGTTCGTCTGCGGCAGATCATTCAATGGATTAAAACGCGTTAAGCCGGAAGTATGAGAATCGCAGTCATAGATCTTGGAACCAATACCTTTAATGTCATCGTGGCCGACGTAACAGCCGAAGGTTTCCAGGTGATCCATAGTTCCAAAGAAGGAGTTGCGCTCGGAATGGGAGGCATTAACGAAGGAATAATCGCTCCTGAAGCGGTTAAACGGGCATTGAAAGCGTTCAAAGCCTTCATGAACATCTGTGTGAAATACCAGGTATTCTCTGTCCGTGCCATAGGAACTTCAGCACTTCGGGATGCGAAGAATTCAGATGAGCTGGTGTCGAAAGTTTACAGGCTTTACGGAGTAAAAATAGAGATCATAGACGGTCTTCGCGAAGCAGAGCTGATCTACAAAGGAGTTCGGTGGTCGTATGATTTCGAAGAGCCTTCCCTGATCATGGATATCGGTGGAGGAAGCACGGAATTCATTCGCGGTTACAAAGAAGAATCTTTGCAGTCGTGCAGCCTGAATATCGGCGTTTCACGAGCGGTACAGTTCTTCGAGCTCAACGATCCGATGACCATCAGGGACCAGGAGTCGCTTATAGCGTGGTTCGAAGAGAGCGCCGGGCCTTTGAAGTCATTTAGCCCGTGCACTACACTTGTCGGAGCCTCCGGGAGCTTTGAGACCTTCTACGAGATGATCCATAAGAAAGCTTTTCCGGCGGGAAGCGAAGCCATTAAGCTCGAACGGAAAGAGCTGGAAACAACACTCGACTGGATCATTAATTCCAGCTTTAAAGAGCGCGAAGCTCACCCGTTCATTATCCCGATCCGGAGAAAAATGGCGCCCATCGCTGCCTTAAAGACCAAATGGATCCTGGATAAGTTCGATCTGCAGAACATCGTTATTTCTCCGTTCGCCCTGAAAGAAGGAGTGCTCAGGATAGCGGTAAACGATAAGAAAAACTTTACGCCGGGCCAGAAAGGAACTTAATGCGGAAAAATCACTGACAATAGGCAATTCACCACAGATTGCACAGATTTTCACAGAAATGAATGCTGCTTTCTGAGGACTCACACGTCAATGCAGTAGATCTTTATTAAATCCTGCAAAAATGAAGTTGGTAATAAAAATACTCCGTCAGTACTCTTTGAAAATCGGTGTCATCTGTGGCCCAAAAGTCGCTGGAGATAGCCGAAAATCTGCGTTCATCTGCGTAATCCGCGGGAGAAAATGACTATCTTGCGGCAAATTAATTACGATGGCAAAGATCCTTATCATTGATGACGAAAGAGCGATCAGACGTGCGCTGCGCGAGATCCTCGAGTTTGAAAATTTCCAGGTAGAAGAAGCGGAGAATGGCGCTGAAGGTTTGGAAAAGGCTAAAAACACGTTATTCGACATCATTTTCTGTGACATCAAAATGCCACAGATGGATGGGATGGAAGTCCTCGAAGGATTGAATCAGGCAAAGATCGATACGCCCGTTATTATGATCTCCGGACATGGAAACATTGAAACGGCAGTAGAAGCGATCAAAAAAGGCGCTTTCGACTTTATCGAAAAACCGTTGGATCTGAACCGTATTCTCGTTACCATCCGCAATGCAAAAGACCGCATGGGGCTGGTGGAAGAAACCAAAGCTTTGAAAACAACCGTTCGCCGCTTTAAAGGCTCATCCATTATCGGGGAAACTGAAGGAATAGACAAGATCAGGGAAATGATCGAAAAGGTCGGACCTTCCGATGCACGTGTGCTGATCACAGGAGGAAACGGAACCGGGAAAGAGCTTGTTGCGCGCTCGCTTCATGATTACAGCAATCGCAAAAAAATGCCGTTCATCGAGGTGAATTGCGCTGCCATTCCCGGGGAACTCATCGAAAGTGAGCTATTCGGACACGAAAAAGGAGCATTTACATCGGCTGTAAAAGATAAAAAAGGAAAATTTGAGCTCGCTTCGGGAGGAACATTGTTCCTGGACGAGATCGGTGATATGAGCTTGTCTGCCCAGGCAAAAGTACTGCGCGCGCTGCAGGAAAACGTCATCCAGCGGGTAGGAGCAGAGCGCGATATCAAAGTCGACGCACGTGTGATCGCAGCCACGAATAAAGACCTGAGAAAAGAAATCGAAGCCGGACATTTCCGCGAGGATCTGTATCACCGTTTAGCGGTAATTCTCATTCACGTTCCTTCGCTGAACGAGCGCCGAGATGATATTCCGCTGCTTTCCGAGCATTTTCTTACAATGGTTTGTACGGAGCACGGTGTGCCGAGAAAAGAATTCACACAGGACGCACTCGACGCTTTGCAGCAAACAGACTGGTCGGGAAATATCCGCGAGCTGCGGAATATCGTTGAACGCCTGGTAATTCTCTGCGGACAAAAGATCACCGGCGAAGACGTAAAACTGTTTGCCAATCCGAAAGCGAACGCTTAATCCGGAATCTTACTGAAAACGGTTAAGCCTGGAATAAATACGTTGCTCCGGGATCAACCTGTGATAATCCGCTTTGAAGTGTTGGCGCAAAAGGTGAAAGCGCCTCCTGTCTTCTTTTCACGCGGCGGCGTGTACGTCTGCGCACTCTTCGTCTCTGCCCCGGATCTCCGGCTTGGGTGATAAACAGCTCAGAGCCCGTTCCGATTGAAGAAACACCAGGAAACGAATGATCGGAAACAGATGCTTCAGGAGTTTCTGTTGAAAATACCAGTACAGATAGCATTCCGGAAACTACAGCCGGTAAAATACGTGTGAGTCGAATCATAAGACTAAAATTATAAGTACAAGTTAGTGCTTATAGTCAGATCTTTCTCCGGTTAACAAAAAAATAATCGAAAAATTACTGGCCGGTATTCGCTTCATAGGTTTGCATAAACCTGATTTCAGATCCTCCCCATTCCAGTACGTCAAAGCCATCCCTGTTTAAAACCGGAAGCACTTGCTCTGTTAGGTTTTCGAGGCTCATTTCCGTTTCGGCAGAGCACCACAGCAAGTAAACGCGGTTAACATGGGCCGGTTTCGGAGAGATGTTCAGCGTAGCAAAAGCGTCGCATTCTTCGTTGATCATGAATTTCACGACCGACCTGCTGTTTGCTGCCAGCTGCGGTCCCCAGAAGGTGATGAAATCGGTTTGTTCGCGCTCGTTCAATCCCAGTTTTGTGAGCTTTTCTTCAAGGAAAGCAACAATATTCTCACGACTTACAACAGTTGCTTTTCCGTCTCTGAACGGTTCCATCTGCGGTTGTTCCGATTCCCAGAACAGATAAGGGTATGTTTTTCCGTTCACAGAAAGATCTCCGTTTGATTGAGCGGTAACCTGCCAGCCATTGTTGTAAGCTGGATAAGTGAAGGTCAGCTCGCCAACGGGTTGAACGGAAACAGTTACTTCGGAAGTCGTTTCCGGATACAGGTAGATCACAGGTTTCTTAACATTAATCGGGCGGTCCACGGGTTCGAAATAGAGCGAAATAACGGTTCTCATCCCCGGTTTTACTTCTATGGAATCAGTGAAGATCTCCAGGTAGTTCGAATTGTAATAGAAATCGAACGTATATTTTTTCGGAGCTAAAGGGAGATTGACCTCGTCTTTCGGACCAACCATCACCGTTTCTGAAGAGCCGTTAATGCCGTACTGAAAGCTTTGCAGTACTTGCTGATAGCTAAACAGGCCACATTCTATGGTAACCATGCCGGAATCTTTTTGAAAACTGCCTTCTTCATAGCGTACGACATAGGGTGGCATTCTGTCGGGAAGCTCGTTTGCAGCATTTACGAATACAGGCAAAGCGGCCAGGAGAAATAGAAACAGCTTTTTCATGGTTTCAGCGTTGAGGTTTGTTCAAAAAACAGGTTGGTTACCGGAAGCTCGGAGCCTCCCCATTCGAGTACGTCGAACCCGGAGCGGTCTAAGAATTGCAGCTTTTGTTCCGCAAGATCAGGTGTCGCGAGATCGTTTACCGGGATCCATGCAATGTAAACCCGGTTGAGATGATCTGGTGCCGGAGCAACTGAAAGCTCTGCAAAAACGGTACAATCGCTGTTCAGCAGAAAATGTACGGCGCATCGTTCGTGCGAAGCAAGACGCGGTCCCCAGTAAGTTATAAAGTCGGTTTGCTCTTTGGCGGTGAGTCCGATAGCGGTTAGCTTTTCTTCGAGGAAGGCTGTCACATTTTCTTTTGTGACGTAGAAGCCTGCAAGGGTTGAAAACGGATTTCCTGTAGTGGTCGTGGCTTCCCAGAACAGATAAGGATAGGTTTTTCCGGAAATGCTGATGCTTCCGTCTGGGTGAGCAATCCCTTTCCAGCCGTTTTCATAAGCCGGGTAAGTGAAAATGAATTCACCTGTGGGAACAATGGTTGCGGTTACATCCAGGTCCTTCTCAGGATAAAAATAGATCACCGGTTTTTCTGCCTCCTGCATGGCGTTCTGGAAATCGAGCGTGATGATGGTCGACATGCCGCCTTTTACCACAATGGAATCTGTTCTTATTTCTTCGTGGTTGTTGTCGTACCAGAATTGAAAAACATGCTTGCCCGGTTTCAGGGAGAGTGTAAATTTTCCGCCCGGCTGGAGCTTCATTTCTTTAGAGCTCCCGTTCACACCATATTTCAGCCGGCCCGAAAGAGCAGAGCCATCTGCGCTCGCTTTAATTACAGCTTCACCTTGTGTAGCTTTGAGCGCAGTGTTTTTCTTGTAAGTAACCGAATAGGAAGTAACCGATTCCCGGCCTTTGTGAGGTGCTGCAAAAGCGAAAGCCGGCAGCAGGTACAATAAGCAAATAAGTATTTTCATGATCAGTGAATTGATGATTGCAGATTAAAAAGCGCAGCGGCCGGAATTTCCGAGCCACCCCATTCCAGGACGTCAAAACCGGAACGATCGAGCTTTACCAGTTCCTGCGCCTCGGGCGAAATAGTAAGCTGCTGATCTATGGCCGCCCAAACGATATACACGCGGTTCAGGTGATCCGGAGCGGGTGAAATGTCCAGTCCGGCAAACTGGTCGCAGGAGTCATTGAACACGAATTGTACGAAGCAGCGTTCATTCGATGTGAGTCGTGGCCCCCAGTAAGTAATGAAATCGGTTTGTTCCTTTTCGTTCAGCCCGATCGCTGTGAGTTTCTCTTCGAGGAAAGCAACCGTGGCTCCGCGGCTCACGACAAATCCTTTGCTGCCTGTGAACGGATTGGAGCTGTTTTGTCGAGCTTCCCAGAACAGGTAAGGGTAGGTTTTATCAGCTACTGTTATGCTACCGTCGGGGTGTGCGGTTCCTTTCCATCCATTTTCGTAAAGTGGATAGGTAAAAGTGAAATCGCCCTGCGGCGCTACGTTTACAGTAACTTCGGTGTCTTTTTCCGGGTAAAGGCAGATCACCGGCTTGTCTGATATCACAGGATAATCTGTCTGCGTAAAATGAACATTGACCACAGAGCGGAACCCGGGTTGTATCTTAACAGAGTCGGAATAGATCTCCAGGTATTGTGGTCCTGCAAACAGGACGAAGCGGTAGGTTCCGGGAGCCATTTTCAGCTCGCAGCTTTGTTTTCCGCTCAAATGGATTTCTCCGGGAATATTGTTGCAGGCATACTGTAGGATCATCTGTCCGCCCATTAGCGTGGAGAATTCTTCATTGAGAAATTCCAGCTGGAATACTGCTTCGGAAGTTTTCAGGGTTTTGTCCCTTTCTGATTTCACCACCCAGAAAGCCGGTAAGGCTAATTCGGCAGCTGCGGTAAGCGACAGGCTTGAAAAAAGGAATGTAAGAAGGTGTAAAATCCGCATGGTAAACGATTTTAAAAGTTGATATAAACTATTGCCCGGATGAAACGGCTTGCACCTGTGAAACAGCGGAAGGCGAGAGCTCAGATCCGCCCCATTCGATGACATGGAAACCTGTTCTGTCGGCCCTTGGAATTACCTGTGGCCGCAGTACCCGATTACTGCCTTCTTCCAGTGGAACAAACAGCATATATACCCTGAAAACGGACTGAGGAGCAGGTGTAACGGTGAGTCCTGCTACTTCTTTTGAATACTCTTCGTTGAACATGAAATGAACAAGTCCGCGGTCGTGCGACTGCATGCGTGGTCCCCAGAAAGTGATGAAGTCAGCCTGTTCTTTGTCGTTCATTCCCATGGCGCTCAGCTGCTTTTCCAGGAAAGGAATGACTTCAGTGCTTTTTACTACGAATCCGGAAGAAAGATCGATGTGACTGAAGGCGTTATCCCGCTCGCTTTCCCAGAAGAGGTAAGGATACATTTTTCCGCTTATGGTCATGCTGCCATCCGGGTGTGCCATTCCTTTCCAGCCTTTTTCATAAGCGGGGTAGGTAAACGAGAACGGATCCGGGGAGGAAAGCGCCACGTCGACTTCCTGCTCATCCGGAGAATAAACGTAGATAACAGGCTTTAAGAGCATTTCGGGCTGGGAATCACTGAACCGGCGAAGATAAACATTCACTATTGTCCTGTGGCCGGGTTCAATGGGAATAGAGTCCGTAAAGATCTCTCCGTAGCCTTCAGCATAAAAGCTGAAGGCATATTTTCCGGGAGAAACTATGACTTCTTCCATCATGGTATAATCGAGCTGCAGGTTGCGGATCACACCGTTGCAGGAATATTCCAGCTTCGGCCAGATCAGGGTGTCTTTTTTTTCTAAAGGATTATTGCCACGGTAATAGGCGCTTTCCACAAAGTGGACCTCGAAGAGACAATGGTTCTGATCGAGTGTGGAATCAGCTTCAGTGCTTACAATGTGGTAGGGCAATATCCTGAACTTGCGATCAGGCATATGTTTCGCGGTAAAGGACGCTGCAAGAAGGAATAAAGCGCTTAGAGCGATGAGAATTTTCATGACTTGTTAGTTTTTGTGAGAAGAATTACACCCCAGGGGAAGAAAAGTTCAGCTGTACCTCAAAAACAAGAAAGGCTTTTCACCAAGTGAAAAGCCTTTCTTTTATACAATCCTGTCTGGATTATTTCTTAGCCATTTCTTCCATTCCCATTTTAGCAATGGTGTAAGTAAATGCGCAGTCTTTATTCGTTTTCAGCTTAGCCATCAGCTTGTCCTGAACTTCTTTTTCCGATTCTGTTGAATACACATCGTTGTATTTTTTCTCGAGATCTTTCATGCATCCACTCATGCCTGTTTCCAGGCCCATCATAGCTTCTGCATCTTTCATTCCCTGCTCCGGATCTTTCATCATGTACTCGGTAACAGCAGTCTGAAGGTCTTTTCCTTCTTTATCTGCCTGGATGAGTGTCGATTTCATTCCGTCGGAAATTCCCGTAGTGCTTTTGTTCACACAATCGCAAATATCTGCCGCCATGTTGTCGTAATCTTTATCGTCAGCGACATTGCAGGCCCCAAGAGCCAGAATTGCCGGACAAAGCAAATAAATCAGTTTTTTCATCTTTGTAGATTTAGAATAATAAAATAAGTTCCCGGTTGGTTAAAACGTCCTGATTTCCTCTCAAATTTCAGTCTTTTCGGCACATCCGCGCTCCGAAGATAAAAACAGATTTGTAATAAGGGGCCAATTAATGTATTTATTTCTCTTCCTGCATGCCTAAAAAGACCAGTGAATAAGCGAACGAACAACCCTTTTCGAGTACCATCTTTTCCACCAGCTTTTGAACAATCATTTCCTGCATGTCCTCTGATCCGGCGTTTTCATATATTTCGGTCAGCTTTTCCGTACAGAGAGTGACAGCGTCAGAGAGCTTAACCAGGGTTTCCAGGTCGTTTGATCCTGTTTTGGGATTGTCTTCCACATACTTCACAAAGGCCTGTCCGAGGTCGGTGCCATCGTTCACAGCATCGGCAATGACTGCTTTCAGCTTCACGGGAACTGTTTTGCTGTTGGCGTTGACGCAGGTGCAGATCTTTGAAGCCATATCCTGGTAGGCCTGATCGGTTAACGAATCAGACTGCGCATGAACAGCTGTGGTTGTCAAAAACAGAAGAAAGAGTATGCAGGTGAGTGTTTTCATAAAGCGATGTTACGATTTTTTCATTGCTGCGGGTTTCAAATGCTCCAAAATCTTCGCGACAATGAATTCCGAAGCTTTTCCGTCCCCGTATAGGGTAGTATCGAAGGTGAGCTGCCGGTTTACAAGAGTCTCGTAAGCGCTCACGATCTTCTGACCGCTGTTGCCTACGAGGATGGCCGTACCGGAATCCACCAGCTCGGACCACGGTGTTTCGTCGAGCATAATAAGGCAGGGCTTTCCGAGAAAGTAAGCTTCTTTCTGAACGCCTCCCGAATCGGTTACAACTACCGATGCCGTGCTTTCCAAGTGGATCATTTCAATGAAGGAAACCGGTGGTATCAGCTGAATGGCGAATGATGCGATCAGTGATTTCAGAGCGTCATCCGTATCGATAATGGCCTTTGTGCGCGGGTGAACCGGGAAAACGATCTGTTTACCGGAACTAACCGAAACTGTCCTGATGCCGGTAAGAATATCGAGCAGTGTTTCCTGTGTGTCTACATTGCTCGGACGGTGCATGGTGAGCAGTATAAAGTCTTCGGGAAGACCGTATTTGCTGTTGATCTTTTCTGCTCCGGATGCTGCAACGCCTGCGAAATGCAGTGTATTGTCGTACATGATATCGCCGGTTAAGTAAACGCCTTGTTTGTTGTAATCTGCCGAACCGTTTTCCGTTGCCCGGTGAGCGATGTTTTCCAGCTCGAGTGACTTCATTCCCGCAACGGAAGGCACGAAAAGGAGGGCCGACAAATGATCGCAGATGATGCGGTTCACTTCTTCCGGGTAGAGCTTGTTGTAGGAACGAACACCGGATTCAACGTGAATGATGGGAATGAAGAGCTTCGAAGCAACGAGGCAGGCGGCCAGGGTTGAATTCGTGTCCCCGTAAACGAGCAGTGCATCCGGTTGCTCTTCCAGCAGTACTTTTTCGATGGCGATCATCATTTTCGCCGTCTGTTCGGCATGGGAACCGGAGCCTGTTTCGAGGTTGTATTTCTCTTTGGGAATTCCCAACTCATCGAAAAAGACCTGCGACATATTCCGGTCGTAATGCTGGCCGGTGTGCACGAGTACCTCCGTGATCTCCTTGCTGAAATGACCGCGGATACTTCTTGAAATGGCTGCAGCCTTGATCATTTGCGGCCGGGCACCGATCACCGTTACAATTTTGAGCGCTGTTGATGGAGTCATGATCACAAAAGTATCATTCTAAATGTGAATTCATTCACTAACCATCCTAAAGGAGCCTTTCCGATTGGCAATGACGGCTGAGCCACCAGGAAAAGAAAAGCTGCTATTTTAAGTTTGGGAATGATGGCAAATTGCATTATCTTGAGGTAGCCAACTACAGGATTTCATCCGCAAGTTAGGATTCCAACAATTGTCTTCCGCCGCTATTGCACCGCTGTATCTCCGCTATAAAGCCGCTGTGTTTCCATTAAAAGTACGGGACGTATAAGTGTTTGCCACTTGTGTGACAACTATGGGACGTATATGATCCAGCTTTGGGCTAGCAATTAGTAGTAAGTATGGAGATGTTAAGGGCGGGTTCCCATTAACTAATGCCTGTTAGCATACAGTTTTAGCTGGCAATGAACTAAGAAGGAAAGATCACAATCCAGTGATTAGCTCTGCGAGCTGTTTTGCCGTAGCTTTCCTGTTGAAGGAATCGATGTTGCCGATTGTTGGCTTGTGGGTGAAGCTGCCTGTTTTTACTGCTTCCAGGAAGGCTTCGATGTCTTGAACGCGATCGGGATGGAAAGCTTCTCCCTGGGCATAATCGCGGATGATGTGCGCGGCATCGCTTTCCGGGTTAACGATCCCAAGTATGGGAACGCCGCATGCTATGTATTCCATCAGTTTCCCGGAAACGATGATCCTTGATCGCTCGTTCATTGGAAGTACGAGGAGCAGGAGGTCGGCATTGACCATGGTTTCAAGTGCCTTTTGGTGGGGAACATTACCGGAAATAACCAGGTCGAGGTTCCTGATCTGTTCGAAAGCCGTCAGTACTTCCGGCTCTATGCGCCCGGTCAGTTTCAGCGTGATCTCCCAGTCGGGGTTGTTTTCCAGGCAATTGGTGAGGGCCTGAACAAAAGCTTCGTAAGGATAATTGGAGCCAATGATCCCGATGTAGCTGATGGTGAATCGCTTGTTCGGCTGTTTTTTAATGGTTCCCAGCTTTTCAGCATCGAATCCGTTAAAGATATAGTGGACTTTCTCAGCCGATCCCGGAATTTTCTGAACCAGCAGCTCCTGTAAAGACGGCCCTACCGTTAATACCAGGTCGCTTTGTTCCAGCACGGCAAGCTCCAGGGCAAGGTCTTTTCGCTTGTTCTTTTCGGTCCGTTTGAAGAGGTCGTTGTAGAAGACTTCCGTCCACGGATCGCGGAAGTCGGTCAGCCATTTCACTCCGAAGGCTTTTTTCAGCTTCATTCCCACCAAGTGAGTCGAGTGGGGCGGACCTGTTGTAATAACACAATCGAAGTGCTCGTTTTTAAGCAATTCTGCGGCCTGGGCGTAGGCATAACTGTTCCAGCCCACACGGGCATCGGGAATGAAGAAATTGGCACGGATGTAAATAGAGAGCCTGTCAAATACACCTTTCTTAGCGCCTCCCACATTTCCCTGAGGAATATTGGTGGCTTTGTTTCCGCCTTTCAAGAAGGAATAAAAACGAAGCGGCTCGAGTGTTTTGGTCTTGTACACGCGAATGTGCCTGATCTTGTCTTCCAGGCTGTTATCTGTGCTTGGGTAGGAAGCATATTTCTCGTTAACTGTGATAACAGTCGGCACCACGCCGAATTCTTCCAGGTAGCGGGCGAAATACATCCATCGCTGTACACCGGAACCGCCGCTTGGAGGCCAGTAATACGTAAGGATGAGCGCTTTCCTGCTTTCCATCGCCGTTTAGCTGAGAGACAGGGAGGCTTTTGCTTCTGAAATCGCTTTTTCGAGTCCGTTGGCGTTTTTACCGCCTGCCGTTGCAAAGAAAGCTTGTCCGCCGCCGCCGCCATTGATCAGCGGAGCCACTGCTTTCACCAGATTTCCTGCATGCCAGCCTTTCGAGGCCACAAGCGATTCGTCAACAAGTATGCTTACCGCACATTTGTCTTCTTCTTTCGAGCCGATGAAGGCAATGAGGTTCGGAACTTCGCTTTTCAGCTGGAATAGAATATCTTTTACGGAACCTGCGTCGAGGTCTATGATGCCTTCCAGTATCGAAAGCTCGCCGGAAGTACGGATCGTTGATTTCAGGCTTGCTTTTACGAGCCTGGCCTGTTCTTTTTTGAATCCTTCGACCTGTTTCTGAAGCTGGTTGTTTTTAGCGATCAAATCTTCGACTGCTTTCGCGGTGTCTTTCGGATTGCGCAGCAGCTCGTTCACGGAGCTCAGCTGTTCGGATTGCTCGCGGTAGAACGTTTCGACGGCTTCGTTGGTGATGGCTTCGATGCGTCGGATCCCGGCGGCAACAGCCGATTCTGACCGCAGCTTGAACAAGCCAATCTGGCCGGTATTCTGAACATGTGTTCCTCCGCAAAGCTCGACCGAATGACCGAATTTGATCACGCGAACCGTATCGCCGTATTTTTCGCCGAACAATGCCATTGCTCCCAGTTCGGTAGCTACTTCGATCGGAACGTTGCGCTGTTCTTCCAGCGGCTGATTTTCCCTGATAGCGGCAATAACAAGCGCTTCGATCTCCGCGATCTGCTCGTCGGTTACTTTGGAGAAGTGTGAAAAATCGAATCGCAGATAATCCGGGTTCACAAGTGATCCTTTCTGCTCTACGTGTGTTCCGAGAACGGTTCGCAAAGCGTGGTGAAGCAAGTGTGTTGCCGAGTGATTGCTTGCGGAAAGCCTGCGTTTTTCCGTATCTACTTTGGCTACGAAGGATGAGCTTAAGTGTTCCGGCAATTTTTCCGACAGGTGGACGATGAGGCCGTTCTCCTTTTTGGTGTCGAAAATGGTGATCGTTTCGTGCTCGTTGGAAATGGTCCCTTTATCTCCGACCTGTCCGCCGCCTTCAGCGTAGAATGGGGTAAGATTGAAAACCAGCTGGTAGAATGTTCGCTGTTTCTGGGAAACTTTGCGGTATTTCACGATCTCGATGTTCGTTTGCAGGTGATCGTAGCCTACGAATTCTTCCTGGGAATCTTCTTTCAGGGAAACCCAATCTTCTGTTTCGATGCTTGTTGCAGCGCGCGAGCGGTCTTTCTGTTTCTGCAATTCGATGTTGAAGCCGTCTTCGTCTACCAGCAGGCTGTTTTCTCTTGCGATCAGCGAAGTGAGGTCAAATGGAAACCCGAATGTATCGTAGAGCTCGAAAACTGCCGGTCCCTGGAGGATCGTTTCTTTGGCATCCCGTGTCTGCTTCATAAGCGTATCCATCCGCTTCAGGCCTTGCTCGAGCGTACGGAAAAAGCTCAATTCTTCTTCGTGGATCACTTTTTCGATCAGTCCGCGCTGTGTGTTGAGCTCGTTAAACGGATTGCCCATCACATCTGCCAGCACTCCGGAAAGTCCGGCCATGAAAGGCTCTTTCAATCCCAAAGTCTGGTAACCGTAGCGAACGGCTCTTCTCAGGATGCGACGGATAACATAGCCCGCACCTGTGTTTGACGGTAATTGTCCGTCGGCGATCGAAAATGCGATGGCGCGTATATGGTCAGCTATCACACGCAAAGCGATATCGGTGTGTTCTTCTTTTCCGTAAGCGATCCCGGAAACCTGTTCCATGTGGCGGATCAGCGACTGAAAAAGATCGATGTCGTAGTTCGACGTTTTGTCCTGCAAGGTCATTGCGAGGCGCTCGAGTCCCATTCCGGTGTCGACATGCGTTGCCGGAAGCAATTCGAGGCTGCCGTCTGCTTTGCGGTTAAACTGCATGAAAACGTTGTTCCAGATCTCTATCACCTGCGGGTGATCGTGGTTAACGAACTGTTTCCCGTCTGTTTTTGCACGCTCTTCCGCCGGGCGATTGTCGACGTGGATCTCTGTACAAGGTCCGCATGGCCCGGTATCGCCCATTTCCCAGAAATTATCTTTCTTGGAAGCCAGGATGATGCGGTCTTCGGCGATGTATTTCTTCCAGATATCGTATGATTCCTGGTCTTTAGGCACACCGTCTTTGGTGTCGCCTTCGAAAACGGTAACGTATAAGCGGTCTTTCGGAATTTTATACACTTCTGTGAGGAGTTCCCATGCCCAGCCGATCGCTTCTTCTTTGAAGTAATCTCCGAAAGACCAGTTTCCAAGCATTTCGAACATCGTGTGGTGGTACGTGTCAACACCTACTTCCTCGAGGTCGTTGTGCTTTCCTGAAACGCGGAGGCATTTCTGCGAGTTGGCGATACGCGGATTTTTCGGAACGGCATTTCCCAGGAAAAAGTCCTTGAACTGGTTCATACCGGCATTCGTAAACATCAACGTAGGATCATTTTTAACGACCATCGGCGCGGATGGAACGATCTGGTGCTGTTTCGATGCGAAAAAATTAAAGTAATGTTCGCGTATCTCTTGTACTGTCATGGTAATCGTAATGTTTGTCAGCCGCGGCTGAACGTTGTTTCGGGACGTAAAGTTAGCTTATTTGCTGTATTTCCTTCACCACAAAGGCGCAAAGTTTTCTGATGTCCGGGGTTTATCTGGAGAAAGCAAAGGTTGATTCGTTTCTGTAAGCTAACTTTGCAGCTCAAAAGCAGTTGTAAGTAACTTTTCATCTTTCATTCCGTTTGACCGAGCTATGCGCACATATATGAAAACATCGACACGTAATTCGCTTCTCTTTTCCGCTTTCCTGCTTCCTGTGCTGGCCGGCGGCTATTATTTCCGCGAAACCCTTTTTCTTCAAAAGGAAAACAAGACAGCCGCTGCGGTTCCTGTTCATGATTCCATTCCGAGCGGAGACGATACGCTGATCTCATTCATAGCTGTCGGAGATATGATGCTCGGAACGAATTACCCGGATGTGAGCCATCTTCCTCCGAATGGCAGGAACCTGCTTGACCCGGTTAAAGAGTACCTCAGAAATGCCGATCTTACGTTTGGAAACCTCGAAGGAACGGTCCTGAATGAAGGCGGCGATGTTAAAAAGTGCAGCGATCCTTCCAAATGCTACGCTTTCCGTCAGCCGGAATTTGTGGTCGATCATTTGAAAGACGCCGGCTTCGACCTGGTTTCGATTGCCAATAACCACATGGGCGATTTTGGTGATGCCGGAAGAGCGAATACGCAGAAAGTGCTGAAAGCAAAAGGAATCAAGTATGCCGGACTGGAAACCTGTCCCTGGGACACTATCCACGTAAAGGGACTGGTGATCGGAATGACGGCTTTTGCTCCGAATTCGGCTTGCCTGAAACTGAACGATTACGAGCAGGCAAGAAGAATCGTGAAAGAGCTGAACGCTATGTGCGACATCGTGGTGGTTTCTTTTCACGGCGGAGCGGAAGGCTCTTCAAAAACACATGTAACGCGCCAGAAAGAGCTTTTCATCGGTGAAGATCGCGGGAACGTTTATGAATTTGCAAGAGTGGTGATCGATGCAGGCGCTGATATGGTGCTGGGCCACGGTCCGCATGTTACAAGAGCGATGGACATTTACAAAGGGAAGTTCATTACTTATTCGATGGGGAATTTTGCTACTTACAGCCGTTTTAACCTTTCGGGAGTGAGCGGTATTGCGCCGATCTACAAGATCTATCTTACCAAATCGGGCGAATTTGTAAGAGGAGAGATCATTTCCATCGAACAGCTCGGAGAAGGAGGGCCGACAGTTGATCCGCAGCAAAGAGCGCTGAAATCGATAACGGACCTGTGTGCGACTGATTTCCCAGAAGTGAAATGGAGTATAGGTGCGGACGGGAAGTTCTTCCTGAAGCCTTGATGCCCCAATTAACTTTTACCACATCCGCCAGGCGTCGGACACGGTAGGAACATAGGTCACATAGCTCGCCTTTGGCGAGTTGTAACCACAGATTCATACGGATTTTGTGGATTCATGTTCTGTCTTTGAGGGAACACTTATTTGGAACACATAGGGTTCATCACAAACTATAAAAAAATCTATGTTTTCTATATCTCTATGTGGTTAACCAGATGTGTTTCAGTTCCCGTTGCTATCGGCTGTGGAGCGGATCACCATTCTGAGCAATACCCAGACAGCAAGCGAGATCGACGTGTAGAAGAAGAATTTCTCAAATTTCCCCTGAGATCCGTTCATCATTAGCAGCGTGGAGCAGATCAGCATGATGCCAACGAGAATCACAACCGCAAACCGGTAAATGTGTCCTTTGATGATCGCATTGTTGTTGTCTGCGTTTCCTCCGAATGAGATCTTGTGCCGGAGTCCGTCGGTTTTAAAGCTCTGAACGATCGCCCGGATATCTTTCGGAAGATCGCCTACGATATACAGGTAGTCTTCAGCTGAATTGAGAAACTTCGATTTGATGCTTTCCCAGCTGAATTTCTCCATGAATTTTTCCTTCGCATAAGGCTTGATCATTTCGACCAGCGACAACTTGGTTCCGAGCGATTCGGCCAGGTTCTGTATCGTGATGAGCGTTTTCAGGAGCATGTAGAGGTTCGACGGAATCTTGATCTCGTAGCGGATCAGGATCTTGAACGTATCGTTGAAAAGTCCTGAAATGTCTACCTGGTCGTATTTCAGGTAGCTGTATTTCTGGATGATCTCATCGATATTAAATTCGAGATTCTCCATGTCGTTCATGTGCTGAACTTCTGTGAGCGCAAGCAAAGCCTTGGCAATTTTATGCGAATTCTTCTCCGCGAACCCGATGAGGAAGTTAATAAGTCCGTCGATCTGTTTCGGTTTCAGAGAAGCGCACATTCCGTGGTCGATAAGCACGATCTGGTTGTTTCCGCGAATGAACAGGTTCCCCGGATGCGGATCGGCGTGGAAGAATCCGTGTTTCAGGATCATCGTGAGCACGATATTCATCCCGTTTTCGGCGATCTGCTGGCGGGAATAGCCTTTTTCGGTCAGGGCAACAATATTATCCGGTTTCTCTCCTTCGATGTATTCCATGATCAGGAGCTTCGAAGTACAGTAACGGTTGTAAACTTTCGGAATGTGGCAGCGCTCATCGTCTTTGAACATGTGCGTAAAGCGAAGCATGTTCGAAACTTCGTTGGTGAAATCCAGCTCTTTCAGGATGATCTCACCGAAATCGTTGATGAAATTCACGATATTGAAGCTGTTGAGCTCCGGGTAATGACGCTGGATCTTTTTAGCGAAGATCTGGATCAGGATAAGGTCGAGCTTGATCTTGTCCTTGATTCCCGGGCGCTGGATCTTCAGAACGACTTCTTCGCCTGTTTTCAGTGTTGCGCGGTAAACCTGTGCGATGGAAGCCGATGCTAGGTGATCGGAATCGATGCGGGAGAAAATATTGTCGACGGTATCTCCAAGCTCTGCTTCGATCAGTCCGCGGGCAATATCGTCGTCGAAAGGCCGGGCGGAAGACTGGAGCTTTTTAAGCTCGATACGCAGGTTTTCAGAAACAAGATCGGGACGGTCGGCGAGGATCTGGCCGAACTTAATAAAGGTAGGGCCAAGGTCTTCGATGAGGCTTCTGAGGCGCTGTGCACGGGAAAGGCGTTTTCTTCCGCGCGGATCGAAGATCTTGCGCAGCGGACCTGTTGTGAACCAATTTCTCATGTAATGCCCGATCACAATGAAAATGATGGACATCAGCCGGAAAAAATTCTTAAGAAACTGGTTTAATCGAAGTATCCACATGAATATTTTGCTTTTAAGCGCTAAAAATAAGAAGATAATGATGTGGTAAGGAGGAGTTGTGTTTTTTTAAGCAATAGACAACTGATTCCTGATGTTGAAGTTTAGATTTTGGATTTTTTTCAATCAACAGCCAACAGTTAAATTAAAAATCACCTTGTTTGTTAACGAATCTTAAAAACGAACAAAATTTCTATCTTTACCTCCTAAACTTTTAAAAACTAATCGATGGCAGGAAGTCCGTGGCGTAAGAAGCCAATTCACTTGTTTGAAGCTGATATGAAGAAGAGCGAGCTGAAGCGCGTTCTAACCAGATGGGGTTTAACCTCGCTTGGAATCGGTGCAATCATCGGCGGTGGAATTTTCACGCTGACAGGTATTGCAGCTCACGATCATGCAGGTCCGGCACTGGCCCTGGCATTCGTAATCGCAGGTGTGGGATGTTTGTTTGCATCTTTGTGCTACGCAGAATTTTCTGCTGTTCTTCCCGTTGAAGGATCTGCTTATGCTTATTCTTACGGTACGGTCGGAGAGCTTTTCGCCTGGATCATCGGGTGGAACCTTATCCTCGAGTACATGATGGGCGCTACAACCGTTGCTGTTGCATGGAGCGGTTATTTTGAAAAGCTGCTGCATCAATGCGGAATTCATCCTCCCATATGGCTGATGAACGACCCGATCACAGCTGCTGAAAAAGCAAAAGCTGCGGGATTGGCAGAGCCTTCTTTTGCGTTCAACCTTCCGGCATTCCTGATAACATGGGTGGTTACGTCCATTCTTGTTCGCGGAATCAAGGAAGCGGCGAAAACCAATAACCTGATCGTGGTCCTGAAAGTGGCAGTAGTGCTGTTTGTGATCTTCGTAGGGTTCTTCTTCATCGATACGGCAAACTGGCATCCGTTTGTTCCTGAGCAGGTAGTAGACGCCAAAGGTGTTTCCCACTTCGGATGGAGCGGAGTCATCACTGCGGCAACGATCGTATTCTTTGCTTACATCGGTTTCGATGCTGTTTCAACCCAGGCGGGAGAAGCGATCAATCCGAAGAAGGATATTCCGTTTGCGATCATTATGTCGCTGGTGATCTGTACGGTGCTCTACATTGTGGTTTCACTGGTGCTCACGGGAATGGTTCCTTACAATCAGCTGGATATGAAAGCTCCTGTAGCTTCGGCCTTCGAAGGTGTGGGAATGCCATGGGCAACGATTCTCATAACCATTGCTGCGGTTGCCGGTCTGATGTCGGTGATGCTGGTAATGATGCTCGGACAAACGCGTATCTTCCTAGGAATGGCGAAAGACGGCCTTCTTCCTCACAAGCTGTTTGGTGCTATCCACCCGAAATTCAAAACTCCGTTCAGAAGTACGATCCTCGTAGGAGCCATCATTTCGATTGTTGCTTCGGTAACACCGATCGATAAAGTATCTGAAATGTGCAGTATGGGAACGTTGCTTGCTTTTGCAATGATCTGTGTAGCGGTGGTGATTCTTCGCTACAAAGAGCCGCAGCTGGAGCGTCCGTTCCGCGTGCCTTTCCTTCCGCTGGTTGCATTCCTCGGTGTGGCCTTCAACATTACGCTCATGTGTTTCGTTAGACGTGATACCTGGATCGCTTTCCTTTGCTGGTCGGCCATTGGGATCATTGTCTACTTTGCTTACAGCCGAAGAAAAAGTCACCTCAACCAATATGAGTTCGAGCAGTCGCTGAAAGGCAATGACTCTATTACGAACCTGGTGGACGGCGATTCCAAAGAAGATTAATTCATTTTCAACCTTACTAAATCCTGTTTCTTAACCGAGACAGGATTTTTTTTACACTATGGAAACAAAAGACCTCAAAAAGTCCCTCGGGCTGCTGGATGCTACATTTCTCGTTGCGGGAAGCATGATAGGATCGGGTATCTTCATCGTGACTTCCGATATGGCGAAAGACCTCGGAAGCTCGGGATGGCTGCTCTTCACCTGGATGCTGACGGGTGTCATTACGCTTTTCGGTGCATTGAGCTACGGAGAGCTGGCGGCTATGTTCCCACAGGCCGGCGGACAGTTCGTGTACATTCAGAAAGCTTTCGGGAAGCTCACGGCTTTTCTCTACGGATGGACGGTTTTTACGGTGATTCAGACAGGCGTCATCGCTGCGGTCGGCGTTGCTTTCGGACGGTTTGCCGGGGTATTCTTCCCTTCGCTTTTCACCGAGCTTTTCCATATTGGCGACAGTTTCACGGTGACGTATGTGAATGTAGTAGGTGCGGTCAGTATTTTGTTGCTCACTTTCTTGAATTCCCGCGGGATCCGGTATGGGAAGATCGTTCAGTTCCTGTTCACCGGTTCCAAGCTGATCGCTTTATTCCTGCTGATCGTTGTTGGAATTTACATCGGCTACCAGTCGGGCTATTTCGACCAGAATTTCAATGATGCCTGGACAGCCAGCAAGCCGACGGTCAATACCGATGGAACGGTTACGCATACCGGGCTTGGAACGATGGCACTGATGATCGCTTTGTCGACTACCATTATCAATTCGCTCTTTTCGAGCGATGCGTGGAACAACGTAACGTTCATTGCCGGCGAGATCCGCAACCCGGAGCGCAATCTTCCGAGAAGCCTGTTCCTGGGAACGCTGATCGTTACGATCCTCTACATTCTTGCCAACGTGGCTTACCTCGGTTTGCTGCCGCTTAAAGGAATACCGGAAGGTGTCGAATCAGTTGCTTATACCAAACAGTCGGTGATCGATTCGGGAATCCAGTTTGCGAGCCAGGGCAGGGTAGGAACAGCAGCCGCATTTATGATGTTCGGTGAAATGGCCAAGTACCTGATGGCCGCGCTGATCATGGTTTCTACTTTCGGTTGCAATAACGGGATCATTATGGCCGGTTCGCGCTTGTTCTACGCCATGTCGAAAGAAGGATTATTCTTCCGGAAAGCAACAGCGATCAATCGTTTCGGGGTTCCGGGATGGGCGATGTGGGCGCAGAGTATCTGGGCGGTTATTCTTTGCTTCTCCGGTTCCTATGCCATTCTCATCAAGTTTGCTACCTTCGGGTCGATGATCTTTTACATTGTTACCATCGCCGGATTGTTCAAGCTCAGAAGAACAATGGCCGATCACCCTAGACCTTACAAAGCTTTCGGCTACCCGGTTATACCGGCGCTTTACCTTGTGTTCGCCGTGGTGATCTGTGTAAGCTTAACCGTTTTCACATTTACAGACACAGCCGGAAGTATACTGCTGATCTTATTGGGAATCCCGGTTTATTACCTCTTCTTCAGGAATAAGGACAAGCAGGAAGATATTTATATGGAGGTGCCTGAGATCGAAAGATAAATTGCGGAGTTACAATTCACCACAACGACACAAAGTCACAAGAATACTATTATTCGTTTTAGTTGATTGCAATAATCCCTTTGTGTTCATCGTGTCTTCGTGGTTAGCAGGGAGGTTTGTTATTCACCACAAGGACTCAAAGTCACAAGGATGGTATAATTTATTCCATTTGATTGCAACAATTCCTTCGTGTTCGCCGCGCCTTCGTGGTTAACTGAGAAAGGAAGATCTTTTTACTTCTGTTAATCACCTGCAAATACGATTTAAAAATCCTGTCGTAACCAACAGGTAACATCCGTTAGCGTACTTTGCACCGGTTTTTAATCCGAAATGATGAATAAATTGATACTTACAGGCATTGTGTGCCTGCTGGCTGTACTTACAGGAAAAGCTCAGGATATTGCAACAGCAAGAATAGCTTCCGTAGGAAGCACGGTAACTTTTCGCGGGGTTGCCCTCAATGGCGCTGAGCTGGCGAACATCCGTTACATACAGGATGCAACAGGAGGAATTGCGATCTACGGGTCCAATCTTTCAACGGTAAGTGCCGGCGATTCCGTGCTGGTAACCGGAATCATGACGAATTACAACAACCTGGTGGAAGTAACGCCCGTAACTTCGGTTAATGTGCTGGCTTCAGTAGCGCTTCCGGCTGCACAAACGATCGCCGATGTTTCTACTGTAGGTGAACAGCACGAAAGCGAGCTGCTGAAATTCAACAACTGCTTCTTCACCACCGGGGGAAGTACTTTTGCCGGAAACACGAATTATGCGGTAACCGTGAATGGTCAGACATTACAGGTGCGCATTCTCAATGGAAGCCCGCTTATCGGCGAGATTATCCCGGGCGGAGAAGTAAGTCTTACAGGGATCATGTCACAGTACTGCGCTTCTCCGGAAACAGGATGTACTTCCGGGTACCAGCTGCTTTTGCGCACTGCTTCTGATATTCAAAGCAGCTCTTCGATCTCACTGACAAGTCCTATCAGCGTATCGACGATCGCAACGACTTCTTTCGAAATTCACTGGTCGACCAATATTGCAGGAACCGATTCTTACATCAAATACGGGCTCACACCTGCACTTGAGCTTGGAACTATCGGTGCGAACGATGCTACGGACCATGTTGCCAGTCTTACCGGACTAACGCCGGCAACGATCTATTACGTAAAAGCTTATTCCTGGAACAATGCAGACAGCGCGGTTACACTTGAGCGTACGTTTGCTACTCAATCGCTTTCTTCGGGAACGATCACTGCCTATTTCAACCGTTTTACAGACGATAGCTTTTCATCCGGGGAAGATGCGGTTTTCCTCGATCACCTGGTGGCCGATACGCTTGCTGCTTATATCGATCGTGCGGTTTCCACACTTGACATCTGCATTTATAACTGGGACGATTCCTTCTACGGAATGAAGATCATCGATGCGGTGAACGATGCGCGTGCCCGTGGTGTTAAGATCCGTGTGATTCACGACGGAAGCACCTTCAATTCGGCTATCGGAGAGATCAACTCCCAGATCCGCAGGCTTGAGACTCCGCAAGGATCAGATTATACGATCATGCACAATAAATTCGTGATCATCGATGCGAATGCTTCGAACCCGGATCTGCCGGTTGTCTGGACAGGCTCGACCAACTTTACGGGAGGTCAGCTTGTAGACGATGCCAACAACGTCATTATCTTCCAGGACCAGAGCCTTGCCCGCGGTTACAAAATGGAATTCGACGAAATGTGGGGAGATACCAGCCAGACTTCGGCGGCTAACCTTACGCTTTCTAAATTCGGTCAGTTTAAAACAGACAATACGCCCCACGAATACATTATTGGCGGTAAGCGCGTTGAATCTTACTTCAGTCCTTCGGATCATACGAATGCACAGATCTTGAGAACCATCGCAACGGCGGATGAAGACCTGTATTTCAACCTGTTCGTTGTAACGAGAACAGATTTGGCTTACGGTATCAAAGATCAGATCATCCTGAACAGTCTTGCCAGCAAAGGAATGATAGACGATGCAGCAACATCTGCGTCTCCTTACGGAATTCTGCAACCGACTATGGGTCAGAACCTGGCGCTGAACGGTCACAACTGGATCCTTCACCATAAGTATATGATCATCGACGAATCGGCTGCTGCTTCCGATCCGCTGGTCGTTACCGGATCGCACAACTGGAGCAGCGCTGCCGACCAGAAGAACGACGAGAATACGGTCATTGTTCACGATGCTTCTATGGCTAACCAGTTTTACCAGGAATTTATGGGAAGATGGTGTGAGCGCAACGGACTGAACTGCTTTGCAGACATCCAGGAAGCTATTGAATCAGAAAAGCTGGTTGTTTACCCGAATCCATCCGCCGGATCATTTACAGTAGCGGTTACCGGAGACGGAGGTCAGGCATTGCTTACACTCACAGACCTGGCAGGGAAATGCGTTCATACGCAGCAGGTACAAACGATCAATGGACTGAACGAAGTATCTGTTGGAAATTCCGGTATCGGAAAAGGCGTTTACCTGCTTCAATGGACAACAGCTGAAGGGCAGATCAGTAAGCGTGTGATGATTGACTAATATCTTTTCTTTAACCGCAAAAAGGCCTAAAGAAAACTTTGTTACAGTTAAGTTTAAAGAACAAAAAATCGTCTGTAAGAGGACGATTTTTTTGTGAACTGACTGGTGTCTTTTGTGGCTACCCTTCCAAACAGGCCGGTCGGCGTAGATCATTCCAGCGTTTAATGCAGATGTTTCCGGAAAGAACAACAGGCAGTTAAATTCTGAACATCAACGGGTAAGGCAATGATCCGGGGGTAATCCAGCGAAAATAATTACTTGGTCGCAGATGGGATACCGACTGGTAACTCCCTATTGGATTAATGTATTGAGGTTTATGAAAAATATTTTGCTGTTTCATGCGTTTAGCTAAGAAACTTATAGCAGGGTGTAAATTAAAAGTACTAATTTTGCCAACCTTTTGATCACCTAAAACGTTATAACAGCAGATCGTTATATTTTAAGACAAGTGCCAGAAACCATCCTTTTGATCCCCCATTTCAATAATCCTGATGGATTAAAGAAAAGCCTTAAATCAGTCTTCCATCCCCGGAGAATGCAGATACTTGTTGTCGATGACGGCAGTAATACTGTGTCGAGGCCTGAATACAGTGAGCTTCAGCCATTTTTAAACAAGAATATCGAGCTGGATATTTTGTACCTGCCATCGAATCAAGGTATCACAAAAGCATTGAATGCAGGGCTGGATTATATCCTGTCTTCAGCTATACCTTACTCATTTATTGCCCGTCTTGACTGCGGCGATCTAGCTGTCGGCAACCGTTTTTTCCTCCAGGAAAACTTTCTGGTGGAAAATCAGTCGATCGACCTGGTTGGTTCCTGGGTTAAATTCAACAACGAAGCGAACGAATACCTGTTCTCTGTTACACCTCCGATCACTCATAAATCCATCCGCAAAAAGATGTCTATCCGCTGCAGCTTCATTCATCCGTCGGTGATGTATCGCCGATCAATGGTGGAGAACCTTGGAATGTATCCCGAATACGAGGCAGCAGAGGACTATGCTTACTTTTTTGATGCCGTGCGTAAAACGAGAACCGCTAATATTCCCGGATTTCTCACCGTTGTAGAAATGAATAGAGGCGGCATCTCATCGAAGAAACGCTTCACTCAAAACATGAACAAGCTGAGGATTATCAACAGGTTCAGCAAGAGGAATATCTATTTTTTTATGGGAGTCGCTTACAATGTGGGGTTGATCTGTATGCCCGGAAAGCTGGTAAACCGCACGAAACGCTTACTGCTGCGCTAAATGAGGATAGTACATGTTGTGGAGCCATTTTCCAGTGGTATAAGTACATTTATTCTTCAGTTGGTTACCCAGATGCCCGATGACGAGCACATTATTGTTCACGGTGTCCGGGATGATGAGAAACTGGTGAAGGCCATCCAATCGGGCTTCCCTTCGAATGCTACTTTTATCAAATGGTCAGAAGCCAGGCGTGAGATCAGTCTGCGGGGAGATCTGCGCGCTTACAGGGAATTGAAAAAACTGCTTCGTACACTGGATCCCACCATACTTCATCTTCATTCGTCAAAAGCCGGTGTGCTTGGTCGGCTAGCAGCGAAAATGCTGGGCTATCGCAGGGTGGTCTATACTTCAAATGCCGTTTCCTTTCTGCGTACAGACGTGGGGAAAATCCACAGGCTCATTTACAAACTGCTGGAAAAAGTGATGAGCTGGTTTCCCGGCATCATTATCAGCTCATCTGACGGAGAGCTAGCCGCTATGAAATCGCTGGGCATCACTTCCACACTCATTCACAATGGGGTGGATTTTTCAGCATATGCCTACAAGCCTCAGCCGGCTCTGAAAATTGTTACCTGTGGAAGAGTAACCATTCAAAAGAATCCGAAGCAGTTTAATTCCATCGCCAGGGCATTTCTTCACCGACCTGATATTTCCTTCGTATGGATAGGCACCGGAGAATTGATCTCGCTGCTCGATTCTGAAAACATCAGAGTTACAGGCTGGTTAAAACCGGAGGATGTCCGTGAAGAAATGGCATCTTCCGCCTTGTATATATCGACCTCTTACTGGGAAGGATTATCACTGGCTTCGCTGGAAGCGCTTTCCATAGGATTGCCCATGCTTTTGAGCAACAGCTGCGGAAATCCCGATCTCATAGACGGTAATGGTTCTTTATTCGATTCTACTGAAGAAGCGGTAGCCTCATTATCGGATATGATTGACAGGCAGAGTACACTACTGGAGCAGTCTGTGGCCTCAAGGGCACACTACGAGAACAATTTCACCGGAACAATGTGCGGAGAGCGGTATAAAGCGATTTATTCAAAAATTACCCGGAACTATGCCCGCTGAAAAAAATGTCATTCACAAGCTCCGGTTACTGCTGCTGATCTTACTGGAAGTAACTCATCTTGCGGGATGGATGCCTGTAGTAAATATTTGTATGCTGTTGCTGCTCGTCAGTGTTTTCCTGACACCCCGTGTCGGAGAGCGTGCTTTAAAGATGGTCCGGAATCCGTTTTTCTACCTTGCTATTACCCCGTTTTTGATGTATGCGATTAGCTTGCTGTATACATACGACCTGACGGAAGGGATCAGGAATGTAACCACCAAACTGCCTTTACTCCTTTTTCCGGTTAACGTTGCTATGATTTCCGACGAGTACAGGAAGGAAGAGCTGTGGATAATCGGCCGGGTATTTATCTGGAGCGTTGCTCTTATGGGGATCACCGGGTTTATCTTTCAATACATACAGTACCTAGAAACGGCAGATTCAGGCTTCCTTTACAATGATCACCTTGGAAGCAAATTCGGTAAACAGGCCGTTTATTTTGCCTGGTATGTTAATTCCGCCCTGTGCATCCTGCTTTTCGGATGGAAAGCGATACTGGCACACAGGTACAGATTACTTGCAGGAAGCATGCTGTTGCTGCTGCTCATGACGACACAGGTATTGCTGGCGAGTCGTACTTCCCTGGCAATTATGATCCTGATAATCGCCTTTTACGGGATTCATCGGATTGCTGCCGGATTTTCACGTACGAGATTCACCGTTGCAGTAGTGTTGGTTCTCGGATCGTTGACTTTAGCGGTCATGGCATTCCCCAAAGTGCTCAATCGCTTCAAAAATATAGCTTCACTGAGCTACAGGATGGATAATCCCAATCCGATCAATCATTTTAACGGAACGTATTCCGATCAGAACTGGGATGGGCTAACGGCACGGCTTGCTATTTGGGAATGTTCCCGATCGGCGATCGGCAAGCACTTTTTCGCCGGCTGCGGAGTAGGAGATGTCCCGCATGAGCTGAGAGTTGTTTACCGGGAGAAGCATTTTATCCTGGGACAAAAAGAGGATTTCAATACGCATAACCAGTTTATAGATGCCTGGCTTACGGCGGGCCTTGCTGGTTTTCTTATTTTTACGCTTGCCTTTGTTCTGTCTGTAATCAAAGCTTTCAGAACGGGGAATACTATAATTGGGTTTCTTTTAATCATCCTGGTGATCAGTATGCTTACCGAGAATCTGTTAAACCGAAATCAGGGAGTTGTAATGGCGGGGCTGTTAATAGCAGGAATTGTGCTGTTAGCTGCCCGGAGCTTTCATCCGGCGCCTGATCAGGGAAACCTTTAATTCATTAATATGCGTATGGATTCAGTTGCATCATCTCCACTGGTTAGCGTGATCATTGTCACCTTTAAAAGACCAGACAATCTTGGAAATGCCCTTCGCTCGGTTTTGGAGCAGACCTATCCGAATATCGAGCTTATTGTAGTAGACGATAACGATGAGCAATCTGCCGAACGGAAGTTAACCGAAGCGGTTATGGAACACTTCCCGTCAGTTATTTACCTGAAACATGCGACTAACAAAAATGGCGCTGCTGCGAGAAATACAGGGATCGCAAATGCACAGGGAATTTATTTGTCTTTCCTTGATGACGATGATATTTACTACCCGGGAAAGATCGAAAAAAGTGTGGAAGCGATCCTTCAGTATGACGACAGTTTTGGCGCTGTTTATTGCGGTTATACCGGATGGCGGTCGAAAGAAAATGATCCTTCACGCTACAAAGAGGGAGATCTCACGTTCGAATTGCTAGCTCTGAAATACGATACCCATTACCTGCACACGAATACAATGCTTTACAAATCGGAGGCATTAAGAGCCATCGGTGGTTATGACGAAGGTTTTGTGCGTCACCAGGACCTTGAGCTGAATATCCGTTTTTTCCAGCACTATAAAACAGGAGTTGTGAAGGAAATTGGTGTTGAGATCAATCCGTTTCCCGTTTCGACAACCAATTATGCGAAAGACGAAGCGCTTTATAACATCAAAAAAAGATTCCTGGATAAATTCGAGCCAATCATCCGGCAGTTTGGTGAAAAAGAACAGGAAGAGATCTATTTCCGTAACTGGGAAGAAGCAATGTTCACTTTTTCCACATCCGAAGAGTTCTGCGAATTTGCAATGAAACAGCCTGGCCGCGAAGACCTGAAGTTTGCGAATGCCGAGCTGGTTAGAACGCATATCAGCAGAGCAGTATTAGAATCTGTGCAAAGCGGATTTACGGATCAACTTACAGCCAAAGATGAACGCATCCGGGAGCTGGAGCTTGCCAATACGGAACTGAACGGCCAGCTTAACCTGAAAAGTGAACGTATCAGCGAATTGGAAGACACCAGGAATACTTCTGAGAACAAACTGACCGGGAAAGAAACGTATATCTCAGAACTGGAAACCGCCAGGCAATTGCTTAACGGGATCATAGATGAAAAGTCGGCTTACATTTCAGCTCTCGAAACATCCAGTACAGAAATGAAAGCGCTAATAGAGCAACTAACATCGGATTTACAGCTACAGCAACAGCAGTCCGATCATTACCGGCAGCTGCTCGAAGCAGAAAAAGAAGCTTTGATCCGGGCAGATGCAAAAATAAAAGAGATCAGCTCTTTTTCAGTTCTTCAGTTTCTTCGTTACAAACGCACTAATACCCTGTAAATAATTACCTATGAAGTCCTTATTTCATAAACAGTCCTATAAAGTATTCGATACGACTTATTTTTCGAATGACGGCATGAAGCTGTTGTACCAATCACCTCTTGATGCTTTCGTGGATTTTGCTCAAGATGGCCGTGATCTGTGCATTGCAATACTGAATTACAATCGTGTGGAGCTCACCATCAAGCTGCTGCATTCGATCGAATTGCACATGCCGGATTTCAGCGGAGAGCTGCTGATCATCGAAAACAATTCTGCAGAAGAGCAGGTGCGAAGGCTGGAACAGTTTATTGAAACCTCGCCCTTCAATGTGGTGATTAAAAAACAGGACAGCAATAAAGGAGTTGGTATGGCCCGCAATATTGCAGCGGATAGTACCGACAAAACCTGGATCATGTTCCTGGACAGTGACATGTACTTTATTAGGAATCCTTTACCGGCAATAAGAGAGACTATCGTGGGATTAGGAGTTCAGTTTATGAACCTGCCCATCGTGGATTATGACCGCGAATCTGTTTTCGCACTGGGAGGAGCGCTTTTCATGTCTCCTTTGGAAAAAGGCCTTGTGGCAGGCGGAGGAAGTGTTTTCGATCTTCAGAACACGGTTTCATTCAAGGATATTACACTTGAACAGCCTTTTTTGTCGGACTTTCTTTTCGGGGGAAGCGCAGTGCTCAACAGGCAAAAATTCATAGATCTCGGCGGATTCGACCCACAAATGTTCATTGGATTCGAGGACACGGATTTTTCCCTTCGCTTGTACCAGAGTGGAATTAAGATCGGCAATATTCCAGCTTTTGCGGTTGTTCACGATCACAAGCCACCTGAAAATAAAGAAGACCTGGCAGTCGAAAAAGAGCGCTATTCGAACGATATCATCCGCAGATCGGGAGAAGTCTTTTTTCAGAAACACGGGATCAGTATCTACGATCAGTACACGAAAGACTGGCTGAAGGAAAAACAGGAATCCATCGAATCTGGGATGACACGGGCGATCAGGGCTGAAAATGATTCCAAGCCTACCGTAACACTGGTAATTGATAAGCGGAACTGGGCTTTTCACAATATTGCCAGGAACATTATGATGAACCTGTCCGATAAATTTGAATTCAGCGTGATCTTTACCGAAGATTACCAGGGAGACAACTGGATCGATCTGTACCACGAGCTTTACGTGAACAAAACTGATATCGTGTATTTCTTCTGGCGTGCTTCCCTGTTCTTTTTCGATTCGGCTGATGTGGCAGCAGGACTGGAATACAGGTATAAGCTAACCGAACAGGACCTTCACGATTATTTCAATAGTACTATTCTCCTCACATCCGTATACGACCATCTTTTCCTGACGGAAGAACACAAAGCGGTTCATTTCAACTGTTATGAACGGTTTATGGATCATTACACAGTCTCGTCCGAGAAGCTCAACGGAATTTATTCCGAACAATTTCCCAAACAGCCTTTCTGCACGATCCAGGATGGGATTGATCCCGGAAAATTCTATGTACAGGGCGGAATACGCACTTTGCCGGTTTCGGAGAACCAGCTTGTAGTAGGATGGGTGGGAAACAGCCGCTGGGGAATGTCGGAAGACGGCATCGATCACAAAGGATTTCAAACGATCATCCGGCCTGCAGTAGAAGCATTGCAGGCTAAGGGACTGAATGTTGTTCTGAAATATGCCGACAGTACAGAACCGGAAACCGTTATTGTACATGCAGAAATGGTGAATTTTTATCATTCCATTGATGTCTACCTGTGTCTTTCTGACATTGAAGGAACGCCGAATACCGTACTCGAGGCAATGGCTTGCGGCTGTGCAGTAATCAGTACGGATGCCGGTGTTGTCAGGGAAGCGTTTGGAAAGAAGCAGTCAGCGTTTCTGCTTTCTTCCCGTGACATTGAGACATTAAGCGGAAAAATTGAGGAATTATATGCCAATCCGGAGCTGTTGACAGAGCTAAGCGCAGAAAATCGGGTACGAATCCAGAACTGGTCATGGAAAAGTAAAACAGAATTATTCGACTTGTTCTTTTCTTCTGCCCTGAAAAAAGGACCGAAACAAAAATACAGCGTTGTTCCTGCTGAAGGTTCCCCGGAGCCCACTCCAGCTGATCTGCCGCAGGAAAAGATACACGTTGCGCGTACGGCTGACAAATACATAGCTTCCGAAAAGAAGCTCTCCGAATTACAGGCATGGTACAATGAACAGTACGAAGTGCTTCCGCTCTGGTATAAGCGTTTTGGCCACATTATCAAGATCATCTCAGGTAAAAGAAGTCTGAAAAAAACAGCGGATAAATGAAAAAATTCTGGTTGTTAACCTCCGAATATCCTCCCGTACATGGCGGCGGCATATCCACCTACTGCCTGTATACTGCACGAATGCTCGCTGAGCGGGGTTGTGAGATAACGGTGTTTACGCAGGATCATACGGTGCCGTTCAGGAAGGTCGAACAAGAAGGAAACATTCGTGTTGTGAGGTTTCATCCCGGACAATCCAAACAGGATAACAACCTGGGATATGAAGTGCAGCTGAGCCTGGAATTTTCTCTTGTGCTCGAAGACTTTATCCGTAACGAAGGCGCTCCCGACATCCTGGAAACGCAGGAATACATGGGAATCGGTTACTATACCCTTCTGAAAAAGAAACTGCTTTACCCGGAATTTCAGTCCGTTCAGATGGTGGTAACCATGCATGCTCCTTCTTTCCTCTATTTTGAATATAACCGTACGCCTTACTACCGGCTTCCCGAATATTGGTGGGGGGAAATGGAAAAAGCCGTTATGAATATGGCCGATATCCTGATTTCTCCATCTGATTACCTGGTCAGCGAACTGAAAGAGCGAATGAGCTTCAATGGTCCGGAGCCTGTGCGGATATTCAATCCGTTTAGAACATCGGGTGAAACGGAGATCGGACAAATCCGGGAAGGAGACCTTGTATTCTTCGGAAAACTGACTCCGCAGAAAGGATGCATCGAGCTTTTCGCCTATATGAAAGAATTGTGGGATAACGGATTCGAGCATGCCTTGCGGATAGTTGGCGGCGGTTCCCATTTCTTCTACCCGGAGATGTGCGAAATGGAATCATTTCTGAAGAAGAAGTATAAATCATACGTCGAAAGCGGAAAGATCATCTTTGAAGGAAATATTCCACCGGCGCAGTTGCCCCAACGACTGGCCCAAGCCCAGGTTATTATCGTTCCCAGTATAGTCGATAACCTGCCTTATGCTGTTATTGAAGCAATGGATATGGGGAAAACAGTCCTTGCTTCTCTGAACAGCGGCCACACGGAACTGATCGCCAACGGCAAAAGCGGCTTCCTGTTCGACCACACCGTAAAAGGCGATTTCGCACGTGTACTGAAAACGGTACTTGGGCTTTCCGAAAGCGAACGGACCGAGATAGGAAAACAGGCGCAGGAAGCAGCAAAAGCTCACCTCAATTTTGAGAAGATCTTCCAAGAGAAAATGAGCCTGCTGAATGCTCCGCCGGTAAACAGCAGTTCTTTCCCTTTCAATTACACCATCCAGGCTTCTGAAGCGGAGTCGAAACCAGCAGTAAAAGATAAGCTTACGGTTGTTGTTCCTTATTACAATCTTGGAGCAACGCTTCCGGATACAATCGCTTCGTTGCTGAAATGTCCTTATCCCAATCTTGAGATCATTATTGTTGACGATGGATCCACGGATGAGCTCAGTATCAGGAAGCTCGCAGAGATCGAAGCGGCCTTCCCGGTAAAAGTGCTACAGAAAGAAAACGAAGGACTTTCAATAGCCCGGAACTTCGGTGCGCAGGCTGCAGATGGCGAATACCTTGCTTTCCTGGATGCCGATGATACCATAGAGCCGGAATATTACCCGAAAGCCTTAGAAATCCTGGCGCAGTATGAGAATGTGTCTTTCGTAGGATGCTGGGCGCAGTACTTCGAAAATAACGATGCTGTCTGGCCGACTTTCAACCCGGAGCCGCCTTACCTGCTTGTTCACAACGTGATCAACAGCAGTGCATTGATCTACAAGCGGGACCATTTTTTGTCCTTCGGACTGAACGATGAAAAAATGGTGTACGGAATGGAAGATTACGACAGTGTGATCGGTATGGTTAAAAACGGAGCCCGCGGATTGGCCATTCCTGAAAAGTGGTGGAACTACCGCATCCGCAAAAATTCCATGCAGCAATCCTTCAATCCGAATAAGGAGCTATTTTTGTACCAGTTGATAGCACGCAAACACGAAGCGTTTTTCCGGCAGTTTGCCAGCCAGGTCAGTCTGCTTTTAAACAGCAACGGCCCGGGAATGAAGTTCGACAATCCAACGATTCCCATTGCAGGAGACGCGGCCTTTGGCAGGGGCTGGATCCGGGTCATGAAACACCGCTTAAAAAAACACCCCGTTCTTTTCAGAGTGGGAAAAAAAATTTATAAAACCATTAAAAAATAATATGACTCCTGCAGAATTATCTATACAAAGCAACCGGTGGGAGAGAATCTGGCTGCTGGCGAAGATCGAATTTAAGCTTCGTTACTACGAAAATAAATTAGGGTTATTGTGGGCGCTTCTGAAGCCTATTTCGGAGATGCTTATTTTTTATGTGGCATTTGAATACCTGCTCGGCATGAAGATCCCGAATTATGTATGCTACATTTACCTCGGAATTATAACCTGGAATTTCTTTGTTGAAAGCAGCACGGGAATGATTCCTATTCTTAACACCAAAAAATACCTCTACGAATATTCCAATATTTCGAAATTTGAGATCTATATAGCTCATTTACTCAGTATCGGGATCGGGTTCAGTTTTAACCTTGTCATCTTCGCCGTGTATTTCATCCTAACCGGAAATGCATTTTCCATCAACCTGTTGTTTTATCCTATTATCCTGGTGAACCTGTTTTTGCTGGGACTGGGAATTGCCATGATCCTTTCGACCGTTTACCTGATAGCAAAAGACATTAACCAGATCTGGGCAATCGTTATGGCGATGGGCTTCTGGCTTTCTCCTATCCTGTTCAAAGCGGAAGAGCTGCGGGCAAAGCTTCCCCTCATCGATTATTTCAACCCTGTTTCAGGCCTGATCATCAATTCCCGGAAAGTGCTGATGGAAGGCGTTCAGCCCGACTTTACCCTGATGCTGATCAATTTATTACAGGCCTCCATCCTTATGCTCGTTGGAGGATTGCTGGTTCGTAAAATCGGCGTGAAAGCGTCAGAACTCCTTTAAAATTTCAGAATGGAAGCTACAGATATCGCATTGCGCCTGCAGAATGTGAGTAAAACGTTCAAAATATACGATAAGAATTACCAGACGATCAAAGACCGCCTGTTCAACTTTTACAAGACCAATCGTTCGCGGGAAATACAGGCCGTAAAAAATGTGTCGTTTGAGATCCGTAAAGGCGAATGCATCGGATTGATCGGTCGCAACGGAAGCGGCAAATCGACCTTGACCAAGATCATGTCCGGCTCATTTGTGCCCGATAAAAACGGGATCGTCGAACGAAACGGAACCCACATGCTCCTGAACCTTGGAGTAGGATTCAGTCATGAGCTGACGGCAAGAGAGAATATTTATGTGAACGGATCCACGCTTGGTCTGAGGATCAGTCAGATAGACGAGATCTTTGATCAGATCATTGCTTATGCGGAACTGGAGGATTTTGTCGACACCAAGATCAAGTATTTTTCCTCGGGAATGGTGCAGCGACTTTCATTCTCGATCGCGATTTATGCACAGGCCGACATCTTGTTTCTTGATGAGATCTTTGCGGTAGGTGACGAGAAGTTCCGCGATAAGGCTACAAAAACACTGGAAAACAACTGGCTCAAAGGACGAACAGTGATCATTGTGAGCCACTCGGCAGACCTGATCCGTAAATACTGTGACAAAACAATCCTGATGCAGAAAGGAGAAATGATCTTCTTCGGAGATTCTGAAGAGGCGCTGGAGCTTTATAAGCAGTCTTACTCCTGATATCCTTGAATCCCGTTTCTTTTAGTTTTCTGTCAGCTAATTCTGTCAATAAGACAGCATTTTAAAATCTCTTAACAGGCAAAATGTCAGAAATGACAGCCAATCCGCTTAAATTGCCAGTGGCATAATGATTGTCAAAACCGGATCGTTGTAGATAAAAAAGAAAACAATAAAAGAAATATGGGAAAAATAATTGGAATTGACTTAGGAACAACAAACTCGTGTGTTTCTGTCATGGAAGGAAATGAGCCTGTCGTGATTGCGAACTCAGAAGGAAAACGTACAACACCATCTGTGGTAGCATTCGTTGAAGGCGGAGAGCGTAAGATCGGAGATCCTGCGAAACGTCAGGCGATCACAAACCCGACAAAAACAATTTCCTCAATCAAGCGTTTCATGGGAGCTTCCTTTGACGACGTAAAAAACGAAACGAAACATGTCCCTTACAAAGTTGTAAAAGGCGACAACAATACTCCGCGCGTTGAGATCGACGACCGTAAGTATTCTCCACAGGAGATCTCAGCAATGATCCTTCAGAAAATGAAGAAAACAGCTGAAGATTATCTTGGTCAGGAAGTAACAGAAGCGGTTATTACGGTTCCTGCATACTTTAATGACTCTCAGCGCCAGGCTACGAAAGAAGCCGGTGAGATCGCAGGATTGACAGTTAAGCGTATCATCAACGAGCCAACAGCAGCAGCGCTTGCTTACGGGCTTGACAAAAAAGGAATCGACCAGAAAATCGTCGTATTCGACTTCGGTGGAGGAACGCATGACGTTTCCATCCTGGAATTGGGTGACGGAGTGTTCGAAGTACTGGCTACCGACGGTGACACTCACCTGGGTGGTGACGACGTAGACAACGCGATCATTACATGGCTTGCTGAAGAATTTAAAGCAGAAGAAGGATTAGACCTTCGCGAAGATCCGATGGCTTTACAGCGTTTGAAAGAAGCAGCTGAAAAAGCGAAGATCGAATTGTCTTCAACGACCTCTTCGGAGATCAATCTTCCTTACATCATGCCGGTTAACGGAATTCCGAAACACCTTGTAAGAACATTACAGCGCTCTAAATTCGAGCAACTGATCTCTTCTATTGTTGAGCGTACCATCGCACCTTGCCGTTCCGCTTTGAAAAATGCAGGATTGTCAACAAGCGATATCAACGAAGTGATCCTTGTAGGAGGTTCTACACGTATTCCTGTGATCCAGGACGCAGTAGAGCGTTTCTTCGGAAAAGCGCCTTCAAAAGGAGTAAACCCGGATGAGGTAGTTGCAGTTGGTGCGGCGATCCAGGGTGGTGTACTCACAGGAGAGGTGAAAGATGTATTGCTGCTTGACGTTATTCCATTGTCTTTGGGAATCGAAACAATGGGAGGTGTTTTCACCAAACTGATCGAAGCGAATACAACCATTCCTACGAAAAAATCAGAGACGTTCTCGACAGCAGCAGACAATCAGCCGGCAGTGGATATCCACGTATTACAAGGTGAGCGTCCGATGGCAACAGATAACCGTACACTCGGTCGTTTCCAGCTGACAGATATTCCACCTGCACGTCGTGGTGAGCCGCAGATCGAAGTAACATTCGACGTAGATGCCAACGGTATCATGCACATCTCAGCGAAAGACAAAGGAACAGGAAAAGAGCAGTCGATCAAGATCGAAGGTTCATCAGGCCTTTCCGATGACGAGATCAAGCGTATGAAAGCAGAAGCAGAAGCTAATGCAGATGCTGACAACAAACGCAAAGAAGAAGTTGATTTGCTGAACAAAGCAGATTCCCAGATCTTCCAGACAGAACGTCAGTTGAAAGAGTACGGTGATAAAATCCCCGCTGATAAAAAACAACCGATCGAAGATGCGCTTGCAGATTTGAAAAAGGAGTTTGAAGCTAAAAACACAGCTAACCTCGATGCAGCTATGGAACGTTTGAACAGCGTATTCCAGGAGGCTTCCCAGGAAATGTACAACGCGGCTAATGCTGGCGGAACTGCAGATCAGGGAGCTCAGGCAAACAATGCCGGTGGAAACGCGGGTGCTTCAGGTGACGAAGTAACAGACGTAGACTTCGAAGAAGTAGACGAGAAAAAATAAGCACAGTTAAATACCTTAAGATCCCCTTCGGCTTTGGCAGGAGGGGATTTTTTGTTTCCTGAAAAACGCGTTTACCGAAAAAAACAATTCCCGAAAACCAATAACTTCATAAATTTGCGATTTCGTAATTTACAAAGAAGTCCGGTTTTAAAGCCTTTCAGGCTATTACGCTGGTTCAGGGACGTTTTTTTTCGGAAGTTGTGACGTTTCATTGAACTTACCTTATAATCATTAAATTAGCCTTCATGAGATCAATCGAAATCGCCCTGCTGTCTTTCTTATCAATTCTGCTGCTCTTTGCAGGCTGTGGCGGAACAGTTGCTGAGCACGATCCCGGAATGAAAGTGCTTTATCCTTCCACCACCTACCCGGAATTGCTTTCAAAAGTAGCTGCTGTTCAAACAGAGATGGGAACACACTACAAAGCCGGCACCGAGCATCAGAAAGATTCTCTTGTAACCGTCGCTGGCGACTACCTGCTGGATGTGATCATCAATGATTTCTTCGGTCAGTGGGAAGGAACCGAATGGGATTTTAACGGAACAACCCGGACGCCCCGTCAGGGAAAGATTGCCTGTGGTTATTTCATTACGACCGTTCTTTACGACGCCGGATTTGATATTCCGCGTGTAAAATGGGCGCAGCAGGCTTCCGAATACTTTATCACCAGGCTTTCCAGCGATGTGAAGCGCTTCAGCAACAAGCCGATTGCCGATGTGACCACTTACATCAAAGAAAAAGAAGATGGCTTGTACATTGTCGGACTCGACAGCCATACCGGTTTCATCTATAAGAAAGGAACTAAGATTCGCTTTGTACATGCGAGCTACTACGATCCGAAAATCGGTGTGCAGTCCGAAAAGCTTGATAGTCATAACCCGCTGAATGAATCCGCTTACCGGGTAATTGGCAGAATTCTAAGTCCCGCTATGATCCGGAAGTGGCTGCTGGATGAGAAATGGGAGTGAAGCTACCGGCGAATGCAGTTTCCTTTGAAAGACTGACAAATATAGATCCTATACGAAGCACAATTAATAATGGAACAAAACCGGCCTTTCATTACAGGTTTTATTCACGTGGTGGAATGCGCTAAAAATGGCGATAGCTCCGAAGGAGATCCCAAGTGTAATGAACCGCCTTGACTTTTGGTTCTTTTGTGTCAAGACAAAAGAACGGATAAAATCGTCCACCCAGTGGCGGACATGACTAAGAGGGGGATTCTGCTGGAAAACCGTCAGTTGAAGAAAGAATTAACGGAGGAGTCCGGAGACTGAAATGCTACAATATTTCCTAAAACACTTGAACACCACTTCCCGGCATTCAGGATTTACTTACTTTCCGCTTATGAAAACACTCAAACAGCTTTTCCCGGTTGTGTTACTGGTCGTTATCCTGGCAGCCTGCGGTTCCGATCCGAAAAAACAACCTGCTGCAGTTCCTGAAACAGTGCCGGTAGAAAAAACTGAACAGCCGCAACAACCGTCAACAGGAATTAAGCCATCGACCCCAACGAAGCCGAAAGAAAAAGTCTCTCACAATGCGAAGCCCAATCCGGCAGTTGAGAACAAATTGCTCGATCGGATCCTTGCGCTTCCTGAAATTCAGAAGATTGATAAATCCATCCGGAAGAAATCAAAAAATGCACGTGGGCTTAATGCCTTTATCAGTGGCCGTCCTTCTGATGACAAAGAATATTATACCGTTTCCGTTGCAGAAGACAATGGTGGGGCTATGGTTTCGCTCTATACGTTTAACGTGTATCCCGACAATACCATTACCTATTACAGCATCGCCAAAGACATCGAGATGTCCCTGGAGGATTGGAAGAAAACACTTTAGAAGAGCTGAGAAAATACGCCTCTGCTTTTATTGACTACAGACTATTAACTACAGACTAAAGACTATTTTGTATCTTTGAGTCCATATTATGAAATTCAACGAATTAGGCTTGAACGATAGCGTTCTGGAAGCCGTACATCACATGGGGTTCGAGAACGCTACTCCGATCCAGGAACAAGCGATCCCCCTTATTCTTAACGACATCGATTTACTGGCTTGTGCACAAACGGGCACAGGTAAAACTGCGGCCTTTATTTTGCCGATCCTTCACAAGATCACGGATAAAGAAGATACTTCTATCAATACATTGATCCTTGTTCCTACGCGTGAGCTCGCTGTTCAGATCGAACAGGAGATCCAGGGACTTTCCTACTTTGTTTCCGTGGGTTCCATGGCTATTTACGGCGGTGGAGACGGAACGAAATGGGACGAGCAGAAAAATGCACTGGTCGATGGTACCGATATCATCGTGGCAACTCCGGGGAAATTACTTTCTCACCTGATGCAGGGCTATGTCGATTTTTCCAAAGTGAAGCACCTGGTGCTCGACGAAGCGGATAAAATGCTCGATATGGGATTCTCAGATGACATTGAGCGGATTATTTCTTACGTTCCTAAACAAGGACGCCAGACTTTGCTGTTCAGTGCCACGATGCCTTCCAAGATCAAGACGCTTGCCAGCAAAATATTGATAAACCATAAGGAAATCTCCCTGTCTATTTCGAAACCGGCAGCAGGAGTTTCCCAAAATGTTTACCTGGCGCACGACAATCAGAAAAACGCTTTGCTGAAGCACATTCTGGATAGCCGACCGGATTATACGAGCATCATTATCTTTACTTCTGCCAAAAGCAAAGTGCACGAGATCGTTTATGCGCTGCGTAAATCAGGGTTTAAAGCTACGGAAGGCGTTTCGTCGAATCTTGAGCAGGATGAGCGGGAAGAAGTGCTGAGAGGCTTCCGTTCGAAGCGCACGCGTATTCTCGTTGCAACTGACGTAATGAGCCGCGGGATCGATATCAAGGAAATCAACATGGTGATCAATTACGATGCACCACGCGATGCCGAAGATTATGTTCACCGTATTGGCCGTACAGCCCGCGCAAACACGCAGGGAGAAGCTTATACGCTCATCAACGAAAAAGACATGCCGAAGCTGGCGAGAATTGAACGACTGATCGAAGCTGAAATTCCACGCCGTGAAATGCCTGAAGCAATTGGTACAGGACCGGTATGGAATCCTAAAGGCTCCGGAAGCGGAGGCGGAAGACCGGGAGGAAATCGTCCGGGTGGTGGCGGTGGCGGCAAGAAACCGTTCTTCAAAAAGAAAAAGCCCCAGGGTTCAGGTTCCGCGGGAGCAGCTTCTTAATTGACTTATAACAATCAGAAATAAAAAATGCGATTCGAACGAGTCGCATTTTTTTGTTGTCTGTTTAAAGTCTTTCACTGCTGAAGTTCGGTCCCGATCATTATCTGGGATCCGAATAGCTAATAGAGATTCAGATCAGTTTTTCACCAGGGGAATCATAGGTGAAGTAGTGTCTCCGCTGATTACCCGTACAAAATAAGTTCCGGCGGCAAGTTCTGACAACTCAATTGGGATTTCTGTCTGGCCTGCTGCGTCCACCTTAGAGCTGGAAAGTTTTGTTCCTGAAATGCTGTAAAGCTCTACATCTAACGAACCGGTGGCTGGCAGGCTGATCTTCACAATGGCATCGTCCGTTGCAGGATTGGGATACACCGAATAGTGTTCGGCTACTGTTTCATCAAGACCCAGTGCGCTGCAGGAATACGGAACAAGAGCCGCTGATCCACCGGCGTTCGTGATCGTTCCTTCTATCAGAGCTACGATCATTGATTGATAAAGCGGTATATCGGTGCTTTTAAATGTTCCGTCGGGTCCAATGAGCACCAGAGTAGGGAAAGCCGCCACACCGTACAGGTTATGAACCGCAGCGCCACCGCCTTCCAGTCCTGAAATTGATGGAGTAGAATTCACATTTCCCATGCTCTGCTCGATCAGCTCGACCTGTTCATTGGTTCCTTCGTATTCCACGCTGATCATAACGATATCGTATCCGTTACAGCCGTATTTTGTATAGAAATCGTTCACCTGCTGTGCAATCGCCAGGCAAGGCCCGCACCAGTACGCGTAGAAGTCAATGACCACCCATTTGCCTTCATAATCGCTCAGATGGTGTGTCTGGCCGTGAATATCGGTTACTGTAAAATCGGGAGCAGTATCTCCGGTTGTATAATTATTAAGCTGTGCGTTAACTTGTACGGAAAGCAGTAGAGTGGCTAATAGAGTAAAGCAGTATTTTTTCATCGGATGCGCATTAGTCGTAAGTACTAGCGGAGAAACTTCCCCGTCTTACTGACAGATGCAGAATAGCCGGAAACGATGCACCGGTTCTGGAAAAAAGTGAAATAAAAAAAACCTCCTGCAATGCAAGAGGTTTTTCGCTGATAAAATGTATAATCTTTTTCCTATTTTTTCAGGGAATCAACAACAGCTTTGAAAGCTTCCGGGTGATTCATTGCTAAGTCAGCAAGAACTTTACGGTTAAGCCCCATTTCGCTTTTGTTAACCTGACCCATGAACTGAGAATAGCTCATTCCGTGCTGACGTGCACCTGCGTTAATACGCATGATCCACAAAGAACGGAAGTTTCTTTTCTTTTGCTTACGACCTTCGTAAGCGTAATTTAAACCTTTTTCAATAGCATTTTTTGCTACTGTCCAAACGTTTTTTCTGCGACCAAAGTAACCTTTGGCAAGCTTCATAAAGTTCTTTCTGCGAGCTCTTGAAGCGACGTGATTGACCGATCTTGGCATAATTTCTAGTATTTTAACTGGAGCGTTCCGTTGTTTCAGGAAACTTAGTTACTCATTGTTGGGTTAAACAAACCGTGTGATTATAATTCAAAGAGACATTGCTGCCATCCCTGGATTATTTCATGCACAATTGCAATTTGATGTTCGACAAATCAGACGTGTGTACCAAACCGGCATGCGTCAGATTGCGTTTTTGTTTCTTGGTTTTTTTCGTAAGAATGTGGCTTTTAAAAGCGTGTTTTCTCTTGATCTTACCAGAACCAGTGATTGTGAAGCGTTTCTTCGCACTGGATTTTGTCTTCATTTTTGGCATTTCTCTTTTAGTTTAAAAAGTGAACACTCTATCAGCATCTATATAATTATCAATTGATGAATTCTTTAATTATCAAGAGCATGCCCCTTGATAATTCATCATTGATAATTTAATTATTTCTTCTTAGGGTTGATCATTACGATCATACGTTTTCCTTCCAGTTTTGGCATTTGTTCCAGTGTACCGATATCGGCAAGCTCCTGGACAAATTTCAGTAACAGGATCTCTCCACGGTCTTTGAACACGATCGTTCGTCCGCGGAAAAACACATAAGCCTTCAGTTTACTTCCTTCCTCGAGGAACTTACGTCCGTGAGCAAGCTTAAATTGAAAGTCATGATCATCCGTGTTGGGACCAAAACGAATCTCCTTCAAAACGACCTTACTTTGTTTTGCTTTTAATTCTTTTTGTTTACGCTTCTGGTTGTAAAGAAACTTACGGTAATCCATGATCTTACAAACAGGCGGAACGGCATTCGGTGAAATTTCCACCAGATCCATTTCCGTTTCTTCGGCTAACTTAATAGCATCAAACGTGGACATTACTCTTGGCTCTTCGCCCTCAAAGACCACACGGACTTCACGGGCTGTAATTTTCCCGTTGATCTTGTGCTGATCGTTGTCTTCTTTTCTTACAAAAGGTTTTCTACTGTCTTTTCTCATTCAGTTTTTTAAACATGTGTTGACAACTCATTTTCAATCGATTGCTGAACGATTTTAGCAAAATCTTCAACGCTCATCGAGCCTTTATCACCTTCGCTGCGTTGTCTTACAGCTACCTGATTATTTTCGGCTTCTTTCTCGCCGACTACCAGCATGAAAGGAATTTTCTTCAGTTCCGATTCGCGTATTTTCTTGCCAATCTTTTCATTACGATCGTCAACGAAGGCGCGAATATCGGAATAATTTAGCAATTCTGAAACTCTTTCTGCGTACTCGTTGTATTTATCGCTGATCGGAAGAATAGCAACCTGGTCCGTTGTGAGCCATAAAGGGAAGTCACCCGCGCAATGCTCGAGCAGAACCGCAATGAAACGTTCCATCGATCCGAACGGTGCACGGTGGATCATTACCGGGCGGTGTTTCTGATTGTCGCTTCCGGTATATTCCAGGTCGAAACGTTCAGGAAGGTTATAATCCACTTGGATCGTTCCCAGCTGCCACTCACGTCCGAGTGCATCCTGGACCATGAAATCAAGCTTCGGTCCGTAGAAGGCAGCTTCACCCAGCTCAACGAATGTCGACAGGTTTTTCTCAGCCGCCGCCTCGATAATAGCTTGTTCTGCTTTCTCCCAGTTCTCATCGCTTCCGATGTATTTCGCCGGATTTTCAGGATCTCTCAAAGAGATCTGAGCTTTAAAGTTCTGGAAATCCAGGGTCTTGAAAATGTAAAGAACAAGGTCGATCACTTTCTTGAATTCTTCCTTTACCTGGTCCTGCGTACAGAAAATGTGGGCATCATCCTGCGTAAATCCACGCACACGCGTTAATCCGTGAAGCTCGCCGCTTTGCTCGTAACGGTAAACGGTACCAAACTCTGCAAATCGTGCGGGAAGATCTTTGTAAGAACGCGGCTTCGATTTGTAGATCTCGCAGTGATGCGGACAGTTCATCGGCTTCAGGAGGAATTCCTCGTTCGGATCCGGTGTCTTGATAGCCTGGAAGGAATCAGCGCCGTATTTCTCATAGTGACCGGAAGTCACGTACAATTCTTTGTTCCCGATATGCGGAGTGATTACCTGCTCGTAACCGGCTCTTTTCTGTGCCTTCTTCAGGAAGTTTTCCAGGCGTTCGCGCAGGGCCGCACCTTTCGGTAGCCATAATGGCAATCCCTGCCCGACCTTCTGAGAGAACGTGAACAATTCCATTTCTTTCCCCAGCTTGCGGTGATCGCGGCGTTTCGCTTCTTCCACTTTTTCGAGGTATTCTGTCAGCTCGGCTGCTTTCGGGAACGTAATTCCGTAAACGCGTGTCAGCTGCTTGTTCTTTTCATCGCCGCGCCAGTAAGCACCCGCAATGGACGTCAGCTTAACCGCTTTGATGAAGCCTGTATCCGGGATGTGCGGACCACGGCAGAGATCGGTGAAATTTCCCTGTGTATAAAATGTAATCGATCCGTCAGGAAGATCCTGGATCAGCTCTAATTTATAGGGATCTTCTTTTTCTGTAAAATAAGCAAGGGCATCTGCCTTGGAAACGTTTTTGCGAACGAACGGATTCTTCTGCTTCGCCAGCTCTTTCATCTTGTCTTCTACTTTCGCAAGGTCTTCTTCACGGAAAGTGTAGTCCATGAAATCGACGTCATAGTAATAACCGTTGGCAACCGGCGGACCGATAGCCAGCTTGATTCCCGGGTAGAAAAACTCGAGCGCTTCAGCCATCACGTGAGCAGACGAGTGCCACATGGTCGATTTTCCTTCAGCATCGTTCCAGGTCAGTAACTGCAATGAGCAATCTTCCGTGAGCGGAGTGTTCGCATCTACTACAACGTTATTTACTTTGGCAGCCAATACATTGCGTGCCAACCCTTCAGAAATGCTAAGAGCAACATCCAATGCTGTTGCTCCTGCGCTGTATTGTCTAACTGATCCGTCCGGAAGAGTTACTTGTATCATCGATTTATAATTTGAATGCGAATTTAGCCATTTTCACGGACTTAAGCCACACGTTTTTAATATAAAAAATGTCTACGGAAAGCAAAAATGTCCCGCTGTTCTATTCTGTCTTTAGTTCGGTTTATAAGCGGAGCCGGCAAGCTTACTTGTGGCCCATTACAAGGATAATGGCTTCTTTTGCCGTTTTTCCTGCTCCGAGCGCATATTCGATGTGCAGATTTTTCAATCGCTCTACTTCAGGAACTTTTTTGCGGTAGATCTTGTTAAGCTCAACTGAGCTGATGGTGAAATTCTTTCCCTGGTAATTCTTGTATTCCTTGATCAGTGTGCGCTCTTCCACATCAGCAGCGGCGTCGTAAAGCCTGATCGTTAAAGGAACAGAACATTTTTTCGTGCTGATGGCGTAAACGTATTCATTCGAAAGGAACATGAACACTTCTACGTTTTTAACCTGTTTGGAAGCGCCGGCATTGTAATAGGTGATTTTTGCACCTTCATACCTGGCATCTTTCAGAAGTGCTTTGCATTCTCCTTTCAGCGTATTGATCTGTGCTTCGAAAGCACCGTCGCCGTCAGCTGAGGCTGCGCTTACAAGCAGGACGAAGAACGACAGGTAAAGGGTCAAAGATTGAATGGTTCTCATAGGTGTTTATTTTTTAGATGGAGAGACAATACTTGTTCTGAGCGCTGTGATTTTCTGAGCCAGCTGATCGAATTCGGCAGGAGTAAGCTTCGGTGCTTCGAAATTGGCGTTTTTGGAGGCTGCTTTCACGGAGCTGAAATTTCCGTAAGTAGCCAGGATATCCTGGAAGCTGCTGAGAATTGTTTTCAACCGCGCATCTTCCGTTGGTTGATTCTGAAGTCCTTTAATAGTGCTCTCCAGCAAGACCATCTGATCAACGATGGCTACTCCAAGCGTTGCTTTTTTTCTCGCGTCGTCGATTCCCAGGAACATTCCTTCCGTCCACGCTCCGGCAAACTGTACAGCTGAAAGATGCCTGAGGTCGTTGTCCTGCATGTAGCTTTCCGATTTTTCCTGCAGCTCGTAGATCATGCCTTCCAGCGCTTTCGGATCGTCGAGGCTTTTATCGAATCTTTCGATCATCGCTTTATCTGAAAAAACACTCGAAAGGCCTACTTTATCGCCCAGACTCTGAACGGCAGAAAGGTAATCGCGCGCTTCCTGCGACTTGCTGTTCAAGGCACAATAAGCAAGATCAGTTGAGTAAACTCCCAGGTTCAGCAGCTGATCGATCTTCAGCGAATACTTGTCCTTTGCAGAAACGGGATTCGTTTTTCCGGGCTGGTAAGTCAAACCGGCATCTCTGAAAGCTGTGGCAAGCACAATCGGCTGTGGAAGTACGAAATCGTCATCAATTGATTCGTCATTCTTAGTGGTTTCCGTTTCGGTAACGCTCTTTTTTTCTTCGGGTGTCTTGTCGTTGGAACAAGCGGTCAGAAATAATCCGGCAGTGAGTAATGAAAGGGTTATTTTCATGGTAGCAGATACTAGTATTTATAAAGTTTCGGCGTAAAGAAACAAAGAAATTTCGTTTTCAATTAAACAACTTTTAAACAAATTAGTATTTTGCAGCTTTCAATTAATATGTTGGATTTAAGAAAGTTTCCACTACTATTTGCTGTCATTCCGTATGCTGCCGGAATGGTGCTGGAATTCTATAATCAATGGAATCTGCTCTTTTGCTGCCTCTTCCTTTTACTCACCGCTGCGGCATTTATTATCTGCCATCGGTTACTCGAATTTACAGCTGCACTGCGGCGCGGATTTATCAGCTTAACATTCCTGTCCCTGGGATTGATCGTCTTCTGCCTGAAGGATTACCGCTTTTTTGATCATGCGATTGGTTCGAAAACAGGCTCCGAACAGGTTTTTACCGGAGAAGTGCTCGAACGGAAAGCCGGGATAGGAGGAAGGCAGCAGCTGCTGATCGAAGTGCAGGAATTGAAGTCCGGAGATTTGATCGTTCCGGTGAATGGAAAGGTGATCGTCGACGTAATGGATGAAGCGCAGTCTTTTGAAGCCGGCCAGATCGTTGCAGTAAGCGGCGAATTAACTCCGTTTGAAAATAAAAACAATCCGGGTGAATTTGATGCGGTGACCTTCTACCGATCCAGGAAAGTGGCTGCACACCTGTTCTCTTCGGGCTTTAGCATAGCAGTTACCGGTGAAACCCATTCGATGAACCGCTATTTTACCGAATGGAGGAATTACCTGGCGAAACTGATGGAAGAGGAGCTCGACGGTGATTTCCTGGCTATTTCCAAAGCGCTGATCCTGGGCGATAAGTCCGGGCTGGATAACGAGCTGATGTCGTCGTTCTCCTCCACCGGGGCCATGCATGTTCTGGCTGTTTCAGGTCTGCATATCGGGCTGATCCTACTGCTCTTCCAAAAGGTCCTGAACCTATTCTCGCGCTGGATAACCAAGCGCCAGGGGATCTTAATTGCGATCGTGCTCATTTGGATCTACGGTGGATTAACCGGGGCTTCGCCGTCCGTGATGAGGGCAGTGGTGATGTTCTCCATTCTGTCGGCCGGGCAGTTGCTCAGGCGGCAGAATCATCCGCTCAACGTACTGGCATTATCAGCAATTGTACTGATTACCTTCGATCCGTGGATGCTCTTCGACCTCGGCTTCCAACTATCATACGCAGCAATGGTTGGCATTTTCCTGCTCTACCGACCTATTGTCGATGCGTGGGCTCCTTCCGGGAAGCTCCTCCGGATGACCTGGGAAGGAACGGCTGTCGGACTTGCGGCCACTATTGTTACGACGCCGCTGACCTTATTCTGGTTTTATCAGTTCCCGAATTACTTCGCGCTTGCAAATCTCGGGGTCATGGTGTTCGGCTTTGCTGTGCTTATGGTCGGGCTGATCTTCCTGTTCACCAGTTGGATTCCTTTCCTGATCAAGATCGTAGCGCTCGTGTTTTCTTTTTCCGTGGTGGGGCTTGTTTACTGGATCAATTGGGTGGACGCGCTTCCGGGAGCTGTTTCCGGAGGATTCCATCTCACTACCTGGGAAATGGCAGTGGCCTATCTGCTGATTTTTGCATGGATCCTTCACCTGAATAAAAAGCTTATTAATCGCTGGCTGCTTAGCGGACTGACCTTCGCGCTGGTTTGTTTCTGGACAGTGAATCGTTCGCAGGTGCTGCGATCTGACAGCTTTATCATTTTCAACAGTAACCAGTTTACAGCCGTTTTGAAAAAAGACAACCACCTCATTGCTTTCTACGATAAAAAATGGAACGGAAGCTGGAAAGTGCCGCGGGAACTGGAATCGTATGCAAAATATGTCGGTTGCCCGCTGAAGATCATTCCGCTGTCGGAAGATGAAGTGAAGCTGGCTGGAAAAGACCTGCATATTTCCATGATCAAATCAAAAGAGGGAATAGCGATCCGGTTCAAAGACAGGAACTGGCTTTACAGAACGTCGGGAACGCCGGGTTTAAAGGACGATCCGCGGCTGTTAACGACGAAGCTCCAGCAATACAAAGATCCTGACGCTGAAACGCGGCCGTTTATTTACAACTTCTGAATCAGTCTGCAAATTATTTAATCTATCAATTGCAAAAACTGGTCGAACAAATAAACCACCGGCTCTTCTTTTCCGGCAATGTTCACTGTTACGCGGTAGAACTGGAACACGGCTTTCCCTGAGCTGTTGTCGCTGACTTCTTCGGGTTTTATCGTTAGTGCAGGCACTTCTGTTGATGCATATGCTTTCCGGATCTCATTCGTAGCAAGGATCTTTAACAGCGATTCGGTATAGATCATGTTCGATTCGTCGATGATCCTCATCAGTTCGAATGTATGTGTTAGAAAAGCGTCTTTCGCCGGACCGCTCAGTGTTGCAGCATGTGTTTTATAAGCGGTATAAAATGACAGTTCCTGGGTGTTGGCAGACATTCCCGGTGTGAGAATGCTCGTTTCTCTCATGTAGGATTCTGCTTCTTTGGAATAGCGCCTGAACGTGGAAAAATAATCGAGGTTCTTCACACTGTAAATGCTGTTGTTCTTTTTAAGGCTGATCTCCGAAGTAATGAACTCGTAAGAACTGTCCTGGATCAGCTCGTACCAGTGCGTTTCCACATAAAGAACCGGATTCGTATCGTTCTGTATAATGGCCTGCTGGTAATCGATCTGATTGTCTATATCGCTTTTAACAGCGTTTCCTCCCTGGCGGTACTTCACTGCGAAAAGTGAATCGAGCCTTTTGTAGGAATTGGGCTTTACAACCTCCAGGTCACCGTAAGTCAGCGGAATATACTTCTTTCCCAGTGATTTGTAATCCTGCGAAAGCTGCTGCTCTAAAGCCATTCTCCTGTCTGCTTCTACCGTTTCCGAGCTTTCCGGGGGAGCATATTTCAATCCGCAGGAAGGAAGACAGAACAAGGCAAGCAGTAAGAAAAAGGAATTCCCGGAGATCAAATATGGTTTTTTCATCATGGCATGCTTGCAGTTATCCAAAAATAACCAATTTTACAATGTGAAGTCGCTGTTAACGCTATTTGTGACAGGCATGTTCCTGCATTTCTTCCCTAACGCGGTTAAGGCGCAAAAAATCCTGCAAACCAATTTCGTGAATTCGCCTGTGGAGCTCGACGGACAGCTCAAAGAGCTGTTCTGGCAAACGCTTCAGCCTGCAGATTCGTTCGTTGTGAACTATCCGGATGCCGGAGCTCAGAGCGCATTTATAACCGAAGTAAAGCTGGGCTACGACGATCAGGCTGTTTACATCGGCGCGATCCTCAAAGATGTAACTCCTGACAGCGTGCTTTCTACCTTGTCTCAGCGGGACGATTTCGGAAATGCCGACTGGTTTGGAGTTTCGATAGATCCTTACGGCGCCGGACAGAATGCTTTTGCTTTTTTCGTAACTGCCGCCGGTGTCGAGCTGGATGCGATATTCACCGCCGAAGACGAAGATTATTCCTGGAATGCTGTCTGGAAAAGCCGCGCCATCAGAACAGAAGAAGGCTGGTCGCTGGAGATCAGGATCCCGCTTTCGCAATTGCGCTTTCCGGACAAAAACATACAGACCTGGAAAGTCAATTTCCAGCGCCAGGTAAGAAGAAGGCGTGAAATGTCTTTCTGGTCGCCCGTCGATCCGACAAAATACGGGCAGATCACCCAGGCCGGTAAACTCGAAGGACTGACGGCATTGAATTCGCCGCTGCGGCTTTCCTTTTCTCCTTACACCACCGGATATGTTGAGAATTATTACAATGGTGAGTCGCAGTCCCAGGACTGGCGCTTTCGTCAGCGGTTTGGCCTCGATGTAAAATACGGCCTCAGCGAATCCTTTACGCTGGATGCAACGCTTGTTCCCGATTTTGGTCAGACAGTTTCCGACAACCTTGTGCTGAACCTTTCGCCTTTCGAAGTGAAATACAACGAGAACCGTCCGTTTTTTCTCGAAGGAATGGACTTGTTTGGAATAGGTGAGCTTTTTTACACGAGAAGAATCGGTGCTCCTACACGGAACGGGGCTTTTGTAGCCGATTCGCTGCTAACCGCCGGGAATACGATTGTGAGCGCTCCTTCCCAGGCGCAGCTCGTAAATGCTACGAAGATCTCCGGCCGGACAAAGAAAGGGCTGGGGATCGGTGTCTTCAATGCGGTAGAAAAAAGATCCTGGATTACTTACCGCGATTCGATGGGAAATGAACGGGAAGCGCTGGCTCATCCGCTTACCAATTACAACGTCTCGGTGCTTTCACAGAACCTGAAGAACAACGGGAATATCTCGCTGGTGAACTCGAATGTGCTTCGGCCGGATATCAACAATATGGCGAATGTTTCCGCGCTGCAATCCAAGATTTTGACCAGGAACAGGAAGCATTCCTTCTTTCTGAACGCAAAGGCTTCTTACCTTAAGAACAATGACAAAACGGACCTTGGGCACAACATTTCCGGCGGAATGGAGAAAGTGCAGGGCGCGATTACCTGGCAGGCTCAGTATTATGAAATGAGCGATAAGTTCGACATGAACGATCTCGGATACCTGTCGAGGAATAATATGCGTGGCTTTTACGGTTTTGCGAAATGGACGGGCTATGAGCCTACAGGGCGGTTTTTGAGAAGAAATGTCAAGCTCGAATCCGGGTTGGAATACCTCTACAAGCCCGATCGTTTTGCTTACTGGACGATCGACGCTTCTTCGATCCTGACATTCCGGAATTTTCTCACGACCGGTTTCGAAGCAGGAGTGATGCCTTTCGGAGAAACCGATCATTTCGAATCGAGGGAATTCGGGATCCCGGTGAAGATCCCGCCATCGGTGAGAGCAGGAGGATTTTATTCCAGCGATTATTCCAAAAAGCTGGCGCTCGATTTCAGTCTTTACAGCAAGCTGTTCAATCGCAAAGGCATGGCGAATATCGATGCGGAGATCAGCCCGAGAGTTCGGTTTTCGAATAAGCTGTTCATGGTGCTGACCACAGGAGTGAGCCGCTATTTCAATAATTACGGATACGTTCATGTATACGATCCGTCCTACGCAGGCAAGATCATTCTCGGAACCCGGAACCGCTGGATCGTGAACAACGCCGTTTCGCTCGATTATACGTTTACCAATCGCATGGGAATGATCCTCCGCCTGAACCATTACTGGCAGGAAGTGGCTTACCTGCATTTCGATGAGCTGCAGAACGACGGACGCACCACTTCTACGGAATACGACGGCACCTCCGATAACGACGGAACGAGCCTTCACAATACGAGCTACAATGCGTTTACCGTAGATCTGAATTTCCGCTGGGTCATCTACCCGGGAAGCGAGATCCGCTTCGTCTGGAAGTACAACATTTATGCATCGGAGAATGGCCTGGATGAAAATTATTTCTACACCTTCAAAGACCTGTTCAGTCAGCCGCAGCTCAACAGCTTCTCCGTAAAAGCGCTCTTTTTCCTGGACGCGGGGAAACTGGGGAAATCGGGGAACAGTAGATAGAGAACTGGTGAGTTAGGAACGAATGAAATAAGGAACAGGGGATGAATATGTTGTGACGATGAAACTGCTCATTGTGGCTGTTTACTTTTCACTTGTCACTGTTTGAGTTCAATTTGTCGCGCTTTATTTTTATGTTTTAGCAGGTTAAATTCATGTTGTGGTTCTTTACTTTCAGGTATTGATAAGTTGAATTCATGTTGTTGCTCTTTACTTTCATGTATTGGTAAGTTGAGTTCATGTTGTGGCTGTTTACTTTTATGTATTGGTAGGTTGAACTCGTGTTGTGGCTCTTTGCTTTTATGTATTGGCAGGTTGAATTCGTGTTGTGGCTCTTTACTTTTAGGTATTGGCAGGTTGAATTCATGTTGTGGCTGTTTGTTTTATGTATTGGTAGGTTGAACTCATATTATTACTCCAATCCGAAGCGTCCGGCCTTTTGTCATCCTCCGCGTCCTCAAAAACTCTCAGTAACTTGTCCGCCCGCTGGCATGAATCAAAATACCCTGCGACCTTTGCGTCCCCGGTTTCCCATTCCGCAGCGTCCGTCCCCGTCAGCTCTCTTTTGGAATCGTACTTACTTCAATTCCTTCCCCGCATTTAAAATGTCCTTCGGGGCAGGCTTTGTATCCATGCAATCCACACGGACGGCAGTAAAGTGGTTCTTCCAGCTCGCGGATCTCGCTGTCGTCGGCCAAAGGACCAAAGCCGAAAGCAGGAACCGTTGAGCAGTAAAAGGCGGTTGTGGGAGCATTTACCGCAGAAGCCATGTGCATAGGTCCGGAATCGTTCACATAACAGCGCTTGGCTTTGGAAAACAGTGCGCAGGATCCCAGCAGCGATAGCTTTCCGGCAAGATTCGACAACTCCGGAAGCTCTGCGGCAAGGCGAATACGCTCGCACAGGTCAAAATCCGGTGGTCCGCCCGTGAGGTAAACGATCGTTCCATCAGCGGCCAGTTGTTTTGCCAGCTGTACCCATTTTGCTTCTGGTAACTGTTTGGTAAACCACACCGAAGCAGGTGAGAGGCAAACAAAAGGCTTGCTGACAAGGTGTTCGACAGCCGCGAATTCCTTCTGACCGGGAAAAACCGTTGGCCGAACAAGCTTCGATGCACCCAGCTCTGCGATCAATTGCAGGTTGCGTTCCACCTCGTGTGTTCCGTTCCCGATCTCATGCTTTACTTTGTGATCGTAGGAGAACGAAAAAGGATTCTTGTCGAAACCGGCCTTGCGTTTTGCTCCTGAAAGAAAAGTGATCATTCCCGAGCTTCCGAAGCGGTGCAGGTTGATAATCTCATCGTAGCGCTGTTTCCTGAACTGACGGATGAGCCGGCGCATTTCGGCCAGTTTTCCTTCTTTCTTATTAAAGGTAAAAACATTCGAAAGGCTTTCATGATTTTCCAGGATTCCTTCATTTCCCTTTCTGACCAGGAAATCGATCCGCGCATCGGGATACAATCTTCTGAGCTCGCTCGCTACCGGAGTAGCAAGGATCACATCGCCCAGGAAAGCCGTTTGTATGATCAGGAAACTTTTCACCCGGTAAAAATAGAAAAGAACCCGCCATACCTGCTAAAATTAATTCCGGATAGTTGCTTCCGCGTAAATCTGTGAGATCCGCGGGCATAATCGCGGTTAAATACTATTTTTGCTCACTATGAAACATGTAATCCTTTTCCTGGGCATTCTGCTCGCTACTTCTTCTTTAACTGCACAGAATTACTGGCAGCAGGAAGTCAACTACACGATTTCAGTAAAGCTCGACGATGTGCATAACGTGCTTCGTGGGCAGGAATCGTTTGAATACATCAACAATTCTCCGCAAACACTCGACTTTATTTACATACACCTGTGGCCGAATGCTTACAGAAATGGTGAAACAGCCCTTGGAAAACAGCAGTACAACGGCGGAGAAACGCTCCTGACTTTCGGCCCTGATTCTATCAAAGGAAGTATCGATTCACTGAGCTTTACGGTAAACGGAGTTCCTGCAACATTCGAATACGATCCTGAAAATCCGGATATCGCCAAGCTGTTTTTGCCTTCTTTCCTGAAAAGCGGTGACAGAATAACCGTGGCAACACCATTCAAAGTACACATTCCTTCCGGTGAGATCTCGCGCCTCGGCCATGTAGGCCAGTCTTACCAGATCACGCAGTGGTATCCTAAACCGGCCGTTTTCGATAAGAATGGCTGGAACCAGATTCCTTACCTGAACCAGGGCGAATTTTACTCCGAATACGGTTCTTACGATGTTTCCATTACACTTCCTCAGAATTATGTGGTGGGAGCTACCGGTGATCTACAAACAGCTACCGAAATAACGTTCCTGAACGATCTTGCTGCTAAAACGCAGGCAGAGATCGGGGCTTCCAAAGCTGTGAAGGGTAAGAGAGGGGCAGATGCCTTTCCTGCCTCGTCCTCCGAATGGAAAACAATCCGCTACACGCAGACCAAAGTGCACGATTTCGCCTGGTTTGCAGATAAGCGCTACCTCGTTCTGAAAGGCGAAGTGGAATTGCCCGAGTCGAAGCGAAAAGTGACTTCCTGGGCCATGTTTACCCCGAAAAATGCCAATCTCTGGGCAAATGCCATCGAATACATCAACGACGGAACCTTCTACTATTCGAAATGGAATGGAGATTATCCCTACAACCAGGTAACAGCGGTCGATGGAACAATTTCTGCCGGCGGTGGAATGGAATATCCGAATGTAACGGTGATCGGGAATGCCAGCGATGCAATGGAACTGGAAATTGTTATCGTTCATGAAGTAGGTCACAACTGGTTCTACGGGATCCTGGGCTCCAACGAGCGCGTGCACGGCTGGATGGACGAAGGAATGAACACGCTGAACGAGCTGCGCTATGTTTACACCAAATACCCCGACAACGATAATTTATCGGAGCAGATCCTCGAAGGTCGTTTTCACCTGAATGATCTGAGTCACTATGACATGGCCGATTTCACCTACCGCATTGTTGCCGGATTGGGTGAAGATCAGCCGATCGAAACACATTCTGCCGATTTTACAAGTATTAACTACGGCGCGGTCATGTATATGAAAACCGGCCTGGTGTTCAATTACCTGAAACAATACCTGGGCGATGCGGAATTCGACAAGTGCATGCATGTTTATTTCGAAACCTGGAAATTCAGACATCCGCAGCCGGAAGATATGAAAGAAGTGCTGGAAAGAGTTTCGGGAAAAGATTTGGGATGGCTGTTCAACGACCTGATCCGGACAACGAAACACGTCGATTACAAATTGAAGAAAGTGAAATCGGATGTAACCGGAACATCTGTCCGGGTTAAGAATGTGGGACAGGTGAATGGTCCGATCGAAGTAACCGGCTACCAGGATGGAAAAATCGTGGAAACGGCCTGGGCTGAGCCTTCGGAGAAAAAATCGGAAATCACTTTCAGGCAGCAGGTGGATGAGGTCCGCATCAATGGTTCGGGAAGAATTCCGGAGTTGAGCCGCGAAAACAACAACTGGAAACAGGCCGGCTTGTTTGGAAAGATAGAAAAGCCGAAGCTGGAATTCGGGATAGGCGACAATGAGCCTGCCGTTTCCAATATTTTCTGGACACCTGTCGTAGCGGGCAACGTTTACGACAAATTCATGCTTGGAGCAGCGATTCACAACAGCGCTCCGCCTTTCAATAAATTCCAGTACCTCGTTATACCGATGTATTCTTTCGGAGGAAAACGGGTTTCCGGCGTAGCTGATTTCGGATTAACACTTCTTCCCGCAAGAAATCTGAAATTGAGCCGCTTTGGGATGGCCGTTCGCTCGTTCAAGCAAACAGATACTTTGCCGGAAGCAAATGATGGTTATTATGTAACTGTTTCCCCTTTCTGGTTCGCTAAGATCGGTAACAGGAAAGCCGCTTCACCGATCAGCCAGACAATTCTCGTCCAGGCCATGTACCGCCTGGATAAAAATGGTCGCTCGCAAACAGAGCAGGTCGGAGGTTTTGTGAAATACGATTTCGATTTCAAAAAGCAGGATCATGAACTACACGTCGGATTAAGAACAGATTTCCTTTCGAATGTGGTAAACAACGATCAGCTCGGTCGTTCCAGTGCAGAAGCAACCTATCGTTTCCGCTACATGAAAAGAGATAAAAAACGTTGGATGGAGCTGAGAGCTTACGGTGGATCAAACTGGTTGTTCAATTTCTCAAACACGCCGAATTCGGTCAACTACATGCTCAACCTGAGTGGGGCCAACGGAGGCCAGGACCTGTTCACCGAAGATTACTATTTCGGAAGAACGGAAACCAGCGGATTCTTTTCGCAGCAGCGCCTGGAAAATATGGGTGGATTCCGAAGTACCAGCGATTACGGAACAAATTCGCAATGGGTAGCAGCAACGAATTTCTACTCGCAGCTGCCTTTCGGACCAAAGATCTTCGGTGTTTTCGCCGATGCAGGAGTTTTCCCCGGTCCTTTGAATGATGGCAAAGTGATGTCGGCATTCGATGTGGGTCTCGGAATCCGTCTTGGAAAGATTTTCGGATTGTATTTCCCGCTGTACAATTCGCAGGATATGGAGAACGCTTACGCGTCCAAGAATTACACAACAAGAATTCGTTTCACACTCCGCTTCAACCTGGCAAATAAACCACTCAATATTGGTGGATTATTCTAAAAGAACAAGACGATAAAATAGAGAAAGGTCTGCATTTTGCGGGCCTTTTTTGGTTAACAGGAATGGATTGGCAATAATGAGCAGGTGGAATCAATCTATCGTACTCTCAACGATCTTTTTTCGGTAAGCTTCCAGCAAACGAGCCTTGGAGTAATACCCCAATACCTGGTCGTGAAAAACAAGCGGGAGATAATTCAATCCCGAGCGGTCGAAAACGTCCATGACCTGTTCAAGCGGATCATCAGGTCCAACGATGTAAACGATAGGCTCCATGATCGTCTCCAGTTTGGTGTTTGGTTGGGACGCATGGATCGATAACAGGTCGGGAAGATCCTCCAGGTAAAGCATTCCCAGGAGCTTTCCTTTATTGCTCACCACTGGAAACAAAGCCTGCCGGGTAGTTTGAATGGTGGTGAAAAGCGTCTGTATCGTATCGTCCGGTTGAAGAACTACAACTGTTTCTTCTAAGATTTCCTGCTGATCGAGCGAAGAGAGAATGTGCTTATCCTTGTCGGCGCGCATCACATGACCTTCATGAGCGAGCTTCTGAGTATCCATGGAATGCGGAACAAAGCGCTTTGAGATCGCAAAACTGATGGAAGAAACGATCATCAGCGGGATCATGAGGTTGTAGCCGCCTGTGATCTCGGCAATAAGGAACATCGCTGTCAGGGGCGCATGGAACAATCCGCTTAACATTCCCGCCATTCCCACCATGGCAAAATTGGTTACAGGCAATCCTGAGGTAAGACCGGTAAGATTGATCCCGTGTGAAAAAACGAACCCGGTATAAGAGCCGACGAAAAGAGATGGGGCGAAGTTTCCGCCGTTTCCACCGCTTCCAAGCGTAATGCCCGTGGCAATGGATTTTACAAACAATGTAACACCCACGAAAGCGATAACCATCCAGGAATATTCCGAGAACCGTTCAAACGGGCTGTCTTTTAAAATGAGGTTGGGATCTTTCAATGAAAGCGTCCGGATGCTTTCATACCCTTCACCGAAAAGAGATGGAAAAAAAGCGATCAGTATGGAAAGCAGGATAGCGCCGAAAATCGCCTTTTTGTAACGGTTCCAGTTCAGCTTTTCGAAAAAGCCTTCTACCCGGACAAACATCCTGGAATGGTAAACAGAAATGAATCCTGTCAGAACGCCCAGAGCGATGTAAAAAGGAATATTTGAAAAGTCGAATACCTGCTGGCCTTTGAAAGAGAGCAGGACTTTATCGCTCAGGATCACCCCCGAAACCAGTGCTCCTGTCGCCGAGGCCAGCATCAGGGGAATAAAAGCGGTGATCCCGACATCTGCCAGTAAAACCTCCATGGTAAACAGAACTCCGGCAATAGGCGCGTTAAAAGCGGCAGAAATTCCGGCAGCTACACCACAGGCGAGGAGCAGTGTGCGTTCTTTGGTCGACAGGCGATAAGTACGGGCATAATTGGATCCGAATGCCGCGCTGGTGATAGTCACCGGTGATTCCAGTCCGGCAGAGCCGCCAAACCCAACCGTAACCGAGCTGGTGATGATCTGCGCATACATTTGTTTGCGGGGAAGTATGCTCGATCGCTTCGTTATAGCGTAAATAATGCGCCAGGTACCTTTTTCGAGATTGCCTTTCAGCACACGCTTTACAATGAAAACGGTGAGAACGATCCCGATAACGGGCAGAATGAGGCTGATGGATTGAAAATGAACTTTCCGGTTGAGGTCGGAAGCGAAAACAAACACTTCATGAGCAAATGTCTTGAGCACAATAACGGCAAGAGCGGAAGAGATCCCGACGATCACACTGGACAATAACAAAAACTGTCTTGGTGTCAGACGATCGCGAAGCCAGAAAATTCCCGCATGAATTGCTTGCATTGGTCGTAAGAGCATACTACAAATTTAGGATTCCATTCAGAGGATTCCGAATTAATCGTTACAAATCTCCGTAGCCCTCTGAAATCGGGTGTTTTAAAAGAGCTGATTGATTAGTGCTAT
>Ga0247810_10000286_pt1 | contig 69878 bp, 69 predicted proteins | sample UWRJL119311C1_FD_179918 | JGI IMG/M metagenome (GOLD analysis project Ga0247810, IMG submission 179918) | Plant litter microbial communities from Arlington Agricultural Research Station in Wisconsin, United States - UWRJ-L119-311C-1 | ecosystem: Environmental > Terrestrial > Plant litter >...
GCAACCATCTTACTGATCTGCTTGGTTTCTAACAATTGACCTGAATTTTATTTGTCAAAATTTCTCCTTGATCAATCAGCTCCCATTCAGTCTTACCAAGTCCAACACCTGGCATTCCTGCATTATTGGATACAACAGTGAAATTGCTTAGGTCCGATCGATCACGAAGTGCATTGATGAGCGAATTGGGAACTCCAGAAAACCCAAATCCACCAACTAGTAGGGTGGTGCTTCCTTTCATATCTTTAATAGCTTCCTGCGCTGAAGCACATATTTTGTTTATCGTCCGCCTCGAACCCGAGGACGAGAATTGACGAACGTAGCGAACCGATGTGGATGCATTACGAAAAGACCGCATATTTTTGCAACGATTTAACAATATTGGACCACGAAAAAATAATGCCACAGTTTAAATGTTGGAATGAATCTGATCCAGATGATCGTTCTTGGGCAATAATGAGGTGCTGCAGCGACCTGCGTTACGTCCCACATTAGCCCCACGAATGCCACGCCCGCTTCCACTTCCCCAAAGACTCCCCTCTTTACCCCAGCCCGTGGCTTGCTAGTTGGTATTCAATTTCTTTCACATGCCAGTGATAATGTGTCGTGGTCTGATCGAGATAGTCTATAAATCATGAAAATTCTGGTAAAATCTGTTTGAAATTCTTTGGAGAACCATGATCACCAAAATCCACCATCCTACCCTCGGCTATATTCGAGGTTCTCTGTCTGAAAGCCAAAAGACCGTACAATTCCGTAATATTAAATTTGCTAACATACCTGGACGATGGCAAGATCCTGTACTGGCCAGCGATCGTTTGAGTCCTGATGAGTTTGATGCTACTAGGTTTGGTCCATGCTGTCCTCAAAAGGAAACTGGTCTGAAATTTGATTTGGGACTTATTGGGGATGTGCATTTAGAACATGATGAGATACCTCAGTCGGAGCTTGAGTGCTTGAACCTCGTTATCACCGTGCCACAAATGGATAGTGTCCCGAAGGCACAGAGATTGCCAGTAATGGTGTGGTACGTCACATGAAAGATACATAGTTAGAATTCAAGGCTGATGCTTCATAGGGTTCACGGGTACGAAAAGTTTCAATCCATTTCTTGAGTTTTCCCTAGTAGCTGAGATCTTAACAGTGGTGGATTCTCTATCGGCAGCAATGCTTTCCCTCAATATGGTAAGTATATATAGTCAGTGTTTTGATCAGCACTAATGAAGTGCCGAAAGATCTCCAAAAACTTGTGGAAGCCTCATTAGAGCTAGGTAAACCAGTCATCGGTGTAGCCATCACGTATTTTCACTTTCATCTAGAACTGGGATGTCGTAACTGATCAATTACAAGTTATCGAGTAGGTATCTTCGGATTCCTGGCATCTGATGAGTTAGAGATTGAAGGCAACTATGGTCTTAAGGATCAAGCCTGCGCGTTTAACTGGGTATTGCAATCCATTCCAATTTTTCGAGACGAAAGCTGAATTGATTTAAGATTCGAAACCACATCGCTGGGTTTGGCGGTGACCCCGATCAAATTATGGCATTTGGGGAGTCCGCTGGAGCGAGTATGTGCAAACCCCCAGCAAGACTGGTTTGCAAGTTGAACTTTTTTCACTGATACTGACTCTAGTTTCACTATCTACTCATCTGCTGTCGGACACTTCTCTATTCTCAAAGGCAATTTTGATGTCAGGCGACACAACTCTTCGCAAAATACGCAAGAGAAGCTGGCATAATTCACTTTACGAAAGCAACATTAAAATGCTTGGCCTAGATAAATTATCGCAGAAAGGTCGTAAAGATGCTCTCTATAATATGAGTGCTGCCGAATTGACCAACAGGTTGCCCATGTTTCAGCATTGGAGTCCTGCAATAGACGGGAGATTTTTATTGAAGGAAGTGAACCTGGGAATTCTGAGCAGCACAGATGACCCTACTGGGAAGCCGCATTGGTGCAAAGAAATTGTTGTTGGGGACACGCTTCACGATGTTGTCATCCATATTCCCTAAATATAATCGAGCACAATGCTGACAACTCTAGGGATCGATATTGAAAGGTGCGGTGTTAGATAAACCAAACACTCTCGAACGGCTCCAAGTGAGCATGGATCTACTTCTTAGTACGAGTGAAAAAGACAACATTCTTCAAGCTTATGATCTTAGGAAAGAACTTCAGCCTAATGAACCACAAGCCGGACTTCTAGCACTTGCAACTGATTTGCGGTTTCATCTTCCAGTTCTATTAGTCCTTCATGGTTGGAAAAATAAAATAAATGACGTGGGTAAACCTAGAGCGTACAGATATCATTTCCACCAAGTAAGAATGCCTAGTCCCACCATCAATATAACCTGGACGTATGTTAATAACCTACAGCCAAATCCTTTCGATGGGCATTTTAAAGGTCTTGCGTCTCATGAGCTGGATATCGCATATCTTCTCCGAAACTTCTATGAACATTTGAATGCTAGCGATCGCATAGTCGCTGCCCAGATGAGTGAGATTTGGATTAATTTTGCTTACGGTTTGGGATGGCCAGAGGGAAATGGTAATGAGAGTGTGTTGGTGATTGGAGATCAAGATCAAATAAAACTAGTTGATGACCATGATTACGATCTTCGGTTTCGAAGAGGTCGCGGACAAATGCTGCTAAACATCGGATGGGAAAAGTCGTTCAAGTTAGGAGAAATGCTGCAAGGCTGTTATTCGAAAGAAGAAGAAGAGATTGAAACATAGCGTCAACTATTGAAGTATGCTTGTTGATCTCTAGAATTTAGATGATAATTCAAGCCATAGTTTTGAATTAGTCAGGATACTATGATTGAGACCAGGCTCGACTCAAACTACGATTTTACCACTCGTCCAACATCACCTTTATAATGATGAATTACCTTGACATTACAAAATGACATCAGGCCGTGCTCGCCTTGCTCTCCTCCAAGTCCGCTCTCCTTCCGTCCTGCAAAGAATGCCTGGGGTAGTGGTTTACCAAAGCTGTTAATCCAGACGGTCCCGCTCTCAAACATATCTGCAAGACGATATGCGCGATCCGTATCCGCACACCAAACAGAACCTCCAAGCCCGCTTGTTGTATCGTTAACTTTTTGCATGAGAGTATCTTCATCCGTCCATGGCTGGACCGGCACAATAGGTCCTATCATTTGGTCAACTTAACGCAGCTAGGTGTAAATGTAAAAAGTACTTACCAAATGCTTCTCCGGTGACAACAAGTGAATCGTCTGGAGGGTTGTCGATTATAGCAGGTTGGATGATGTACCCATCACTTGGAGTAATCTCACCACCGAGAGCAAAATTAAGACCTCTCCTGGTAGAATCATCAAAATATCCTTTGACAATGTTGTACTGCATCTCGTTTTGGATAGGTCCCAGCGTTATCCCCTCCTCTGAGACACCACCAACCTTCCATGACCGGACAACATTTACGAGTGCTTTCAAAAAATCGGTATATATGTCTTGATGCACATAGATTCTTTTAGAAGCAACGCATACTTGGCCAGAATGGAAAAATGCACCAAGAGCAACTTGCGGTGCAACTTTTTCAATATCGACATCTGGACACACTACGCTTGCATCATTGCCTCCAAGTTCCAAGGTGACTTTCTTCAGCTGTTTACTTGCAGCTTGCATGATCTTTTTCCCTGTAGCAATGGACCCTGTGAAACTGATCTTAGGAATTCCGGGATGAGCAACAATCCACGGGCCAAGTTTGTCATCACCACTTAGAGCTTGTAGAACTCCTGATGGGAGCACTGGCTGTATCCATTCCACAAATTTCAAGAGGCTGTAGGGTGTGAATGGTGAGGGCTTGACAATCACGGTGTTGCCGGTTAATAGACCCCCACAAATCTTGATAAGTGACAATACGAGGGGAAAGTTCCAGGGGCAAATTCCGCCTACAACCCCAATGGGCTCATACTTTTGAACTATACGAAGCTTCTCATCATCTTGAATGATTTTCTCTGTCATTGGTTTTGCCTTAGCTACCTTAAATTAGTAAATATATCTCAGTAAAAGATTCTTAGGTTAATCTCACCATGCCAATCAATTACATTCAAAGAGGCACCGACTTCTAATGCTGCAAATTGTGGCTAAAGCCTCAACAGTCAATTTTGACCTAAATCATAATCCTCGTAATTCTACTAACCGGTTTTCCACATTCCATAGTCAAAATCTTGGACATTTCATTACGGTGATCTGCTAAAACCTGGCTCATGCGTACGAGGATCTCTTGTCGAGACTGCCATGATGTTCTTGACCATGTCTTGAAGGAAGCTTGAGCAGCTACCACTGCATCTTCAAGGTCGTCCTCTGTAGCGATTGGGACATCCCAAAGCTTCTTCTTGGTAGATGGATCGATTCCTTGATGAGAAATATCACCCCCACGAGAAGTCCCATTGATGGTGTTCACAAACCGCCATGCTTCGGTCTCTAGATCTGTTTGGGTAGACATTATGGTGCGTTGAAGAAGGTCTGAGCCGTGTTCTAGGTCAGCTAGGAGTTAATATACTAGATTACAATAGTATTGAATAACGTCATGGCGTGAATAACATTAGCAATCCCCATACAGTGCCATGAATCGGTTATTCGGATAATTGAAGTGTCAGAGTTGTATAGTTTGCGGGGCCAGCCAACAGTGCGGGGGAGGGGCTTTCGTGGGGCTTTGGCGGGACTGGGGGTGAGCAACATTGAGAGGACTTGACATGTAAGCATTCCTCTGATAGATATATCTTGGCTATATTAAAAAAAAACCGTCAGAACCATAATAATTTGATTATATCTCTACTTCCTTTTGGATTTGAAGCGAACTATAGCTGAACTGGAACTCATAAGTTGTGGAAGGAGAAGTTAAATTATTTAAACAAGGAAAGCGAAGGTTGATCTCACAATATTCCAGATCATCGAATGGATACAAGAATACTCAGACAGCTTAGCCGTATAAATATGATCTCTATATTTGAAAAACTCTAATTGATGTGCCTTTGCTGGTATTACGAGGTTGTTTAGCGGATATCAAACACTCTAATTTTCTTTGACTAGATGAGAAATCCGCTTTATGGTTCTTCAACAACGAACGTTTTGATGACAAAATGAGAAGAAAAAAGTCTCTCACAAATACAATACTCATTTGTACTGATGCTTTAATAAGGATCAATTATTATTAGGTAAATACCACCCCCTATTCTAAAACAATTAAGCGAGAGAACTCCTAAGCGATTGTTGGGATTTTGGAAAAAGCCGCGATTAGTGTAACACATAGATGTATTTAGTGTTTGCTTCACCAGCTACGAGTTAAGTAATGAATTTGTACTCGCTATCTTAGCAATATGCGAAACGAACCAGGAACAAAGAGACTCCCAAAAGATAGCACATTGAAATCTACTTTGCAAGGGCACTAGTCCGCTCTGATAATTGCACTGTACCACCAGATGCTGCCTTATTTACAGCTGGTGTCGTCCTCCCGATATTTGTGTTGGTTATTTTCCACACATGCCCTAGTAACAACCTCCGTATTCGTAAAAGTTTGAACCTATTTGAAAAGAGTTCGTGCTGTTGGGAAAGGCTGAAGGAGGACCACGGGAACTTTTTTGTAGCCCTCTCGGCCAACATACATCATAGACCTCGAGCTACTCGTCGCAAGATTGATACTACTGGAGGATAAGAGGCATTCTTAGATCTGCTTGTTAACAACAATACTCAATCTTGATAGCCTTCTAATTTTTCGAAGTGGTGATGGCTAGATGTATTTCGAAGAAGGGCGTTCTATAGGAATTTCGGATGCCCTACAGTTGCAAAGTAGGAGGAACTTACGGGCATTTTCTTGCATCAACTGTGTTGGCTTGATTTGATCGTTGCGTGAAAATCAGAATTCGGGTAATATCCATCCCTAGACATCTGACCCTTTGAAAGCGTGCGGTAATATTTAGATCATCCAGTGGGAAGGGTCGTCGGCGGCGTGGATCTTAACGTAGAATGATATAATAAATAACGACACATCACTTCACGCTGGGAAAAGGGAGAAGAGTCGTCTATGTTTCTTTCCGTGTAATGATCAACCATTTCTCCTAATAGACAAGCTAAGAAAAAGACAAAAGTAGTGCAGCAAAAGCAGGCAGAGCCGAGGTATGAGTTAAAAGAACAATATCACAACCCAAGCCACCCCACTGAAGTTTACCCCCTTTACACACAACCAGATAATACGGTCGATCTCCTTATATCCACCCGCTCTCCATCCATTACGTAAGGCGTCTATTCACCTATAACTGCGTGCAAAGAATTGCAGTGTATGTATCTTCAAGTACCGTACTTGCGGTGGCAGATGAAAAGGTTGGGATGCAAGTGGGAGACCGGTAAAGACATGACAGTCGTTCTAATGCGTAAAAGAGAAAGAAATCCAGCCGTTACGATGAGGAAGAAATATCTAGCAGCATCCACCAGCTGATCCTGACTGTACACCCTGTCCTTGTCCAACTTGTACCGTTGGCTTGTTGTTGGCAGTTGTGGTACCCATACGCTCTTTGATTTGTCTAGCCATTGTTAAGAAAGCCTGTTCAACATTGCTGGCGTTCTTTGCAGAGGTCTCGAGGAATGGAATGCCAAGGCTGTCAGCAAACTCCTATTTACGCGCATATTAGTCATGAAATTTGCATTTAAGAAAGTTCCACATGATGTGGGTTTCCCGTGTGGTTTTGGCAGGTGATGTTGAGCATGTGACATACCTTTGCGACGGTATACTCAACCACCTTCTTATCTGACATATCGCTCTTGTTGCCTACAAGCAACTTGTTGACCCCCTCTGTAGCATATCTGTCGATCTCTTGCAGCCATTGCTTGACGTTGTTAAATGAATCCATATCCGTGACATCGTAGACAACACAGATACCATGGGCGCCTCGGTAGTAAGATGAAGTGATGGTTCGGAAACGCTCTTGTCCAGCGGTGTCCCACTATAATCCATATCAGTCTATTGTCAACTCTGGTATTCCCATGCATATATCCTTACGATTTGTAGCTTCACAGTCTTGCCATCCAACTCGATTGTGCGGATTTTCTGCCAAGTATCAGTTATCGCCCCTCTTCAGTCCGCAGATATTCTAAACGTACAAAGTCAACACCGATAGTCGAGATGTAGCTCTCAGTATATGTGTCATCGGCAAATCGCAACAGCAAGCAAGACTTTCCTACACCGGAGTCTCCGATGAGGAGGAGCTTGAAGAGGTAATCGTATCTAATGGCAACATGAGTATGAGTTCTATAATCGTGAAGCAACCTGGGTATGGAACCTCCAGGCTCATATTCGACAAGAATATCAGTGGATAAATGGGACTCTAGAACATAATAGTCAGTTGTTTGGGATTCTAGGCTAGCCTGGCTGACAGGAGGGTGCGTGTTGCAGTAGACACTGCGCTTAGGAGGACTCACTACTCTGGATTCATTATGGCGATAGCTATGGGTATGCGGTCGTAAGCTGTTCTGTAGGTTTGTTGTGAGACGTGACGGCGTAGATGGTGGGTAGAGTTGTGAGGTTTATCGCAGCTCAAGTTCTGTACAGACGTTTGAATGACATGGGATGCGCCGATTTAGCGTGCAAGTAGTGAATGCCTGAACTTTGGCCTGAGGAATCACTGCCACTTCAAGTATTTGCTCTTTGTTCAGACCTGTAAAGCTTTTGTTGGATTCTACTCAGGCTATGGCAATTTTATGTATATGATTAATTGTATGTTATACAATACTTTCCCAAAACTGCGCTAGCAATAGTGTGCCCACATTTGGATTAGATTGCCAATGACGTGAGCAGACAAAATCCCCTGGATTCTTATCGCCTTTGCCAAGCTCGATAAAGCTTTACATACATGTGGTTTTGACTTTCTGATTTTCTACCCCCAACTACCATCCCTCTCAAGTGTTGCTACGCAACTTAAGCTGCTTAAATATTCATGTCTTTTGTAAATACGAGACACCATTTGTGCTGATGTCTGCTTCCCCTGCAAATTTTATGCGCTCTGTTCCTAGGAATGTCTCCAAACTCCCCTCCACCATACACACCTCCTGGCCTTCACTTTGTGCCACAAAACCAATAATAGTGAAGTCAAGACATCTGGCTACGGCCAGTCCGGGTCCTAGATCTATCTCAGATATATGGTTTACCGGATCGGAGCCACAATTATCGGTGCCCAGCCCGAACGGACAAAATCCTCGTAAACCACCAGATGAGAGGTCTGTTAAATTAGGAAAAAGTATCCAATATCTGCTCCAGTTCCAAGCTTTCCACTAATTCTTTCTAAGCTCTCCGTATACTTCAGGAACGACTTCCGACTCTCCTTCAGTCCCCTTTACCCCAAGAGATCCTATCTCCGCAAATAACCCTCCACTTATTCCCATCGACCCATCCGCATCTCCCAACAGTCAAGGGCCGGGTCGCATACTCCGCAGCTCTTTGGACTTCTCCTATAGCTTGGGGACGAGTTCCTCTTGTTGGGGATGTGAGGCTTAAGATTATATCAGAGCGGATGATAAAACCGGACACGTTATATAAGCCTTCTTCACAAACAGTCACAAGGCCAGAACAGCTTATTGTGCGCTGGAGTACAATTGGAAAGACGAAGGACCGTGGTACGGGGGGCTTTTATAAAGGAATTGGTGCCAGTGAAAATGTTGATAAGATCACTGAGTGGCTGGGAGGAGGGAAGGGCGAGGACGATGGAAAGGAGTTTACAGGACTCTTTATTTTCGAGTTTGATGGGGATGGAAGAATCGCCAGTCATACAATTGAACATGTCCAGCATGGTGGTAATTGGGAAAAGGGAGTTGGGGCCAAAGTGGTTGGCTTGACGGACTGGCTTTTGGGGGGCATGAAGAAGCGAGAAGACGAAGGCTCTCCTTGTCCGGCTTTCTCGGCGCAAGAGCGAGAGGAGTGCACGAAATGATTACTAGGGTAATGTGCTAATGTTGTAAGATGGCGTTATAAGGATATATAAAATAAGGTTTGATTTTCATCAGAAATTTAGCGTTGTTGTACATATATTAAGAATAAACACCACTCAAATGAAGCCAGCAACTTTGGAAACTCATTTCAATATACACGCTACTTGTCCTGATACTTTGAGTATATGTGATCATGAAGCCTACTTCATACCACCAATAGACCTCACTGAAAACTATTGTATTCCTTTCCTTACCATGTGTCAGTTCTGCTACATACTATTTGAGCGATCTTATTTTACCCTTCTCCTAGAGTGTTTGTATTCGTGATAATATTTTCAGTAACTAAGTAGTGGTCCAGATAGACTAGTGCCACCAGGATAGCTACATGGGAGAAGCAATTCTAACTTGTGAAATAGGATATCCGTATGCATCTAGTATGTAGAGCTAAAGTCACAAACAGTGTGGAGAAATAGATATGTCGGTCTAATATAGCTGGCGAAGTTATCCGACATAATAGACGCTGTTTCTGATGTTACAAAATTGTATATGAGCATCAGGGGTTAAGTGAAGCGACCTATTCCGTATGTCAAGAATTGTGCTTGAGCATACACCAATGTGCGAAAGATCATCACGAGTAGCAACATACTCTAACCCACAATTTACACATTGAATGTTGGTATATTCTTTATTAGAGAATATAAACTCATCTTTCAAAACAATGATCTAACTAATTGTGCTTGCAGTGACAGGTCCTTTTGCCCTGTACCTCAGGGATCGATACAATTATCACCCGCGAGAATCAGTAGAAGCTCAACCTCATCATCTAAAGCCATATATCGTACTCTTAACTTACAGCATACTTATTAAAGCAATGTTCCTTTACGCTAGTCCCAGCCATTTTAGAGCTTTCTTCTTACTCCCAACTACGATCCCCTTCTTTCCTTCTGGCGCTTTCTCAAGAGGTTTTGAACCTGCTCTTCCCATTATCATCCTATCCCAATCATCCTCCTCGCTATCTTCCTCTTCCAAGTAAAAGTTTTCAATCCCGTCACCCATATCCTCCGTTCTCCATCTCTTACTGTCCATCGCGCGTGCTGTCACAGTCGTACTCGCAGTACTCGTTGCATATCCTCCTTTCTCTGGAGAACCAGATCGTGGGTTCGAGCTCACTGCCTCAGAGCCTGTCAACTTCGCGATCTTAGCAGATGATTTACGTGCGGAGACCGAGGCACGATGAGAGTGTCGATGAAAAGATGAAGTGGGGGTTGGTGGTAGGCTTGGTTTTTCAATGAAGCGCTCGACTATCTTTTCGACGATGAGAGGTTCCAACTCTGGTTCGGGGGTGTAATATGAAGATTTTTCGATAAGGGTAGCCCAGATTCCCGAGAGGAAGGTGGCGATTTCGCTATCAGTGGCGATGCTAGGAAGGAGGTAGTTGGCGTGAGAAAATGAGATTGCTGTGCTTGCTGGCCCAGCTTTGGACGATGTAGAAGATTGGGGGGTGACAATGGATGAATTTGTACGGGATATATTTTGGTAGCTTATTGGTGATTTAGGTGCTACGAAAGCTTCATTAGAGAGAGGGTGCGGTGCATTGAGGGTGCGAGGTCGTGTCCTACTAGGAGGATCGCACTTATGAGAGTCAAGGACTCCAGCTATCTTGAATAGCTTTTGCCCTAGTAGCGTACGCAGCGAAACTACAGTTGGAAGATGCTCTGTTGGATAAAGCAAAAGCAAGAGGCGGACGGAGTTGTTGGCGGCTAGATAAGCCTCAATATGAGGGACGAGAAGTTCAGCGAGAAGTTTTGACTCTATTCCAGCATCAAATCTGCCATGGTATTTTGAAGTTGGAAGCGATAATGTTTGTAGAACATTCGAAATAAGGTATCTATACCTGTTAGCGAACCTGATAAGAACCAAGCATTTTTGAATTCTCACCTCAAATCGAGCCGGCCACTTCGGTTAGTCCCATCTCGCTTCATGCCAAGTTGTTCAACTTGACCAGATATCTGGGAAAATAGGTCCTGGTTGACACCTTCTTCACATCCAAGTGCGATTATATGATCAATAGTACTATCCCCATGAGCTAAGATATCCTCATTACTGCCAAATACAGGTTTCCAGAACCGATCAGCTTCAGAAATGACCGAAAATATAAATTGGCTGTAGTTTTCCTCTCTTGGGAAGTATAGTCCCAAAACTAGTCTAAGAGTATTTTGAACCTCAATCGCATTTTCTACATCGAACGGAGAGAACGCATAGAACTTATCGAAGCAACCAGTTGAGACAGGAGGAGGAGTAATTGAAGGTGTCGGTAGTGCCAGGACAGTATCAATTGTATCCGCCTCATGTTTAAGCGGCCAAGAATTAGAATTTGATGAACTTAACTCGAGCTCATCCTCTCCATGAGGCTTTTCAACTTCTGTAGTTGGTTTATTCGGGAGTTTTGGATACGCTCCATTTTTGTATGATAGTATAACGGAATCGAGAATAGGGTCTGAGCTGCCGTCGTTGAAATATATCACCAGGTCTTCGACGACAGGAAACACAGGTTCAAACGGAGCGACTTCGTTAGACATGGAGCTTTGGGTGATCTCCTCCACGGCATCAGTACCTCGATCAACATATATTCTTCTGACTCTAGTAATGGATGGCGATAATTTTAAGGACATTTTGGGGGACTTCTTAATGGTCATCTGGGAGGCTTTCAGGAATGTAGTTGTTTGTGGGTGTGGAAATTCAGGAAATGATTCAAGCCGGTCGATTGGCTGGGGCCAGTTCCGTAGATGACGATCTGAACTTGAATGGCGGAGTCGCTTGTTTTCCAGGATAAATCCATGAGGTTCCAAATTGCCAGGGAGAAGATGGTCAACGGAGACTACTCTTCGAAGCTTATTAGAGGCTGTTGGCTGAACATCTACTATACAAGCCTCCCCAAATATCACAGCTTGTGGTGTGGAAGTTGCAGAATAGGCTGGGCTGTTACTAGAGAGCTGGTGGTCAAGTTCTTCCTCGTCTACTTCACTTTGATATGTCTGATATCCAAGTAATTTAGGAAATGTTGGAGGTGTGGGCAAAGAATCCTCCGAGGATGCGATTGTATATCGCTTAGCATGGAGCGTATTCCTGTCGATTTCTGGAATTGCAATTAAAGTTCTCACAATATCGCTGGTGCTGAAGAGGATGTCCCGCGGTCTTGGGGTGTACGGCTGACTCGATGATCTCCATCTCCCATTTGGAATTCCGTCCCTATTGTGAGTCAATAGCTCTCGGAGTTGCAGAGTCGACTCTTGCCGAGATATTCTTTTATGGCCAAGAGATTCGGGGGTTCCGGTAGACCTGGCTGTATCATACTCGGAACTGTCCTCTAGATGAGCCTCGTAATCTGTCTCGGTCTGCGTGTCCAAGATCTCCTCATCCTCAACATGCAGCTCATGTAATTGCATTAAACCAAATACTCCATCCTTCACAATATCGTCAAAAATAGCCTCAGCGCCTTCAATATCACCATCTGTACAGTTTTCGCATATCTGTAGGATACAAATCGACCTAGCAGCAACAGCCCCACCATTCATGAATGCGAGCCTGGGTTGTGAAATTGTTGCCGCTTGTAAAAAGGAATGTGCCGTTGCAACTCGTTCTGTGAAAGCTGTATGCACATTGCGTATAAAAGCTCGTGCATTGAAGCTTCCCGTGCCATCTTGCTCTGGTAGATCTTCCAGCAAGGACGGCAAAATGAGAATCTTTTGCGACGGAGGCAGAAGTCGCAATTGTGTAGATATGAAATCGGCATCACCTTCCACGGAAATCAGCTTACCGTTTGCGGCCGTCTTTGAGTCCATGGTCGTTGCTGGCATGGCGGAAAAGTGTCAGAACTATATATTTCCACAACAAGTATCTAGAGACAACTCGGCGCCGCGAGAATTGTGTCAAGGAAAGTATATGAGTGTAGAGATTATTGTGCTCTGACAGAAGAGGCTTCTGTTACCTGACATAAGCTTCGGCTTGGAAGCGAATGTATATGATAGATCAGTATGCAATGACGGAGAAGAATAAGAAAATAGATAAAAATATTGACACCTCGCAATTGGAGCTAAATCACCAAAAACCCTGCGGCTTCAATTAGCTCCAGGTTTGGTTTGATTTAGTAAAAGCTTGAACCACCAGCGGCAGCGCGAATGGCGCAGCCCAGCTGAGTTTAATGTATCGGAAGCTTCCAGTCGAGACAGAAAAGCCTTCACAGGGAGTCCTGGTAATATTTATAGCTACCATTTCTTTGAATGAGAGGGAACGAGATCGGGTGGTAATTGTCAAAGAGGTGGCTGATGAACCGGCATCGAATTAATGCACAACAGATTCTGCTTAGCTGTAGAGGTTGGAACATAATGGTTGCTTTTTCTTACGCCAGCTTGTTATGTATAGTACCTGGCAAGCGGCATACGTTCGATTAGCAAAGCAAGTTTAAGATGGTAACTGATCTGATCTGATCTGAAGCCATACTCATCAAACCGAGTCGTGATCAGGTAGACAAAACGTAAATTGCTGTCGTACATTTTCTCGCTCACAAAAACGGGAGAAAGGATAAAGACGCGAACCAGCTGCCAGCCCTAGCGTCCCGTGTTCCGTGTATCGCAGATCTGTGGAGATTTACTCCAGGAAACTGATTGCCTCAGGGATTGCGGAGCATTTTGAGGCCAGGGGTCTATCCAATTGGTCAAAGCTGTCACTTTCTTTTTCATACATATCATTTAAGGCTTCTTGTTTGATAACCCAATAACATAAAGCAGAATTTTGACTTGAGAAAACGCAAATTCATCCCAGTTAGGATGGTAAGAAGATGAAAAATGAACACGGTCTAAGGCATGTGCTGATGTACCATACGGACCAACAACTGTTATTGATGCCGCACATACGAGCTACATCGTCAGCACAGAACAGGACTGCCAGAGAATAAACGTCAGACAATGTTTGCTCTATAAATCACGAACACAATTCAAGCACCCACTAAGTCGTCAGCCGTAAACATAGCATCGATCTATTTGAGGATAAGTTGCTTTCATTCATCGTCAGAGTCCATCAGATCAGCTAACTCTGCTTCTTCCTCTTCGGTTAAGAGACTCTTTTCCGGTTCGACCTTCTCGCCTTGCAAGTGATTGGGGTTCTCTGCCTTTTCCTTCTGGGCCTTCTCGAGCTCGATTTTAGTTAAACCCCATACTCTTACCGTCCGGTCAATACTAACACTGACAACGTTTGTTCCACCTTTGAGAAGTACCAAACCAGTAACTTCTTCATAGTGCCCATCATAAATGTGGTGCAGTTTTCCTGTGGCTCTGTTCCACACTTTCACGTCCTCGTTCCTTCCCGCTGTTACAGCCCAATCGCCAGTAACAGCCACAGCTCTGACATAATCACCTTGTTCATATTTCTCTTCTGTACTCCACTGTCTGCATCTTGACAAGCATTTCGCAGTCCCATCTGCACTAGCAGTCCACAGATCTGGCGATTCATCATCACCTGCAAATAGAACTTTATATACACTCGTTTCATGTTCAAGAATCGTCCCTCTTACAGGTTTATCACTCGAGGCCGAGGCCTCCGCAGTGTCCATTATTTGGGATGCCGAGTCGAGACTCAGCCGCCAACGGCGAATGTGAGGGTCGCTGCTTGAAGAGACAAGCACAATCTCCGCATCTGTCGAGTCCTCTGGATCGATTGCAAGATCTTGGAGAGCCATCATAGTTTCCGATTTGTCACGAAGAGTATGAATACGTTCACCAGTAGCAGTATCCCACACCATGATCTTCGAATCAGCACCACCCGATATGAGACACTATTAAAGTTAACAAGCCGTGGTTTCAACCAGATTCCAGGTGCCTACTAACGTCTTTGCCTCCTAATTTCGCACAAATGACCACCTTGACAAAATCTGAATGCCCCTTGTATTTTCTTGATAGAGCCCTACTTTCCCTATCCCAGCTCCAGATATCTTTGTCCCAGCATCCTGCAAAAACCGTTGCGCCTCCCAGCCCTCCGATTGCGACTGATGTGACCGGAGCTGTTGGGCCCCTGTAGACTATCTTTGTATCCCTTGACTATACATGGTCAGTTTGGGATTCGTACATGGCTAGAGTAAAGCATCATACCTACTTCAGTATCAACTCGACGCACACAGCCCGCACTCTCTGCAACGTATATACAACTAGATGAGAATGGATCCGGTATCGCATTCAAGACCTTCGATTGTAGGACAATAGGGTCGCCATTCTTGTTACCAGATTTAGCTGCTCTACGAGCGCGTGTTGCTTCTGAAGCATCTGTCTGGAAAAAGTGACCTGGATCGGCCGATCTTGACATTCCGGTTATTTAGTTGGAGTGAGGACCGAGGAGATTCCAATTTAAATAGGTGAACTGTTTGGTGCTTTCAAAATGCTTCTAGCAATGGAGGGGGTTTAGGCACAAGAAATAACTTGCCAAGCTATATTGACTGGGGTTCGCGTAAAGTGGAAATCGCGTCAACCCCCAAATCGTAGTGTCTGTCTCCTTGAATTTTAACATTGCCAGAGACAGCAAAACACTTCTGCAAATCGCTACAGAGAACTCTATGATGGCGACTACTACACAAATGCGTGTTAGAGCTCGCCCCGCACATACGATTGGCACAACTCGTCTGGCTTACACTCCAGATGGCACAAAGTTGGTCACTGTTGGAGCAACTGACTTTGCACGAGTCTTTCGAACTAGTTCAGATGGCGAGCCAACAACAGTGGATGGGCTGCCAGAAGATAATCTTGCAGTGGACGCAACAGTTTGTATTGCATATGATATGTAGGGACTTCTGCTGACCCCATTGTCAGAATGAATTTTTCGTGATAGGGTCCGAGGATGGAACAGTTAGCATGATCCCATTCGACACAATGACATTCGATAAATTTCTCATACGGTGCACTCTGCCAATTCGAGACCTCACAATATCTTCAAATGGAAAGTGGTGCGCCGTGGCCAGCGATGAGCTCGTTGTCAAGATTGTAAACACATCAGACACGAGTAATGTGATATATCTGCGAGACCTTCCGAAGCCGGTCAAACACCTTTCGTTTGATCCAAGTGGAATTCACATCGCCTTGTCATGTACTGATGGCATGGTATATTTGTATTCATTATTGGATGGCGAACCAGAACTAATGCGTAAGATTGATGGCTTGATCAGAACTGTAGATTCGGATAGCGAAGTCAGTTCCGGAGTTGCATGGCACCCTGATGGACGAGCGTTTGCGGCAGCAACCGCAACCAGAGATATACAAGTCATGTCTCGTGGTGATTGGGAAAACCAGCGAACATTCACCAATGGACATAATGGGGATGTGACAGCTTTGGCGTGGTCACCAAATGGTGCTATGTTGGCAACTGCTGGCAAAGATCGAAAGGTGTTGTTGTGGGAATCAAAGACACAAACAGTTATTGCAACATACGACTATGCGAACGTTACAGAGATAGTATGGCACCCGACTAAAAACCTTGTCTCTTTCACCACTTCGGACGGTGAAGTATACATTTACCCAGATTTTGTCCCTGCTGAACATGCTGGCCTTGTAACTCTCGGACCCCAACCCGCTCCCTTTATTCACGATCCCCTAGCTGAACTATCGAAGAATATTCGACGACCTGTAGCATTGAACCAAAAAGATGTACCGCATCGCGGTGGTCGACAAGGCTCACCCAGCGGCGTGAGTGATATCCTTGGGGATGTCATGGACGATGATGAGGATGACTTTGTAGTTGACGACGACGGCGCCGGCTACGCGCTAGGACTTAATGGAAATGGTAAAAGGCCAAATGGGGACATTGATCCTTTTGATGGTCCTCTTACAAAACGCCACAATGCTCTTACTTGGGAGCCTCAGTATCACGAGCCATTCCAGCCAGGTGCAACACCATGGCGAGGAAATCGGAAGTACCTTTGTCTTAACCTCATTGGGTTTGTATGGACCGTTGACCAGGATACCCACCATACTGTCACTGTGGAGTTCTACGACCACGAATTCCATCGAGACTTTCACTTTACAGATACTTTCTTATATGATAAAGCATGTCTCAATGACAACGGGACTTTGTTTTCTGCCCCGATTAATGAAGACAAGCCGGCCATGATATTTTATCGCCCGCACGAAACTTGGACTGCCAGAGCAGACTGGCGTACGGAGCTACCAAAAGGAGAAGATGTAACAGCCATTTCACTCTCCGATTCTTTCGTTACGGTTACGACTTCCGCCAATTATGTCAGAATTTATACACTCTTTGGAATCCCATATAAAGTTTATAGACAAAAAAGTAGCCCAACAGTAACGTGCGCGAGTTGGCGTGACTATGTACTCACAATGGGCAACGGTCCTGTCGGTGCAGATGGAAGCGCCAAACTACTATATACCATCCACAACATCAAACGAGACGAAGTTTGCCAAAGCGAAGATGTAGTCGCACTCCCAGACGATGCGATTCTGAAAAGCGTATTCTTCTCCGACAACGGTGTAAGTCATTTCTTTAGATATTTCCAACCAACGCTCCCCAACTAACAACAAGCCCAGGATCCGTGTATCTACGACTCCACAGGAACACTCCTTACACTTCTCCACTGGCGCACCCCCTCCCAAGCAATTTGGGTCCCTCTGCTCGACACCAAACTCCTTTCGCGTCTCGCTTCTGGCCGGAAAACAGAGACTTATTTTCCTGTCGCAGTCGCGGATAACAAATTCCACTGCATTATCCTTAAAGGGGGTGATCAATACCCATATTTTCCTCGTCCCCTACTCTCTGAATTCGAATTCGAAATCCCACTCTCTTCCATCCCCAGGAAAGCCTCAGATGATGACAACGATGACAACCTTGTCTCGGACCCCCCCAACGAGCTCAAGAAACTAGAAAGTGATTATGTACTCAAAAGTCTTTTGACATCTCAACAACAAGATCTCCTCGACTCCACTAAATCTTCTCATAACCAACGTACTGCATTACAGAGAATGGAGATAGAGATTGACAAAACGCTCATTCAAATGATAGCAGTGGAATGTCGGGAGGGTGAGGAGAGGGGAATGAGAGCATTGGAGATGGTTAGTTTAATGAGGGATCGGACGGGGAGGATGATTGAGGCGGCAGGAAAGGTAGCAGAGAGGTATGGGAGGACGGTGCTGGGGGAGAAGATTCGTGAGGTAGGTGAGCAGCGGTTGCTTCACAATGATGAGGAGGATTAGCTGGCTAGGTGAAACAGATGGGTCAGAATCAGGATGATCTGGTATTAATAGCTTTTGTACTTTACGTGAGCAAGACATTTCATGAGACACGGCAATGAACGAATTTATAAAAACCTTGTTCCTTCACGAGACATGTCTTAATTGCCTTTGGACAATTATTCTGAAGATGAGGTCCTTCGTGGAATATGCAGGTGCTAATAAGCGTCAAATTTATTTAACAAGAGTGAACGATTCATGACGAGGTAGATTGATTAAAGATCGTGATGATATTCTTTCCGGGCTGCAAACGCAAACCTTGGTCCAGCGTAAACTCATTAAACTAGCATAACACCAAAATTTCATGCCCAACTCAACTCCCTATCTATATAAAATACAGCATGTCCACACCACCTGATAATCATACTTCAATCCCCAATTCTCTCCCAATGATAACCGCGGCCTTCTCTCCAACTACCAACGCCGTGTTGTTGGTGTTAGCCCCGACATTCTCTGGCACCATACTCAAATCCGCAACCTTCAGGCCGGTTGTTCCATAGACGTTCAGATCCGCATCCACCACACCACCCTTCTCTAACGGCCTCATAGCACACGTACCTAGAGAATGCCATGTCGTATTCAGGTTCCCTCTGATCCAGTCCTCGATGATTTTGTCGTCTTCTGCACTATAGACAATGTCTTTTATCTCACCACTCTCTCCATTTGTGAGAGCGGCCTTGCTATCTTCTGGAAATGGAGGGTGGCCGAGTCCGAGCTCACCCTTATTGTATGGGAGGCGGCGGGCAATTTCTCGACTCATTTTGTAGGCCCAAACTTGCTTTACGATGTCGGATGGGTGGTTGAGGAATCCGGTGTCAAAATCGTAACCGTTGATCACATTGTCTTTGGAATTGATGTGGATAGAGCCACGAGAATAGGGGTAGGCGGTGTATGTACCCATCGTGAAATATTGGCCTGGTTCAACGAGTGATGGGTCAGCTAGGAAGGCATTCACAACGCCAACTAGCATGAGGGGCTTCGTAGGATAAGGAGCAAAATTGCGTTTCCAATCAGCCTCAAATTCGGCACCCCAGCCCTTCATTTCTAAGTCTGTAGGTCTGAGCTTCGCAGCAACATCTGGATAGTGTCAGTTTTATCTCTTTCTTCTGCAGTGGTCAAACAAAACTTACCAACTCCGTTATAACCTAGGAGAGGATCCTTTGCCTCCAACGCCTTCACAAAGTCCTTTCGCCCGCTCAAAATACCATCAAGTGTCTCTCCCTCCCCAAGATTACTCTTGTATGGGTACAAAAGCAAATGGTGATCCTGATAATTCTCTCCAACACCAGGAACATCAGCTATAATCGGAATTTCAAGGCTCTTGAGTAAGTCTGGTCTACCAATGCCTGAACGTTCAAGGATCTGTGGTGTTCCCAGAGCACCAGCTGAGACGACAACAAGTTTGTTTGCCTTGATAGTTTGGGCAATGTGCTTCGATAGACCAATCTCTGGTTGATGTTCTGGGTTTGTTTCGTATTCGACACCAATTGCTCTGGGAGGTGATGATTCATCAAACACAACCCGGATGACCTTTGATTCCACGAGGATATGAAGATTGGAGTGCTGTCCATCTTGTAGCAGTGGGTGAACATATCGATGAGCTGCATCTTGTCTCTTGCCATCCGGCGAGACATATCTATGCCATTTCTGGTTTTATTTAGCCCAATGCATGCTAAACAGGGAAATCGATCAACCGTACCGAGAAGCCATTATTTGAGTCAAAATCCTGCAAATCTGGAATATTGCTGTACCCCATGCTCTGCACAGTTTCTAGAAATTGGTTCTCGCTAGTTCCTCTATACCCACCGTCTGAGACATTGATAGGCCCGTCATGTCCGTGGTTATTCTGATCAATTCCTTCTCCCTTAGGATGGAACGTTTCCAGCTTCTTAGCAAGTGGCATCAAATCCTTCGCTGCCCAACCCTATTCATAAATTAGTTATGTTGCCTTGTTATTTCTGAAGAATAAAGGAAAGTCAACAAACTCACCTCCGTCTCCCAGCTATCAAAGTCGATGCCCTGCGCCCTCGTGTACATCATAAAATTAATGCTACTACCACCGCCCAACAGTCCACCAGTTGGGACAATCGCCTCCCTGCCATTGAGATGTTCACTTTTTTTTGCCTTGTAAAACAGTGCTGTCTTACTATCAGGCGCCAAGTGAGAAAGGTATACGGCAGGGTTCACTACTGTAGGCTCTTGGTAGTTGTTGCGTCCGCCTTCAATAAGGAGGATTTTAAGAGCGGGGTTTGCTTTGGCAAGTCGGCCTGCTGCTACACTAAAAGCTAAATATTAGCTGGGACTGGAGGGGAAATTCAGTAGTAAGGGATGGGTACCATGCTGCTGTTCCACCACCTGCAAAGATGATGTCGACGTCTCCAACAGCATCCGTGTATGTAGACATAATGATTGTGTTGAGGTGTATACCACACGTAGAAGTTATGTATTTGGGCACAGTGATTTGGCTACGATCAAGACCGAGGATGGAACGAGTTGTAATTCAAGAAGTGAGTATAGTTCGTACAACGACCGGAAGGTGACTGATACTTATATACGTCAAACGACCTTGATGAGTAGGGATTTGTACGATAACTACCATGAATCGTGCAGCTTCTCTCGTAACACTGCAAGTAAGATACCCCACCAGAATAATACACTAAGGTGGCGCGTAGCCACCTGCGCTTGCTTAGAAGATCTCTGGGTGGATGGAAGAGGAACGTGGACTGCAGCGATACTGATCTGGATCTTGAGACGATGGTTTTGGTTTAAGCGGGTTCGAATCTGTGTGAAACATACCAAGGAATCTCAAGGCCAATCTGAATTTGAGTAATAGAGATGGGATATTACAGCTGCCGCAAACTTTGAAATAGGCAGTCTTGCTCCTATCGACTTCGCGATGAAGTTCATCTACAGTTTCAAACATCTGGGTACACTACTCCCCCTCAATCGTACGTAGTACAGCTGGGTCCGAGGAACGCGGGGTAACGCCTCATCTCCTTAAGCTAAACGTCTATTAAGCGCAATCAGATCCAATCAAACTCTAGACATTGCCGTCTAGTTTGTGGAGTAAAAGAAACGCAAGTTGGCCGTGAGGGCAAACTCGAGTCAGGTCTCACCCCGGACAATGGGAATTAGAAGGGAACCATCTCCGGCAATCATAGAGAAAAAGAGTGGCATTTCAATCATCAGGTAAACCGGCCATGAAACTCTTTTACCTCGGTGGTGTTCTGGAAGACACGAGTCATGGACTCAGATGGAAAGCGATCGTCACGGGAATAACTCATACACTTACGGTAATGGGAAGGAGAATGTACCAACTCAGCCACTGTAGTATAAGCTCACCAGCAGCCCTCATTCTCAAATGCCGTCAGTTCTATTTAGCGTGATTCATTAATTAACAGGGTCTCTATACATCATGTCCATGTCGTTAAACGAGCAAGGCAGCTTGGCGTAAGAAGAACAGCCAAAAGATCAATGTGTAAGATAAGAAAATAGAGGCGGGGTGATATGGCTGGTGCCACAACATAATTAATAAAATCAAAAAGCAACGTGTAAATGCCATGGTCAAATCCGGACCTTCCTATTGCCCCGCCAGAACGCCTATCGTATTATGCCCAAGATATCCTATGTCCCATACCAAGAAACATCCCTCATCTAATTCCTTCAAGTTCTCACATAAGCCCAATGTTTATAAGGTCATTTGCATTCTTCAAAAGCTCTCCATGTCTAATATTAGGATCGAACTTCTAAGAAGTCGCCGATGAGCTGGATGTAGGTCGGGCTTTCTTCAGGTTGGCAAGCATCTGTTCAATAATCGACGTAGAATCAGCTGGCACATCGGGAAAATCACGAGTGTGTGATGGCTGGGATGGAACTGTATGTGTTGGAGCACTCGAACCAGGCTGAGAAAATTTGGTAGTAGTGAATTCGGATTGGGTCCTTATAGAGGCGAGAGGTGGCTGAAACTGTGTCGGGGATTGAGCAGAACCTTGAAGAGAAGATTTATGAAGAGGCTGTTGATGAGCGTACGTAAGTTTGGTTTCCCGGTATGCATTTTGATGAGGTATCTGGTGTTGGTGATACTGCATAGGAGCCTGACCTGGTGGTGCCAAAATAGACACCGGAGTGCCAGTGTTTGGTGAGGATTTTGCAGGGTACTGGTGAGGCTGGTAAGGTTGGAAATACTGTGGAGATTTCAAAGGTGGTGAAGTTTGATGAGTACGATAAACCTGCTGAGGAGGTTGCAGCACTGGCGAGCTATGAGCTTGATAATGTTGTTGGGTACGCTGCGGCTGCTGGTACTGAAATTGTTGCGGCAGCGGCGCCTCATAACTCATTTGACCCTGTGCAGGCTGGGGGCTAGCAGCTGTATATTGGGATGGCGTGGGGCGTGGTGGAACCGGGTATTGATTGTGTTTCATCGAATTGGTATACTCTTGTCTGATAGCTGGATGATACTGTGAGGTATCTTTCTTTGCCCAATCCTGATCAACAGTCGCCTTCGTAATTTGATGAGGCTGAAGCACCGATTGCTGCTGTGAATTCGACGCAGCTTGAGGTCCATATGATGGAGACTGAGATGCCTGCGTGTATCCCGTTGGAGATTGACTTGTGGAGTAAATTCTCTGGTTAGTCGGCGCGGCTGACTGCCCTGATGGCGCAGCTTCATTCCATGAGCCTTGATGTGTTTTGAACATCTTTTGCTCCAAGTGCATCTTCAGGTTACCCTCATATCCATTCATGAAGCCTCCGCCTGGTCGATAAGGACTCTTGTAATCCAGGGGTGATCTGTTATGTTCTTTTTGTAGATATGCATACTTAGCAAATGGGTTTGTCTTTGATGAGCTAGGCCTGCTGGCGGAGAAGGGGTTTTGTCTTGGCGGTTGCAGAGCGGGAGGCGTATAACCAGGTCGATATGGTGCAGGAGGTGCTAGTACTGCGCGTGATTGTGGAGGCGCTTGAGATCTAGGAGGTTGCTGTTGAGGCTGTGGCTGGAACTGTTTCTGAGATGGCATATTTGGTCTGGACTGCTGATGTGCTACTGGTTGGGTATTTGCATCTTGCTGGCTCACTTGCTGGTGCTGAGGCCGCGATTGGGAAGGAGCAGTACCTGAGGTTGGGTAACCAGAGTGTTTGGAATACGTAGCAACCGTAGCTCCCGGCAAAATCGGAGGAGGTGCTGGTGTATATTGTGCGTTTGGAGATGAAGCAGCAGGTCGCCATCTAGGATCCGTACCAAAAGCCAAACTTGGAGATTGATGGTTTGGAGTCTGGGTTGGGGTGGCTGCCTGCAGGAAACTTTGCTGTGATAGATATGCCTGTGGGTCAACTCGATATGCCTCGTTGGTATTAGGAATTCGCGGCTTGTACATATATGGCTTCTCATCCTTTCTGAGAACAACAGGTGGAGGCGGACGAATACTTCCTTTAGAGGCATTTAAAGCGTTCTGGTTGATATTCGTTGGATAAGACGCGGCATAAGATTGACGAGGGACAGTGTTGACTGGCTTGGGGATCGTGTCCAAGAAATGGCCTTTGGGATTATATCTTGGTTTGGTGGGGTCCTCCGTAAACTGTGCCCTTGCCTCTGTAGACGTCTTTCCAAGATAGTGCCAGACCTGGTTCTCCTTTGCGAGCTCAATCTTTGCTTGATGAGGATTGCGCGCAGTTGGGTCATTTTTAAACTCGGCCCAAGTGCAACCTTCAACAAAGGGATCACCGGCCCGAGGTATATCATCAGCCTTTCGCTTACTCGTATTGAGCGACTCTTTGGCCTTGAAAGACTTGGGCATGGGAATCGCATTTGCAGATGGCTTGACAAGCTTGAAGTCTTGTGGGCTTGGTAAGAGAAGCCATTTATACTCGACTTCAATACGTTCACTAGATGCTGTCAGTACTCAACGTAATTAAAGAATGTTTCGGGGCTAACTCACCCTCTTGGTAATATGTTAACAAGGAGTGTTTCTTCGCTCCTGCGGTTCTCAACGACAATGCCAGCAAATATATCCGCTCTATAGTACTGCATCTGGCATGTTGCGCCAACTTTGAGTTCCAGACCAGTTCTACGAATTCGTTCTATTTCGGACAGGTCATTCGCTAGGAGGTTCTTGTCTCGTTTGGTGCGGTGGAAACGACAACTAAACTCAATACCATGTTCCTTGTATTCGGTTCCGTCCTCCCCAAAGACAGGGATTTCACCTTCCTCGACAAAAACTCCAGCTGCAGCTGCACATGTAGCGTGATAAGCTCTGATACATTTCTTCTGCGAGCATTGGAAGCAAGCTCCCTTTTTGGAACGGCAATAGTTGCACTTCAGATCCAGACGAGCTCTGGCTATGTATTTTACATCCCTAACAATATCCGTTTCCCCAGATTCAATAGAAGTTTCTGGTATATATAAGGCACACATTCGATGGACTTTCTCTCCGTCCTCTGTTGTAAGCAGGGGCTCGTTTGGAATATCATTCGGACAAAGGATGCACGGCTCTCTAGCTGGTGCCTTAAGACGCAGGCGAACCCTCTTAAGGTTGACAGGCTGGCCCTTATCGGTCGTAGGTCGCTTACGTTTCTTCTTTGGAGCCTGAGTCTTGATCTCTCCTTTGTTTCGAGAAGGTGTAAGGAGGTCCGCCTGGCCATTGGCATCGTCATCTTCTTCATCTTCTTCCTCGTCTTCAGTTTCTTCAAATTCCGTCTCTTCTCCTCTCATCTTGCGTTCAATTTCTCGAACATCAATCCAAACACTGTCTTGAGCCTGACTACAATCGCATTTCTTTGCGACACGTCCGTATTCGAGCCATGATTCCATTCCGAAATTCACGGCCTCGGCACAGTTGTAGCCTAAATTGTAGCCGGAATGATAGCCATATGGAAAAGTGATGACAAACTCTCCAGGATAACAAACGATCTTGTTGACTTTAATGTTGAAGTTTTGTAATAAGTGAGAGGGTGAGATCAAAAATGTCTTGTGACGAAGAAACTGGTCACAAGCTTTCGCATCAGTCGGCCAAATGGTCTTCATTGCAGCTTCGAAGCGTCTAGCATCTCCTTGAGAAATGCTATACCACTGCTTTGGGGCTCCGAAATGTAGATAGTTGATGCTGTAGAGATCTACATCCTCCAAGTGCCACGCAAAGGTAGCTTTCCACATTCCCAAATACAAGTATGCTGTGTTGACACCGGGAATCTTCGTGCCCAAAACATCAAGGATATTTTCGAGCTTGCCAAGGTTCCAGGTTGTAGTAGCATCTGTGAAGAGCGAGCCAGGCATGTCTGCACCATAGAGAGGAGGAGCGTAAGTAAGCGTCTTCCAGTATGCCCGCTCGAGCTCTTCGCAACGCTCAGCAGAAAACTCTTCATCAAGCTCGTACTGAAAGTCTTTGAAAGCTGCCTCATCAACCTTTGCCGCGGCTTCCTTTCGGTTGTACTTCCGGCGGGAAGAAACAGAGATAGCTTGCGCTTGTCTTCCACCCATTCTACCTCGCACTGGTGCTTCTTCGTATTCGTCTGGCTCTTCTTTAATTGAGTCCAGATCATCCTCTGGCTTCAAAGACGGTGATACTGGGGTTGGCAGTCTGTCAGGAGTAGCTGGGCTGTCCGTTGTTGGAGCTACGTTTGCCTTTACTTTGCTCTTGAAAGGGCGACCAGCCTTTCTCCTACCTGTCACGCCGGCTGTTGGTGTGGTTGCAGCTCTAGCTTTAGGCGCAGTACGTGGCGCCGGTGGTTTATCCTGGTTTAGACGACGCTCGCCTCGCTTTGCAGGAGGTTGATGTTCACTTTGCTCGCATAGCTGCCGCCATTGTGGTAGATTGTATGATCTCTGATGCAATATATTTGCTTGTCGGTATGTTCCACTAGTGCCCATAATATCCTGTTTAATAGGTTCCCTCACCTTAATTGTCTTAATGGCGTCGTCGAGTCTCGGAAGTGCGCCCTTCCACTCCGCTGGTGGAATGACCTTGACAATTCCGGACTTCATACCGTACGGATTGACACCTTTCATCTACACAATCTTTTGATTAGCGCCTGCCATAGCTATAAATTGCTGGCAGGGACGTACATAGCGGGGAAAAGACTTGAATTGTTCCATAGTCGGCTTAAAAACTGGGACTCGACCATCATCGGCCCATGATTCTGGCTCAATAACACCGATATCATCTTCTGGATCTTCGATATCTGAGAGTTCCGAGTCAGAAGCAGAGGCATCTTGCTTGGGCGACTCCTTGCTGGACTCTGGGGGAGAGTTCAGATGGCTATCCACCTCCCGGGGGGGCTGGACGGCCGGCGCAACAGTCTCCATCATAGATGATTTCACATGCGTACGCTTTCTATGATATATTGGTTGACGTCGAGTAAATGATTTCCGGGGAGATGTGTAGGAGGGGGTTGGAATGGCCTGATCAGTTCCAGGTCGGTGGAAGTGGGTGCTGGGCGCAGTACGATGCCTGTCAGCGGAGTCGGTATACCCAGTTCAGCAGCGTGGATATAAGTTAGAATCAAATGTATTCAATGCTTGCTTCACTATCGCGTCGTTGAGGAGGTTGAAGTCGAACGATGGAGGTGCCGAAAATACCATCCTTTTCGGGTTCAGTGGTCATTAGATTATCCGCTAATCCTATCTGGGCTAAGCCCCAACAGCTAGGTGCAATCTGAAATCCGAGCCTCTGCCACCTTTAAATAATGATTTGTGCATCTATTGTTTGTCTTCAATTGTATGAGAGTGTATTTTCTGGTAAGAACACTCTCAGATCACTTCGAGAGCTAGATATTTGGCATGGAAGTCGTGTCTGGCTGTGTTTCTTGCATTGCAGCAATATGCGTGCCAAGGCTGGAATCAAGACTATGATCAGATAAGATTCTCCTCAACCATCGCCACTCATCGCCACTTCAGCATCAGCTTCTGTCAGGGACAACATCGGAATCTACTTCAAATAATTTCAATAGGGTTAAGAGGCGCATGCTTAAACATTATTGTTAGTGGAAGTATGTCTACGTTGGGCTTCTTTCCTTTCGTCAATACTTTGTCATTCCAGAAGTTGTCAATTGACGAGGCAGGAATATAGAGCATTATTTACCATCTTTGGCGGTGTCTGGCAATCGCAAGTTTGGAGGAATGACCTTTGGAGCCTGAGAGTGGTGGTCGCAGTGCGTGCACAAACACATACGCCGTCTCCCCGCCCTCACAGATCCCACCGACCCTCACCCACGTCCACGATAAGTCGTGGCCCACTATCCTATGGTCATTTCAAAAATAACGTGGAGACACTGCTCTCTACAAAATCGCACCTCCAGAAGACGAAGCTCTTCCTCTAGCAAGCCTACTATACAGAAGGCGTAGCTACCCTTCATCGACAGATATCCTTCTCGAGCATCGCAAATCAGTCGCAATGACCTAGCATTCGCATCTCTCAGTCTTGAAGCACACGTGGTGAGCATTTCTCCAGCATCATCTTTAGGGAGACTGAAGTTCTATGGAGCTAAAATCCCCACTATAGGTTCACTTGTACCTGTTCCTGGTGTCGGGATCTGATTAATCAAGCGTGCATCATGCAAGATTGCTGCCGTCAGACGTCAATTTAAGCTTCTTTTCCCTACCCTACCCGCCGGGGTTTTCCACGGAAGTTCCGGAATCAGGGGGTGATGGACGAGGTGGGTGAGGTCAGTGTGGTGGGTGTGGTGCACTGGCTGGCGTGGATCAAGTCGGAAAAACCTTGACATCTGGAGCTTCCCGACCAATCTACTTCTTGCGAGCCTAGCTAACAAGTGACAGGCTAGGCGCTGCCCCACGAGGTCAGAGACTTTGGGTGCAGCTCAACTTGATCTCCTTGACCTCTAGCTTCCTCTTCTGTGTATCCAAGACTATTGTGCGAAGAGGACAATTGTCATCTGTCATCGATCCCCGTTAGCTGGAGTTGAGTCTGCTCAAAGTTATGGCATGAGGTGTCACAGCAGCAAGGCTAACATCAAATTCTGCCAACGCTATCGTACCCAATTCTTCCGAGGGAGTGACCCCTAGCTTGTTGAGACTCGTCAGCACAAATATGGGAAGAGGTCAGCGAGTAAGATGTTTTATTCTTTTGCATGAAAATGCTACAATGTATCCACCTCGTTTGTGGTTTTCTGTCGCTACCATTATCAAGTTTGGAAAGGTTTGGTCTTTGATTTCGAAACGTCTCGGAGATGATATGTTTCCTTCATTGAGTTGCTCCAATCCATGTACGTACTCTAGAAGGCTCTCGTCGTAATATCGCTTCAGTATAATTAGTTTTATGTTCGCCAGATTGGGTGATACAAGATTTTGGTACTGGCAATTCTCCCACAAGAGCTCAGCCTCGGCGATTGTAGCTTCGAGAAAGGAGCATAATATGGTTACGAGTGCAAGGCTCAACTGTTCTCGCGTGGCTTTATGCTAAACTAACATGGGATATAATTTTGATATTAGTCTTAAATCAGCTGCCTATGTTAGCTAGATTTCAGTTCTGCTTCGCATAAAGAGCAGTCCAAACGTAAGTCCCTGGGTGTGGAGGCTTCCACCGATAAGCCCCCAAGTTTTAGGAACCTCTGCTAGTGAGCATAACGAGATCGGTTTTCAAACACACTCCTTGGCTTTTACATATGGTTTCATCCTTTTCAAGTGAAGCAGTGATGACCCAGGCTCTCAGAATTTCAGTTTGAAGGTACAGGTAAAGTTTTACTGTCTTTATGAACAACTTCTTTGTAAAGCACTGCGAATATCGTTGACTGAATCTACAGTTGATAAGTGAACGAATTCTGACCATGCATTGCTCTTCTGGTCTAAACAGTCAAACATACTTGAACTACGGCGACTTTCTCCTAAACCTCTAAGATTTTTATAGGTGCATCAAGCCTGAACTGTTATTCAGTGAATAACCGACTATTAATATCTGTATTACTCCTTTTCTCTATTAGTATAGAACACAAAATATTCAAACAGACTCGATGTATTCCCCATTTTATTAGCAAAGACAACCTCACTTACTTCACTAACTAGACGACGAAGAGAATAACCAGGTGGGGTACAAATTTATTCACGTAAAAGCCAGAAGTATCGTAGTTACAAAAGCAAGGCTCACTGACTAGTGAAGACAACCGTCTTTTGAAATCGTCCTCCCCAGATGATAACAGCAGTCCTGACATCAAACCTGCTTCGTTGTTCCATCCTAAGTCTCTCGTGGCATTTGATTTAGCATGATTTAAATTAATGAAATCCTTGAGTAGCTAAACCCACGAAACATAAACCTATCTTAACTCTACAGAACACTACACTTAGAAATTCAAAATCCGCTCTACTCTCCAATTCGCTTCTTCACCCCGTTCGTATGAAAAAGATTCATGGTGTTTATTGTAACCGAGAACTTTACCCAAGAAATATCGGTCCAAATCTTTAATGGGATAGAAGGAGAGGCTTGGTATGCTTGTGAGTTTGGCATGGTAAGGGATTAAATTATTTGTGAATTGCCGAGGTGTGCGGCGAGCCGAATGTCACTATTTTGACATCACTAAACACCGACCTTAAATACTCTGCTCAACGAGTCGACAACAAGAGGAAAGCCGCCGTCAAATTATGGTAACAATCATCACATTAGAATAAAGGCTTAGAGATCTTGGTGAGTATGCTTGATTATTTATTGTATATGATGTCTAAAGCTAGGAAGACGATGTAACGACATCGCCAACGCCACGCTATGCAATGATGCTACCGCTCGACTTCTCATACTCCGAAATGATACATAGCCAACTTATCAGCTGTTCAAAAATCCCCCAAAGCTCCCCTAATACTCAGGCTCTGTTTTGATCTTAGGTCTAACCGCAATGTGTTCATCCTAAAAATGCGTTAATCAAAGCCTTTACTTGCTGAAACATTCCTGGGGCACTGAAAGACTCACCTCAGCTTTCCTCTTTCCCAATACCGGTTCAGGAGTCCCACGCTTTGCTAACGAAGCTAGACTATCCTTGAAAGCCTCCGCATGACAACTAGCATGATATACCCTGCCCCCAATCTCCTTTGCATCCAACCACACAAACTCCTGAAGATCATCCTGCCATGTCATCTCAAACTTTTCTTGACAGATCGGACAAACTTTATCGGAATTTGCAGAATCAGCGATCACGTATTGGACTTTTGGTTTCGCGGGTGAAGATGTGGTAGATCCTCCGGAGCCGTTTATAGTCTCAGCATTTTTGGCTTCTTGGTCGTTTGATCGGGATTTGATCCACTCCTGATCGTGTGTTAGACTGCTAGTAAGAGATATTCCATGCATGACTGGAAGACTTACTAGTTCATCCACATACCAACTACGATGTTGGCCTCTGCTTTGTGCTTCGGACATTCCATGATTGACCATGAAGTGCCAATCCATGTGCGCCGCTTTCTTCTTCTTCCCTTCTTCGTCTGTTTTGAACCGGCGGCCACATGTTGTACATGGTGCCCCGAGGCGTTCATATAGACTGGAGATTAGATGTGGCCGAAACCTAACACTATTAGCTACTTATTTGTCGTCTGTGAGAGTTAATGTCTTACATTTTTAGAGACGAAGATTTAAGAACAACATCATTAGGTATGTCTGCTAAAGGCGTTCTCGAAACTGGAGGTGTGAACGCTGGGGGTGGAAATCCAGGAGGTACTTTTACTGTTAAAGAGCCTAAAGGTAAAGGAGGTGTACTGGTGGCACTACCAAGCATACCAGCAGCACGTAACCTTTCCAGCAACGAACTAGGATCAGGAACAGGTGTAGAAGATGCAGGTGGTTTAGTAGGCTGCGCAATATTTGGAGGGGATAAAATACGAGCAGGCTGTGGGGGAGGCACTGGCTGAGGTGTGGCAGATTGTCTAGCAAGCAGTGCTGCAAGACCTGGAAACATTGAACTTATATTAGGCTTTTCAGCAGGTGCTTGCACCGGAGCTGGTGGGAGTGTAGCTACTGCAGGAGGGGGGGAATATGTCGAAGGAGAAGACATTCTAGCAGGTTGAGCAGCCTCGGAAAGTTGTGTAACTTGAGCTCTAATTAGAGCAATCTGATCAGGCGGTAAGCGCTGATTACGCAGTATTGTCTGTAAATCAAGAAGAGCTTTCAATCTTGTTGCAATACTCTGATCCCCTACATTTTGGGCAAATTGGGATTTTGTCAGATCGATTAGATTTGCAATATCACTTGTCAACGTGCCTAAGCTATGATCAGAGGCCTGATATTCCTGCGATGGTGTTGCTGCTTGCTGCGCTTGCCAGGATGGCACATTGGGGTTCTGCAGGCTATACTGAGATGATTGAGGTTGTTGGGGATACTGTTGAACAGGGGCTTGTTGTGGGTACTGCTGAGATGATTGGGGATATTGCTGGTGCCATTGCTCTGGTGGCGCTGGGTACGGATACTGTGGATTTGGAGAGTGCTGCGAGTACTGCTGATTTGGGCTTGGTTGGGGGTATGGCTGGTTTTGAGGTGGATGTTGATATTGCTGATTAGGCGGCTGTGAGTATTGTTGAGCTACTGGTGGAGCGTACTGTTGACTTGGAGGTCGCTGCCAATAATTAGTAATCCAGAATGAGAGTGGAAATGGAAACGTACTGGAGGTAGTCCGTGACCTTGCTGGCCGTTCATCTGATTAGGATATGTCTGAGGCGCCCCTGGAGGAGGGTATTGTTGCTGACCAAAATTCGCACCATAACTTGGTGGGCCTTGAGCGAGGGGCTGTATCGGAAGTTGGCCTGGTGGGGTTGGGGTGTCCCGAAATGGGGTTGTAGAGAGCGGACGACCTCTTCCCATAAACTGTTGCTGACTCCTGAGCTGCTCTTGTTGAGCTTGTACAGCAGAGGTTCTCGCTTTGATAAGCGCATTTTCAATAGGTCGTGTCACATCTGGCGGAAACACTGGTCTTGTATCTATAGATCCAGGAACTGGCTCCTTCCAAGTCTTCAACATCTCTTCCATTTTTCTCCGAGTGCTATTGTCGACCAATACGTATGCCTCCATAAATGTAGAGTATAGTTGCCGGCCAAAGAAGAGCGTGTAGGGAGTGCCAACGTTTTTGACAACGGAGTCGAGAACATAGAATGCAGGCAATTTCTTCTGCGGCGAAATCTGGCAAAGCGTAAGTGAGAAGTCAAAGAGTTTAACAGACACATAAAAGGGAAGAAGGCAAACATGCAGGTGTGTACATGAAATTACTAGAAGATGTAGCATAATTGATAGAAAATAGTGTTTCTCCTACCTGCTTTATGTGAAGTCTCAAGGCCTCTGAAATGGCTAATGCATGCTCTGTGTTTTCTTTTGCAATGACTGTTAGATTGCTGATTTCATACCGGGAATTCATCGTCAGCGACTGCAGTGCTTGGACATAGTCCTCCGCGACTTCATCAGAGGGCACTCCATAAGACATGATGGACAAGACAACTATGAAGCCCACAAAAGAAAAGAAGAGGTCTTTGTTTGTTGCGTGATCCACCAAACTTAGGAATCTCGTGCTTGAGTTTTTCTTGAGGAGCTTTTTCAACAGCAGCTAACTAGTTCGACACAACAAAAGTATTCAAGAGAGCTAGAAGTTTGTAGTGTATTTTGATGAATGTCAATACTCCTGATGGCCTCCCTAATGCCCCTCAACTTTGATTGTCAAACTCCCTCCGTCAGCCAACCTCTCCTAACCCCCAATCCTCTCAGTATGAAAGACTGTCGATCCGTGCTCGATTTACTGAGAACCTAATATTCAGTGGCCCTATATAGTCAGAGTAGTGAAGTGTGGTGGTGATTTCGTGTGCGAGCTGTGTTGGCTTTCGCGTGGGCGAGTTGGTAAGTATCATGATCAAAGGTTGAACTTGCGGCTCTGGTCAAAGGTATGTGCACAGACCATACTATTTAGAGCCTGTCAAATAAGGCAGTCAAGATATCACGTGCTTTGTATGCATTGGCGCTAAGAAATGACTGCCGTCTCTGTGACGCAGTACTCCACACCTTCCTCAACAGGCCACCTGAGTAAGGACAAGTCAGGTATTTTGACTTCCCCTCGATTAGATTTGACTTTCTCATCCTTACATATACTACACTCTTATCCTACAAGACTCACCACAAACAGCATTACCAATATATCCCAGTGCGCAACATCATGAAATTTGCGACCCTATCCCTCCTTGCACTCATAACCTTCGTCATGGCTACTCCACAACCGCAAAAGAACATCATCGTCTCATATCCAGACGAGACTCCTGATAGCGTCGTACAGCAGGCGAAGGATGCCATCATAAGTGCTGGTGGAACGATCACTCATGAGTACAAGCTCATCAAGTAAGTAACTGCTATCACTTGTTCGCACGAAACTGTCTCACACCAGTACAGGGGCTTTGCAGCATCATCACCAGCCAAAATCCTCGAGACTGTGCAGTCCATGGGAACTGACTATAATGCCGTGATCGAAGAAGACCAAATGGTTTCTATCAACTAGTGATATGGAGAGCATGGATGAGGCGGAAGATGAGCTTACGTGTAGATCGCTGGGCCGAGAAAGATTTGTTATATTTGGGACTGAGCCTTTTGGCGCAAATATGGGTAGGATTGCTTTGATAGGCGTTATATACTGGTATGGGAATGGGGCACTGCACGTAGTGGTAGAATAGGTTAAATATAAGTTATTGACTTTGGATGCTTTACTGTGCCTGACATTGTGACCCTACATGGTGGTTGAATTCACTGGTTATAGATGTATGGCCGTTATAAGATCTATTGCATAGTGTGCATAGTGTCAGTTCTTTCGTTTACCTGTTTCCTTTGTGCCTATACATTGGCTCGTTGGTCACGATCAATCTCGACCCGAGTGCTGGTGTATTTCAGTGTATGTATAGGATGAATCTGCACTCTTCTCTAGGCATACCTACATCCAAAGTCCTTTGGTGATGCCAGTGAGCTCACAAAATATAAAGTCTTATGACAAGTTTTTCATAGTATTGTTGGATACTCTTCATAGAGCCCCTATAAATCTAGTGGAAAGTTACACAACCACGAACCTACACAAAAGGTGGATTTCTCCCTGAAAGAACAATAAATGCGAACCAGTAACTGAACAACACTTTCTTTAATCATTGGCTTTCTTTGTGGTGAACAAGAATATTGTTGAACGTAGTGGGGTTTCTTTGGTGGCACGTCGCGTGGACACTAGGAGTGCCTCGCGACTCCTGGACAATGAAACCGATAGCATAAAGTCCCGTCACTATATGCAACGCGGCCCTAACACCCAAGATGTCATACAAACCTTGTGGGACATCAATTCGCTTCCATATCTCTTGATTGCTCTTACTTTCTTCACGGCGATTCTCTAAGACGCGCAAAGTACTACTATTAAAGGGGCGCGATGCCATTCTCAAGAGAGGCAGAAGCAGCCTTGCTGAAATGGGTAAGTAGCTCATATGAACTCTATACTTTGTGATTCCGCTAACTATATCATATAGGTGAATACATTCCCTCTTGACTCTGAGATAGAGTCTTTGGCAGAGCTATGCGATGGGCTGGTGTTCTGTCGTATGTTAGGTATGTTGAGCAACTATATTCTTTTTCCTATTCCCATTCTAGTTTATAATATATGCTAACTTTAAATTGCATAATAGAGGACCTTGATCCCAACTCCGCTCCAAGTGAACTCGAAAAAAACGCAGGCGGCTCTTCGAAATGGCTGCGAAAGAAAATGTGTCTGGAAGCAGTCTACAAATCACTGCTACGGTTCGTCCGTGATCATATAGGAGATATGGATTACCTTACAACGGGCAACATCGATTTTGACAAAATGGCAGAGGATAATGACGTGCAACATACGATGAAAGTAAGACAGCAGAGTTCTAACGCACCTCGATTTGACACGGCTTTAACTAATACCTGCGCTCAGTTACTGGTGGTTTTCTTGATGGCTACCTTGAATACAAGTGACGACGTCAAGAGAGAGCGCTATGTGGTGAAAATACAAAGCCTAGATCAAGTATCACAGGTACAGATAATGACATTAGTCAGAGAGGTAAGTGTTCTATTTCCTACGTTATCAACTGTAAACTTATGCTAACATAATATAAGATGAATGATCTCAAGGAAATGGGAGGCTCGATGCCAAAGGACCCACCGCCACCTAGCAGACTAAACAAAGATTTTGAGCTAGCATTCGAGGAAGAACATGCTACATTATATGCTGAGCATGAAGCTTTAAAGAAAAAACATGCCGACTTTTTGACCCGATTTGCTGCTCTTGAGATGGCAAATGAGGACCTACACCAGCAAAACGAGACCATGATGGAGCAGTTAACTACCCTTCAAAACGCCAATAACAGTGACCAAGTCGAGTATGTGGTCAATGGTTTGAAGAAACAAATATCTGAACTTGAGGCTGTCATTGCTACGCACGAAGAAGATCTCGAGATTAGCCGAATAACCAAAGAAAAGCAGGAGAAAGAACTTTACTCGACACGTCGCACTGCCCAGGCTGCTACCGAACTCGACGATGAGGTCAGAGCATTAAGAGCTGAAAATGCTTCGCTAACCAAAAAGGCGAACATGGTGGACCACTACCAAAAGAAGCTTGAGAGTCAAGCTGGTATCGATAAAGAAAATCAAAGATTACGCGAAAAGGTTGAGACTCTAGAATACCTTGAGAAGTCATATGACGAGACCTTAGCGAGCAATACGAAATTGACCAACTCCGTGGATGAGTATCGGCGAAGATTCCAGCAGTACGAAGCCGAGACTGTGGAAATGAAAGAGGTGATCTCAAATTTCCAGGTCAACCTACAATCACGCGCAGGTGAAGTTGAGAAGCTAAATCAGAAGGTTGCTCATGACGAGCAATTCATCAAGGACCTACAGGAGCAATTGACAGGTGGTGGAGATGCACCGTCTTCACCAAGATCTGATACAAATGAAGAAGGTCCTTCGACCTTGACTCTAGAAGATGAGTTGGAGCAAACTGACTCCATAGGACCAAACTTGCAACTAGAGATTTCGAGACTGAAGGCTGAAAACAAAATTCTTCTAAGTGGTGGTGGTATAGCTAGTGCAGACCTTCGAAGCGAACTTGCGACTGAGCAGAAATTACGCAAACGTCTTGAGGACAACAATCAAGAGATGACCGAAAAGCATGCTCTTGTGCTGGAGCAATTGACGGCGGTCCTTGATTTGACGCCTGGAGACAAGTTAGTAACAAAAATTGATATATTGATGAAAATCAATCCTTCATTTCGCATACTTACCACAAACTTTCACAGGGACATGCATATTCAACAAACACGAAAAGCTTTCGAAGAAGCCAAACACGAACTATCCCGGCTGAAGAAAAGGGTTGAAGAGCTCGAAACGGAACTTACTAGTTGCAAGCGCGAACTACTTGTCGCGAAAACAGATCGTAAGTCATACCCACAAATCACCCTCTATCTAGAGTTGTCAGGATTTGTGGCCGGTTTCAAGGTGCAATGGCAGCGTGAAGGCAAAGTGGTCAAGAAAGAGGCCGCTACACTACCGGACGCTCTGTTACTATCATTCAGGCAATTTGAATGTGGTATAGGGTAAATACGTTGGTGATCTTTGATTACCGCCTTGACTGGACACAAATCCTAACAATCTCCGGTGCTGCGATGCACAGAATATATGCTGACAATCTGAACAGTTGAAGTAATTGACGGTGAAGAAATCGAGGCTTTGGAAAAGCTGAAGCAAATGCATCACATAAATACGGTCTCCACACAGAACGATTTACAGATCCTTCAAGGCAAGCAGAAAGATTTAGAGATCGATATACAGCAACAGCAAAAGCACTTGATCGAGGCTCTGCTGGCCAAGGACAAATTTGCAAAAGAGCTTGAAGCACTGAAAGGGGATACTACATCGCTAGAAGGATTAAAACAGGTAAGCGCTCGAGTTTTACCATCCTTAGATAGTAGCGATGGTCTTCGTCAGCGAAAAATCCTGTTCCCGATGACAGAAGATGCCGATCTTCATGCCGAGCTCAAAGCAGTCGGCATGGGACAAGACTGCGCCACAAGATAGATCACCCTACCAACTTCAACTACTGCTGGATCTCGTCTTCTTCTGGAGATTGTTCGAGTTTCAAGTTAAGATTCTGACTAACGTACTCATAGCAAACTACAAAACAAGAAACCCTTATCGATGACCTCCAAAAGCGGCTCAAGGATGCTGAGACAGGCGGTGTTGATGCTCAAAAGGTATCGTATTCTTCAGATTATTACATATATGCATCCCCTCTCCAACTAGAATTTTACCATCTTATTAAGCAAATTCGTTCCTGCCTGTTGCCTGCCTGTAGAATATATCGTCGAGTTTAAAAAAGTGGAGGCTGATGATTTAATCTACATTTACATTGGTGAAAACAGTGGCTAATAAATTCATAGGCGGCGAACGAAGCCCTAATCAAGAATTTGATGCGTGAAAACTCCATGATATCCACTGCGTGGTACGATCTTGCGAGTCGTCTCCAAAGTAACCACGTGGTATTGCAGCGTCGACAAGACGCGCCAAAGAGTTGGCTGAACAAGCAGAGACAGATAGTTAATGCCACCCCCCGGAGATAAAGCATATCAGGCCATGTGATGACCCACAACTATTCTGTATTAGAAGCGCATTAGATGGACAGGAAGTGGTCCTTTTGTTTTAGAAGATGGTATATATGCGTATGTTGTTTGCGATCAAGAAGCATTGATAGACGGCGGCATAGGATTGAGCGTTGGACTTTGCGTATACCCTATATAGATCTCAACTATTGTCATTATCTGCACATTTGCAATTTATCTTTTCTTTAAATCCACGATCAAGCCTCTAATTTCTACTGATGAAGAAGTACGCTATGAATCTCTGAGCCTCCTCCCGTTTTGCCAAACCAAAATTAAATTGGCAACAAATGTCCGCTCCCCCGTTTCATACACCGCACCATCGGCCATCGATCAAACCATCAGCAATCTTGAAATCAAGTCGGAAGTTCATTCCGATAAGATGTGCAACAAACGTTTACACGTCCTCAACTTCACAATCTGCGATGGAAATGATTGGGTAAGATGAGGGTTTGGAATCAGGAGACTGTGCCAAAAGACAGGCTTCTGGAGGGAGGGACGTCCGCCTCCGCGTTGATGGCCATTACGAATGAGTTCCGAGAGAGTTGCCTCGTCAGCCAGGCATGGTGAGACGGGAACAAGAGACAGGGCTGGAGGGCATTTGTTCGGAGAGTCCACTACATAGCTTAAGTGGCGTCCTGTCGGTGGTTACAATTTGAAGCTGTTGCAATGTACTCTGAATCTGGGTCTCGAAAATAGTGACAAACATACAAGCCCTTCCTTTACTTGAGGAAGTTATCCACTACTATTGGTGTATGTCTCCGGCTCCGTGCATGGGGTTTATTATTTGCTTCTCACCAGATTATAGTACTTTTAAGTGCTGTTTTCTTTCCTGGTTAGTTATCACGTCTGTTTGAACAGCTGTAGTCTGCCCAATTCGGCGAGCTCTACAATGTAGGCATAAGAAAGACTACTTTCGCCTTGCGGCAGCCTCTTGCTGATCACAAATCTGATCACGAAGTTGGATTCGGAAACGCTGTCGGTAGTGTATCTAAGCCCATTGATAGGCCTGATAGTAAGAAGCTTTTAGAGAATGTCACGAAGTATATGTGAATGAGATTTATGGGCTGAAGGTTCATGTAAGTGTAATAATACCATGACTTAAAAGAATCTAGGCCAATCACATCAAGCCAGATTTTTCCTGCGTTATTTTCTGTTGTTCAGAATCTAACCACATCTTTGCGTTTTTTGAATGGTTGGTATGTGTTCTTGACCAACCTCTACTTGATTACCCACAATCTGCGTTGACAAAAGACACTATATCGACACTTCTCTGACTGCCAACCTAAAAGGACTCCAAGTATTTGTACAGTTGTTAATTTCTTAATTTAGAAGCTCAAAAAGTTCTTATGTATGGTAGAGGCATTTCAATAAGACAAGCTTAAACAAAATTAGAACTACGTTCTCCAGTCAACAGAGACATAGAGAAAGCGACTGCAAAGCCATTTGTAACTTTACGTCATACTTGCTGTTAAAAATTGAAATGGATAGAATATGCATCGGGTAATTTTAAACTTCGTCACACCGCGGAAGAGATTCGAAACACAGGCTTTTATGATATAGGAAGGCGAGATCTAGCACAACAATTGTGATCACGGATCACGACATCTATAGTATTCAAACAGGAGATTGAGTGTTAAAGGAGAAAGCTTTGATTCGAAATTATTCCATATAGCTGGCTGATTGGACAATTCATCGCAAAACGACAAGAGATTGGAATAGCATGCTTTAGAATAGGAATATGTGGTGTACAAGTCCACGTCGTGTGAAATGCTGTGGTACCTTCAATGCCTAGGAGAGGGATCTCAAAATATATGGAAGCAAGAAAATATGATCTGTTCCAGTAATGCTAGCTAGCATCGATGGGGAAGACAAACAAGCTCTTGAAGATCTGTCAAAAATAGCATAAGTACTAAAAAATTAGGAACCATGTTGTAAGGACTTATCCAATCAGTTGCAGAACGCCTGTCTCACACACCAGTTAACAGTCTCCAGTAGAACTAATATTTTCTGCATACTAATGTATTGTACATACAGTCAGTTCAAGCACAAACCCCCGTGGGAAGCATGCAACCCAGAGACCGAATCCAAGGCATGAATTTGAACCAAACTTCAAGTCCACCCCAACGCAACCCAATAAGGTAACTTTTAAAGAGATCTATTTGAATCTTGGCCACTTTACACTCATTGTTTGCTCCCGAGTTAAAAATACAATTTAGCGTCCAGTGATTTTACTCAACAGAGACCCCTTTGGTTTTGGTTGGTCAAAAACCCCGAGGAGGCTCTTCCATACCTGACCAGGCTCTTGGCTGGCATCAATTCCCTTCCAGATACCGGTCTTCTGGTAGTACCCAACGACAGGTGCGGTTTGTTCGTGGTATGTAACCAGTCGCTTCTTCAAAGCATCGGCATTGTCATCTGATCTTTGAATCAGAGGTTCGCCAGTGATGTCGTCGGTCATCGACTGCTTAGGAGGGTTAAAAACTCGGTGGTAAGATCGACCTGAAGCTGGGTGTACGAGGCGACCAGTTATCCGCGAAACCAGTAGCCCATCATCAATTTGAAGCTCAACAGCGTGCTGCAATTTCTGGTTTCGCTCCGTGAGCATAGAATCCAACCGTTGTGCCTGTACCACCGTTCGTGGGAATCCGTCAAGAATGAAACTGTAATAGCTGTCAGGAGAGTGCCCAACACGATATAGGTATAGAGTACGTACCCTCCCTTGCACTCTGGGTTTTGCTCGAGTTCGGCCTTAATCATTCCAATAACTATCTCGTCACTGACAAGTCCGCCTTGGTCCATGATCTTTTTGGCTTCCCGACCTAAAGGTGTCTTCTTTGCGACTTGCGACCGCAACATATCGCCGGTGGCCTAAAAATGGATTAGAAAAGCACCATATCTATATAGAAAGTTGGCAGAGCCTTACCAAGTGACAGCATGAGAACATCTCCTTAATCTTGGGGGCTTGCGTTCCTTTACCTGTAAAGAGTTAATTGCCCGGTGTCAAGTGGTGTTCACAACCCAGAAATCGGGCGAAAAGGCAGGGCAAATACCAGCTCCAGGAGGTCCCATCAAGATCATCCTGACCGATTCGCTTGCAGTAGGTGCAGCGCCAGAGCCGCCATGTTGAATCTTGTCTTCCAATTGCTTCACACGTGTCTCGAGCTTATTAACCAAATCTTTCAATGCATCCACGGTCTCGTCCTTAATTGGGGCCATTGCGACTAGTTCGAAATTATATAAACCTGACCAAGGCCGTGATATGATCTGGGAGGGCGACGTACGGGGGAATTAAGGTAGGATGGCGGGGTGAGGAAGTTTGTTGCGACTTGATCATAAAATTGATGATTGAAGTTCTTGAGAAGCTTTAGCCATGAGCTGGACCGTAAATTGTAGGTTCAAGCTCGGCTGCCAGATCCTAGCTAGCACTCACCGGCAAACCGCCCGCTTCCTGTAAGCCGAAACCGCTGAAAAGGTAAATGAGAAATAGAACAAGAGTCCACGGGAATATCCAGATCCAAAGTAATCAATACTATCATGTATTAATATACATTATAGTACTGAACTCTAAGTAAAATACAAGTCACAATTTTCGAAGGTCTGTCACGTGACTACGAATCGACGCTATTCCTCTTTCGCGAGCTCACGCAACAGCTTCAGCCTTCTCGTCCTAAAGAGCTGGGATCATCAACAACCTCGAATCTCCGCAAAATATCACACCTCTTTATTCAGCTCATCATGCCTGCAACTACTGCTGAAACCCTCTCCCTCGTCACAAGAACAGTCTCAGTTGCACCTCTTGTTCTTCTTTCTGCAGCAGATCATTATGGACGCTCTGCTAAAGGCACGCGCAAACGTGTTGTAGGAGTTTTGCTAGGGCAGAATGATGGAAAGGATGTTCGGGTGTCAAACAGTTTTGCTGGTGAGATAATCTGCTACTTTGTGGTGTGTCGGACTCAAAAACTGACCAAATGAATAGTACCCTTCGAGGAAGACGATAAGGATCCTTCTGTATGGTTTTTAGATCACAACTACGTCGAATCGATGAGTGATATGTTCAAGAAGATCAACGCCCGGGAGAAGCTGATAGGATGGTATCATTCGGGGCCAAAACTGAGGGCTTCGGATCTGGAGATTAACGAATTGTTCAAACGATATAACCCAAATCCTTTGCTAGTCATTATTGATGTACAGCCAAAAGAAGCTGGAGTCCCAACTGATGCATACTTTGCAGTAGAGGAGATTAAGGATGTAAGGGTGGAACTGCAAACCTATGCGGGAATCCTTTTGGCTAATTGACACTTAGGACGGAACGACCACATCTAAAACCTTTGTACACACACCATCAATAATTGAGGCAGAGGAGGCTGAAGAAATTGGAGTTGAGCATTTATTGAGAGATATTCGGGACGTAGCTGTCGGAACCTTGTCAACGAGAATTACATCACAATTGCAGTCTTTGCAAGGCCTCCACCTGAGGTTGCGGGACATTTCCACTTATCTCACCAAAGTTCTCAAGGGAGATCTACCAGTCAACCACGCCATTCTGGGAAATCTACAAGATGTCTTTAACCTCCTCCCCAATCTCTCCACACCTTCGACTTCATCGAACATACCCAATGGCACTGATGGCCCAGTTAAGAATAACAGCGAATTATCGAATGCTATGAGCATTAAGACCAATGACCAACTGATGGCTATTTATCTCAGCAGTTTAATCCGTGCTATTACTGCTTTCCACGATCTCATCGAGAACAAGATCCAGAACCGCCAACAGCAAGAGGAGAAGGAGGCCAAAAAAGACGATCCAAAAGACGAAAAGGATAAGAAGGTTCTAACCCTTAACGGTGTCAATGGTGAAGCCAAGGAGGGCAAGGAAGCAGAAAAAGGTAAAGATGACAAGGAGAAAAAGAAATAATGAGTGAAATATGGCGGGCGTTAAAGACATTGGGTGTTTATGGTCATCAGAACGGCATGGCAACATCCAGTTGAATGGATTAATCTGCCATTTGTATGATAGAAACGCGTATATTTGCAGCATAATAGCAAGCCACGCATGTGTGTTCATGAATATCACATATCGTTCTTGCGCGTGTAACTAATCTCTCCGAATGTGCCATGAATAGTGGTATATTCAAAAGCCAGTAGAGAAATCTGGTTCCTCTTATTTAGACAACGCGTATTTGGGTATAATAACGCATGGGAAGTTCTTCTACCCATTTGCTAGAGATTTCCACTTCCTGGACAATATTAGGGGAGTCTAACAGACCTAAGTAAGAACACTTTCAACCTGCACTCAAACCAGCCACCTCCTCCCTATCCACCACTCTCTCACCCACAAAACCCCCAAGAACACTTCCCCAACGCTCCCCTAGGAGACAAGCAAGCAGATGCTTACACACTGGAACTCCACTGTCCCTACATCTACCATCTAGACTTTCCCCGCCATACTCCCAGTCGTCTCCATCGTGTTCTTTTTCCGTTTTAATTCCATCTCCAGCTCTTGAAGTCCCGAAGGAGGGAAACGCAGAGAAAGCAAAAGCGGCACAGCTACAATTCCAAGCTTCTACGCGGACAATGTAGGTGGTCCCGAAGCTTGCTCTGTCGTCACGAGTTTTGAAACGTCCTTTTGGGGGCTGGCTACTCTTCACCAGATAGAAGCCTTTCTGCTTCTTTTTGGCTTCTACAACTTCACTGCCTCTGTGATCTTGGCTTTGAGCATTTTCTGATCCTAGCTGCACCACCACTTCTCCCTGGTCTCTACTGATTTGGGCTTGACCTTGGCCTTCGTTTTGCGATGGGGAAGTATATGATATCCGAGTCACAAGTCGTCGATCTAATAGGTCGAGAGCCTGGAGGAGGGTGGGAGGGGGAATTATGACGTGAAGTGTTGTCAGTAGAGCGCGATGAGATGCTGGTAAAGACTTGAGCACATTTGTAGTGTCTATGATGTTGACTGTGTGAGCCGTGGGGTTTACTGGCTGGGATTCTGGTAAAGTTGGGGAGTAGGATGTTAAGGTGTTGATAAGAGAGGTTAAGAGGTGGCGTGGTATTGGGAGTGCCATCTCTGGATCCTCATCGTCCAATTCAGCTATGCTTTCTTAGCATCTCTATGGACTAGTGGCGGTGGACTGCCTAGATCATGGTGTGTGGTCATGAGGTTGTGGTGCTGAGAGAAATGAGCACGTGGTTCTTGTAGTCTACACAATGGAGATGGCAGGTTTCGCTAAAGAAAGGAGAACGTGAATGATGCTTGGCATGTGAACAATTTTGATCAACTCCTACTTCTATGTCGAGGCGACAAGTTTATTTAGTATTGGCTGCTCACATGACTTTGAATTTCCAAAATTGAAGAGAAGCCTGAATTATCACCTGTGGCACTGGGATATAGTAGGAAGAAATGGCAAGAATCATGAAGCCAGAGTAAAGAGGACCGATTCTGTTTCAAATAATCTTATTTCTTACAACTAGCATATATAAGTACAACCTATCAAACCCATTCCTTAGGCTCTCTCAACACGTCCACCAATCTTTGCTCCCGACTTCCTTTCTCTGGCTCGTGCATATACTTCCAACTCGCCGTCGCCGGCAAACTCATCAGAATACTTTCTACCCTAGCATTCGGTGTGTTGAGACCAAATGATGTCCCCCTATCATGTACCAAGTTGAACTCCACATATCGCCCTCTACGGATTTGCTGCCAATCCCTCTCTTTTTCTGTGTATGGCATGTCTTTCCGCTTCGTAAGAATTGGTATGTAGCTGGGTAGGAAACATTTAACAACACTCTGTGCAAAAGAAAATGTGTTTTCCTTGTCTTTTTCTGCTTCATCAAGGTCATCAAAGAATATTCCACCAATTCCTCGTGTTTCGCCACGGTGTTTGTTGGAAAAGTATTTGTCACACCAAGTCTTGAAGCGTGGGTAGTATGCTTTGTCGTGCTGGTCACAGGCGTCCTTTAGTGTTTTGTGAAAATGGATCGCGTCTTCATCAAAAAGGTAGTTTGGAGTGAGATCAGTTCCACCCCCAAACCACCAGGTGTTTGGTTCTCCCTTGTCATCCATCGTCTCAAAATATCTAACGTTCATGTGTATCGTCGGTGCCATGGGATTTATGGGATGAAGAACAAGACTCAGCCCTGCGGCGAAAAAATCTAGAGAGTTAACTTCTGGGTCGATAGCCTTGTGATTAACTCTCATTGCTTGAATAGCCGGTCGAGGAAGTGTTCCATAAACCACACTGACGTTCACACCAGCCTTTTCAAACACATTTCCATCTTGAAGAACACTAGAAATCCCTCCGCCACCATTATCTCTAGTCCAGGTATCGATTCTAAATTTCTTGCCATCTATCCTCTCAAGTTCCCTAACGATCTCTTTTTGTTGCGTCTTTATGAATTCTTCGACTTGTAAGCGCATGGGCGAGTTTTCCGTGACACCTGATTCTCTTTTCGTCAAACTATCCCGCTCCGACTGGGTGGTCCCATCGAGCTTAGATGGCTCTTCTGTTACCTAAAATATATCAGCATATACACGATTGACCTAGAACTATAATTGGATATTTACCATTGAGTATATCAGAGTTCCAATGAACACGATTCCAACCGCAATCCTAGTTTTTGGTGCCCAAACGGTACCGCGCTCCAAGCCGGGTCCTGGAGGTTTTGGGGGCTTTGGGTAATCCGCGTAAGCCCTCCTTGACAGAGGCTGTATTGATCGAGGAAGAGTATTTGATCTATGAGTGATCTTCTGCAAGCTTGGAAAGCGTAGGTACGGTCTTATTAAAGAAGACATATTTATGAAAGTGCGGCTGCTCTCGCAGCAAAGAATTCAACTATTGTACGACGAACATAAGACCACAAATGAGGAGATGTCCTAGAGAAACGAGCTTCTAGATTTGGATTGTCGAATAAGATTTTTAGAGAATGGTCAGATCGAATAGGTGGGATGCTTTTTGGAATGGATAGACAGGGATGAGCTAGTTACGGTACGACTACTGTACAGGTGAGCTTGCCTCCGAATGGGCTTAACGCCGATCGCGATAGTGACGATAGCATTCCTATCGCAAGCGTTCTAACAGCTCATTGCACCGTATCTAAGACTTAGAGGATTTCGAAGAGTCAAAACAAATTACATACAAGGAAACTCATCCGCTGACTATTTCTTCACATGGTCACTCAGCCTGTCAATAGTATCCAGCGTGTTACCTAGCTAGCTGACCAGGCACCAACCGCTGATTCACCGCCGCCTTTTAGCGTGCTTTCGTGCTCAGCACCCCTCCTCTCCTCTCCAGCCTTAACCTCACCTCCATCCAAACCTCCACCCTCAGACCAAACCAACAGCAACAGCATCGTCATCCACCAACTTACTCTTGCAGACTTCAAGAAACCACTCCACCTACCTCCCTCATCGACCATCAATATGCGATCCAAGTTCAAGGACGAGCATCCCTTCGAGAAGCGCAAGGCTGAAGCCGAACGCATTGTAAGCCCCTCCCAACCACCACATCCTATTATGAATCATCCAACTAACAACCACTGCAGCGTCAAAAGTATTCCGACCGCATCCCCGTTATCTGCGAGAAAGTCGAGAAGAGCGACATCGCTACGATCGACAAGAAGAAATACCTCGTTCCAGCCGACCTCACCGTAGGCCAGTTCGTCTACGTTATCCGCAAGCGTATCAAGTTGTCACCAGAGAAGGCCATCTTCATCTTTGTCGATGAGGTCCTGCCACCCACTGCTGCCCTCATGAGTTCGATTTACGAGGAGCATAAGGATGAGGATGGGTAAGTTCACTTTTCCGCTTTCGCCTCTCCCGCGGCTATTGCGTGGCGTATTTAAGGCTTCCAGCCATGCGTTCTGTTCGTGGAACAGATCTAGACTAACGTCATTTTGCAGTTTCCTATACATCTCCTACTCGGGAGAAAACACTTTTGGTGGGTTCGAAGCCAACTAAGGTCATCCTGTCATATTTCTCGCGTTTCGTTAAGGCGTTTTTGGGAACACACGGCGAACCTTCATACCTGAGAATATGTGCAGCACAGCTACCACCCACTCGGATCATACGGCAGTTTTGGTTTTTACCTTTTTCATTGTTCCTGGTTATGCAATAGAAGTTGCGGAGCGATACTATAGGTGCAGATGAAAGGAGAGACTCGATTCGGGGGTTAGGGGAATAGGGAATAAATCCAATGCTTTCTGCCACACTGTTTACATCCTCCTACGATCGGGACGATTGTGCTTGTCGAGTCTTCCGTATTGTATTAGCTTACGTCTCCTTTGAAGCAGGCCATAGAATCAGTATATGAGTATGTTCCTATCGTGTCAAACGTGTGCAAGAAGTCTATGGGGCATATTAATTTAAGATCTATGGGACTGACCAATAAACCTGCAAACCAATAGAGCCGAACGAGTCAATGAAACGAGTTTATTTTTGCGCTCGAACATAAATTCTCCATTTTAGATTTTGTCCGAAGTGAGTTCTGGTATATCGAGCATCTCGCAAAGGTGGCGGTATTCTGGATCGCACTCCCACGTATTTTTGCCTTGCCACCATTACTCAGAATTGCACATGAGTGAAAAGAATCTTTGAAGTAGGCTGTTCCAAGTAGTGGAATCTAAACAGAAGCAGAAAGTGCACCTGTCAAACATAATCCTGCATGTGTATTATATCAAATTACTGTACATACAACTCCAGCTTTTGAAACTCCAGAATCCAAAACCACCTTGACGTCCCGAGGTGTCGCAATATCTTACCCCATAATCTATCTTAGCAATAACGGAACCCCAAATGTATCCAGATAGAGCAAATCGAGAAAAAGAATCAATCAAGGCATGAAGCGCTTCTATCAAGGGCAATATAGAGTAGACGTAAACAGAAACTACCCCAAGAGAAGAGTCCGATGTTTGAATAACCGCTAAATACTGTAGCGAGAGAATTAGATATAATCATTTATGAATGAACCCTTTCGCCTAGTTTAAGCTCACTTTGAGCATATGTGGGCAGAGCCAGTGCTTGCTGGCTGGGAATAGATGGATCAAAAACGATGCCGGAGCACCCATGTAACGTACATGGAAACGAAGGATTCTTAGAATATCAATATCTCACTATAACTCATTGCCTAGCTCCAGCTACTTTCGAATCTCCTGATCTCGGTAATCCCAGTCGTCTATTAAAATTAGTCTGAATTCTTCTCTATCATTCGGTTCTCTGACGGCCCCATCCTTCCTGGACCAGATTCCAGAGGCAACAAGCAGGGGGTGAAATATGAGAACATACCTAAATCCAGCATCTATAGTTTCTTTTGTTGAGTGCCCAAGCTCCTTCTCCTCGCGGTTGATACGTGTTACTGCTGCAGAAAGACCTATGAAGACAGCGAAGAGGGGGTCGCCGATTTTAGAGATGAGGTGGGCGGGAGGCGGCATCACTGTCTTTTTAATAGGACCAGATGGTCTGATGATCGATAAAGGGAGTTCTAAAAGTGAGGGCTATTGGAGTTGGCGTAGTGGACTGAATGATAGAGGATGAGGCTTTGAGAGGCTGCGTGAGGGTGATAGGCTCCACTATATCTTTCCCTCACAAACCTGCATGTCGTTGCTCAACATATTAAAATATCTGTCCCGAGATTTATTTTAAGCAGATGCTGAATTAAAGAAATACTTAAACATAAACTCTCACTAGAGCTACACCTTAGCATTCTATGATTCATTGAAGAAGTTGTTATCACATGACACATATTCGTCATCTTGAAAATGCGATCTTAGAGTCGAGTTTGATTTTTTGCAACTCTACGTAGTACTACTCCTAAATGCTTATCTACAAGGAACTCATTATAAAATATCTACCTGTACCATGAACGCCATACAGCCCCTTATCTTGACTACCATCAAAACCCAATATTAGACTCCATTGCCCCGTCTATTTCTTAGCTAATGCGATATCAAAAGCGGGAATCAAGGTCTGGGCAAGCCAGAAGGAGAAGACCAGCTTTGGTCCTGTCATGAGTAGCTACGTCCTATTAGTAAATGACAATCACGCTTGGATTTACATGCATACCTTGGGTACTAATCCCTTAAAGAAACTGGTGATACCCTCGTTCTTAGCCATGCTTCGAACAATTTTGAATCCACTTTCTGGGTTCTCAAAGTTCTTGTTCTGGATACGGGTTTTTATAACGTCTAGTGGTGCTGAAACGAGCAAGGAAGCAGAAGCACCTGCAATGGATGCGATGAAATTCTGGAACCAAGTAGCAGAGTTATAGTCGGTCAGGCCAAAGAGGTATCCTTTGGTGAATGCAGAGCCTCCAAATAGCTATAATCAAGTTCAGTCGTGGAGTCTTCGTGAAATTAGTGTGAAACTTACAGCGAACGATCCTGGAGCATTTCTGGCAGCAGTCCATCCGGCACCTCTGTATAAGCCCATTCCTTCATCACGAACAATCGCAACCACACCACGTCCTCGGAATGCGGCAGGGTTTGTTTGGCGCTTGATCTTGAGGACATCGAGGGGAAGGAGTACGATTTCACCGATACCGATAACACTGGAAATAAATTATTAGCGATAAGCTCCTCTCTTCTCCCATAGTTCTAACCAACCTTCCAGCTAAGGAGTGCATCATTGCTTTTCCAGTCTTCTTGCCAAACGTATTGTCGAATGTAGATCCGTGGTTCTTCGCTAGGTAATCACGTACAAATGGTTGACCACCATACTTGTACACACGTTGGAGGACCTGTTTAGAATAAGCACCAAGCAGGAAAATAGAGAGAAACTCTAACTAACTTTATATCCCGCAGCATATCCAAGACCTGGAAATAAAGAAGTGAACTTCTTGCCGGCGGAAACGTTGGCAGAATCTCTGAAGATGACCTTGTTCAATTCCGAGGCAGTTTTTATCTAGCACAATCAGCGACTTTATTCCGAAGCAGCGCCCTCTATGGCCCCGAGTATAAGATATACCTTTCCCTCATTGCTCATTAACCGCTTTGCAATTGTATCAACCTTTCACAAGTCAGTGCATATCCTTATCGGGAAATAGCTCGTTCGTACTGGGTGGAACACAGCAAGCTCAGCAATTCCAGCAGATCCTGCATTTTGTTAGAAATAGCTCCGCCGATATGGGAAGAAGCACGAAATACCAGAACCGAGTAATCTAGCCAGCGTTGACTCTGCTTTGAAGTCTGCCTTTGCACCAGGTGCAATTGGTGCGATTGGTGACATGATGCGAATATCGACGGCAATTGGCCAGAGAAATAAATTGGAGATATTTCTGCAACGGGAGAAGACTCGGAACTCTACGTATATTCACAGAATATGAATTATAAAGAGACAGAAAAGTTTTGAGCAGAATCTGTTGAACGCGTGCGATCTTTTGAAAAAGTCGAGCTGCTTGCTGCAAGTCAATTAATTTTACAGGGATCACTGTCCGAGCTTCGGCTTGACCAAGACTTTCGAACCTCCCGCCCCTTTTCCAAGAACTGGCATTCCAAGATAAACGTAATACAAAGCATATACATGAACATACTTGATGCTTTTCGAGCAGAATATGTTGGCTTCTCAACTTGCGTTTAATTTCATGTGGGATTAATTTAACAAGTTTTGACTATCTATAAGTTATGCTACAATTCTGTGTGAAGCGTGCTCTCCTACAACCTAGCAAGGTCTTTCAAGGTATCATACATAATTGATATGAATATATTTTAACAGGTACACAGAGGAGGTCCCCAAGGCAGGTAATACTTTAAAATTTCGGGCGGTTTCGACACGCCCAACAATACCATTCTATAGGAGATTATTTAGCACCCTAGCGACCATGATTTCTCGTGATGAAATCTCAAACAGCGCAACTGCCAGACGCCCATTATAAAGCCTTAGCAAATAAGAGACCTTTGCTAGTTTTTCTCCTCCTTGTCCAGTCAATATTTCATCACTACACTCGCGTTCGTTCCACCACATTTCCAAGGACCATTGGCTCTCACTCTAAGTGCAGCCACTTGGTATTTCCATATTATACACCTGCATCAAACTCAGACCTACGCTTGATTTACCTTGACCGAGTTATTTTTGGTACTCTAATCGCTCTAGCCACTGCCCAGAATCCTTCTCGGCCCCGTTCTAGTATGTCCTGGCAGCCCTTCTCTCTCTTGACTGAGAGAATGTAAAAAACAGCGTGCTTCTGGACAACTTGGCAGAGTGTGCGATATGCAACAGAAGCCTCGTCTAGCGAAGTGTACGGATTTGGAATGCCAGTTCCAAAGCTTTTAGACTCTTGGCAGGATGTGAGATGTGCGCCAAAGTTGCTTCATAAGTTGACTGAGAAAGATAATGAAGCCACTAACTAACGTCGAGTCTCTTGGCAGAGAGTGCGATATGCAACAACACCTTTGTATAGTGCTTGAGCCATTCGAGTTACATCTCTAAGCTCTTGGCGTGGGAATGAGATGTGCAACAGAATATCTCCTATGGACACTATTGTGATTGCTAACCTACTTCGCAAAATTTATAGTATACACCAAGCAATTTGAGACCAAGATTACAATTATATTGAGAAGCGAGCTTTGCTACTTTGGGCTGTAGTGTATTGATCTGTAAAACATGAACACTAACTTTGTTTGCCAGAGAATTTCCATAGAACACCATCTCATTCGTGGGTATTCCAGTCTTCAGTTCATGTAGAGAACTTAGAGACCAAACGCCAGGCCTGCAAATGCATTCCAAAACTCCAATCCATGCTTTTTGTGTTCCTCATAATCGTATCAGTCGTGAGCCTTGTGTACATGTACCTAGTAGTCACGGAAAATAGCTACCAATCCATCAAGTCTAGCTAACTGAACTATAAATTTTGATTCCTTATCGCGAAACTCAGAAAGTAGCTTCATCTGGGTATCGGTTAGAGCTACCCTACCAGAGAGTACATCTGAGCGTTGTGACAAAGCAATAATGCCACTGGCCCGTCGTCTTTCGATATCAAGTCGTTGTATATGGCGTGACATGGCTTTATATATTTTGTCCAAGAGAATGGCCTTGACTCGATCTTCATCAAAGTGCCAAAGAAAGATCATTCGTGCGTTGGTATGTCCAGCATCTCTCGGGATACCCTGAATATCAACCATACCTGCCATCTGCATCTCAGCCAGCTTTGTGCGTATATCTTTCTGCTTCATCAAGGCAATGTATGGAAGTTGCTTCTCTTCCATCTTTCCAAGCTGCTGCAAAAGTCTGAGAAGACGATGGCCTTCTGGTCCGAATGTCTCCAGAAGATAAAAATTAAGCTCCATGTCTCTCATGAATCGAATTAGTTGAGGAAAGTCGACGATATACTCGTTGTACACACACATGCGTAAAAACGGCGCATCCTCTGCGATAAGTACTCTGAGATGGTTCTTAAGATGTTCCATTCGCCTCTCTATGTCGTCCTCAGATGTGATATGGTCACCAGAGGTGATATGGTCGGTCAAATGGTCATCGGAACCCACCTCATGATGGTTTGGCGGAATTACCTGCAGCGTGTTGGCCAGCGATAGTTCTGCATCTTGCGCTCCTTTCATTTTCAGTACCCCTTTCGGTTTTGGCTCCCCCTTCACTTTCTGTAAACCCTTCCCTCTTCGGACGTCATGAGCTGGCTGCTCTCCCACTATGATTCCATCCATATCAAGATCATTGATGGAAGGCTTATCTTCCTCCATATCACTGTCATTACCATCAGCACCGTCATTAGCTTTCCCGGTAAGCTTGGAAGCATCTTCGACCGTTAAATCGCTCACGATGATTTTGGGCATCTTGGGATCTATTTGAGGCTGGTCAAGAAAAGTTGTGTCGATTTCATCTTTATCACCTAACTTTCCAATACCTAGCGAGACGTTGATGGTATCAGGAATTGCTTCATATATTTTACTGGCTCTGATCGTATGCTGGACTCCATGATCGCGTCCAAGATCTGCATGGCAATTAGGAATATTGGTTTCTAGTGATTTGAGAAGCTCCGCATATACTTGAGATGTAATAACACCAGTCCGAGCCCGTGCAAGGTCGACAAGTTCCTCAGTCCGTAAAGCAACAGTGAACTTTTCATAGTTGAGGTATACAATCAGCCCATCTGCTAATGGGATGTCCTCATCTTCTTCAAGATCTTCTTCTCCATCATCCCGATCGTAAGCATCAGTTGTTCTCCTCCGCTTGTTATGTCCGTTGGTCCCATTAGCGTTGTGATCAAACGCTCTCTTGTTGCCGTCTGGTACCCAACTAGGACGTTCTGACCTCATCTCTTCTAATTCATCTTGAACATGATTTTTCAGTGCTATTTTCTGTTTGGGTCCTTTGGCACCACCCTGGTATTCGCCACCCTCTTTTAGCAACCGAGATTCTATTTCATTCCGAATATCTTCAGCGCTGCGGAACATCTCTTTGTGGACAGGCATGATCAAGCCAGCGATCAGAAGTGTCACCAATGTTGAACGTAATCTGGCGGCGGTAGGTTTATGCCCATTTGTATCTCCATTGGCTCCATTCGCGGGCGTCCCATTTGATGTACCCAAATCGCCAGTTGCAAGGTGGCTTCCCTCCTCATATGCTTCCAACAGATCGGAAATTTTAGCATGTCCCATTAGAAACAAGTTGTGAACAAGATCCCTTGCAACAGTGCCATGTCTGCTAGTTACCACCTCTAAAATTTTCCCTGTTCGAATCAGACCATAGGCCGCATCCAAGTTGGCCTCGTAGAATGTAGAATTGGAGCTCTCAGTGTAGTAGACGAGATGCTGTTGGATAAGAATTGACAAGCCATGCTTGAGCTGCCTCTTAGTTAGGTGAGTATGACGGCCCAGTGGTTGCATTTGAAGCCGGCCACGACGTAACAAGATCGTGATAATTCTCTGCATAATTTGTGAGCTTCGGTTGCTTGCTTATCCTAGTGAATCCTAGAGAAGCCTTCAAATCCAGTACTCGCAACCTGTAGAAAATGACAAACTTACAGAGGCTAATTCACCATAGATCTCATCAACGAGAAGAGCGCATAATTCTACGGCATTTTTCGACTGGTTAGGGTTAGTCCACATGTTGCACAGGAGCTTTCGCGCAAGCTGGACGGCGAGGAATCAGAAGCTTCTTAGCAGATTTGAAGTACATACTTGAGACATTTTTGCTACTAGAGAATATCCAAGTTCCCTAGAGCTTCACAAGTGCTACCGGTGCGTCATTGACGAATATAGGTATTGAGATGGGGCGTATAGTGGACGGAGGGTAAGTAGATAATTGTGGTTAAGATTCTAAGCAATAATTTTGGGAGAGGATCCAAGGAAAAGTGGAGACTTAGTCAAGTTAAATTCGCTAAGCCCGTTTAGACTTGGCAGGACATCACCTATTCCGAGAACTGAAGAAGGAGCTTCATCGACGTCTCTATAACCTGCCATTGGAACCCACGCACATTATCAATCCTTTCCAAGCAATGATCTCACGGTCGGCGATTGGACGAAACGCGCAGCTTGCCCTTCGTCGGCAACGCTGCGCTCAACCGGCTAACCGTCGTGGTCTTGCAGCTGCTGTCTCCGGAACAACGCAATTTTCATATGAGACTGCAGATGCCGGTGGCATCAAGATTGCTAGCAGAGATATTGCAGGTCCGACTACCAAGTTAGCTCTGGTTGCAAAGGCTGGAACCCGGTATCAATCCGCCCCTGGGTTGACTGTTGGCCTGGAGCATTTTGCATTCAAGGTATGGAAGGATAAGTTAGCAAGGCTACAATTATCGATGCTAATGATATGACTTCAGAATACCAACAAGCGATCAGCCCTTCGAATTACAAGAGAGTCGGAGCTTCTCGGAAGCCAATTGGTTGCTTACCACACCAGAGAAGCCTTGGTCCTGGAAGCCAACTTCCTTCGCGATGATCTGCCATATTTTGCTGAGCTGCTCGCCGAGGTTGCTTCCGAAACTAAATACTCAGGTATGGATATACTTATTGCCACGACAACTTGTCTCTAACAAGTCATATAGCACATGAATATGCCGAAGAAGTTGTAGAGAGTATTCATCTTCAACAAAAGCGATTGCTAAGCGACGTGTCTGACCTTGCTCTTAACTCTGCGCACGGTGTTGCATTTCACAGGGGCCTAGGAGCACCATTACAGCCTACTTCGTCGACGCCATTGAACAAATACGTGAACGAGGAGTCCATCAAGAACTTTGCGAGCAGCGCCTACACCAAATCCAACTTTGCCATCGTTGCCAACGGTGCTAGTCACTCGGAGCTATCCAAATGGGTTGGAGAGTTCTTCACTGATGTGCCTAGCTCAGGATCCACTTTGTCTAGTGAAGCAACCAAGTACTACGGTGGAGAGGAGCGAATTGCTCATGGCTCTGGTAACAGTCTGGTCATTGCCTTCCCTGGATCAAGCTCTTTCACTGCTGGTGGATCATACAAACCAGAAATTGCTGTTCTAGCAGCTTTGCTAGGAGGACAGTCTACCATCAAATGGTCGCCAGGCTTCTCCCTTCTATCCAAGGCTGCTGCGTCCTTCCCTGGAGCACGTGCTTTGGCATCTCACTTTGCTTACTCCGACGCTGGACTTCTCACAATCCAATTCAGTGGTTCCGCTGAGGCCATTCGTGGTGCATCAAGTGAGGCTGTCAAGGCTCTCAAAAGCATTGCTGAAGGCTCTATCAGCAAGGAAGACTTCACCAAGGCCGTTGCTCTTGCTAAGTATCGTGCTTTAGAAGAGGGTCAAAATACTTTGGCCGGTCTAGTTTCAACTGGTTCTGGGCTCGTCCATGGCGGAAAGGCTTTCCAGATTGACGAGGTTGGAAAGAGTGTCGAAGGTGTGAGTGCTGAGAAGCTCAAGGCAGTAAGTCAAACAGTTACCGCTCCCCGAAAATAAAAATGCTAATCTGTACATAGGCAGCAAAGTCTCTCTTGGAAGGAAAGGCGACAGTCTCGGCTGTTGGAGATTTGTTTGTACTCCCTTGGGCGGATGAGTTGGGTCTCAAAATATAGATGTAAGTTGGGAACTCTGGGATGCTAAAGTGGTAAATGGAAGGGTTGTATCAACATCTTCTTTTTTGTAGATATCGCAATAAGCAATATAATTTGCAATCGTTCCTCTTGTCAGTCAGTCCTCGTGAAAAGTAGACCTTTCAATCTCCTTCCATACTTTTCTTTCACCCGACACTTCCCTTTACACGGGGATCACGTGATATGAATAAAGTGGACCGGCTATTTCAGATTGGGAGTTCGAAGCTTAAGCCGAGAAATACTGTCACTCTCAAGAACAGTCAAACTATCCCAACCCAACCAACCACCCTCTATCATATAAAAATGGCATTCGCATGGAAGGCGTCAGGTCTGACGTATGTCAATCTCCATCCTCAAATCTGCGAGCCTTGCAAAGAGCGTTCAATGGCTAATCAAAAGTTGCAGCTACAACAAATACCTCTCGGTCGCTGCGAGCGTAGTCCGACGCAGCCTGAAGGATACCCAGCGACTAGCAGCTGAGAAGAGAGGAGTCAGCGAGTTGAGGTTCGCGAAATGGAACGTGAGTACCCCGCTGGGCTGTAGAGAAGGAAGTGCCGTCTGGGTGATGTAGTGGCTGACGATGAGAAACACAGAAGGGAAAGCAGGGCGAGAACAAGAACGTTGCTGATGCGAACGCTGCTGCTGCTGCGGAGGCTACTTCATCGTAGGCTGGAGGCTACAATCGGTGGCGGATGGGAATGATATTGGTTGATGAAGAAAGAATCTCATTGGAAGGGGCCGTTGGTTTGTACATGTGTATTATCAGTCTCCGACGTAGGAATCTAGACCTTTGATGAATAAGAATACTCGAGCAGACGCTTTTCTTTCGACTATGTGTGCTTATGCTGATGTTTTCGAGGCTGGGCGTGCATGTATGTGGGCTATTACTACGGATTGTTAAAGATACCGCTCAGCGGTCTGTCCCATAATACCACAACGAGAAAAGAAACCCCGATACTTTAGTTGGATTCAGCTTCCTTCAATGGACTGAAGAGTAATCAGTTCCAGCGTTTTTGTTACAAGTTACTAACCCTGGTTAATGCACGATTGCTGTACAGATTTAGCATATTTTTCTGTTGTTCTTCACAATAATCGCTGCATATAACTATTTTACAAAAGTTTGAATAATTCAAGAAGAGCCTTAATAGCCTTGAGATTTCTCCATCCATATGAAATCTTATCTACTGAGGTTTGATGCTTGTCTCAAACATAAGCCTGGCGTGCTCTCGATTATACGGAACTCACAACTTTAGTACATCATCTTCCAGTTTCCTATTCCATGTATGCTATAATTCCTTTTTGGGCTTGCTGTGTTGCTTCTCAAACTGTGAAGTAGGAGTGTAAGTGAAAATGCTTTGGTCGGCGTAACTTTGTATTCATGTAAATACCTTATTCAAATCACCGTAAAGGGCGGCTTCCAAGCGAGATATCCCGAAGCCAACCAACAGCCACAAAGAAAGACCTGCAAAGGCGCTATCTCGGGCATCAGAAGCTACACCATGAACCGTGATAGTATTTCTGCCATTTCTGAGCGTAAGGTAACTCTGAGTATCCCTCTGCAGCCATAATTGACCAATTTGCAGAGGTCGCAAACTTTGCTCTCAACATCGACGACCACGACGACGACAATGAGAGTAGACAACAATCGGCCTTTCGGGCCTTTGAGGCTGATCCTCCTCCGGCGCCAAAGTTGCATAGTCAAGGCGTGATATCTACGGATATCACGGAGCAATTTGAAAATGCTGCTCAAGGTGAGATGGTTTAATAACGGTTTCTCACTCTGATTTATATCACGTGCTGATCACTGTTCATTAGAGCTCGATCTGGGACAATTGATAAAGGATCCGTTCTTCACCCTGTTTGAGTCTGTTGGAGCTCTGGAGGTAAATAAAGAGTGAAACCCTTGTTCTACCCCCTTGCTAATAGATATGGGTAGATTATGGACCGTAAAATGGATAGTGGATATCTTGAACCTGGAGAGACGATGGATGATGACTATGATTTCTCTCGGGTGCTTCTTCCTGAGGAGATTATTGGCATTATTGATCAACTTCTTTGTCACGAAGTAAGTGATGTTTGATTCAAGGAAAGATGTGGGTTGAATGTCACAAGTAGGGTAGCCAGGCTTGGATATGTCTGTCATAAAACAGGCAGTGTCTTGGTGTATTGATTTTCTATTGTCGGGTCGGGCATTACCATATTCTACTTATGACAAGACCAAACTTTTCCGTTAAACTCAACCTGTTTTCATGTACTCTCTTTGTACATTAGAGTTGAAAGCTAATGATGCATAGATGGCCTGGCACCAAGGTTACCCACTTTCGCAGACAATATTTACAAGTTTATACATCGAACGAATTATGATGCCGGCCCCTCTGGACTTGGATCAAACCTACTTTGATCGCAGTGAAAGTTGTCCGGATGAAGAGCCTCTAACAAGCCAAATCTTACGAGCGTATTGCCTTGGCCTCATCAAAACTTGCGCCTTTGTAAACGATAGGGTCAAGGCAGAGCACTACTATGAGGTGAGTAACTCAATTATCCATGCGATTGGCATCTAACGGGCTGAAATATTAGGAAGAAGACTTTGTCACTCATACTTACAACAGAAACCTTTTGGAGAACGTAGATCACACACTAATCGTCGATTTGTTGGATAGAACTGTAGAGATGATTTTCTGCGCTGATTCACTGCCTCATGATATGAGGAAAGCTTTAATCTCTCGTCTTGAGCTTCGAAGCAGACTTTTAACCGCAGTCGAGGTAGCCAGTTCGAGGACGTCTGCAGCGTTGAGGACGGTGTGGACGAACGTGAATTCCTGTATACCCAGGATTAAGTCGTCAGTTGGATTAGGAAAACCGGTCCCGGAGTCCTTCAGTGTTAAAATACAGAGAAAACTTGCCAGCACTGCCCCGCCTCGTCCTATAGTACAACTTAGTCAAGAAACTGCATTTAGACATCTTGAGAATCTCTGCCAAGATGGCTCAGTGGTTGTGGAGGTGCTGGACTATTATGACAGTCAAAGCTTATTAGTAAGTAATACTACCGTTTGATCTATATCTCGCTGACCAAATTTCAAGACATTTGTGACTTTGTTTCAAGCACGGAAGCCACAGCCTACCGTCTATATCCGGACACTGCTCCAACACTACTTATTTGGTGATATGATAGTCCTTGGTACAATGTCTATTCGTCAAGTCCTTGATGAAGATTTGGCAACTACCACTCTGCCCGCCAGCCCTTTACTAGATGTTATCAACGATGAGGTTGAGGTACCGAGTGATCCACGATTCAATATGGCAACTAGAATGGAGGTATTCCGTCAAAGAGCCGCCGGAGCATACATCGACAACTTACGCACTATTTGCCAAAATCGATGTAGAATACGAAGAACATTATGCCATGCTATTGTAGACTGGGATAATCTCCAACTGGATGCTGAACAACTGGATGTAGAACTACAAGAATTTACTGGGGAGGTACCCGTCATTGATGAGTCAATTTCGAACGATCCGATTTACGCTTTTCCTCTCTCTTCTTGGGCATACTTTTATAAATTGCGGCAGATGGAGTGGATTGTTCAAATGGGATTTGAGCTTGAAACATACCAACCGGATGAACTAGGCGAGATGTATTACTACTTGTCATATCTGGGTAAGAATCGGAGCACGCACTTAGAGCGTATCAGAGGCTTTTCGTCACCAGATAGTGGACTCTTCAGCAGTGATGAGTCTATTCATCGAAAGGTCGAATTCAATAAAGCAGAGGCCTTCATCAACTATTCATCGTTGGAGACCGCAGCTACTTATGGTTTTGCTGACGCCTTATCAAATCTCTTTACTGTACTCGGTCGATTATCACTGTTACCTACACTTCCTCGACCATACGGAAATGCCAAAATGCGTTACGAGGTACGAATGAAACCATTTCTCGGTATTGGTTTACCAAATCTTGTCTCCATGGAGGATCTGAAGTATCTCGTCGAGCAACCGAGTGTGAACACATTAGCATTGCTAACATTTGCCGCCGAATCTGCCGCCAGTGCCAAGAAGGCTTTTGAAATTCTAGGTAGACTCACTCCGGAAGAAGCGTTCTGTCAAGGGTCGCATGTGAGTTGGTTGAAAAACATTAAGGATTGTTTGAAGGCGTCCATCTTTACTAGCATCACGATTCAAGCGATTAAGAAAGCTTACCAAGCTTCAGGAAATGCGTGCGGCTCAGGTATCAAGATTGAGATACCTAAACCAGGCGAGGGATATCATGATTGGTGGGTGGTGCCAAAAGTCAGTCCAACTCTTTAGGTATGAAGTTGTAAGGGATGACGATCAAAATAAATATAGCTGTAGTTTAAATAAATAGGCTTTTCGAGTTTCCGGACAGGATAGATCTGTGTCAACTAGACCATCTTAAGTCGTCCTCTTTTTATAGTGATTATCTACTTAGACCATGAAATAAATAGCCATGTATTCATGTGGCGTATGTCTCAATTACTACGCCACCAATGTCTCTGCGTTCTTTCATTTTGCTTTCCACAGCTCTCCTTACCCCGCAACATAATAGTATTGCCAACCTGTATCGCTCTCCCCTCGAATGTGAACGTCTTATTGGTACTATAAACTTATTCATGATGCATTTGTATAACTAGTAAAATGTATGTTCAGTTTTCGTAGAGGTCGACGACAAAGTGTTTTCTTCGAACAGGTATCGAAAAGGTGAAATCTCAGCACACAGGTAGGTAAGTCAAATTTATGATCCTAATTTGTTCACTAGCTTCACTTGAGCTATGGGTTTGATCATTGGTAAAGGTGTTGCTCAAACCTCAAGGCTGGTCTCTATTTTCCCCATCCAAACCAACTCTCACGCTGATGCACCGATACTAGCTAATATGGAAACAACGAATTTAGCTGAGCGAATACTGTCGAAATCTCTCCTCCTTCTGTTACCGGAAATTGCGAACAAGGTCGCCGAGAACAGAGCGCAACTCGTCGGACTTACTAGTAGCTTAAACACTGAGCACAATCCGCACTGTCAAAAACTTCAGACCTTTAAAACTTCGACTGATGAATTAGAAGGCATATCCCGGAGTGTCTTCACTTCGACAAATATGCCTCAAATTCTCGAGGTAAGGGGAACATGAAGCGAAACAAACAGCTCTAGCTAATATGAGGTCTTCGCCGACGCTCCGAGAACATTGAGCACCAAATGTCACGATACACAGGGGCATTTAGGTCTAGAATTATAAGAAGTGAAACCTAGCTAACCAAAAACGTGGGGTCATCATTCTAAATGTCAATGCACTAATTAGAATGTTCCAGCGTACCAAAGACAACTAATGGTAGAATCTAGACGGAATTGGTGGTGGAGGGAAGGAAGAAGCGAATAAACACTCTCGTTCCGTAAATTATGTTAGTCACATGTGGTAGATGGACATTTCACAACGTTTGAGGGGGGATTACTCGTCACAGAATGTTGATTTCGCTTAGGAACAAAACGCTGGCTACGTAACTCGCCATCTACCTACTGTTGCCAAGGCGTTGATAGAAAGAGTGGTACGATGCGCCGCACGTTCTCGTCTCAAACTTCGAAACAACCTTAACCAACAAGACTTTTTAAGCATTTGAAACGAAGCCTGCCAGAACCTTAACATGGGGTGAGTGCGCGGTTATAGACCAAGACTTCGCCCAGCCAAAAAGCGTCGGCGTCCAAGAGTCCAAGACGAACAAGCTTATTCGAATTTGTGTTTTCCATCCTCGGCAAAGTCAGGGGCTGTCACCTTATTGCGGACTAGCGCGGACATGTCAAACTCCAACCAAGCAATTTCTCTTGGAGTCCCCAGGGCTGGAAACGATCAAGACTGAAGCAACAGCGGTTGAATGGTAACTTGGCGGACTCAAGCCTTTATTTCTGCTTCAGAGTCACTTGAATTGTCAAGTTGTTCAGGTGACTTGCCCAGGAATGGCCGCAGTACCAAGCAAGTAGCTAAGCAACGACCAAGCTATGGAGGTTTATTCGTGGCTCACCTCGAATTGCTTATGTGTTCTCGGCGTGGAGACCAATGGGCTTTGACCAAACGTAAAAGACACGCCTCGTAGGAGTCCACTCTCAAGCAGAAAGGGGCTGTCTAAACCGCTCGGCAGTCTCATTAACGGGTGTCGGAGGTGTATTTGGATGCTTTTGCTGTTAACCAGCCGGAACACCAAGACTTCAACTGCCTTGGTATGCCATGGGCATGAAATACATAATAAAAGGTAAGCTTCGGAATGGTCTGATTGTTCTTCATCCATTCTCTAGCCTCTTGCTTCTTTATCTACAGTTTCAATACATTCTATTCTCTCTCAGCGCCGGCGCTCTTTTTCGGCTTCATTCGCTTATTTATATTTCACATACCATAACCATTAATAAACCCTCTTCTCAATCCCAAAATCGCCATGGTTTCTATCCGTTCCGCCCTGGTGGCAATTGTTCTCTCTAGCATCTTTGACAGCGTTCATTCTTCGTGTGGCCATGGAACTTCCCTGCTCAAGAGACAAACCCATATGAAGCGTCAAGAAGGTGGTGCAGCTCAAAAGGTTGTTGAGGTTGGAAAGTTTGGATATCTTGGATCAGATGGACCGTAAGTTATTAGATCTATGTATAAGAATTAAACTAACGAACATCAGAACACAATGGGCTAGTCTGTCACCTGAGTTCACAGGCTGTGCAACCAACACAATCCAATCACCTATCGATATCACCAACCAATCTACAGTAGCCGTTGCCGGTAGTACTTTGACCATCGAATTTCCCGACACCGCTACTGCTGAGTTCGAAAATGTCGGTACTACCGTCGAAGTTGTCATGGAAGGCAAAGGAGCCAAGACAACCATCGCTGGAAAGGAGTTCGAGTTGAAGCAATTCCACTTCCACTCTCCCAGCGAGCACACCATAGATGGAGAGTATTTCCCATTGGAGATGCACATGGTTCACGAGGCAGCAGGTATGGTTGAGTTATATCATGAATTCGTACACGTGCTAATGGGGTTTCAATAGATGCATCCATCGCAGTGCTCGCAGTACACTTCCAACTCTCCGAGAATGGCGAGACAACCGAGCTTGTCAAGGGCATAATGGACAAGATCGATGCCATCTCCACCGCCGGAACCGTGACGGAAGTCGGCCCTCTCGTCTTCACCCCAGTTGTTGATGCTCTCAAAGCCCAGAACCTCCACCAATACACTGGTAAGTCCATCCCTATGACCACACGTCTCCTTTGCTCACCAAATACCCTTCAGGATCTCTCACTACTCCTCCTTGCGCTGAGGGCCTTACCTTCCTCGTTACTTCTGTACAACTTCCACTAGATGTTGCTACCTTCAACAAGGTCAAGGCCGTTGTTGGATTTAACTCTCGCTTTATCCAGAATACTCCTTTGACACCCAACCTACTTTCTCTCTCCTCTGCAGCCGTCAGCGGACTTGCTGGGGCCGGAGGAGCCGTAGCCCAGCCTGCTGAGGCAATCGCTGAAGCACCTAGCGCTGAAGGAGCCGTTGCCAGTGGCGTACCAACTCTCACCCTTGCACCTGTAAGTCAACCTACCTCCATTGTCACTTTAGCATCAACTGACATCCCTTAGCCTGCCGCAACCAGCGCAGCAGTCGTTGCAGAGGGTGCCGAAGCCGCAAAATCGGCAGGAGGAGCTAGCGTCGAAACTGTAAGCGGAAACAGCGGTAACGCAGCAGAGATCGTGAAAGGGCTGACAGGTTTAGATCTAGGCGCGATCTTAGGCCAGGTATCGAGGGATGTTTGAGGCGATTTTTGGTTAAATTCAATGTTCAGTAAATAATATAGAAGGGGGGGGCCTTTACATACCATACAATACAGGTTAGATTTAAGATTTTAAGGTTTTTTGCAAAGCATGCTTCCCAGCATTCCCGGTGAAACTGATATGAGACTCCACAACTCTATTCCCCCGCAAAACTGAGTTCTCTGGGATATATCTGGGCCTGATGCATAGTGCACACTCCTGGCCACGATTGTGAAACCCATCAGCGACCCACTCCGTCTGAAGCGTCAACATGGCTCTCTCCCCATTTCCCTATTATCTTTCACGGCCTTCCACCGGCAGCTATGTTGCCTTACTATTTCCGAAAGGTATGTTTCTTTCCCCAAAAAATACACATCATTCCTACCAGTCTGACTAACTCGTGCAGAAAAACGTCACAGGCACATCTCAAATATATTTTCTTAAATCAAGCTCAACCCACTATGGCAGATCTCTCAAAGCTTAGCCCATCGCATCGTCGTCCGAACTGCGCGCTTTTGTTTAGTGGGCTGGGAGTGCTATGACTTCCGACGAGAAAGTCAAGCATTCCCAGGGACATGTTTAAACTTATTTAAACTATTTTAACCTTTAAACATTTAAACATTTAAAGTTATTTAACCTTCTTTCTGCAAAGCAAAATTTAGAAATCGTCCAGGCAAGCATCAGCATCACAAACGTGGAGTCCTGCTCCACCCTCCGCGTCGGATTGCATGTTCTAGACAACCAAGCTTTCAGTGAAATTCGAGACAGGAAATGAGAAGTATCTGGGGGTATCGGTCGCCATGGTAAGATTGAGCTCTTCAGATGTATATTTTGGTGTAAAGGAGGGGTAGAATACCATGTAGGATCAAGATTGATCTTGTACGTATAGGTTAGAGTAGCACCGATAGTTCCGAATGAGGTCTGGGGGGCCAGGTGTCAATGCCAGAACCATGGTATTCTAGGAGACGTAGGATACTTTTCAATCCATCGTAAGTGTTCAGGCTGCTTGTTACCTACCTGCCTACTGGAGGACGCTTGACATATCGCCATCCATACATGTCAAGACCACCTAGTGAACCACAACAAAGGCTACTCCTTAATGGAGCCTTGGGCATATCAAACATTGTTAGGTTTACCTGACAGCTATTGATCGCCGCTTCAGCCGTTACCCTTACTCAATTGCGCATGTTAGAATCTTGTCGAATTTCGGAGCCCTAGAGAAGAAACATTGCTCTAAGTTTTTAACACATTCAGAGAGGAAAATAATGAAGTCCGAGAGTTACGCCGTGCAAAAGAATGGACGCAAAATGCCGCTTGAGGGTCGATTGCTTCTGCTTGTATTATCGTCATTGTTAGCCTAATTACATTGTACCGTAACTTACCACTGTAAACCAGGGACTTGCTAGATTCATATTTCATTCGACGACTATTCCAGACTTGGTGGCGTATTGTGGCAGGTTTCTCGAAATTTGCATACGCATATGCCTAGCAATACAATCTTTGGCACTGTAAACTGTCATTTTCCGAAGTGCGATGCAAGCTAATCATTCAATCTATCCTTACTGCGCTACGCCTACACGCCTGGACACTGTGTTACTGTTGTCCTCAGCTAGAAGTATGAGCGCCCATACAGTCCCAAATGGATTCCAACTGCACTTCCACTTTGCGATCTGAAGGTAGCTAAGTCGGGACCGGTCTCGTGCTTTTCGTTTTTCGAGGTCTGTAGCTTGATGTAAAATATCCGAACCTTCGTCGCAGGAATACTCGGCTTGCAAGAGAGTATCAAAGTCGCAGATAACTTTGACGGACGAGTCTTGGACGTAGTAGTCGCTTGATCGAGCACTCCCCGTGTACAAAGCTGAACGACCAATTTTGTACATGTATTTGGCTGGATCGCTAACTACATAGTATGGCATTCAGTGATTGTCCCTGAATAGAGTGTTGGGCGACCTTCAATTGGCCGTAAGGATCGTCAGTTACCAGGTCGATTTCGATTGGGCCTATGGCATCGTCGTCCGTCTCTTGACGCAGGAATGCATGTTGGTTAATGGAGCTCCATTATAGATATGAAGCAGAATGCTCTTTGCATTTTCAATAAAGGTTTTTTGATAAATATATCGTTCATCTCATAGGGTATAAACAAAATCCTTACTTTTCACATTAATCGTGCCAACCCCCAACTCCACCCACCCATATGCGAATCCAACATTCCTTGCTCGCAGTTTTACCTGCTAGCATATCCCAGCGTTGTCAATAACTGATTCCAACGCCGTTTCTCGGTCCACTCCTCACGCATTCCCGTATCTCTGGTGGTAACATACCCGCTCCATTCGTTCGGCCCTCTCTCATCTCCACCATCACCTTCTCATTCCTCATCAGTTCGTCAATCTCTCTCCTCCTTCCGTCACTACCGCCGGGCATTAGATCAAAGCGATATAACGGTTCTAGCTGGACTTTTTTCCGCAATATGTATCTTCTGAACCACCATGGCAATGCCGTGAACACCTGATAGCGCATGTGCTTTCGGACGTGAACAGCAAACACATAATCCAGCTCCTCGAGCGTCCTCTGTTTGGTCTCTGGCACAAACAGGAAGATCATAATGAATGCCAGAACATTCAATCCTGCATAAAACCCAAAGGCACCCACGATACCAAACACGTGGATCATGCGCGGGAGCGTGATACCCAAAACGGCAGCCCAGAAGAGGCAGGTTGCAACTGCGAATCCCATGCCTACCTCTCGATGGGAGAGGGGGAAGACTTCGGCGCTGTAGGCATATGGAACTGGCCCTTCTCCGGGGGAGTAAAACATGGCGAAGACATAGATGAAAAATGCCATGAGTCCGAGTCGCAGTTTGGAGTCACTAGAGCCGGATGCAATGAGGGAGCAGAGACCAACTACTAGCAGGGACCAAGCCATGTTAGGGAAGGTGAAAAGTAGGAGGGAGCGCCGTCCGTAGGTATCCTGTGTACAATTAGCTATTAGATTAGATGGAAAAATTTCGAGGGGCGTACAATTGTCCATACGGCGGGCCAGGCGAAAACAAAGTTGATTAAACCGAAGCCAAAGGATGCATAGAGGGCAACATTGGCAGAGGCCCCGGCTTCAACAAAAACTGTCGAGGAATAAAACGCGATGACGTTGATGCCGCACATTTGCTCTATATATGACAACGTCAGAGTCAGCCTGCTTCTTGTAGGGAAGTCTTGACATGTGTATGCATCTCACAACACATTTAATCCTTATCTGCAGAGTCAAAAGTCGCATGTTTCTGGACCAAGTACGACTCGAGACTCGCTGATTGGAAAATTGGCACTTTGGTAATATTAATACTTACGGGCAAGCATCACAGTACCAGCAGCAAGTGTTGCGCGGCGAACACGGGGCTACCCAAAATCAGCTTCTCTAATGGCTTATTAGGCTTGAGGTCTTACAATAGTAAACAGCTCAACAAATCTTTTGGCGTAGGTACTTTTCCCAATGATATCGGCTTCAAGTTCTAGCTGCGAGTGTATATAATACAGATCTCGGGCTGCTTGTATGGGGTTATTCCGTAAACGAATTAGCGAGGTGTAGGCTTCTTGGTACCTTCCTTTTTTCATGTACCATCTTGGTGACTCGGGACAGAACCATATTCCTATTACCAGGGGGACGGCGGGGATGAAAGCACTTCCGAGTTGGAGGCGCCAGGAAATATCTCCCGTTCCCGAGACTGCGAGGTTGGCAGAGAAGCCGAGGAATATGCCGAATGCTGCAGACGTATTAGATAGATAATCTCTCGCTCGGAGAAATAGAACAAGGCGTACCGGTCCACATTTGCCAACTCATGACCAGAGCTCCTCTGATAGCTAAGAAGTGTTTGTTAGTATGACAAAATGCGCAATCCACTGGCACTTTCAACTAGAAGTGCCCTGGCAATACCGAAGCAACTTCGAAAGATCAACCCACCTGCGGGACTGTTTTCAGCAGCATAGATCGGCACCGTTGAAGCTTTCGCTCCCATCCCTATACCAAGAAGTAAACGACAGACTAAGCATTGCTGCCATGTCTGCGCAAACGCGCTCCCAATCACAGGCCATAGGCAGAAGTTCGCGGATACGAAAATGGCGCCTCGTCTTCCGAACCAATTATTGAGAGGATCAGCAGCCCAACATCCAACGAATGCTGATCCGATATACGGAGCTGCCTGGTTTGGAAGTTAGAATAAGATAGCATTCTCAGAGTTGGGATATGAGGATTTGCGGCGACGACTTTAGGAAGAGTATGTAGAACGAAGAAAACGTACGTTTATCAGACCGAGTAGATAGGAATCTCGAGCACTATTAGGATCGCCAATGCCCAGAGCAGTAGGAAATTTCAGATTGGCCCCGTTGGAACCTGACAATTTGAATCAACAACAAAATCCAGTGCTGAGGAACTCTGATTTTGGAATGGTTTTGAGCGAAAATAATTTGTGGAACTCATCGCACCTGTTTGATCCCAACCTTGTACAGCTGCTCCCACAGAGCATAATATCATAGTCCTATTTTTATTCTGTCAGCTGGTTGGGTCTTTGTAGATATATCTGAAATTTTAAAGTATTTCCAATGAAAACTGCCTTCTAATGATGCCCCCCAGCAACCAAAATTACTCCTAAGCACGTTTGATAGGACTTGATAGCCTGAGAAATGTTCTTGCAATATAACTTACATATACAACGCCCTAGGCTGTCTCCACTTGTGTAACACTTCGTCTCTCAACGTCTCAATTTCATGCTCCTCCAGCTGCTCCTCGCCAGCAATATCCTCATAGTTCGTAGGATCCCTCGCGACCAAAGCGCCCTTCTTCAGCAGCAAAAGTATATGCTGTAAGCCCGTGTTCTTCGCAAAGAGCTCGACGCGGCTCAGCAGCGCAGTATGTGGGATACCTGCGAGCGGGTTTTGTATTCTGAAGCAAACGGAGGATTTAGAACTTTGGGAAGACTTCGATTTATCAGAGGGGGGAAAGGGAGTTGTCATACTTTGCTTCAGGATTGCTATTCAGATTTACATGCTCATTCAAGGGTCGCGATTCGATATCGCTCCCAATGTATTTCTCGTTATCATGTCTGTAACCACCATGTTATGTTAGCTGGAAGGGTTCATTTCCACCACCGCATTTCATTTTTCTCGTCCGCAAATAGCCCCTCTTCCCCTCTTTCTTCTGGGTAGAGGTTATACCTGCAAAGGCAACCTACGCTAGATTATTCCCCACATGCCCGTTCCTGTCACTCGTCTGTGGTGGTGGTGGTGGCATGGAATTTGTGACAGGTGAGGCTACACCGTCTTCCGCCGCAGAGGGGGAGACATGATCAATTCGATGTGCAGGCCTATCATCATTCGACCCCGGCAGCGGCATCTTCTGTCCTCTTCACGCAAGAATCACATCTGCTCCGTCGTTTCCTTCGGGGCGAAACAGAAAACCAAGGGTTGAGAAATGGAAGAACAATAAGGCGAGCTGTAGAAAGGCACGCAACCAAAAAAGCAACCCCCCCTCCCCGGAAATCATAAACGAGAGAGCTGAGCTAAGATTTCATGAGATCGCCCGGCCGCCTGTCCTGACGCTCATATACGAGTGGGGAGCGCACGGGCGGGGGATGATGGTTGTCAGCATGCAATGCCAACCCCTGCCTGCACGTCGCCTCCATTCTGGGGTCGTGGCCCGCCGACTTGGACAGAGATGTTAATAGCATGAGCGCCTAAGCCAGATGGAGTAGTCGGTGGGGAGGCGAAAGCACTGATTGACAGATGACCATGAGAGTTGCTGGGGATTGGCATGTAGACCATCTTATCGATATTGAGATGCTTGGGGGGGGGACGAACAAAAATCGTCAAATCAACAAATTCAGATAGTAGAAACACTTGCAAGATCAGAAATGTTTTGCTACTTTAATAGTAATAAAGCCTAGGTTAATGCATTAAGAGTCATTCTTTGTACACAAAACTTGCGCAACCGATATCTCCCTTAGTCGCGAATCTCTATTATCTTAAACTTTTGACCCTATCGCAGAGTCTCTTCCGCTTCTGTATTGCGTTTCCACCAGTGCTAAGTCCTAATGCACTAAGTATAGGATTTGAAGTCGCAGCTGAGGCGTGGTTGAGCTCTGAAGGGGTGGTAAGTGCTAGTTGTATTCGGTGATAATCGTTGATTGTATTAACTACGTACGGGGTGGTGGTGATGATATACTGTTTGAAGCTCAAACGGAGCACGTGACTCTAACATTCGAATATACCAACAGTGATTAAGGAC
>Ga0247810_10000287_pt1 | contig 69633 bp, 79 predicted proteins | sample UWRJL119311C1_FD_179918 | JGI IMG/M metagenome (GOLD analysis project Ga0247810, IMG submission 179918) | Plant litter microbial communities from Arlington Agricultural Research Station in Wisconsin, United States - UWRJ-L119-311C-1 | ecosystem: Environmental > Terrestrial > Plant litter >...
GTAATGCTGCTCTAGTGGGTGGTGTTGGGGTGGCCTTGGGGCTCTGGGGGTTTGGATTGTAGTGGGTGAGAGTGTGTGGGTGTGTGTCTTCTCTGAGAGAGAGAGAGAGAGAGAGAGAGAGAGAGAAAGAAAGAAAGAAAGAATTGTAAGTTTGTGTGTGCGTGTGTATGTGCGTATGTGTGTGAGTCGGTGTGTGAGGGTTCGCTCTCGTAGTGTATCACATTGCCCTACCTGACCAAACTTGACTGACCTGGCTGGCTGGCTGGCTGGCTGGCTGGTTGGCAACGCGCCCATCGCGAGTGCGGTGAAAAGCATATTTTATTCAATGCTTTGCTCAACTGAATGGTAAAGGCACCGAGCGGTGCTTTAAGCCTCCTCTCCGATCCTATCCTATTCTATTCTATCCTATTCTGCCCCCTCCTCCCACCCCCCTCCTCCCTATACTATACTATACTACTCTCTCTTGTCTGATCAGGCTTACACCACACTTGTGACTGGTGTACATTGATTGCACTGGAACCTGCTCGGTGGGTGACTGCTGGCGCGGCCTCTCTTAGTCGCTAGACGGTGAATCACTTATTCACGACGTTGCCAATAGCTTTGTTGCTATTTTCCTCGTTGGGCTGCACTGCGATTCTGCCTGCTGCTGCTGCTGCTGCTGCTCCCGACCCAACACCAACAGATGCCATAAGTATTGCGCCTCGCTCACACTTGTCCTGTTTCCTCCTTTGCACGTTTTCTCCTTTTTGCCTTCGCACGTTGGATCAAGTTTCAATTAAATTCAATTCGGTTCAATTCAATTCAATTCAATCAATACAATCCGTCGCAGTCGGCATTTCCTTTCAGCAGCCCGCTTCCATCACATTCGGAACCGCCCTACGCATTGGAAACCAAAACCATCAAAGGATCCATCTGACACCGCTACCAGCTGACCAACCCACTTCAGCTCAAGTTACCCCCCCCCCTTTCCAACCACGACAAATACTGCTGTATTTCTCTTCAAACATCCTCCTGCTTGACACAGTTGGTCGACCGATCATTCCGGAAACTGATTCAACGGAGTTAAGCCCTGTGGAATCCGATCGTTCCTCCGAATTGCCATTGCCACTATATCACCTCCTTGGCCGCGCAAGCAAAACCGCAATTGACCATATGGCTGACAAAACCTCGATCCAACCGCTGCAGCCTTCCACCCTCTTCTACGCTACCTCACCGATAACAACTTCGACCCTCACCGACCCAATTCCTTCTTCATCGACAACACCATCATCTTCATCTACGACAGTGCAAATGAACGCAGCCATGACCACCCCTCAGCGCCCCGGTATGGAGCGGAAACAATTTGATATCCAGAGCCTGATGTCGCCGCCGGAACCAACACCACACGACACCTTTGGCCGGTCGCCTGAACTCTCGGACGCAAAGTCAATGGCATATGCTACCTCACGAAGACTGCCAATGTCACCGCCCGTCTCTCCGGCTACCAAGATCATCAGCCCAGACGCATGCCCGACCGACACCGTACGAGATCCGATCTTGTATGCGGAATCCCAGGGCTCGACTTCCTCACAAAGCCCGCTGTTCGTTGACAGCGAGAACCTGGATACACAACAGGTGGTCAAAGGGCATATTGCAGCGAGAGATGAACGCTTGTTCCGCCAGGCATCGCCACCGCGGGCAGCGGAGTATGAGTTGGCTCTAGGCTTCAAGTTTCAAGTGATGAGAGGGTTTCTGGCCGACCGCCGCGGATGGTACAATAGAGAGCGAGCACAACTACTCGAAGATAGGGCACGGGCAAACGGGGGAAGACGCTATACCAACATTGCTCCTGCGTCGGGATTCAATGTCTCCCGCCCGTCACGACCAGCACACAGTCATTCCAACTCCACCTCGAAAGTCACCAAGCCGGTCAACCGCACGCCCAGGCAGGCACCAGCCAAGGCACCCGTGGACCCCAACAAGGTCAAGGCAATCCGTGAAGACAAGGACTACAATTCCGTACCGGATTACTGTCCACCGCTTTCCAGCCTGCCGTCCAAACACAACTCCTTGAAGGTCGATTGGAAGGGGGCTCCGGTGGATCTCAAATCCGACCCCGATTACCATCTCCTCCATCCCGATGAGGTCTTGCTGGCTTCGAACCTGAGACTTGACTGTGCTACCTACCTGACCAGCAAGCGACGGATCTTTGTAAGACGACTGGAGTGTTTGAGAATTGGAAAGGAGTTCCGGAAGACCGACTCTCAACAGGCGTGCAAGATCGATGTCAACAAAGCCAGCAAGCTATGGCAAGCATTTGAGAAGGTTGGGTGGCTGCAAGCAGATTGGGTCAAGAAGTATCTATGAATTTCAACAATTAAGCGTCAATACAAGAACGCCCTTCAGTGAGGCGGATCCACACCCTCTCACGACCTCTAAGCTACGGACGCATCTCAGCTCATGGAGAGCAGGCCACCATCTACCCTAGCATCCAGATCCAGTCGCCACCTGATCTTGCATCACTCGACACCAACGTCGACCAGACTTCCCTCACCCTTCCTTCACCGCCAGGTTCTTCACGGCAGCCCGAAACCCACTGGGACGCTTTTCTTTGGTAACGGCCCAGATGGGCACGGCATCAGCATCGGCTTAGTACATCATGTAGTCTCTGCACCGAGACCTTCTCCTTCTCAGTATTGTCATCAGCTTGATTTCCGGTCATGCATGCGTGTGTGCATTGTTGTTTTTGTGCATTGGGCGCGAGCCGATACCCAGAGCATGCCCAGCTCTACCTATGATTGCCGCTGGCTTTCATTTTCTTTACTTTCTTGGATTTTTCTTTTATTTATTTTGGCTTGGACTGGGATACGGATTGCATTGGATTGGGTCTTAGCGGGGATGTTGGAGTTTATGATTTTTGGGGGGTCGTCATGGATGGGACGGTCGGCATGATAGGCTGGGGCTGCATTGGACGGGGATGGGACGGGGTACAGACACACAGGTTGAACGAGACAGGGAGGTCTTTACATTGGATGATATTGGTAGTGCATACCCCATAGATGATAAATTATATCTGCATATTTATTCAGCACATTTCGCTGCCGTGATGTTTACGATAGGGGCATCGTTCATTTTCTTCAACCTACGACCCGTATATTTGGGTTCGTTTATTGCTAATATGGCTTGGATGGTAACTACAGTACTATCTTATCATTACTGATACCACAACCACACTACATTGTCAAAACAAGCCACCACCATCTGTCAAGTCTCAATACTACAAATCTCAACAACCACCAGCCTATTTCTTCCTTGTTCTTCACTTTCACCTTCACAAAAGTAAGCAGAAGCCTAAAGCCCCTCCCTCCTCTATGCACCCAACTCACATAATATCCCATCCTATCCTCGCCCACTCGCAGTGTATTTCTTTAGCATCACAGAACTTGCATGTCCTATCTTTCCTTTCCTGCTAGCTTCTCACTTACTTGTCCACTTGTTCACTTATGCATTCATTCATCAAGATAATAAGATAGATAGATGGATAGATAGATAGATATGTATGTATGTATATACATACATGTAAGTAGTTAGCGTAACCCACAACACGCACACGCACACACACAAGTACACACACCGACACATATAAATAACAACGGGACTAAACCCCCCCCTTCCCCCCTACCTACCTACCAAAACCAAACTCCTTGGCGTCCTCGCTTAAGAAATAGGGGCTTCTTTTTTTTCCCTTTGGCTACTACTGGGTGGGTTTAAGTCTAGGTCTAGAAGAGGGAGAGGATTGAAGAATTAGAAGATTGGAGAATTGGAGCATGGGAGCATGGGAAAAGGTAGGGAGGGAAAGGTTGGTGATTTTCGGTGATGTGAGGTTGTTTTGCTTGTCGGAATGGGAAAAGAAAGCGTGATGGGATCTCATTGTTCGTTTTTTATTTTATATTTGTAAAGGTGTTTTGTTGATTGGATTTTGCATGTTATTTTACTTATTTGTGTGCGTTATGTGTGCTTTATGTGTGTGTTATGTGGTGGATCTTTTTGTGAAATGGTGTTGAGATCAAGAGAGATCAGATGAAATCATGTGAAATCATACACCACCAGCGCCTGCATTCCCCGCCCGCTGTCTTTCAACACAATCACCATCTCGTCGTCGAAGCCTACCCAGCGCTTCTTCTCTCCCTCTCCCTCGCCCTCTGCCTCGTCTTTATCCTCTCCCTGCCCACCTCGCGACGCGTCCGTTTTCGATCCGCTGCTGCCTTCCCCCTTCCCAGCCACGCGCACGCTTCCAACCGATCCGCTCTCCACGCCGCGCCGCTTGCCTACGCCGCCTTCCAGCTCCCACACCCGCAGCTCGCCGCGCATCGACACGCTGACGGCCTTCCCGCGCGCGGTTATCGACGCCGATGACACGCTGGACGTGTGGCCCCAGAGCTTGGTGCCGGTGGAGAGCGAGAGGGCTGTGGCGGTCGAGGTGCACATGTAGAAGGTGAGGGTGTTGTCGGGGTGGGTGGCGAGGATGTATGGGTGCGAGTAGCTCAAGGAGGTGGGTTTGGTGTTGTTGATTACTGGGGTTGGCGAGCGGGAGGTCTGGAATCCAGTGGGCAGCGCGGTGGTGAGGCGAGACGAGACGATCTGTGAAGTGGAGAGGGAGATGTGAAGTTCTTGCAGGCCGATGGTGTAGCCGGAGACTGTGGCATGGTTAGCATGCGTGGCAAGAGAGGGGCAGGGTGGGGATTGCGTACGGTATGTAGGCAGCGAATATGCTATGGAGGCAATCAGAGTGGTACGGGTGCTGCGGATTGAGAGGGATAATGGGGGCCAGGAAGTGTGTGATTTAAGAGAGGCGAGGAGGTGCGGCTGTGATGAGTTTTGTATCTCTTCGGGATCTTCTAGTGGTTGCTGAGCTGGTGGCTCTTCTCTAATTCTAGGACGTGCTTTTACATGTGGAAGCTCGTCTAAAAGAGGCTGGTCGGCTGATATCTCTATGCCATCTTCTATAACTTCGTCCGGCGGTTCTATAGGTTTTGGTCCAAAAGTGTACAGCGAAAGCTAGAAGTAAAATGTTAATATGCCGACTAACACGATACTTATACTGCAAGAACAAGAGGCGGATGAAAATAAACTTACAAGTTGGCCATCTGTAATTGTGAGAATATAAGGCTTGGTGTATGCGATGGCACCCAAGCTTCCATTACTTGACGCCGGATGGGTATAAGATAACATAAAAGACTTCCCCGCCACATCAAGCACCCAAGTACTCCATGCACCATCTATGAATCCAACTGCAACTCCTAAGGCCTTTTGATCCGAATCCTGCTCATCAATTGCCAAACATGTAGGCACCGCACCATCCTCAAGCTTCAATGTTGCAATTAAAGTTTTGTCTTTCAAATCCCATGCTCTTAAGCCATCTTCCCTATCTGCAGTCACCACAATCCTCTCGGCGAGTTTTACCAGAATCGAAGGTATGGATGGACGAGCTGCGACATTTATCTCCTGTACTGCGCATGCGCCAATGGACCAATTATGCCGTAACTTGTACTGTTGTTTCCAATTCGTTTTCCTACCATCCGCGCGATTGATCAAAGTATTCTCATCGAGCCATTTACTCTTCCTTGAAGAAAAGTGTAAAACCTCATCTTGCGCCCCGCGGATTCCCGGAATCCGACGCGCCCTTGGAAGCACAAATCGATTATAATAAAGATTCTTCCATATTTGTGAATCACCTGCGAGGGTATATAGGCGATGTGATATCCGTTGGCATTGAAGGAGTGTTTCGATAGGGAGGTTGTGGAGGACTCGAATCAGAAGCTCGTCAGAGAGATTCGAAAGGAAGTCAAGGGGATCTCTCGTCCGCACTTTCTTGGCCAACGGTTCAGAGATATACCCTTCCACGCTGGCGCGACGGCGCTTCATAGGCATACCCATGAATCGTTGATTGAGCATTTGGTGATGCTGTCACCAAATCTTTATCAGGCTTATCGGCAACACGTGATAGCATCGACAACCTCGGCGCAACACCTCCCAGCCATCTACACGATCACCACCCTTTCTACCGCGCAACGACATCAATATCTCCTCCTTTTCAACACAATGGAGACCCTCAAGACCGCGAAGAGGAGGGTGCCAGATGCGCTTGCATTACCTCCAAAATGGCTCAGCATGTACGGCGATTTTGTAACCAAAAACCAAAGCTCGGTAACTCAAATCGAGTCAGCTCTACGTTCCCTCACATATATCATTCCTGGACGATTTCGGGATGCTGAGCTAGCCTCAGAGAGTCTACACTCATCAATACAACTGCTATCCATATATCATGATAACCTCCTCACACGCGCCATGACGAAACTCCCCAACGTGCCACGGCAGCAGACTATGCATAGCCGATATACAAAATTCTGGACGCAAAGGTCGAAGTTTTATAGGAGGATAGCGACATTGTTATCTATGATCCAGTATACGGAGCTACTATGGGAGATGACTGCTAAGAGAAGGGGTGAGAGGGTCCGGTGGAGGGTGGTGGTGATCCTGGAAGTAATAAAAGCTGTGTGTCGGTTATGTCTACTGCGCATAACGAACTCAAGACCTTTAGTAACTCCACATCTTCCGGAAAGGGATATCATACCAGAAGAACCTCAGGAGGAAGACGAATATGCGGAAGAACCAAAGCCAAAAGAACCAGCTGAATATACAATGAAGCGGACAGGACTGAGTCTCCCTCCACTACCGAATCCGAGAGATATCTCAACCTATCTCCTTTCCAAAGTCTTGACTGCAGATGATATCAAAGCACCTAGTGCGCTATTGAACAAAGTCAGTGGATCGGCGCAATTGGCGGAATGGCTTCATATTCTGCAGCCGCTCATATACGCGGTCGCTATGTCGAGGAGCAGGAATAAGAGAGATTGGCAGCCGTGGGTGCTAGGCCTGACTGTTGAATTCGCTGCAAGGCAGTTGCGGAAAGATGGAATACGTACCACAGCTCTGGAGAAGGAGGAGTGGAATCGTAGGGGCTGGAGTATGTTGTATTGGGCTATGCGTGGCCCTGCATATACGGAAGTGACACGGAAGGCGTTGACAGGTGTTTCGTCGAGGATGCCGTCACTGATATCAGGAATCATGGACGATTATCTGTATCTTTGGGATAATTACTACTTTAGCACTAGCTCAAACTAGAACTATAATATGTACAATATGTTACTTAATGGAATAAAGCATTCTCTGTCAGGTTTCTCGACATAGAGGAGTATGTAATTGTGGTGATTTGCTTGAAGTGGAAGTGACTGCGTTTTACGGCTGAGACTCAAAATGTATCAAGATATATGAAGCTTCCCAAAAGCCCGAAATTCCCAAATACTTTCATTTTTCATGAGATAATATGCATGTCATTAAGTGCATATCATATAGAGGCAAGAACAACGAGGCTCTGCGTCAAGTCAGGCCACTTTCACGTCAGACCATTTCTTTTCCAAACATCAAGCTTTTGAGGTACCTCCACAGCTTTCTCCGCTACCTTGGAATTCGCATTGTGATGAACATTACGACATGCAACAAGGATTTTACATCGTTCAAAATGAGCCAATAAAAGAGGCTTGGGAGTTGACGGTAGATTTACTAAATGGGGATAAGTAATCTTCAATATCCGATTATTGAAATGTTCTCAGCCTCGATTCTCTAGGACGTGTGTACTGGTGGAAATTATTATTCAATAGATGTATACGAAAATTAATAGATTATTTTGCATTAGAAAGTATAAGCTAATGAAAGAGAGGTTGTTTTTGGTACCAAGTAAGCTTGCATTGATACAAGAAGAATATTGTTGTTGCCCAGACCATGGCGGGCTATAAAACCCCAAAACATCCAAATTGCAGGCTCCTAAGTAGTCTCTGATCTGTTGAAATACTGCGGTTCTTGTTGTTTCTAAATAGGGAAAGTAGTAGTAAACCTTTGAGAATTAAAGATGTGAAGAACAACAACAGTCAAAAATCAGAAGTGGGAGTGATTATCACAGAGAAAGATAATCAAGGACAAGTGCTTAGGTGCTCGATTGGCAGCTCCGACAGTTCTAGATTTAGTGCGCCAACTGTCGCTATAAGCATGCTAATTGTGACCGCTGGAAATTGTAGTGTAAATGGAACATGACGACACTGCTTAATCGAAGCTTTGCTATTCGACTTTAGCTTGCTTCGATAGCCCTCCTGGTAGTACACAAAATAGGTGAGGAGATCATATCATGTGTATGATGTTTTCCATACTTCCAATGCACTTTGCCATCCTCCAAGTTCAATGGGTAGTCTTGACCAGCCATAAGATCTTTCTCAACTTCCGATCATGTATCCGTATTGATTCAAGCATGTACCACCACAACTGAATCAGATCTATGGTAGCTGTCACATCACTACACGAAACATGTCGCGGTAGTACAAAAACGTCATTTAAGAAATCCTTTAACCAATTACGAAACCAATTAGAAGATTAATCCAAATTTGAGAAGCGAAGGCACGCTTTTGCCGATCTCGAAGTGTAGAATTTGAAAGTCTTGAGGTTTGAGCTTGTCTTAAGACCTTTGCCATACAGGTCTCAGATGGTAGATACCTAGGACGAAATTTAGTTTTGATCTTGCTAGTACTTTGATGAGTTTGCTTAGTGTGGTCGTCGTCTGGCCGTGGCCGTTTGATGATCGAGGTGTGGTTGAACTGACTTATTAGGTTTGGACAAGACTGAAGTAGAGAGATGTGGTAAGGAGGCAGTAAGTTTCATTAGAATCTAAGTAATTAGAGATGGATATGTTCAGTATCATAGAAACATTCGATCACGATATATTGTGGAGGCAGATACTGATTTCTGTAGTGCTAGGAACAGTTATTCCATAGACTGTACGCAGATTTGCGGCTTGTCTCCCTGATTTCTATGATATTTTATTCATATTGACGTCATAAAGCATTTTTGGCAATTGTACTTTGGGTTCTGCTGTTAGTGTTCTATTATACATACCGTATATTTCTCTATGCGATGTGAGCCTCACTTGGCTTTGAATACCAACTTCGTGACACTTGCTACCTGTCATTCCAAATTATCAAAAAGTAGTCGACTTAAGAGATGCAGATGTTGTCTGACAGAGGTCCCACGTCAGTTATATGTCCTTCAGCACCATATACCGTCATCTAAATTGGCAAGCATATTCATTCCGTCCCACAGTGGGGAGACGATCTCGCTGAACCTTTATCCGCAACAATTGCTCCCAGCTGCTTATACTTGTTGTACACGCGTTGATTAATTATATACTCCAGACCAGAAAGCAACCAGAATGCGTCCTCACACAAGTCTATCCATATCAGCTGCTAATATTAGCCCCGTAGGCCTGAGTGGAAGCCTGGCGCAGGGTTGTAGGCTGCGGAATCACCAGTAGCGGTCCCAAGGTTGGCAGATTGTTTACAGCGTAGTTAGCGTCAGCAATTAAGAATTCTGAGACGTTTGGGATGCTTTGTGTTGTTATGGGTATGTTGGCAGTGATTTGTTCTAGAAGTGCTGTGCAAAGTGATCAATCCCTTCTACTTCTTGGAAGGCGGCGCTAGCCAGGAGCTTACTGAAACCCAGCGGCGGGTAGGGCAAGCTTGGTCGATTAATGGTGTTTTTTAAGGTAGTCTATTTCTATTTAGTGGCAGTGCGTTGAAGGCTAGATGTTCTTCTCCATTATTTCGTAATGGGTGGGTGAGGTGAGGTGGATTACAGAGCATGCTATTCATGTGTAGTTAGAGAGGGTGGAGGGCGCATATCAGGATATTGAGACAACATATAAATGAGAAAAATTACCCGTTTACATAGTTAATAATGAATTCCATATTTGGTTCTGAAGGTTTCCGTTAAGAGCTATTATTATCGTGAAATACGTTATTCACGATCATTGGTTTAGTAATTGCATCTATCAAATACTCAGTCACTTCGCTTACAGTACAATTAAGAGCAGCTAGCCAGCCACTCGACTGTCTTGAGTAGTGAGGTTTTCATGAATAAGTTCAAAGCCTCGAAATTGATTCCATTTTTCCATCTTCGCATTAGAGTGGGCGGAGAACACATATCTACCGGCCAACTAGAAATATCGGTATCAGATTATGAGAGTAGGATCCCGTACCCATCCGGATCTACATCCCCAGATCTTCGGGCAATTGCGCAAGGGCTTTTGGCATTGAATGCGGTGAGACAATACCGTAAAGTACAAGTTCGACGTACTTGAGCAGGTGGCCTAGACACATATCAAGCAAGCATCTACGCAAACAGTAGCGCAGTTGAAGGATAAACCAAGTCAGAGATACTGTATGTCAGACATGTACAAGAAATATAGTTTTGATGGTGGGCAAGCTCTTCAGGCTTGGTTAGCCGGTGGTGCAAGGTGAAACACGGACGGAAAGACATGGTAGCCGGCGCGAGGAAGCAGTGGACCGCGTGGATAGTTGCGGAAACAGGCTATCAAGAGAAAACAAATCCTAGAAACGCAACGATGGCATTTACTACGAAAGGGCTAGAGGGGACTGCGCCAGGTATAAATAACTGGTGGGAGTGGGTGGTTTCTGTTGCAAGGAACAACCAAAATATTATATGAGAACTAAGATGTAAATGCAGACTAAATTAAGAACCCGAACTCATCTGACAAGACAGGCAGATATTACTTTACAGTCAAAAATGAAAACTGAAGCCCGTACACATTGTGTTGTCGTTGTCACGACGGTGATGCAAAAGCAATTAAACTTTTAGATTTGATCCTCTTAACTTGAAACGGTACAGACCCCAGCAACCCAGCTGGTTTTTAGTTCATCTGTCCTAGGGTGTTCCCGAGCCGGAATTCTGGGCGTGATTTGCACCAGGTTTGAGATGCGACCAGAGAATCGCGGAGATCAGATGAATTTCATCTTCTCAGGGTAGTTGTCTCAAGTGAAATGATTTTATGTAAGTGAAGCGATGACCAAGGCAGGGAGATTGAGGTCTATGAACGAGCTCGCTCTCACTTGACATAATGTCAAGATTCTTAGTATAGCTGTCAGAATGATTTTAGGTAAATCTTATTTTACATCACCGGGACTGGCTGCAGTGGTCTGGCGTAGCGCTCGCCACCAAGCAGGTACACCGCCCTAACCAATCAGTATATATATCTTCAATGTGATTTTGCGGACTGGAACTGCTGCCAAGTAGAGTGACGGAGAGGCAGGGGATAGCAATGCAAGCTGTGACGCTGGGCACCGTCTTGTAGATTAACGAACGTAAGGGGTAAAGTCGTTTGTCGTTTGCCAGTGTGTGGTCTGTGTTGGGAGGGAGAGCCAATCCAACAGTGAAGAATTATATTTCTGATGCAAAGGGACTTGGAGAACCCCTTCCTAGCTGCTTCCTCCCTTCCCAGCCGCTTACCTCTTAAATGCTGATGGCATGAGTAAATATGCCTGCACCAAAGATCACGATCACGACCATCATCACCATCACCATTAACGTCAACATCAACATCAACATCAACAATAAACATATGGTGCTTCAACAGCATTAACGCCCACAATCTCCCACTCAATCATCTCGTCCACGAGCCAAGGCCTCCATCACCGTCGCATGTGAATCCTTTTACGTCGTGTTTTTAGTATTACCTATTTCCGTCGAGTGTCCGTAATGTGTAATTTCCCATCTCACGAGATTCTTGCCCCGTATCACCCCGCATCGTTTCACGTTTTAAGGTTTTCCGCTTGTGGCTAGCGTGATGTTCGCTAGCGGCTTTCCTTGTGCCGCTAGCGTTCCCCTAGCCAGGTCAAAACCGCCGTCGACCCAGCTGGAAACCATTCTTGATCCTCACCACCTACTTTGTGACCTCGTCCTCTGTCCAATCTTTTCTGTCGTTTCGGCACATTACATTCCTTTGGAATATCAGTCTGTCACTCCTTCCAGACCGGCGATCTTCAGATACATTCATTCACTCACTCATTGATTCATTCATTCTACATTCACACGACCAGCATCGTCCCACCCCACGCTCTTTTTTCAATTCTTCGACAGAACCAAAAGTACAGCTGTGCTGCCCCATTCACAAAGCGATCGCCTTCGCCTTCCACGAGTACACGTTACCTCAGCTTTCTCGAAGAAAGTAAAAAGACCCTCTATACCCGTCAATTCTCGAATCGATATCCCCCTATCGTAGGATACCCTCAACATGCGCTCCTCAACCACTATTGCCCTGCTCGGTGGAGCTTCTCTCATTGCTGCATCACCAATTGCAAATCTCTTCAAGAAGGCTGTTGTCTATGATATGGTCATCGAGACTGTCTATATCACTGTTACCGAGGGTGATCTTCCAGCCACCACTGTTGCCGATGACTTGACAACCACCGTATTCGTCAAAAATACCGTGGTTGTCAATGCTGTTTCGGAGCCAACTCCTGAGGTTATAGCTCCTGCTTCCTCTGCAGTCCCACCACCACCACCTGCTCCTACAACTGTTACTCCCGCCCCGGTCGTTGAAGTTCAAGCACCAGCTACCTCTGCCCCCGCTCCAGTTGTCGAAGCACCTGCTCCAGTTGTTCAACAAGAAGCTGCACCGGCACCAGTTGCTCAAGCTGCTCCTGCTGCAGCTGCCCCTTCTGACTTCATCTCCTCCGGCCTTTTCTATCACAACCAACACCGAGCCAACCACAACGCTCCTGCTCTAACTTGGGACGCCAAACTTGCCAGTAACGCTCAAATTGTTGCTGACCGATGCGTGTTTGAGCATGATAAGTAAGTCTTTCAATCAAATCCAATATCGAGGAAACTAATATTATATAGCACCGTTGGTGGTGGTAAATATGGTCAGAACATCGACATGGCTGGTATGAGCACTAAAGGTGTTTCGACCTCTCAACTGGGTAGTCTTGATGCTTCAACCAAGTCTTGGAACAAGGCCAAGGTTCTCGGGAACACAGTCACTAACAATTGGTATAAGCCTGAGGAGCCTATATTTTCCGATTCCTACAAAGCTTATGGAATGACCCAGCCTCCTACTGAGGGCAGTCTAGGCCAGTACCTCCACTTCACTCAAATCGTGTGGAAGAATACCAGCAAGGTCGGATGTGGTGTAGCCTACTGCAGTAATTCGATATCGAAGTTCCCCGATAGCTTTTCTTGGTTCACTGTCTGCAACTATGCATCACCTGGTAAGTCCACAACCCCTCACCCCATTGTCTATACTAACATCACTAGGCAACTTTGTTGACCAGTATGCTGAGAATGTGTCCGCACCAAAGGCCAACAGTGTTGCCGTCAACGCTCCTTTCCCGTCAACCTAGATTCATCCTTTTGGCCTGCTTATGGTGTGGTATCCTCTGTCTGGTATGGAAGATTTGTAGCAGCACGGCATCTACTTATCGACGGGACATCTCCAAATACCTTACATCAGACTACTAAGGAGGCACAACCTGGATGGCGGTGACTCCTATTTTCTTCATTACCGATATTAGACCTGCATACAGTTTCTCTCCTTCTTCTTGTCGGTAGTGATGTCATGCTATCTTCGCTTCTTGTAAATAAAAAATATGATGGATGACCTCTTTTATCATCCCTGATTACTGGCATAGGGGACCTTTCTTTTCGTAATTGCCGTGATATGTTATCCGTCGATAGTAAACTCATAGCAAGGGTTGGGAGGGATGTTGGATGGGATAGAGGTCAATTTTATCGAGCCCCCAAAAAGATCTGACCATAGAATCACTTTCCTTGTCTGGTAATTTATTGTCCGCGTGAGGTTGTCATGTTTACTAGAAGGAGGATGTGAAGTGGTTATAGGAAGATTTATGTTGCGGGAACACTAACAATAACCAATACTGCCAAGCGCGTTTCATTATATCAAGCTGACACTCTGTATAAGCACACTATTTAGCATGCTTAACCCTATATGCTCTGAAACTATTTAGTGATGTATTTTGTAAAATGAAAACGCTATTTTTTGGTACACTCGTCGTATTTGGTTAGATTTGGAACATATCTTACTTTGGCAACTCATCAAACATTTAGACATAGTGAACCGGTCTATCAAAAATCAAAGTTTTAAGTCGCCTCATTTTGTACACTTTCTCTCAAAATCAGGACATTGTGTATTATCCATGGACTGTAAGCACTCAAAGTTATTGAATGAACTCAATTTTGAAGAAAGTTGGTTGTTACATCTTCAGCCTTGCCAAGCCATCGTGATGACATTCGTCAGCCTCATCAAGACCCCGCAGAGATAAGGTTAATGTTGCACCCCACACCACCACCTTCCTCAACACCACATTGCGCGCATCTCTCCAGCACATTCACATTCGCCACCACTTTACTTTTCACATGCTCATCAAGTCACCCTCTTCACCAACTACTATTCTCTCTCCTATTCTGTATTTTGTCCAGCAACAAACTCCACATCAAGCACCATCGCCATGATGGCCGCCCAATTGCGCGGTGACGCCCCAAGTCCCAGTCTCGGACAATCACTGAAAGATGCTATCCCATCTTCTACCCCTTCCACCACCGCCGAGTCCGCGCCTGAGAAATTAGTGTTGCGCAATAAGGCTGGCGAGAGCAAAAGCCCGTATGTAAGGGCGCATTCAGGAAATGCAGTTTCTTGGCAATTATGGGGAAATGAGGCAATAGAAATGGCAAAGCGGGAAAACAGACTGCTGTTTTTGAGCTTGGGTTACAGCGCTTGTCATTGTAAGTCTCTAATGATTTGAATAACGGTAGAACTTCCTCCAGAAATGATACTAACTTCATTAGGGTGCCATGTTATGGAGCACGAATCTTTCGAAAACGAAGAGGTTGCTGCTATCCTCAACGAACAGTTTATACCTATCAAAATCGATCGAGAAGAGAGGCCTGATCTTGACCGGATATACATGGATTTTGTACAGGCTACAACTGGTTCTGGAGGATGGCCGCTCAATGTTTTTGTCACCCCAGATTTGGAACCTGTGTTCGGGGGCACGTATTGGCCAGGCCCTACGAGCAATAAAGTGGTGTCCGAAGATCAGGTTGATTTCCTCAGTATTCTGGACAAGTTAAGCAAGGCATGGAAAGAACAAGAAGATAAATGTCGTCAGGACTCCGCTCAGATACTGAAACAACTGAAGGACTTTGCAGCAGAAGGTACTTTCGGTGATAGGCTGGGAGAGGGCGGAGACGGGCTTGATATTGAGTTGCTGGAAGAAGCCTACCAAAAGTTCGCGTCGACATTCGATATTAAAAATGGTGGCTTTGGCTCATCACCCAAATTTCCCACACCCTCCAAACTATCCTTCTTGCTGCGACTGAGCCAGTACCCCCAAGTTGTTATCGATGTCGTAGGAGAATCCGAGTGCAGGATGGCTGAAAACATGGCTATTGCAACTCTTCGAAAAATGGCTCGAGGTGGAATACACGATCATATCGGAAATGGATTCGCCAGATACTCTGTGACTGCAGATTGGTCATTACCTCATTTCGAAAAGATGCTATATGACAACGCGCAGCTTCTTCATATTTATTTGGACGCTTTTCTTCTCTCTAGGGATGCTGAACTTCTAGGTGTTGTGTATGATATCGCGTCTTACCTTACCACGACGCTCGCTCATCCGGAAGGAGGCTTTTATTCTAGCGAAGATGCCGACAGTTTTTATCGGAAAGGCGATGCTGAAAAGCGTGAAGGTGCCTTCTATGTCTGGACCAAGCGAGAATTTGAGAATGTTCTAGGTCCACAATCTGAGCCTATCCTTTCCGCATTTTTCAACGTTAGTGGGCACGGTAATGTTGAGCCTGAGAACGATTCTAGGGACGAATTTATAGATCAGAACGTCCTTGCTATTGTCAGCACCCCTAGTATATTGGCCAGCACATTTGGAATGAAAGAAGCTGAAATTGTGAAGACTATCAAAGATGGCAAAGCAGCGTTAAGGACCTACAGAGAAAAAGAGCGTATACGCCCTGCATTGGATGACAAAATAATTGTTAGTTGGAATGGTATCGCAATCGGCGCCCTAGCTCGTTTGTCAGCCGTCACTAAAGGATTTGATCCGGAAAACTCTAAAGAATTTCTCAAATCTGCCATTGCAGCCGCATCATTTATCAAAAAGAATCTATATGAGGAAAACATCAAGACTCTATATCGCGTCTATCGCGAAGGAAGAGGTGATACGAAAGGCTTCGCGGACGATTATGCATATTGGATTGAGGGACTTATCGATTTATACGAAGCTACATTTGATGAAAGTTGGTTGCAGTGGGCGGATGATTTGCAAAAATCCCAAATTGCTTTCTTCTATGATACCGATGGCTCTGGTGCTTTCTTCTCCACGACGGCTGATGCTCCGGACGTGATTATTCGTCTCAAGGTATGTTATTTCTTACCGCCCTTCCTCATATCGCCTAACTTCATCCCACTCGTGATTGATTTGCTCTTCTTTGGGAGTTTTTGCTAACGGAAACATAAAGGATGGAATGGACACGTCTGAACCATCCACAAATGGTATCAGTGCCTCAAACCTCAATCGTCTGTCCTCTCTCCTCAATGATAATGTATACAGCACCAAGGCTCGCGAAACAATCGCTGGGTTTGAATCAGAAGTCCTACAATATCCATGGCTTTATGCAACATTCATGCCTAGCATTGTTGCTAGTCATCTTGGTATCAAAGGTGTCGTAGTTGCGAGTGGAGCGAGTGAAACTAGTGATGCCAGGTTGGTTGGTAAAGATGTTGAGGATGAAGTTCATGTTCCACACATGAAAGCATTCGAAAAGCAACCTCGCGGTGGGTTAAATACTTTTGCTAAGATCTCAGAAGATAGCACGTGGCTGAGGGGCAGAAATTCGTTATTTAAAGACCTGAGCACGACTGGTACGACAAAGGTATTGATTTGTGAAGGCGGAGTCTGCAAGGAGGATACTGGGGGTCTTGATGTTGAGAACCTACGGGAGAGTACCGCTGCGGTTTCTATTGGGGATCAGAAGACTAAGCCTATTTGAAGTGGCGGCGGTAGTTGTGATTTGCCTATGTTGAGGGAGGACTTGATATCACTATAAATAATTGCTATGGATTTCGAGTTTAGGTGCTAGGAGTTTATCTTCAGGCTTGGGTTTGGAAAGAGCTGCGTTACACGTTCAACATGATGCTAGCATCTCCTAGCATCTCCTAGCATCTCTCATACCTTATTCAGCTCCCGGTTGAAAGGGATTGGAGTTTACGGAGGATTCATGCATGTGCATTATAGATCATTTCGAAGAATACCATTTCTAGTGTGCACATCACATATTATTCAAAGTGATTTCATATATTTCTGCGGAAACTAATAACGCAGCCACATTGCCTGAGGATGGAAAGAAGCTTGCCAGGAAAAATCTATGATGTCCGATGGCTCTGATATATGGGTGAATGGGTATATAAAATTACTTTACATTGGCTGGTATTGCCTACAACTCATGCTAACATACAATCCAGATCCTTCCCTACCGATGATTACCCTATGCTGTGCGGCGATGAGTGCGCTATGCTGTGTATTAAATTCGTTAATTCTCGCCCTCGTCTAAAAACGCCTTTCCCAAGTCATACATCAGCTTCCCCAGCGAACCATTAAACTGGCATTTTAATAAATTAAACAGAGCAGAATGTCCCGTTACAGCACCAAGACGCATACCACACCAAAAACTGCCCAAAAGACACTGCTGAGCCTGAGAGTTCCAGCTACAGCAGTATTCGCTGGCGCCGCTGATGAGTCGACTGATGATGAACTGGGCTGCGCAGCTGAAGCTTGGGTGCCTGGGCTCGAGCCATTGGGCTCATCTAGTGTCGTAGCAGCTCCTGGAGCATCATCGGTCTGGAGAGGCGATGCAGCACTTGTCGTTACTGAAGCTGGTGGGGCTAGAGTTGGTTCGGGTTCCGCACCTGTTGTTGCTGGAACGAAGACACCTGGCTGTGTCACGGTCAAGATCGTGGATTCGGTAAGATCTTAAATTAGATAGGTTAGTAATGTTTCCACATTTCCTCAGAATATATATGGCTTACCTCCACCGGCGAATTGGAAAACTGGTGCAACACTTGCACAGAGTTTTGATGTTATTATGGATGGTCCTGCTGGAAAGCACGACTCAAGACCCTAATTGAGGAATGTTATTAGTTACGTTAATATATTGTCGAGGACAATAACCAGATCGACTCTTGATCCACGTAACCTTCTATATAGGACGGAGATCACATACTGGATATTGTTTGCTAACTGCTGGGTTCTGGACCATGTAGTCTAGAAGTGTTTGAGGTGGGTATCCCCACCCTACACTATCGCCTCCAAGGTCGCAATTGCCAAATCCAACGTGAACCGAACCTGTTGCCCCAGCTGCTGGCTGATAGACGAATGGTGTTTCGAGAGTCACCATTATGCCGGTTGGTCTCGTAATAGGAACACTAAGGGACTCGTTTTTGGAATTGACAAGAAAGGACTCCACGGCGCTGCTGGTTGACGTAAAGGTTTCTACACTTACTAGAGGCGGACCACCTGTGACTGTTGGATTGGAGGTGACCGTATATGTATTGGTGAATGTTTCAACGCTGTCCACGCGAGTTCCGAAATAGGAGAGGTCAGTAAGGCCATAATAGAATGCTTGTGCATTTGAATTAGCTGTTATGACCCCATCCAGTATCTTGGTGGGTGTGGCGCACACCAAGTTACCAGCAGAATCAGTCACCTTGAAAAAGACATTAGCATAGCCTGATTTTCACGCCGTGATACGTACTGGTAAAGCTGTAATGATTTTGACCGACGAATAAATATATACTGCTTGTGGTGATGGTCTGCTTTAGTTAGCACGTAGCACGTAGCATGTCTATCCACTGAAGTGAAATCAATTGCTTACACTGTAACTCCATGAGTAACAAGTTGACTCGAAGTATATGAAGTTTCTGTTTGGCTAGGACGCGGGGCGACATTGTTGTACAGTGAAAGTGGGTTGCCTCCGACTGAAAGACGTGTTGAGAAGGTAGCATTTGTGGTAAACACATTAGTTTCAATGTTCGTCTCCGCAGTATTAGGACCAGGTGTGACTCGGACAGTATAAGACGTCAGGTTGACTATTCCATAATACGTGGCCGTGCTGTATAATTCGGCCCAGACTTCGGTGACAGTGTCTTGAAATACAAAACAGCAAACCGGCTGGGTTGGGGTCCCTCCACGATTAGATGTTAACGACGCATTCAAAACCGTTGGAGTAGGTTCTAATATCATCAGAATTGCATTTCTTGATGGAAGTTGGGTCCAGTCCATGGGACAAGACATACCTGAATCTGCAGCGGCGACAATGCCGACGACGGAAGCTAGAAGTCCAGTGACCAAGCCTCCCAGGCCCCAAGATCTCATCATTGCTTGGAGTATAGGTGCAACGAATGTAGAGTACTAATGGCAGCACCTTGAGCTTCGATGTTGAAACCTCTTTGCCTAGGAAGACTGTCTGGTTCACTTGCGCGTCACACGTTTGACGTTCTTCGACATAAGGTATTTTCGAATGTGGGCCGGAGAGTACACTCCACATAAAAGCTTGAAATATACTGCAACGTCACCAACCCCTACTGAAGCCCCATTTCTCGCGCTAGTAATTTCCAGGGGAATGAATAGCTTATTATTAGTGTGCACGACACTGCAAACATGGTACCGAGCAGATCCTCCGTGCATCGTGCATTCTGCCCCTTTATACAGAAGATCTCAATTACCGTCCGTTCATTGCGTATCAAGCCCAAAATTCGTAAAATCTCAGGAAAATGAGGGGGGTCGCATCCGCATACAGCCAAGAAGCAATGGAAACCCGATTGCGAACGTCATCTTCTGTCAATTCCGAAGCCAGATGAACTGGCAGCTCCTGTATCGATTCGAAGCCATTTTCAACCAGCTAGATGTTCTAGGGTTTGGCATTGGAATGCTGCGTTGTTGGTAAGATTGGCGAAACCAATTTGCAATGATAGTATCTTGACTTTGGTTAGTTGGCTCTTAGATCTCAACAGCATAGAGTGAATGACTCGGACCGTATGGTTTAATGGGCCCCGTACCCAGCACCCCTAGCTTGAATTAGGATCTTGGTTCCGATGAACATCTTTCTGAACCAAGACCCATCCGTCCAAGACCATAGGCTCAAAATAATGTTTAACATCATTGCGGTGTTGCAGGGTTATCTGGAGTATGCTTCAACAGAAGGTATATAGCTTGTACTTGCTTTGCGAGAGGAACGAAAATCATTGACAACGCCAGACGAATCTTACGTAATTCGCCAGGACAAGAAGGATACGCCAGGTTGAGACTGTTATAGCAGACGTTGCGACTCGCCTTCTCATCTCGACTACGGGCTTATTATCACTATCAACAACTGCTGCAAGTTTATTATCAGAATTGCGCTGTTATTAAGCCGTGTTACAAGTACAGTATATATGGTAGCATTATCCGTTACATTTTTATCTCGTAGACAGGTTTAGAATTTGTGGACCATCCAGTCTTTTGCGCTGGACTTTGTTTTGATTGAAGTTCATTATACCTTAGAGCTACATACGAAAATTAATATACATCTTATCCAAGGTGAGTCAATACATCGATTCAAGAACAGATTCGCAGTAATATCGCCTATGACAGATTTACCGGCAAAACGTGAGGAAGCAACGGCAAAGTTTGCTACGTGTGTTTCAAAGCTGCGACAAACATATACAGGTGATGTAGTATACACGAAATTAGTAATATACAGACATCACTCATTAATCATCCCAATATATCTCATAACTTTCCAGGTGGACACTATAATAAGCATCTATGAATGCTTAATACGCGAGGAATAATATGATATCGTTCTCAGACAATCCATCAAAGCAATGCTGCTCTCACCACTCAAAGAACTCATGGGTGCTACTGCACGAAAAGGTAAATCCCAACTATAACAATCCATTGGAAATGGTTGAGCCTGAGAGCTCCAGCTCCCGCCGTAAACTGCAACGGCGCTTCAAGAGAGCTATTCGTAGGTGACGTTGGCTGTCCAAGTACGACTGGAACTGTCGTCGATCCCGTTATAACTACGTATGAAACCCCCGAGACAATCGTCGGACTGCCACTGAGCTCAGGAATTTTGGGGTTAACACGTATGGTCGTTGGTGGGATTACAACTTGAAGATTGCCGTCTATCAATGTCGTTGTCCCTGGTAGTGACTGCAATACTTCGCTTACGGGTACGGTCGTAGCACTGGAGATGACAACATTAGTTACTCCATCGATGATAGTGGTACTTCCAGCTATTGGAAGAGCCGGATCAACGGCAACGGTGGTTTCGCCGCTGACCACAACTGCGGTAGTACCAGAAATGACTGTTGGAGCTGGAATATGTGTGGCGCCTATTCCATCAGCAATTGCATCTGCAATTGCATCGTTTTCAGCGGAGGGTGCTGGACTTTGATCACTTGCAGGTTTATCTGCTGGCTTCTGAGGTTGACTTTCGGGCTGTGCAGCATTATTTGCCGGGGGTTGTGTATCCGAGTTTCCCGTAGGTGGACTCTTTGGATTCTCTACAGTTTGCCCTGGGATGTTAAAAGGAGGTTGGGGCTCGGTATTGGTATTACCATTAGATACGAGGATCGGAGTTGCTGATGATTCAAAGTTACTGCTAATCGTTGTGACAGACCGAGTAAATTCTGGGCTTGTACTAGTCGATTGCGGTGTGTTTGTGAATACTGTAGATGGTATCGGAGCAGGTGTATTGGTCTCGGGTGAAGGCAGTGCTATAGTTGGTCCCGGTGCAGCGGAAGTTGTTACCGCTGCAGGAGTCGTAGGTGCTGCAATGGGAGAGGAATAAGCTGGCTGTGTGATCATTATAACGGTAGATTCGGTGAGATCTTGGGAGGCTAATTTAGCAGTGTTCCAAGTTTATTGATTGGGTGACTTACCCCCACCTGCAGTGCGAAACACTGGTGCCCATGCGCTGCATCTACTTGAATGTAACGTAAACGGTCCTCCAGGAAGGCATGATTCAAGACCCTAATTCAGCAATTAAGTAAGTGATGTATTTTTAAACTTGTCAACGAGCTAAAAGCAACGTCCTATATTACATTTCTCGCCATTGATTCTTAAAAGGATTTACGTACCGGATACTGCTTGCTAATGGCTGAGTTCTTCACCATATAGTCTAGGAGTGTTTGAGGTGGGTATCCAATCCCTTCACTGCCAGGTCCCGCGTTGCAATTGCCATATGGCTCATCAGTCTTACCCGTTGCTCCACTTTCAGGTTGATAAACAAACGGCGTTGGGAAACTCACCACAACGCCAGATGCTCTAGACGATGGAATATTAATGGTTTTATTGTTTGAGTCGAAATATAGAGTAGTCATTGTGCCGTCGGCATATGTCCCCGTCTGTGTGTCAGTTGAAGCTCTTCCATCCCTCGTGAAGGTAACAGTGTCCGTCCAAGTTATAGATGTAGATATCTTAGTGTTAACGGCGGTTGAGAATGTTACAAGATCAGAAGCTCCATAGTAAGTTGCTTGCGCATTTGAGTTGAAGGTAATAGCCGGCATGGTGCCCTCTTGAAGCGTGGTACTACATACAAGATTACCGGCAGCGTCCGTCACCTGTAATATCCATTAGCTACCTCATTGTCCTAACAAGAACATACGTACTGGTGAGGCCGTAATAATAGTCACAGATGAATAAATGTATATTGCTTGAGGTGACTGGCTGTTATAGTAAGTACAATATTTTTCATCTTCAGGAATTCTTCAAAACCCACACAGTGACTCCATGGGTGACGATTTGGCTCGAATTGTACGAGAAAGACGTCTCGGTAGGGCCAGGCGCATAGTTATAGTATAGAGAAAGAGGGTTGAAGCCTCTTTGGACGTTCTCTGTAAAACTAGCATTTGTAGGATAAATGTTGGTCTCGATATTGGTCTCCGGACTCTCAAGACCAGGAGTCACTCGAACCGTGTATGAAGTTAAGTTGACTACTTGATAATAAAAGGAAGTAGAGTATATCAATGCATACACTTCAGTGATGGTGTCTTGAAATACAAAGCAGCAAACTGAAGGAGTCGAAGCACCCACAAAATTAGATGTCAATGTTGAGTTCGATATTATTGATGTTGGTTCTATAGTCGTCAGTATTTGCTTTATTTGGAGATAGTTAAACAGAGAAGAGCTATACCAAAATCTGCAGCATCAGAAGTATAGATAAATGAAGTAAGAAGTCCATTAGTCAAGGCTCCGAGGCTCCAATAGGTTCTCATGTTTAAGACTTGAGGTTATGAAACACAGACTACTAATGACAGCACTGTGAGTTTTGTTGTACGAACAAGAAACTCTTTTCTTGGGGAGAGTGGGCATTATTTGAGCACTAAACATTTCATTATTCTACTGAAGCAATTTTGGATGGTGGGGCCAAGGATTTTCCAACAATTCCATACAGAACCTTGAAAACAACCATATGAATCCTTCCTTGTACTGTAAGCGCCAGCAAATTGCGCTAAAATTTCTCGGGGAAACGGCTAATGTGGGTTGCAGGCATCTATAATGGCGATGGACCATCTGCCCCTATGGGTATAAAAAGCTGCCATATTGCCAACTTCTTTCACACCAACCTCCGTCCCATTGAAGACACCCGAAAGCTAAGTACCGTTTCTAATGTAGAATTGATAGCTCTACAGTTGATAGCTTAATAGCATTATTCCAAGGTCATCTTCTCCCTGGCCGGCACAGAGAATCTGGTGCATACTGGTAGCCTTGTTTCCATACCCACTGCGCGTTCAGTCCACCAGTAATGTCAAAGTGCAAGTTGTCTGACAACCGGGTTTGACAGCGGGCTGAATGTCCCGTGGCTTGGTATATAATTGCTGTTGGTTATTCTTTGTTGGTTTGTCTTTGTTGGTTTCGTCGGAACAAATCAATCGATGTTGGCAAATAGCTTGTCACGAATGAGAACATTCTGATTGAGTAAGCAGGGATGCCTTGGTTGGTTTCTCACTTCAGGAAATATCAGCGGCTAGTTTGGCTAAATAGATTTGTTTCAGCATTTAGTGATTTGCGCAGGGTTTTTATGTTTTGTTCAAAGCCTTGAAGTGGCTAAAGCTACTTCATACTGACCATTCATGATACAGTCAGGCTACGATAATGTAGTTGACACGTTGATTAGGAAAGTGGAACTCATCGGCGTGGATTGGATGCCTCGAGATTTCTAGCACATGCCTGGGACATCCCATCAATTTAGTAGGCGCCCGTGAATCTGGTTCTGTCGCCACTATTTGAAATGTTATATTGTTTTCAGTGGGAGGGTTAAGGCGATTGCGAGCAACTATCCTCCCTCGACTCTGATTGTCTTAGAAAATCAGAAGAATTTGGATGAAATAGTAGAGGTATCTTAGGTTAAACCATGGTCACCGATTAACATGTGGTTTTACGTATCAGTGATATCTCTAGATGGGGCCACGGAAGGATGCTATACGACACATGGCACCTACTCAAGGCTATTGCTTATTGGAACAAAGACCGGGATGGAAATCATATGTGCTAAAGCGTAGGATTCATGTTGCAATGCCATTCGTACTTAGCACAATTTAAGTTCTTGTATTGTATTTTAGAAGCTCTAATGTTTGGGTATTATTACTGTTCAGGCAACCTATGAAGCTTCGCTCGCCACGACCTTGGAGAGGCAGTTACTGCCGATTGAGGACTTACTACTGTGATATTATCACGATCCAACTGAGCGCTTGCTGTAGGAGGTGATCCCACCAGCGTTCCCTCACTAGTCTCCCAACTATACCTTCGACGATTGCTCCTCGAAGCTGAAACGGGGACTTCGTTGATAGGAGCCCGCTGCTCATGCATCTCGGGTCCTACTTCTTCTAATGCCGCCATCTCATGTATCTGCACCGGATTACCATCTGCTTCTACTAGCCACACGCCCTTATCTTTTGCATCATGTTCGTACATAATGGTTCTTCCGCCTCCATCCTTCTCATATATGTAAGTTGTGCCATCTACTTCGTAACGCATACGCTCTAATCCGTCTGCTTCTACAGCCCACTGCGCTGGCCCTGCATCCATCTCATGTTTTGGAATAGTTTGTGTACTATCCAACTCTGCTTTGTAGCCAGTGAACATCTGCGCTGGGCCCAATCGTGCTCCTGTCGTTGGATTGGTGGCTGCATAGTTATCCGCGTCTGCTGCTGCCTGTCCAGCTTTCGCTTTCCGACGACGAGGCTTGATGCAGTAAATGAAGACAAGAACTGCAGCTACGACAAGTAGCACTACACCTCCCACAGCTCCTCCAGCGATCGCACCCACAGGAACAGAGCTGGATGATGCGGGGTTTTCGGTCGAATTATTACCGCCATTCGAGAGTCCACCGTTAGATATAATTTGACTAGGGGAGAGAATCGGGATTATCTTCGACTGTGCTCCCGCTACCCAGGCAGCTTGAGACACCGTAAAGGTCCTCCTATCATAATCAGCAGTCAAATAAGCTTCTTGCAAAAATGACCGTCCAAGAGTATACTGCGTATCATTGACCGCACGCTTCAAGGGAAAATATCTTGTCGACTCAGCGACTATCGGCCAAGAAACGTTCAAATCAAAGGCTCCGTAGGGTAAAGTAATGTCGACATTTGCGCCAGCTGTCAGATTACCTAGCTTGAAAGTCACGCTGGGGTTCAGAGATTTGAGAGTGGTATATTGAGCACCAGTGAGAAGATACCGTTGCGAGTTCTCGTCCCAAATAAGACCAAACGCCTTTTCAAAGAGAGCGCACGCTTCTATGGGAAGCCATATGTTTGGATCACCCGAATCTACCATTGCAGGAATTGATGCTGGCAATAAAGATGTTTTACCATCATTTGTAGTTATGGATTCGATCTGAACGGTAAGATCACGGATATCTTCGTCATTGAAATTAAATACCACATCATTGGGAACAAATTTGGACGAGTCGTAGCCGCCTAGAATCAATGAACCAAGAACCTTATTGAAGCCTAAGAATTTGTCAGCGTTAAGTCTTTAAAGAATCGAGATAGTTCTTACGGTACTGGTTCCCGGCAGTGTAACTCCAAGATGTGCTGGGGATCATACTCTGAACAACAAGATTCTGTATAAAGCTCGGTATGGGATTATCGAAACTCGTAAAGTTGGAAGCGCGTGGAGTTAAACCAAAAAATCCAAGATAGTGATCCTTGGTAATAAATCCTCCAACAGTCTGGTTCTTCAGTTTGGGACCGCCGCTACCTGGCCAGCCCAGAGTAACATCATCAAATCCTAGCGATGCCTTGCCCGTAAAGCCTAGCCGTTCATCAACGCCAATAGGGTATATGTTCGTTACTAGTGTCTCTGTATTTTTCACCCAAGTCGTGGACGTATTTGGCTGGTAGAACCCCCCTCGGTCTTGTTCGCATGTCGAGGGATCGGATGCAATACATCCTCCGGGCATAACAGCCATGGTCTCCCATCCTGAAGTCGCAGCGAAGACCTTTACGTTTTGTGATGGCGTTCCGACCTGGATTGCGAACGAACTCCAGGGTCCGTCATTGCCATCCCTATTGTAGCAAATTAGCGATTTCTTCCGTCTCTGGAGAATTGAGGGCATACCAGTCTTGACTCGCTGCGACAACAATTGGGGCCGGAATGCCGACTCGGGGCGCCAGCCTGTTCAGGGCCCCATGTTCAGCATCCGCAGTAGCAGCAGTAGCAATTTGACATATCGATATCAGCCACAAGTGCAGAATAACCCAGCTGTAAAGCATTGTATGCTCATGGTCTTATCCGCGCCGAGCCATCAATGAATTAAGAAAACAAAAGTTAGGAAGCAGAGAGGTACGACAACACGAAAGTACGAGAAACTAGTGCACATTGGTTGTCAGCGCCTGTGCCAGGTAGTACATGCGCCATCGCTAGCTGATTGGAGACTTGAAATTAGGAATCAGCATAATCCAGGCGCGAACATTCAGGGGTCTACTGGTAGTCGAGATTTCAGCAATTGCCACCATCTCACTCAGTCTAAACGAGCTTGAATGACCACACTCATGGGACTGAAAAGTTAGCCGCGCCCGTATTCAAAGTATGTATTTCAGACTATCCATCACTAGACTGTTACCACAAACGCTAATGCTATTCCCACGAGTCAGAATCAGACCAAGATCGGCCAAAGTAAGCGAGCGCTTCCTAAGCCAATCATATTTAGCCATGGCTATTTATATCCATAGGCGCTACGCGGCTGTTTTCGAGATGAAACAAGCCCGATTAATATCAACATCAAAATCAAGGAGGCTGCGGCGGTTTAAACGTGGAATATGTTGTCTTTTACTTCATCTGTTGCATAGGTTGATTGGAAATACGCCAACTCTAGCGAACAGCAGTTCAGACCCTAGAATGCTCAGGAAATTTATGTTACTTGGACAATGGCAACCATGTATAATGACGCTCAGCTAGTCAACTATGAAATAATTAAACTACTGTGAATACCTCTTAATTTGTTAGTCCGGAGATGCGTGAAAGGACGTCGCTTTAACACCTCTCTAATCGTTACGATGTGCACTCTCATATATACGAGGTTTTCTTTCTTAGGTTTCTTGAGCCTATACGGCCCTGAAATGTAGAAATTTAGACCTAGTCTTGTATAGTGATTTGCATGTATAGGAGCTTCAGCTTTCTAGGGGAATGTCAGTTGCTGACTAGACTGTCCCACATAGACTCTTTCCAAATTTTCGACCGTTCATACCTACGATCTCTTGATGGACACGAGTAGCTAATTCTTTTCCCCAAAGAAAAGCTTTGGAACAAATTTCACTAAATCACTTCTCTTGAAATTCAGTAACTGGATTTAACCATTGATATAAGTGACCCTGTGAATAGCACGTGTCTCGCTACAGAATACGTACTAGTATCTTATAATAAAGGTAATATTAGATGTTATAAACCTGAATATTGCACCCTGGTTTTACTTGCGCGTTAAACCTACTTTCAAAACCTTCCCAACGGTTAGCTCATGCTTGAGTGATCTTTAATAAACATGTCAGTCTCCAATACTTAGTAATTTGCTCTCAAAGTTAGACAATTTGCACTAGCTTTATACTATATGAATATTTGAAACATCGATGTTTAGATTGGATTATTATATGAAAAGAGTTTTGTATTAGGTTTGAGTTCTGACAAACTTCTTTGTGTAGCTAGAGGAAATGTTCTAACGTTTCCAAAAAGAACTCGCAACATTTTGATATTACCTAGTGTCCCCGTTTCCAAAAAAAACAAAAAGAAAAAAATGGACGGCACGGTGCCATGAGGTCACATTATCTCCTTTCTAGCATCGCCTACTACAATCTGAGAACTGATCATGTACATAATATAATTTCGTCATACAAGTCCACTTGATCATATCAGTAGAAGACTCCTTACCGACCACTTCCAGACTATATGTATTACCATAATGATGTCTACTTCCCAGCCACGAGGTCATGGTCAATGTAACGAGTCAATTATCCAATCCAGCGTAGAATATGGCAGTGTACTTGAAGCTTTGAAAGGCAAGCGACTAAAACATGCGCAGATCGTCTATATATACACACACAGGCACGCACGTTATATAGTGGAGCAGACCACCGATCGGCTACATAGCTTCTGCGTCTCGTCTGATTTACCAGTTACCTTTGCTAGGAGCTCGCGTTCAAAAGACCCAAATCATCTTTTATATTTGGTTTCATGACTATTCGACTCCAAAAGAAGCCGTTCTTTTTTCTTGGTAGTCTCGTGTGCATGCTATTATTTTCTAACCTGCGGTCCACTCTTCCACGTAATTTCCGTCTCACTAGGATTTCCATGGGCTCAAGGAAGCTAAGTATACACCTGTCTTCCACCGTCTCAAAACCCCTTATAGTAGCTTACACAGGCCAGATACCTCGGCACTTACCTCTCTCCTGTATCTCAACATCGAAGACGCAACAGAGGGCCCGCAGACAGGAAAATTTACGCCTGTTTACCTGGTCAGACATATCTAAAACGAATTCTGAAAGCTTCCGAATTCAATACTGTGTTACAAGTCAAACCTGACGCTTTGGCGGTAGCTCAGCAGCTAGACGATGAGCGCATGAATGTTGGGTAGCAGAGGTCCGTTGCATGGTATCCCGATTCTAGTCAAGGATAACATCGTAACACAAGACCGGCTGGATGTTTCCGCCGGCTCGTATGCTGTTCTCGGGGTCAAACCAGCAAATGAGTCTTCAACCATTAATAAACTTCGAGATGCGGGTATTATTATCCTAGGGAAGACGAATCTCTTGGAATGGGCTAATTTCAGAGGCTTGGAAATCTCAAGCGGTTGGAGTCCAAGAGGCGGTCAAACGATGGGAACAGACTACCCAGATTTCTCTCCAGCTGGAAGCAGCTCTGGCTCTGCGGTTGCTACTTCCCTGGGACTATGCACTGCTGCGATTGGTACGGAAGTAAGGGCTACCATTGCATATTTTTCAGACCGCGGGCTAACCTATAGCAAAGACATGGGGCAGTATTCTGGGACCGGCCGAGCTAAATAATGTCATAGGCTTCAAGTCCAGTCGTGGATTGATCGGCACGGATGGCACGATCCCTATATCGAGTCGGCAAGATGTTATAGGTACTCTAACAAGAACAGTTAGGGATGCAGCATACTTACTCAGCAAGATGGCTGGTCGGAGCGATCAGGATGAAGCAACCTGGAAATTCCATTTTCCTCAATTCCTGATTATACATCTTTTTGTCAAGGAACAGATCTTAATGGCATCACAATAGGCGCCCCCCGAAATACATGGGTAGCTAAATCTCCGGCACCAATCGAGGCCTCTTTTGGAAGTGCGTTGAAGATGATGCATTCTGCTGGAGCGAAAGTTGTGGACAATGCCAACTTCCCGAATGTAGAAGAGTTCAAAAACTCAATACGGAAGTCAAAGGTGTTGTACGATCATCAAAGTCTAAAAGAGACATTGTTCGATATCTTCAGTCTCTGGTTACCAACCCAAATCATCTCCGTTCAGCAGAAGATATCATCCAATTCACAAAAGCCTTTCAGCTGAAGATTATTCAGAAAAGGATACTGGAAAGTTCTTGTGGTCTCAAGCAGAAAGGGTAGACATGAAGAGCGACGAATACAAGAAGATAGTAAAATAGGAAAAAGTCTATGGCGGAGAAGGTGGAATTCTCGGGGCGATGGAAAAGCATAACCTGGATGTAATCGCCGTTCCTGCCGACCAGGATATTGCAAATGATCTAGCTGCGGAAATGGGGTTTCCTGCAATCTCAGTTCCCCTAGGATTCTGGCCAGTGGATACATCGATTGAGCTTGACGAAGACAAACCGAATTTGGTTGTAGTTGCACCTGGAATGCCGTGAGTTATCACTTGATTTCCGCCAACCATTTCACCTTGCTGACTTTAGCTGAGCTACTCCGGAATATTCATTACCAAAGCGTTTTCCGATGGGGTTTTGTTTCGAGTTGCCCACGCCTTCGAGCAACTAGCAGCTGTTCGGGCAAATGGACCGTTGCCATATAAACTGCCAACAAAAGAATTAAAAGATATTTACGAATACGCGGAAAAGATTTAAAAGCGCACCGGTCGACTCAGATACCAAAGACTCATTAATATTGTAATCATAAACTATGATAAATATCATGCTATAAATAATCCTCAGAAATCTAGAATCATTTTCGCTTAGAGATGTCTGCCCCTTTGATGTCCTAGATAATCCGCTTAGCAAAATCCGAAGTTTAACACTACTACGCTACTAAAATAGATGCTCAGGAGGTAGTGTTAGGCGTGAAAATGCCTTCAAGGTTTGATAATAGCATGGATGTGTTATTTAGCCGGGATATGGTCAATCACATTCCCAGTTCGAACATGTAAACGAGGATTGACATAAGCAGAATTTCTGCAGGAAAGCATGCTTTGGATATCAAGATGATCATAGATTTGTAAATTCACTATTCATCCCGCTCTGATACGCATTGTTACTAAAACCTTCTCATTTATAGTTGCTAGAATACATTGAACTACTATGATGATATGAAATTCCAAGTTTTGGCTAAGCATATTGCTGGCAATCATCGGAAAGGGACGAATCTGGCCTCGCAGCCTTGCCTCGGAGGATTGATATTCTGGATTGTAGAAAGCACAATGGAATTACCCTATAGATATTTGTTAGCACCAAATTCTCTCAATTTGTTTTCAGCTCAGTCTTTTACCTACAATCACTCTTACCAGATGAGTCGGTGTTATGAAAGACTAGTAGATTATTTGGCTGCTGACCTGCAATGTAATACCACCGATGCCTCTTGTTTGGGTAAAGCAATTGACTTTCGCCTATTCGATCAACGTGTAATCGGTCTGCAAGTACTATGTCGTTATCAATATCAATGCTTTGGTAGTCACAAACAGCTAATGGCCAGTCATCGTTTGGTCCCGTAAGTGGCCTCTATACGCCTCTATACGCTGTGATATCTATCAGCATTGAAAGTTGATGTTTATGAGAACAGCTCATACTTAATTATGTCATAGTCCTTACCTTTGTAATGCATCTCTTGGCAGGGAAATGCGTCCTGGAGGGATAGCTTTGAACCATTAACAGAATAGTTGCTGTGTGCAAGAGAAGCAGGCTATTCATACTAGACTATGGCCGTGAAATCTGATGAAAAACACTCATCGCGTTTCCTGATCTGCAACATTGCTCTTGCAAGTAATAAGCACCAAGAATAGATGCAACACAATTTACCACAAACTCGTCAGGCTCCAGCCTCTTGTATTATGGAAAGTCCCAGGATAGATTGTCTTCAATCTCTTGCAGATAAGAGGGCTCCACAGAGCGGGTTGCAAAAAGTGCAGCATGCACATCCAAATTGATATGTGCGTCGAGAACGCAAAACCCGGCTTCTCGTTTTTTAAAATAATTCGAGGGCTGAATTACGTAGAGTTCAACAGGCTGTGCGGCAAAAGTATTGTTGGTTGCCTTTCCACTTTCTCTTTCTTGGACGTCGAACCCGGCTCTACGATGCTTTTCCTGTTCGTACAACTCATCTCGAGCAAGATACTGTAAGCTCCTCTAGACAATTCTGTTAGGTAGTATGGTTCATCAAATTGGGGTCCAAACACCGCTTGAGAATTTGTGGTAAGAAGGTCTAAGACCGCGGTAGATAGCACAGCATAGCTCAAGTTGATTGGCTCAGCACTATTATCTACATATCGAATTCATCCTGTATCACTTTCAGAGAATCCGCGATGTCGACCTATCATTCCAAGAAGGATCTGTTGGCACAGAACTTACCGGCCTTGCATGGTCTGAGGCACTACGCCTTGATGGAAATCGGTGGCCTTATGCTAGTTATTGTCGGTGGCATTCGGATCTCTTTTAAGCTCATTGATAGTGAGGAGATTATATTCATGTAGTTTCAAGGTGGAATGTGTCTTCGTCAACTTATCAGTTCTAATTTCAAAGTAAAGTGATCAGTAATTTCGTGATACTTGCGTTCCTAAATAAATTTTGATTTAATCAACGCCAATCAAGCACAATTAAACTGTCATACGTGCTCTCAAGACCTGAAGGCCCAGCATTTGGGGCGTGTTGACGGAGAAGGGTTTCTGCGTCCTCTCGCATCTTGCGTGCATCGCTCACACTCCGCGTTTCCTGCTCAAGTGCTTCAGATAGCTTGAAAAGAACTCTCATATGCTCCGCCACCATATTATGTTTGCGCATCTGTGTGATCCCAAGAGCATCTCGGAGATGTTTACTATAAATTCGTTACTTCTGTGAATACTGCTTAGAAATTTCCGCCTAGGACTCACACTGCAGCTTCTACCTTACCTTGATCCAGCGCCACGCAACCTAGTCGGAACATATTGGCGGCATTTAATGGATGACTTCGCATCCCATCTGCCCTCAAGTACAGGTTTTGTGCCTCTATAATGTGGGCTTCACCAGATTCAAAGTTACGATCATAACGATCAATCATGCCGAGTTGAGAATGGGACCTTTGACCAACATAAGTTTTCTGATCACATTATAGGAGATAGACTTACTCAGATGCTCTGTATCAATCTTAAGGCTCTTCGGACTCGATTTGCTTGAGCGCCGCGTTCAGAAACACCCTGGCTAGCTCTAGCTGACCAGAGCGGAACAAATTCGCTGCGTTATTGATCATAAGTGAGGGATCTGGTTCTTCTGTACCTTCATTTCGCTGATTTTTACCCTCAATATAATGATTGCGCGCAATATCGCACCATTTGAGCGCTTCTTGAAAATCATTAATAGAGCCAAGTCCTGCCGCAAGGTTGTCTGCAGCCCAGGCCAATTCCACCACCTTTGATGTTATATCATGACTTCGTATTTCGTAGGACTCCTTAAGCCACTTCACACCTTCTTCAGCCTTACCAATGCGCAGGTTGAGCTGGCCACGGTGAGAAGTAAGGGAACCTCGAAGACCAATTGTCTGTTCTTCTTTAGGCATTGAACTTAACGCTAGGGTATTAACCTTAATCAGATCCTCAAGGTCATCTAATGAATTAATCTCCAACAAGTATCTACCGAAGATTAGTGTTGGCCAAAGAGATTGTTTAGAATCAATTACCTTCGACATGAGTTATTGAGATTGCAGTAGACGTGCAGAGCCGTAAATGCAGGATTCAACTTCTTCTCTTCCTGGAAAAAGTCTTTTAAACTAATGACGTGACGTAGGTACTCGGCGCAAAGATCCCAGAACTGGTACAAGTCTGCGGTCAACGGATTGCTCTCTCTGCGTGGGAAAACGTTGTGTGCCAGAACGGTCGCATCGTTGAAAGCCATTTGTCTTTGCTCAGGTTTCATAGAGTACTTGAAAGCAGCTTGCACGAGTCGATGTAGAGAGAAAGTTCTTGACAAGGAATCTCTCTTGATAAGCGCAAGCGTAAGAAGGCTCTCAATCGCGTCCGCGAAGCTACACATTTTCATTTGTGAGAATAGAAGGGTAACAATCTTTCCGCGAAATACTTACAGAAATGGATCTGAACAGAACTGAAGAGCTTCGGGTAAATTCTCTGGAGAACTCGTTTCAAAGAATGTTTGAGGAATACTATCAGGCTCAAGGTACGAAATTATTCCTAATATCGTAAGGCTTCGTAAATCTAGGGATCTAAACGACATGTCCAAAAGCGCATTGATAGAGCGACTGCCAGAAATTCCATGCATCCGACTTGGATTCTGGTTGTAGAAATTCACAAATTCTGTGATTGAAAGGCCGCGTCGATGTATTAGGCCCGCCATTGCTGATATAGCAAGAGCGTGTCCGCTTAGTTTTTCGGAAAGTTCAAGCGCAGAGGTCGCCTCATCTTCTGTAATGTCTCTCCAGATAAGGTGGAGAAGAAATTTCAGCCCAATTTGGTTATCCCAGTTAGCTACTTCCATCATACGATCTGTCAGCTCAAGAGTGATCGAAGGGTTGCGTGTCGTGATGAGAGCCTGACCACGGCTTGCCAAAGGCCAGTGAGTCCGTACGAGGTCCACAACCTCAGCGTTATCATATACAATCAACCAGCGGCATTCTTTTGTACATCAGCAATCCGGTATACACCTCCATACATATTATGTTCAACTTACAGGTATGCTGGAGCCAATTTAGCACGAGCGCAATGTTTTCATCATGGTCGCCCTGCCGCGTATTCGGGAGCTTAAGCCGCAGGGCGATATCCGTGAAACTCTGTCTGATAGAGACGAGTTTTTCACTGTAGATCCAAAACAAGGCATCAAGCTCGCCTCTTTGAAGCTTGTTCTCGGCATATTTCAGGGTTATAGTGCTTTTCCCAACACCACCTAGACCGTGTAGCGTCAACGACCGGAAAAATTGCTCAGGGCCAGCCTCTTTGAAATGTGTTTCCATATTTTCAACAACATCAACGCGATCAAAAAAGTGAGACGTTCGAATTGAAGGAAGTATAACACAAGGTAGCTTTGCTTGTTCATCCGACAGAGAGAGCTGCTTGAGGCTAGTAGGTATGGTATCTGACTGCTTTAGGGTAATACTTGCTGCGTCTAGTTATTCGCCAGGCCTTGAAAAACTGGACAACTTCTCTACCCGAGTTAGGTATTCGTTGATCTGTTGAGTAGAGGAAGCAAACTCCATCTCTAGTGGCCGCCAGTCGGTATCTGGAGCCTTGCCTAAGCAGAATTTGTTATTTCTTGTGCCCAAACTAAAATCAAAAATACTTGTATTTACCATATTTCCCATATATAACATCGTTGCGCATAAACTTTACGACGGACGAGAGGAATCAGAGGAAAGTAGCGGCGGTATCGATGCAGGACTCCTTTAATTCCGCTGAAAAACTAGTTGCCGTGGCATAATATGCGTTAAGAATCTCGAATTTGTAGCAATGCTCGTGCAGCATTCGAATGATGTGAGAGACAGCGGAGGTCTCCTCTTTAACAAGCTAATCAAACGCTTGTTAATGCCAAAAGATCTTTATAAAAATTTCATGCTTTTCTTGATAAAGAATTATAGCTAGAAGAGACAGACGACCTACCTTAAGAACCAACCACATGAATCCCCAGATGGCAGAGGTCTCAATATCAGAACTAACCTGACACATCCAACTGTGGCTGAAGGTTTTCAGTTTTGAGAGCCCGTGAGCGAGCATCGCAAACTCCTGCTGGATGGTTTGGTCCCCCTTACTCTTCGCCAGCTGGTCTTGCACATCACTCCACGAGTCATACTTTAGGATCTGACGCAGGTCATCGCGCTCGAGCTGGAGTGGGTCGCGGCAGGAGTGCACCGCAGCTCTCCATTGATCAGAGAGCAATTGGTCGCTGTTGACGGGTAAGACGGCAACTTCATCTAGGTAAGAGGAGTAATTAGGGTTATGCTTACATTTGTGTTGTATCCATTGTAAAATAAGACCGTCAAGCATTGGTTTGGAATGCCTATGGAAGCTCGTAAAGGATACCTTTTGGCACGCAGGCGTGGCGTTCTCAAAAGCTGGTGGTGCGACAGGATAATCAAATCTCGGTTGGTATGCTCTCAGCGGCTCTGTCTGTGCGGGAATCGAAATTCACTTTCTTTGTTGCCTTGAGATTCACAAACGAGAGATTTCGGGAAGGAGGGAATCAGCTAGACCTGTATATGGTGACACATAATCATTTCCTACAATAGAATCGGGTGTGCAATCTCTTTCCATTTTCAGTCTTTCCGGGAGGCTAAACATACCATGTACTTATTTTAAACTTCCTATTAGCAACTACGTAAATCGTGGTGTTGATATACCCTTATTAGAATAAGCGTAGACGGCCCACGTGATCCCAACAAGAACATACCAATAATCTACCAATAATCAATCTACAACGATACATTCGACACGGTAGCCTCCCAAGCTGATCGGGTTTCTTTCAATTGAAATCATCTCTGTGCTACTATTTCTTAGTCTCCCCCAATAAATAATATAAACAAAACAGAATAAAGATCTTCCTGCTGATTGGTGTTTCCAAATAACAGACACGAGTGTGGTGTTTCGGTCCTAATTTGGACCACAGTATACTACGGGCTTTATATGAGATACTGTGGCATTGTGGTTGGTGCTTTTCAAAGTTTACTAGAGCGGAAGGAGCTCCTAGCCCGGCTTTAAATGCCCCGATATCCGACTTCACCTCGCTCTTAGACATAATGTGCCAAAGCAAACTCAACAACTCCTTATAAGTATTAGTCCTCTACCGTCTCAAAGAAAAGAATATTCCATTCGCCATTCTCGCTTATACGATGGCTGCAGCACAAGAAACAGACAGATCCCAGGGAGCGGTCAACTTTACGGTACAACACGTGACATCCAAAGACGACTTCCCAGGCTATGTCGCTGTCCTAAATGCAGCTTTTCAGAAGTGGAAACCCATGAATCTGATGCACCCTCCTTCTTCGACTGTCTCCGCGGAAGAGTGTTTTGCATTCTCGGTGAACCAGTCCGTTGAGACCTGGTCTTCCGACCCCACTGCTCACTACCTTGTGGCCAAACTACCTTCCGGCGAGATAATTGGCGGTGCGAAGTGGAATTTCTTCCAAAACTCTGAGCCGCAATTTCCTTGGGCTAAAAAGCATTCACCGGACTCCAATGTGGAAATGGTGGAATGGTACTTTGGGCAGCTGGACCAGACACGAAACCAAGGGATGAAAGGAAAGAAGCATGCCCTCATGGCAACATTGGTAGTGAGTCCCGATTATCAGCGGTGTGGAATTGGAGCAGCTCTTTTGGAATGGGGACTCAAGAGATGTGATGAAGAAGGATTGGAGTGTTGGATCGATGCGACTGATGAGGGCAAAGGACTTTACTTGAAGCATGGCTGGGAAGACGCGGGAGGGGTTGAGATCGATTTGAAGCGGTGGGGAGATGAAAAGGGAGGCATAATGTGGGTGTCGAATATGCTTAGAAAGCCCCGCAGTTTGGATAGTAGATAAATCTGTTATTAAGCTCAAGTTTTGAGGGTAAATAGATGTTTCTATACAAAGTTGGTTCCTTTGCTTGTGAAATTACCACATTCTTGCGGAAATCAGATCATTAACTCTTGTTATTATTTGCTAATGTTACTTAAGCATGCTCGGTCGTTCTCTTCTGAATGAGGTAGTTAGTTGATCCATAAAGTGCTGATTTATTCCTACTTTCCTGTTTAGTCACTAGAATCTTTCAGAAACTTTCCAAACATCCCTAGATTATACACTGTCAGTCCACTCTAAAACAGATTCCCGACCAATGTAGCATCAAAGACTACTGATCTATCTAAATTGTGTTTAGATTCAGACTACTCACCACTAGCTCACAGTAGTGATACACTAATCTTGCTACCAGAGTATACAGTCTAAAAAAGGCGAGAAACTTCATCAAAAAATAGCACCTATGGTGCAGTGGGCATTTAAATTGACTGTAGATTTGATGGAAGGCAAGTTATCAAGATGCAAGGCACAAAAAGCTTAGGGTGTGCCCTTAAGAATTCTTTCTGTTAGCCAGATATTCTCAGAACTTGACGGAGATACCAATTCTACACAGCAACAAAAAGGCTTAAGAGAGGATATTCAGACAGTGTAAATAAATCTATGTTTCAACTAAATTTTCGGTTATTTAGAACCAGGCACGCTGACTTTATTGTTTTCATTATAGGATCTTCGACCTCAGGACGAGTGGTGGTGTAGTGATACGTACTTTTGTTATCGGTGCGACACTATCAACACGCAATGAAGCCCTTGTACATAATTAAATTCACTAATAGGGACTGTATATACCTCATTATACTGCGAAACTGTAAACGCTTCCCTGAAATGTGTCCTGTATGAGTTGAAAAGAAAGGATGTGAAAACCCCCCGGATTTCAACGCAGATATAAGGCCACTGCAACGCTGGGTTGGCAGCTAAACTACAATAAAGATTTTTTTTTTGTTTAATGTTTTTTGGCTTTGCCATTGATTTGAGCATTTATGATGATAGCTGTGAGTTGGGAAGGAAGATGCGTGCGACGTGGTTGATATGATTGTCATAACAAAGAGAAAGAGCATCAAGGCCAAGGCCAACAACAGTATTTACTGTGGCCCACTCTACTCGAATGACTGCAAATTAGCCCAACTATCAATGTATGGCACAGCTTTCACATATGAGTTTGGCGGTGTTTGACATTACTTCGATATTCATTCCCTAGTGCTTATATTCTGTAGGTGAAAGAAGAGTCAGCGCCTTAGTGGGGATGACAGTAAACTAAAATGACCAGTTCCATTTTCGTTTTGAACCTGAGATGTAGTAGTTCTAGTTTGGAGCAAAGCTCTGCCTAATCTAAGTACCTCCTAAGGTAGTAACTTTGGTTCTGCTACTCCATGTGTTACAGTCATCAGAAACATCAATATCATCATCAATACTATCAGCTATGTCACTGTAATCCGAATAAAGGTTAGCGGAGCCGGAACTTTATTATGTTACCATGCTTTCTTGCGGATTCTTTTCCGGGTAAAATATCATGCCCTCTCTGTTTTCTTATATAGTTATCGCAGGCATGTTTGCTATATTTACGGATGCCAGCTCTGCAATAACATCTCTACAAGGCAGATACCCATTCTCTTCTGCCAAATCCATGGCCTTCTGACACTGATCCAGATCGAATCCACCGCTCGCTCTCCAAAGAAAGTAAATCATCTCGATACGTCCGTGCTCTGCAGCTCCCTCCAGTGGCCATCTACCACTGACCGTTGATGGGGACGCATGCAGATCTGCCCCCCAAGCCAACAATGTGGCAGCAATATTGCAATTGCCGGTGATCGCAGCAAGTTGTAGAGCCGTCGCACCACCGCGTACCGATGGGCTGCCGTTAACGTCCGCTTTTGCATTTAGCAGCAGAGTGACAATTTCTAGGCTCCCTACCTCTACTGCTTTTTGTAAAGGTGTTCTTTTCAGCCCATACTCGGCTTCACGATTGACGTTAGCGTTATGATTTAACATCAATTCAACCAGATCTATGTCCCTAGTCTCGATAGCATCCAGAAATGCTGTTTGTTGGAAACCCTTAGCACTCCATCCAATAGAGACAATACAGTCAGGATCGCAGCGACCCTGATCAAGAAGTTTCCGAATCATTTCATAGTTGCCATGAGTTCCCTTCTGACTCCACTTGATTGCGACTCCTAGTGGTGTTCTCCTCGTCAGATCATCTATCGTGGCACCGACGAAGCTTTTGAAGTCAATAATTCCAGAGTCTAAGAGGACTCTCACTGCCTCAAATCCCGATTGGCCACATTTAATGGCGGCGCTCAGAGCATCTGTTCCAAAACCAGGCACTACACGTCGAGATTTCCCCAAAGAGCTTAGCTCAAGTAGTAGCTTTAACATATTTGGATGTTTCTCTGCACACATCTCAAGTACATCTGGATCTATGGGATTGGCACCTTTTTCGATGAGAGTTCGAATCAGCTCTGCATCGCAAATACTTATTGCAGCCTCAAGACATTTGTTAAGAGTCGATGCACTAATCGTTCCAGTATCTAGGAGATAATCGAAGAATTCAATATCACCTTGTTCTAAGACGTGGACAATCTCATCTCCGTCCTTCAGAGTAGCGATAGGAATAGTTGACAATATTGCTTGGATGATTGACCTATCTGCCCATTTGATTGCCTCTTCTAGGATAGTACGCTCCTTTTCCATGCTGTTAGATCGATAATAAACTGTCCCTGATTTAGGATCTACATCAGCGTTGAGAATAGCGTGTACCATGCGACGATTTTGTTGACGGATTGCGACCAACAGTGGTTCAGGCGGGCGTTGACGTGAAGAGGAGCCCAGGTTGACATCGGCGCCAGCATTGAGCAATGTAAATAGAATCTCTTCATCATTTCTTTGAACTGCTTCTAATGCTGCATAATACATATGAGAAGGTTCTGGTGCAGGGCAGTATCTTAGAAGTTTCCGAACATACTCTACATCCCCCCTTGCTGATGCCGCGGAGATGGCGGGTTGGAAACGCTCTCCTTCATGAAGATAAAACAGGTGCCCTGCGTCTTCTATCATATGCAATAGCTCTTCATTTCCTGCTCGAATCGCCTCCGCAAGTGATGTTGTACTATCTTCATAATGATTCTCAACTCGCAACGACCATACTTTGTCGTCAATGCTATGTGCAGGAGCATTGAGATCCGGCCTTAAGCTGCGGATGACGTCGATTACTTCTTTTCTGCCGCATCTAATAGCGGCACTAAAGGCCCTGTGTGGAGTTTTGCAGTGAAGCTGAAATAATTGGATCAGCTGTAAGTGACCGTGTTTCACACTCTGAATAAAGGCCCAGTCAAGCTCATCTTTGTAGTCAGTCAAACATCTATGACAATTTGTCCGCTCGCAAGCCATAACCATATGCCTAAAAGTATTTGTAGCCTGCCAGTCTGCAAGATGGGCTACAGCCGTACTCAAATAACCACGACGAATAAAGATTGAGTGATCAGCATCCGATACATTAGAAATGAGATCATAAGCTAGCCCTGGTAAGTGAAACCCCTCGATGGCATGTCTGATAGTGGGTAGATCCACTTTTGCACCAGCATCTAGTAGCATTTTCCCAATCTCGACAATCGCTGGCGCAATATTTGTGCCCAGACGAAGGTTATTGAAAAGAATCGAAAGTATCCTTCCCTCTGAACCTTTGGGTCCAAAGGTTTTATTTACATCGGCTCCAGCATTTATTATCAATTGAACGGTCCCTAGATCCTGGTGAATTACAGCTCGCTCCAGTGGAGTATACCTTCCACCGTTGATGTTGCATATCGTGGAATTTACGTCAACAGAACTAATGGCAAGTATATTCCTTAGAGAATGCTTGTCCTTGGCTTCAATGGCTGCTCGAAATAGATTCTCTGCCAGGGCCCGCCTAATATGACTGTGTTTTCCTTGAATTTGAAAGCTAATGGCTCCATACCGATTCAAGTATTTAAGAATACTTTGAATAGGAATATCATGGAGCCCAGCAAAGCCGTTGGCTGTGGAGAACAGCAAAATATGGTTGAGCTTCAATTGAAGCATCTCATCCCGCATAACCAGGTTCTGCCCAGTGCTATTACATGATGGGGGCTTTTCGTTGGGTAGCAGGCTTTTAAGGGGCGACAAGAGGTACTCCACATTGGTTTGCCGGGGAGGCAATATTCCACTTGAAATTGACAGATTATCATGTATACTTTCCGAGATACACGAGAAGATATCAGTAAGGAAGAGTCGGACTGGATTCTGGATAAGTAGTGAATGGGCTCCAGTAAAAGGCGTTATTCTTCCAAAGTTCATACTTATACCTACAATTATTTCAGAGACGTGGTCTTAGATCAACGATCACAAATAAAGAAGAATTTAGGTTGTCTGAACGTGGGAAAAATAACGTACCATTGGCTTCGAAATCTTCTATAAAGTGGCTGAAAGGCAAATCTCTCGTAAGCTGATAAACATCTGGCACCATGGGAGAAATTATTTGGGTGGGGGACTTCGCCCAATCTGTTGGAATCCAATCTGTCAAGTCCCAGGATGCTAGTTCATAGTTGTTGCAATCAGATTGTTGCAGATCTCGTGGCGAAAAAACCTGAATAGGTGCCATCAATGGACTAGTTTCCAGCGTATTTATAAGCAAAGGTATTTCCTCTACTATGTCCATATCGAGATCTTGAATGCCAGGGGTATTTGAGGTGTTTGGATCTTGAAGTAATTTCCCTACTCCGAGGAAATTAATTTTGTCGTCTACCTTGTAGCTTGAGTTCTCACCGAAATTTTGTCCCACACTACTGAATTTATTACTAAGAAAACATGGAGAGCGTGGTGATGAGGATTCAATGCAGGTTGAGTTGCGAAAGAAGTCCAGCTTAAAAGGGCTCCACTTCCCATCGAGACCTTTCGTCTCAATAGAAAGCCTTCCAAGGCCAGTCGGCACTCCTTAGATCACAAAATTAGCTATGCCAATGGCAAGCAAGCATGGCCTTGGACAGAAATCACCTTTCGCATTTCTTTGACTCATACTGTTAGATATTTTCTTATAGCATGTTTGCCTTGCTCTCGCCCTTCGAAGTTTGGGTTCATCCAGCTTGCCGTTAACAAGAATTCTGCTTTCTTGATCTTGTGATCTTAGGCGGTCGACAGTTTCAAATATAATGGCCCATGCATCTTGGGTGATATATTTGCTAGTGCGCCAGGTACGAAGCTGTTTTTCGTATTGCCACTTGCTGAAACAGAGTGTCATCAGTATGAACCAATGAGAAGTACAGGGGCTATTGGTACCTTGCTCTGAAATCATGTGCTGTCAACATGATATCCTTCACCTCTTTAAGCGTATGGTCTTGGATGAGTCTCAAGATAGTGGGTTTCCAATGCTCCCACTCGCTAGGAGGAATCTGTGGTGTTGCTAGATTCATCCTGGATGTTTCACAGGACCAGCGTGGTCCAAAATCCCGGCGCAGTATGTCATCTATCGATGGAAAAAACACGAGACAATTGATTGACCCAACGAAAGATCCAAGGGAAGAATTGGGCGGCCGACCTCATCATATAGGCAATAGGCTACCTGGAAGGCTTTCCCAGAATTTGTCGCCCAGAATTTGTCCCCAGGATTTGTCCCCAGTAATTGTCGCCAGAATTCGTAAGCGCGCGTCCAATACATTACCAGCCGAACCACTCATCCATCAGTAAATTCATTGGAAAGCCATCATATGCTGTGTAACTGGTTATCATTACAGCTTTGCTTTTCGTCCAATGATTGGGCGGCATTAAGAATTGTCGGATTTTATTGGTTCACTACCGAATTGGAGAAGGCTCTGAAAGATAGAAGCTCCTGTCGGCCAGTTAGTTTCAATAATTATGTTGAAACGGAGTCTGACAAATTTGCCCATTCTTCAAATTCTTCGGCAGGTAAATGCCCAAAACAAACCTTAGCAAGGAGGGGGACTTTGCTGATTGATATTCTTTAAAGTGACGTAATAGTTCTCCCATAGCTACTTCATCGAGTGTTAGAGCAAAATTCATCTTTCAAAAACCGCAAGGAACTTTACAGGAAGTGTACCCCAGCGGATTTATCGAGTACATAGTCGTGAACTGTAATGATTCAGTAAGGAAAATTATAATGACTGCTAGGCTTCCAAAATGACAAAATCAAAACTGAGAAAGGAATAATCGTTGGAAGCCAACAAATTTTGAAATGGAGCTTATCTATTCTAAACCAGGCTTCCAAAATATACAATTGGATGATATTAAAAGTTAAGCCTTCACATAGGTACAGCTCAAAGTCATCCAGTTCAGGATTTCAACCCTAACGAGAAGGTATAATGATACGAAGCACTTTAGATATTTAAGTATTTAAATCAATTGAGTTTTGTGCACAATGATCCCACAAGGCAATTTCAAGGATATTCCTCAGAAGTATGCAAAGTCCCACGCCACTGAAAAATATCTGTACAAACGAATGCATGAATAGACCTCAAAAGGTCGATTGTTCAGTCTCTTTCTCGCTTAGAAAAGGGGGTTTGAAATGGATACTCGCTTGATCTAGGACCCCTAAGTCAACATCCTTAACCACTCTGTCTCCTCATAGCAACGGTGTTCAGGTATACTTTTCTAATTTATCAGTGAAAAATGTTTTATGTTGATAACTCGTAATCTGAATTCAAGTATGTCCATGTACACTTTCCAGAATCGTGCGTATCTGTTCGCTTTTCCTTTGCCAACATAACAATACAATTGACACAAAAGCCTCCCAGTTTTGATTGACTGGGAATCTCTAGACCAAAATTAGCATGGACTTGGAGCTGAGAATGATACTTCAATTAAACCCAAGATATGTACAGTACAATGAGCAATGCTTGGCAGTGACGCAATTGGCCCAAACGCGTCTCGCGTTTCCCTTATGTTCATCCCACCTAAAGAGTACCATATTGAATGACTACAACACCTTCACACTAACATTTTAATAATACTTGAAGATGTCGGCAGGAGACCAGAAGATCATCAAAACCGAGCCCTTGGTAGGTTTCCCTTCCCCTCCATACCACCTCTTCGGAAGCCTAATTGTACCAATTGTTGTTTCACATCCCCTTTGTATACCAGTTTCTGACCGACCCCTCTTAGAATCCTTCGGAAGCAAAGTGGACCAAACTGGTCTTAACAACCTATGCCGATCCAAATAAGACAAGGAGAACATGGGAACATGCTGAACGAAGCACACGTCCTAAGGGTTCTGACATTGACGGTGTAGGCATCGTAGCAATCTTAGAGAAGAAGTCGGGACCGGAGATCATATTGCAGAAACAGTATAGGCCACCGATCAACAAGGTGGTCATTGAGGTCCCAGCCGGACTGGTGGATGAGGGAGAGACCGCAGAGGAGGCGGCTGTTAGGGAGTTGAAAGAGGAGACTGGTTATGTAGGAACCGTAGAAGAGAGTACGCCTGTCATGTTTAATGATCCGGGCTTCTGCAATACGAACCTGAAGATGGTGCACGTCAAGATTGACATGAAGGATCCAAGGAACCAGGACTTGAAACCGGAACTGGAGGAGAACGAGTTCATAGAAGTGTTTACGGTGCCTCTGAAGAGGCTGTGGGATGAGTGTAAGAGACTGGAGAAAGAAGGCTATGCTATTGATGCTAGGGTTGGTACTCTTGCTGAGGGAATTTTGATGGCGAAACAGTGGAATATATGATAACAGTTCTACGTGGCTAATCCACTAAGCACACCGTAGGTCTTTGGTGCTCATTTATAGCTTAAAAATAAGCTATTTGCGAACTGTCACACCATCTACAGCTTGCCAGTTGCCTTCAACCCACTATATAAAGCCCAAGCACCCAATGCCTTCGCATCCCTCCCAGCCTCCCACCATAGATCCTCCAATTTTACAAGCTTTAAAGTGATCTTCTCGCCCTCTTCTCGCAAGCCTGTTAGCTTACCAGTCCATTCTTTCAATGTTTCTCTTGGAACTCTCTTTTCGTGTAGAAATAGCGGGATATATTCGTCACAACCACCAGCACTTGGAAACATCGCTTGTGGCAATGCCTCTACCGCATCATTTGGTATAGCCAGCTCTGTCAGATTAATCAGCTCATTCTCTGGTATATCAAGACCTAGCTCTTCCTTAATCTCGTTCGCAGCACTGCCGGTAAATGTCCCATTATCTACCATTCCGGCCGGCAGCTCAACAAATTGTAGAGCACCAGCTGCGACACGGGGCTGTACAGTTAGAAGTACATATTTCTCGTCTGCACTCCCTTTCGGTATGTCAGCGGGTTGCAGGAGCACGAGCATGCCAACACTAGCGCCCCGCAAGAACACAGCTCCAGGTAGCGACTCTCCTTTCGCGTTTGAGATATCTGCGGTGAGCTTCACAAAACCGAGACGTTTGCCGCCAAATCGGTCAATCGCCTGGATTGTGACGCTGCGAAGTTCGTATGGAGAGGAGTAGAATTCGTGGGAGGGATTAGATCTTTGGAGAGCGAGGGTGCGTTGCAGTCTGGTAGACCAGTGCTGTGGTTCGGTTTAGCAGGCTGCTGAGTTTACCCAATTTTTGGCTCATTTTGGTGGCACACCTTGAACGCGGGGAATTCCTCCAGTTGCTCTTTCGAGAGCCCATCCACAAGAGTAACCAAGATGTCAGAATTGAGGATTGCGGATGTGGACATCTTATATGAGAGGTGAAGTTTACAATTGCTCGAAACTGCTCGGATTGGGCTGCAAATTCGCAGCATAAGGTTGCGGACTTTGGTGAGGATAAGATAAAAAGCAAGTGTCCTAGGTGGAGAAACGAAGCAAGAGACAAAGTCTATAGTGTTTTTATTATGATGAAGAAAGGAAGAAGACTTGGAGGTCTGCTTTAATGCACAGCCTTGCCCCTCACAAGGCTGCAACCCACTTGTGAATGTGGGGGCTGCTTGGCAAGGCTTACCTTATACGGTAATATCATAACATCGGGAGTTCTCCTATGTCTTGTTTAGACAAGTGAAGACGAAATTGCAGAGAAACACTCCTTGGGGTGGCAGATAAAGGTCTTATTGACTGTTCCTTAATAGTCATCAACTACCTACGATAGAATATGATGTTCTGGTTCGAAGTTTCCGGTCGACACTACAAATGCCAATTGAAATCAAGAACTTTCTAGGTGAAAACTGAACAGAGAGATTGGCTCTGGTCGGGGTCAGGCATTAACCAAACTGATCACTAGAAGAAAGAGCAAGAACCTGACTAAGTGACCTGAGTAGGGGGCGAAATGAGGGTGCATAGCGCCTGAGCAGAGCGACGATGGTGACTAACTGTTCTAGAATCGAAGCAGATTCAGGTAATCTATGTAGAATCTTAACTTTAGCAAAGCCTGTTTCCATCTTTGGATCTAAGTAGCCGCTACTGATATTTGAGCTGAGACCAAGATTTTGAGTCCTAAGCAAACTTATGAGCTGGCATTGCTAAGCTTCCCGATACATCGACATGTTTACGGGCTTCTTCCGGGCGCAACGATTCAGATGCCAAACCGAGCACTAGGTGGACTGGAATTTATTTGATGGGGTAATAGGGAAGATAAGAGAAAGAAGATATACATATATAAATATAAACAAATAAATGCAGATGGCGAGAAATCAGGCATTGCGTTGAAGTACCACTGTTCAAGGAACAAGCATCAATAGCCAAGCCCCACTCCGACCCACGTCACATCAACATTTGGCGTCACATCCAGTCTCGTCTTCTTGGCTACTGGACGCAACCTCAAAATCTACCATGACCGGCAGATATCAGACCTAGAAATCAGAACACGCGTTGACATCTCGAGTTGACATGGCGGGTTTCATCCAAGTTCTTGAATAATTTTACCAACGTGGCATCCGGTCCGTCGTCAATTGGCTAGCGAATGGAAGAGAGAGATGTTTCCTAGAGTGCCTGTGCGAGGCTTGCTTTTCCTGTTTGCGTCTCTATTATCTATTTGGCTGTACCGTCGTGTATGGTGTCGCACATCCTTGAATTTTGGACATGACGCCTCATCAGGACAGAATGCAGATGTTAGGAAGTCGCTCTTTTTGCAGGAAGAACAATGCAGAGTAGAATTTCCAGAGTTGATGAACGAAATCGAGAATGCCATCGCAGAAGGCCCTTTTCAGTTGCGGAGATTGCGAGATGATTTACATGGCTTGGTGCAGGGCAGAATCAAGGATGGGAAGGTGTGTTGTTTTCTACACGAGGCCGTAAGGTCAAAGTGATGGTGGCTGACGAACATGAAAAGCTATATGTCATCTCTGCTCCAGAAGACAACTCTTTGCATGTAAGTTTGATTTGATGCCACTTTGTATACATTAGTTGATATTAGTTTACTAACAATCGTCAGCGTGTGCCAGCTATCCTTCACTCGCTTCATCGCGCAATCCTTACCTCGCCTTTCCCTCTTCCAAACACGGTGTTTGCCCTCAATGTTAACGACATTCCGAGACCGAACACATGGTCATTTGCTCGATCAGATGATGACCTCTCGCCCAGCACACCATGGCTGATGCCGCATTATCATTTTTGGTCTTGGGCGATGCCAACTCTAGGACCTATGGATGAGGTTCTAGAGAAGATCGAGCAAGTCGAAAAGCAGCTGTCATGGGACATAAAAATTGATAAAGCGATTTGGCGGGGCTCAAAAAACCAAAACCCGGATTGGAGCCCAAGGCTGCGCCGACACTTGCTAGACATGTCGAAAGGACAATACTGGGCAGATGTTGAGGCTACCGGGAGGGATTCTGATAATACCTTGATGGGACAAGACTTTTGCAAGTACCAATTCATTATCTATGCTGAGGTAGGCGATATTCCATTTTGTTATCTCCTGCACATTCTGGCTTCCGCTTTCTTGCGTATTGACTTCCTTTATTGATTCACAAATTGTTTTTCTTGCCTTCCATAGCTCAAATTTTGTAGGGTAAGTCGTATTCTGGGCGTCTACCATTCCACCAAGCCTGTAATTCTATAATCCTGACTCCACCGCCAACTTTCTACCTTCACAACACCCGCCTCCTTCGCCCCATCTTCTCTTCTCTCCTCCTTGCTAAACAAGGTCATCCTACATCTCCATCAGCACCGCCTCCGATCTCCTATCCACAGCTGGACACTAGTCTCACATGGCCGTTATCTTTCCCTCCCTCTATAGCGAACATTGTCTTCGTGGCGCCCGACTGGTCAGATCTTGAAGCCACAATCATGTATTTGAGAGGGCATACTGAGATTGCGAAAGGGATAGCCCAGCGACAACGAGAACTGATGGCTGGACGTGGTTATCTGAGTGAGGCTGCTGAAACATGTTACTGGAGGAGCCTGATTATAGGCTGGGCGAGAATGGCCGTGGTACAGGATATGAACGAGTGGGAAGAAGGTATGAGATGGGAGACCTATGTTTTGCTAGGAAGGACCACCTTCGAGAAGACTTAGATTCAGTTTGGCTGGCTCGCTACACAGCATCCCGTGAAAGAATCTTGGTCAATCAAAAGCGGTCATAAGAGAAGAAGCTCTGAGTGACTTCGGTCGTAAATTTGCGTGTCAGGTAGGATTTACGTATATTAAAATGCACTGGAATATATACCTAATTACTAGGTGGCGGTCTAGGTTGAACTGTCACCAAAATCGGTTTTCATATGAGTTTGCTATTAATATGTTTGCTGAGACAAGTGTCGTTGGCTGTAGTAGTGGAACGTTACGATTCGTTTCCAAATTGCCACAAACATCTACAATATTCACCTTGGCGGATCGACAATTCTTTCTCTATATGATTTCGATGTTACACAGCAATTATGTTTTTTTTTTCCATGTCTTCGACGTCATTAAGTTGTTAGGCATGATGCCTACAGAGTCTTAGATAACTCCGCCTCGGGATTCTGTCCATCTTCAGGCTGCAGCTGGCTTTGATTGTAGCTGAAGGCACGATCTGAGACATTTCTTTTTCCAAATGCCTCATAATTATCGAGGCTGCTCGTTGGCTTCCTTTTTTCAGCTCATTTGCTTTGTGCACTTTGTAGAGCCGCGAGACCCATCCAATTGGTATTTCTCCAGAACCAAGTGGGTAGGATCGTCGTTTGAGATATTTAATTCCACGAAATGGCTCACAGGCTAAAAGTCCCCGTACCACCGCAACTTCGCCCATCTAGTCTGTTGAGTAAGTAGTACAGATGTTCCCATTATTCAATGTTTCAAATTGTCTTGTTAAAACATATTCCTTTTTGGGGTTGCAAAAGGCGTGTAGTGGTGGCATATACCGAGGCCTCGATTCATCAGATGAACCTAAGCGAGCTTTGGGCGGATCAATACCAAGACTTATAACTTCAAGCGAACCGCATTCAAGGCTCTGTGAGGGGAAACATAGCGTGAACTAGTGTTCGGGGAACTGTTGTACTGCCACTAGTGGATTTTTAGGTGCGGATAATGCCCAAGCACGTGCTCGGCCATGCCGATAGAGATAACAACTGCATCTAGGTACATGCATCCTGATATAGACCAGAATTTGGCCAAAACTAGGGTGAGTGGTTATGTCGTCAATTCCTAGGAACACTAAAAATCGCACTTGGGTAAACATGTAAGATATAGACGTGCTGCACGGTGACGCTCCCATCCGATCCAAAAGTCAGTCCCCAATAACCTAAGCGGCAGATATAAAGTTTCCACCTGACCCTCCAGTCAGTATCGCTAGCTCCGCCCCAGGCAAACCATCTCTTGCTACTGCAAGTTCACAAGCCAAACACACACCGGGCACAGACAATGCGGGGATCCTGCTTGCGCTCCGCTATGCTGTCTAGTGTGAGTCTGATAACGGGTAACCCAATCATCCAGCTTGTCTGGGGTACATACTTTCCTCCCCGCTGGTGAGAAGGGGGCTGTGCTGTCACAGATCTTTCCTATCTTGCAGCTCTGGCGTGAGGAGTAAGTAAGTTACCTCGAATATGTGCTCGAAGGGGCGCTGGTGATTGGGTGTTGGTATCGTCGAGGGGGTAGAGGTTGACTTTGATGGTGGCAGTTTGAACGGCCTTGGTATATATAGTTGGCATTGGCATGAGGAGAGAGGTTCATGATGACACAAACCAAGAGAATAAGCCTCCGCCATGGGGGATGGCATATGCTGCTTGACTTCCTCCCTATAAAGAGAGCTCTGGCTCACCCTACCTTCTTCTGAACCTAAAGCAAGCAAAGCAGGAATTGACAACATAAAGACAACACTCAGCCTCAAAACGTCACACACAGTAGACCAAATACCATAGATCACAACTTATAAATCACAAATCATGGCAGCCACTCGTGCAACAGTCTCAACATCGCCGCCTAAGATAACATTTCAAGCACCCCCCACAAGTCAAGACCGTACGTTCTATCTTGATCCCGATACCCTGTCTGATCACTAACACCTATCTCAGGCCGCGGTTCAGCTGTCTCTTCTGGCTCCTCTGTCATCTCTGACGACCCCCGCGAAGATTGGACCAAAACCACCGCCGAAACTGATACGTGGGCGTCGCGCGAACGGCGTCGCTCGTCGGTCTTTGGCCGCATCAACAATCCCGTTGTTGGCTTCAGGACCTCAGCTACGAGCGCCACCGGAGAGGAAAGAAAAGGCAGCATACTTAGTCTCTGGACGAGCCGGACAGACGAGGATGGAAACCACGTTCTGACTAGCGACGGCGGCATGCGCCTAAATGAGAATGGGGTGAAGGTAGCTGCGCCTGTCCTCACGCGTGAGCAGATGCTGGATGCGAGAGAGCAGGCTTTGGAAGAACGCGAGCGGCAACTACATCAGGCGGCGATGGATGTACGGGAGAGGGCTTTGACGGTCAGGGAGCAGGAGATCGCAGCCATGGAGGCTAGTAGGAAGTAGGGATTGGAATTCGTGATACCCAGTAAACCATGTGTTGGTTGATAGGAAGCAGCACCAGGGTGGGGGAAATGTGTTGGCCCTCTGAATAAGAGAAGTGCGATAGGTTGATTGGACTGTATGCTGCAGTCTCTTTCCTGTCTTTTGGGTCGTTGGGTCACTGGGTAATAACTGTATAATACCCTTAATCAAACTCTTGAACTGAAGTCGAAAATCTCACATAATCTTACACATACAGCAAGACGATCATTATCAGGTTTGCGCTTTCATATAACTGAGCTCACTCTATGAGCATTCAATACCTGATATCAGCTACATGATGAAAATACTCCCAACCCATCTATAAACCAAACACGTTCTCTCCTAATTACGTTATCATTGGGCAATCCATCCAAAGCCAGCAGCCATACCGACCCAGTCAGAACGCACCGATGGAGAACCAGCTCGCGGTAGTGGCGAGCATCATCAGACTTTCCAGCTACCAGTAGCCGAAATCTACCACTAAGTTCATCGTCAAGTGACCGGGCCCCTTCCCCTCCTTAGCTGCTACTATTGGGATGGGGATGGGTGGTTCGTGCGGCGTGGTTGGTGATAAACTAGGTTTGCATGCACTGGGGCTGATGAGGTATGTGTGCCATTCAAAATGAGAAATGTAAGGTACGGGAGCGACGAGGGGGTTGCAACCATCTTGACTCGTGGGAAGGGGCTTGGTACTAGATACTTGTAGAGGCTCCAGGTACTTAGCCTACGCATGGTAGATCAATCACGGTTAGGTTTAATTAGATATCTATTTGCTTTGTAGTATGAAACCTTTTTGGTGGATAGAAATTTTGAGATTGCGCAATATATCTGTACCTTGTTTATCAACAAATAAAGAACGTAGGGAAAGTATCTCTCACAGAGGAATTTCATAAATGTAACCAGATCTTCATTAATTGGACAGTGAAATTGTATGATGGACGTTTAATGGAAGGTTCATAGCAAGATGATTATGTTCTATACGTAAGGGAAGTGATGTCACGGCAAGATGTTCATGTTATATGTTTAAGGTGAAGTAGATTGCTAATGATAATCCAATCTTATCATCGATGGAGCAATTTGCATGGAATATCGTAGTCTGTGTTTCCGACGATATGCTTCCAGCACAGGTCAGAGAACGCCAACCAGTCCAATTCATTCCATAAACTCCGAGCAAAGCAAGCTGCTGACCGTATCCCCCGACAGGCTCTACTCGTCGCAGTGACAAGGAGCACACATTCGATTTCCCATTTCCCATTCCCTGATTTCCAATCGTATACAAATCGCCCTACTCCTTCGAGTCCCATATCATATCATAGCATAGCATAACCGTCTGTCCTTCAGTCCGCACTCGATAACTAATTTTGTTAGTGACATTGTTCGGTGCTGATAGAATGAGGGGTATGTACCTAATGAGTGCTGGGACCTGGGAATGGACCTTGTCCGGCCTTCTTGTTGGCAAGAACCATCTTCTTTGGGAAGTTGGCCTTTGACATAACGTGTTTGGTGCGTTGAACGGCAGGATTGATGACAGGAGCGTTGAGTTCTGCGCAACAGAAGGTGAGGAGGACGGCGTTGCCTGCGGAGAGTGCGGCGTAGTAAGTTCCGACTGGAGAAGGACGCATGTTGATGATTGTTTGGTAGTTTTGAACGGCTTAATAAGTGGTAGGTTGGATTTTGGGATGATCTGGATGATGTTTGGATGGTTGCTATGGAGTATTGGTGAAGGAGGAGAATGAAGGATCGCTGTGAGTCTGGGGAAGTGGATGTACTAAGTACTTGGGAGGATCTGGGGGTGGACCTTACCCCGCACAGCAATGAACGGCGCGTAGCGTGGCTTAGCCTGCTTTTGGTAATCAATGCATTCACACTGGCGAGTCAAGGCTTCAGCGCTCTCTTTGTACCCACTACTTGTATACGTTGCAATCTCCCAGACGATACGAGTTCAGACACGCAATGGTTCGACTTGGAGTATCAGATCAGAGCATTCAAGGGGCTATCCCAGGCGTCTCTCCCTATATACCCATGCAAAGAGGCCGTTTCCTCAAGTCAATGGTTTGACCCATTTGAATCTGAACAGGAATCTGAATAGGCGGAAGCTGATGGAGATGCAGACGGTGATTTGGCTTGACTCTGCCGATCGACGCTATCTGAGTGGTGCTAGTGATGCCTGGTGTGAGAGGTTCTGGCTATCCATGTTGTTTGAGATTGCTCCCATTGTTGATAGGAACTCCGGATTCCCAGTCATCCACAGCATACAATCCCAAAGCGTAACGTTAAATGATGGCTGGTCAAGCTTAACGTCTAGATGTCCAGAAGCATATAAATCATATCACATATTCAAGCCTGCGATTCTCCTTGATTTGCTACCATGCTATTTTGCGGCTACAGATAGATCAGGCCATGCTATTCATGTGAACGCCACTCGTCGTCACGCTACAGCCATTTGTAACAGATGATGAAGCTTGTGATTGGATACGAGGTTGCATGCATCCAACCAGCATAACGATTATGACGCCAGGAAGTTCACATTCACGTCGCTGTCGAAACATGTACTCAAATATATCGAAACTCTTAGAACAAACACCAAAGAAGCTATATGCTAAGTGAAATCCGCTTGATCTTTCGTCAATATTTGGTGTTTGTTCAATCTCTCTATGCTGCTGGCCCACAAATTTCATCTGCGGACGACTCGGAAGACATGGAAGCTCCAAGCACGACGTACTTGTCCAAAGGTACATGACGAACACAGTCAATAGATGGTTCAAAATCTCTCTCTGTGACACTTGTAGTCTGTCCTAGTTGCCTGGAATAATATCCTGATACCTCATGGCTATTTGTTAGTCTCTCAAAATAGTAGAAGTGCAGCCCAAAGACATATTCGGGATCAGTGAGAACTCCCTTGCCAAGCTAAGCGCTGTCTCGGCCTCTGTTCCTACGCGTCTTGGGACGGCATGTTCGGGACGAGTCTGTCCACCACTTACAGCACGATTACGCTTGAATAACTAATATCGAAGCTTCAACAACAGTCTTGTCAATAACTGTCTGTGGAAGCATTCTATAACCTACCTACGACACAGATCTTGAAACCAAGTCTAAACATTAGGCATACAGACCTGTCTCTGAGATATAGTGAATTGGTACAATTCTGACGCAATGGGGTTTAAGAGGCGACGTTTCTGTGTATTGGATGATACACTGGTTTGAAAAGGCACAACAGGATAATAAAAGACTCGCTACAGTTTCGCTCGTTGGGTCACCCAACTTTTTACACGCTAAAAATACCATTGTAAGTATTATTTCTCTATTACAATAAAAGAAGCCACTGCTTGCCACAATTCTTGCAAATTGTTTCGAATAAAGCTAAGCGAGGGTGATGGTGGAAAAGGTCTGCGGCTTCGCCTCGTACAACAGGAAGATATCTTATCAATCCAGTAATATCATACAACAGTAAGGGTTCAACTGTGAGTTACGTGATATGTTGAAGTGATTCAAATCAACAAATCGCCTCTCCATACGGCTCTCGTGTGAAACGTCATCACTATCAACCACACGGCAACCAAAACCAACGCCATGGCTGTGCCTACCCAGCATATCCCGGGACAATCTAAACTTTGCCCAATTCCCAATGTGCTGATCGCGAAGCCGCAGTTCGGAAAGACAAATGAATACCACGTCAAATGAAAATGCATCCTCCTTACCGTCGCCAGGACCGACATCGTCGCGATTGTGAAAAACCAGAACGCGTACGCCCAGAAGAAAATAGCCGTAAAAAGCGCAATGGTTTGCAAGATAGAGACCGAGCCGCTGTGGGTATGGAAGTAAGAATAAGAAGGGGGTATAGCGGAGGAGAGTTTGAGGAAGGCGACAGCTGTGAATGCAGGCGGTCCGACGGCGAGATACATCGCAGGGCGCATATCTGGATCGGGAAGACCAATTTCAAAGAGGCGGACTAAGTATATTGCGGAGACTAAGATGGAGACAAGTGTACCTAAGCCTTTCGAGGGTCAATGTTAGTTTCTGTTATTCCATGAGAAGGAAGAAAAAGTTTGATGATGAGGTGATTACCTTGAAAAGTGAGTCCACAGATCAGGATTGGCAATGCGTGAGCAGGTTCGAGCGTTGATGCAATTATACCAGCGACAGTGCCAGTAAGAATCACCGGGAAGATAGGTAACATCCACTGCAAAAGGAACTTGAATCAGCTTCCGTTCGCTATCAAAGTATCCGCGCAGGACACAGTTACTCACCGCTGGTGTCATATTTCCAACCAAAAGGTGACACTCCCCCGTGAAAATGCAGAAGTACAGCGCCATACCAACAGAATATGCAAGCGCTATGTATACCCAGAAAAGTACCCTGAGTGTACTCGCCAGCCTACTCCCCTCTGCGGGATGTCCATATTGATGAGCACCGCATAGAAGAGATGCTGCTCCTAGCAGAACCGTAGCGGAGAAAAGTGTCTCTACCCTTTTTTCTAGCGATCTCTTAAAAGAACCCTTATTGACGCAGAAGTGAATGAAAATAAGGATGAGGAGAATAGTGTATGTCACTACTCCAAATAGGTAGATGATAATGCCGATAGTGGTCAGGCCATCAAACCTATACGGAAGAGCTGCAATAAGGAGGGAGAGGCCCAGGGTTGCCATAGGCCAGATAAACCAACTCCATGTGAAGTGATGCGTATGTGCTCTGACCGCGTCCATGAAGCTGTGCTTTCCGGTTGTGTTGTTTTCCTGCGTAGGGAGATCCATATTGGAGTTTGTCGCCATGCTTCACATCACTGATCGTAAAAGACGAGAAAGCAGGACTTAGATACCTACAGCACATTTTGAGATATATGAGGCACGAATAAATACATTGGAGCTCTGATAATCGATTCTTCCCACGCCTCCCGTAGCTCTGACGGCTCTCTGGCACGATGCTCCGTTCTTAGCGTTGCAATTTTTGGTTAGCTAGATGATAAAACTCGCAATTCTCAGCTTATTCAGATACACTGCGGAGATGAATCGGGAAGCTTTAGGTAGATCTCCAACAATCTTGTATCGGGTGAAAGACGTTTGCAGCTTCGGGAGTCCATGGGTGCATGAGTGAGACTCAGTCACGAACTCGGACCTGCAGATAGCTGAGTCAGAAACACCTTAGCCCAGAGCCGCCAATGTTGATATCCAATAGCTAACGAAATGGTCAAGTTAGATCACGTTTGATATCAATCATTGGTTCTTGTGCCACAATTACGTTGTGTCTTGCTGTTGTCTTGGCGGTCTATCTTACCCGTGTTCCGATGAGTTCGGGAGAGCCATTTACATATCTAACATGGAAGAGGAGGTCTCGGCTTGGCTATGATTCTGGAAGGATGCTTCCAGGTCTTACCTAATAATCTTGCAGTTCGGTATAAAACATAATGACGACAATTTTGCCGGAGACGACGGGAGACAGGCAAGGCAGCTGCGGCTAGGATAGCCAGAATCGCTGTACGATGTATATTGGAGCATAGTTTGATTTTCTACATATAGGTGTCAAACTTTTCTCAACTTCTCTTCTTCTCCTCAGTTCAATATCTCTCGATTATCTTGATCTTCGATCTGCACCAATTTAGACAAACTTCATTCTCCCCTTGCAAATCAATCTATTTCGTACTTCTAAACCAGCTATGACGACAGGATCAAAACACGTCTACTCTCTCCGTGGTGCTCAACCATTCTACGCAAGCGAACTAGGATCGCTCACTCGGGCCACGGCCGAGGAGTTTCCCATCTTGAAGAATCTATCCCTTAAACGCCTCGTCATCGCCCCTGGTGCCATCCGGGAACCGCATTGGCATGCCAACGCCACTGAGCTCACTTACTGTATAGCGGGTGAACTTTTGATTTCTATCCTTGATAGCGGTAACGAGTTTTCTTCCTTTACCATCTCAGCTGGCCAGATGTTCCACATCCCCAGCGGCTCTCTACATCACATCGAGAACATCGGCGACACGGAGGCAGAGCTTATCGTTTGTTTCCGCCATGAACGTCCTGAAGATTTCTCCTTGCACGGCTCTTTTGGAGCCATGACCGATGCAGTCTTAGGCAATACATACGATGCACCCGCCTCTGTATTCTCCAACATTCCACGTGACACCACCCCAAGGTACATTGTTCCTCGCGAAGGAAAGCCCGACGTACCGCGCACCGCTGGTCTTCCAAACAGTCACAAGTACGATCTCGAGGGGACACCAGCTGGCGTAGCAGCACCCATTGGGTCCGCGAAGCAAGCTCGCAGCCAGTACTGGCCCGCACTGAAGGACGTGTCTATGTACTCACTCCGTGTAGAGGAAGACGGGATGCGAGAGCCTCATTGGCACCCTTCTACCGCAGAAATGGGATACGTTAACAAGGGCAACGCACGGATGTCAGTCATGGATCCGGACGGCTCGGTTGATACATACACCTTGAAGGAGGGCGACTGCTACTTCATTCCGGCTGCTTATCCACACCAAATTGAAGTTTTGGGCGACAAGGAAATCCACTTTCTGATTTTCTTTGACCAGCCGATGCCGTATGATGTGGGCTATAGGACTTCTGCAACAGCGCTTTCAAGGGAAGTCATCGCCGCCACATTTGGTGTCGGGACTGGAGACTTACCACCTTTCCCTTTCACGACTAAGGACCCTTTGCTGGTCGGGAAGAAGAATCCCGTTGATCCGGTCAGAAGCAAACTTTGAGTTGAGAAGCAGACGGATGGCCTGTGTTTCGTATGACTATGAAATGTAATTATAAATAATCGCGGTTGATAGAAGTAAGGAATTTAATTTATTGTTGAAAATGGTCTTCATTGCCATGCGAGTGAACTTGTGTTGCTTCAATGTATAAAGGAGACTTTCTATCTGTCGAAACTAGATTTGATTTCCCTTGTTGGTGGAGATTGTGAGATCGAATGAAGTGAGCAAAAGTGTTGGAACGATCTAAAAACAGCATTATTCCATGTTTATCAACAACGTAGGTTATCAAGCCACGGCTTCATATATATTTATATATTCACAATGCCAGCCTCAACTCCAAACTTGGCGACAACTGATATTCAACCGCTTTCCTTTCATATAGCCCCGCCACTTCTCATATTCTTTGGGGCCATCTTTACGACTCGCCGGCCAGCTCTCAAGCCAAGAGGGGCAAGTACCTGCTATTATTCGTGGCATTGCATGCCATGACCACCTCGTCGGCCCGCCCATCTGCACCACATCCCCACTTCGCACTCTGATCACGACCATCTCCTGTTCCCGTTCATCATTCCTTTCGTCTTCTCCCGGATGCTTGTCGCGAGCTATGATGAAGAGCCCATCACACCCGAGGCTGAAACTTGCAAGTCCCCGCTCGCATTCTTCCGAGACGTCTCGATGTACCGGCATGTAGTCTTTGGCGGAATAGAGAAGAACAACACCGGATTCTGGAGTAAATGCATTCTCAAATAAAGATGTGACCAAGGCTGCGATATCTTTAGGAAAGGGGGTAGGCGATTTGGAAGGATATGATCTTGTGTTCCAATTGTACTGGTCTCCTAGAGTGAGCCACCTCAGCTTTTTTTGAAGAAACTGTGCCATATTTAATGGCTTGTGGCTAGAATTTGGATTCAGTGGTGTAACAGATTGATGCTTCCCGGACTGGGGATACATGAAAAATGAAGCACGTTCTGTTGAATCCGGAAGAGGGGCTGGAAACGGTATATTGTAGTCATGGTGAATATTTGTGATATGCAGCGGGTTTGAGAGTTCTCGATGTAACAACCGGTCAACAAGCATTACTTGACATTCCGGAGGAAGTAGTGATGGAAAGAATCGTAGCCCTATCATGGGCTATCAGAAAAAATTGATTTGGATATACCAGGTGTGAACTAACCTGGAAATTCCACGTGCTCGTAGATCGTGCATGCGTCTGGTACAGTGGTTGGGGCGTCTGAAGGTGCGTTGGTGCTTTTGGCTGCGAACGCTTCCTGCGCAGCTGCAATCATTTCCGAGGAGACCGTTGCCACTGGCACCACTGATTTCTTCTGGACGCTGCTCAACCCCCTTTGGAAATCAACGATGTCCAGATCAGAGAGCAACGTCTCCTCATCCATTTGCTGGTATTTCTTGTACGCATTACATATTGCCTGCGGTGGCATTGCATGCGTATCATGGCTATGTTGTTTCTAGGACAGGATTTAGCGTATTGTTCTACGTAATAATGAGTATATGAGTTCACTTTAGTTGGATCGTCCATGTTCACGTGACGTGCCGCTTTATTATCTCTGAACCTGTATAGAAGTCCCTTGTGGTTGCTTCTAACACGCGACTCATCGACCAGGACCTGTAATTTCTCTTTCAATTTCAGGGTGACTGCTGGTCTTCTTGCGAGCATTGACACGTTGACAAACACTTCATATCGTGTATATTGAGAAATTCCAACCTGATCTCGACACGAGTTTTTGCTAAGCGAATACGCTAATTTTGGTGGAGCATTACCCCTATTTCTTCCTCTCGTGATTGTTCAAACAACAAAAACCATGTGAAGAGCTAGCTGTTTTTCTTCAGGACTACAACGAAACCTTGTTGAGTTTGTTAGGCGATAGCGCTGACATTCATCTCGTAACTCTCACCAATATAATATGAGCGGCATCGCCGGCAAAGACGCCAGGCGCCATTGATCTGATAAGTGACTCAGAGTGGAGCCAAGAAATCTTATCAGATATGGGTCCATCGCCAAGCCAAGACAATACAACTTCTACGGAGTTCAAGAACGGAGTTGGCCAGCCGACAATAGTCAATGTAGTTTCGTATAGCTATTAATCAAAACGAGAAATGGTATTCTAAGGAGTTTCCAAGTTGTAAGACTGTGAAATTTGAGCAGAAATTGGTGAAGTTTTCATACAAACTGATGGAAAACTGGTTTTGCGGTATGGGAACCCTGTACTCCGCACATAGTAGCCTCTAGCGACTAGTCTGTCCTAAGTACAGAGCCCATATATGTATACATACATATGTCCCACTGTCGCTCTTCTGAACGGCTTTTGTGCTTTCTTTCTTAGATCTCAAACGGCACTACAGGTGAACAATTATAGCTACCTCCCGCATTAGATTCGCTATCATGAACCGAAGCGTGTGCCTCGAGGACTTTTCTTTTGGTCCACAAACATCGCCGCAATGTCGAGATGGAATGGACCTCACTCTCGTCTTTGAGCAAAGTATCTTGAGCATTTTTCCTGCTTCCTTTATGATCTGTGCTTCGATTGCTCGATATGTGGTTCTCCGCAAATCCCGACAAGTAGTTTCAGGAAAGTCTTTTTACGACACCAAATCAGTAAGTCTCAATAAGCACCAGATTTCATGACTTTGTGACCAAGCTCCATTTGTCTTCTTCCTTTGGGTACACCATGTCTGTTACATCCCACGCGATATGCTATCCTGGGAATTAATCCAGCAATTTTGACATTCCCCAGTTCTCATCCTTACAGTCTGGAATCCCAACCACTAACAAAACTTCCCTAGCTTCAACTTATTCTAATAGTGGTCCTCCGTCTTGTTCTTCTCTTGCTGTGGTCAGTCCGGCCCCCGGTGAAAACACAAACATCAATTGCAGCAGCAGGTGTATTCTTGGTTGAATCAGTCATGTTTGCGGTTCTCTCTAAGTCAGAACACAGCCGTTCGATCAGACCGAGCTCGCTACTTAGTCTGTATTACCTATTTTCCCTGGGGCTAGATTTTGTCCGCATGAGGACATTCATCAAGATGCAATTTGACACGTCAATTACGTCACTTTGTGCGGCGGATATGGCTATCAAAGCTAGTCTGCTATTCTTGGAGGCTCAAAATAAGAAACCATATTTCTCCGCGGTAGATAGAGACCGGCCGCCTCAGGAAATTAGTGGAGTACTGAACCGAAGCGTTTTCTGGTGGCTCAATTCTCTTTTTTTTGAAGGTATTGGCGGCAGTGACAATGTGCATGAAATTTGTTGCTGATATATATAGGATATCGTAAGGTCCTTACGTTAGAAGACCTCTTTGTGCTTGATGCAGAATTATCATCAGAGAGAACTTATGCAAATTTCGAGGCGAAATGGTTAGCCATGTCAAATTCCAAAAGCTACAGGCTCGGCAGTGCCACCGTTCTGTGTCTTTGGAAGCTATTCTCTGCACCGATAGTTCCTAACTTGCTCACGATGGGTCTAACATTTGGGCAACCCTTCTTGGTAAAAGCGCTTCTAAAATTTATTTCCTCCTCAGACTCGAAAGAATATGGGTATTTGATTGTGGCGGGTTACGCTGTAGTATTCGTCGGCAAGGCAGTTCTCACTGCAGTATACACTCACAAGCTTGATAGATTTGTGACAATGCTTCGTGGCTGTTTGGTCAATATCATCTATAATCAGTCTCTGAAGCTCGACATGAAAGAAGCAGCTGGTGGAGAAAGTCTCACGTTGATGAGTGCCGACGTTGAACATATTGTTAGAGGATTTGGGCTCATACATGTCGCTTCCTCTAATGCTACCATGGCAATTGCCGCATTGGGTCTACTCTATAGAGAGTTGGGCTTGACGTAAATTGATTACAATCCGTACCCATGCTCTTCAACTGACGACATCAGATTTGTTGCCCCTCTCATCTTCTCTGCGGTTCTTTCCTATCTCTCGGGACATGGTTCTGGCCCATATATTGAGAGTCAAAAAATCTGGCTAGAAGCAACAGAGAAGAGAGTCAGTTTTACCGCTTCTGTTATCTCATCAATGAAAGGTGTCAAGATTTTGGGTCTAGTTGATATCGTTTTTTCAAAAATCGCTACTCTCCGACAAGAGGAGGTGCAAAAGGCAAAAAAGGTACGCACATGGTATGCAGTATTCACCCTGCTGCAAACAATGAGCCTGAGTGGTACGCGATGGATAACATATACTGTGTTTGGTATTGTGACTTTACTCAAATCCTCTGGCTCTGGTCTAGATATCGGCGTGCTTTTTACCTCGCTTTCTATTCTCAACATATTCATGGAGCAACTTGAGATTTTTCTCAGAAACATACCTAAAATTGCAAGCTCTTTTGGCTGCCTCCGTCGCATCGAAAAATTCCTGCTTCTAGAAACCAAAAGGGACAACCGTCTAGTTGGCAATGGCGAATTCGCATCATCCCTTTCATCAGGCAGTTATGAGCTCCAGCATTTCGTATCTGCTAGTGCAGTTATTAGCATGAAGGAATTAAGTGTTGGCTGGACTAGGGAACAGGTAGTTATAGAAGGAATAAACATGGAAATTCCACAGGGCAGTATGACGATGATTATTGGACCGTCAGCTTCATTCTGCCTGCGTCTCTAAATTTGTTGGCTAATTCTTTTAGGGTTGGGAGTGGGAAGTCTACCCTAATGCATGCTTTATTAGGGGAGACAATTACCCATAGAGGGTTTTTGAATGTAGCATTACCTGATTCTATGTCATTTTGTGGCCAAACTCCATGGCTTATCAACAAATCCATACAACAGAACATTTTGGGACAATCTCTATTTGATGCTCCTTGGTATGCTGAGGTTGTGAGAGCTTGCGCATTGGTGGAGGATTTGAGGAGCTATCCAGCTGGAGATCGGACTCTTGTTGGCTCTAAAGGAATCACTCTTAGTGGTGGCCAGAAGCAACGTATTGTTCGTAGGGCATAATCTAGTTTTGGTAATTACTAACGAAAGTTAGGCATTGGCACGCGCAGTGTATTCCAAGAAACAGATTACCATCCTCGATGATGTATTCAGTGGAGTAGACACTGTGACCGAAGAGCATATATCACGAAGCCTTTTTGGACAGAACGGACTTTTAAGAGGACCGTCACGTACTTTCATCCTGGCTACTCATGCAGTGCATCTGCTTGATAAAGCCGACAACATAATTCTTCTTGGAGAGAATTCGAAGGTTCTGTATCAGGGAAGAATACCAAATCTCCCAGAAGGACTTGTGCCAAAACGTAATTTTGGCGAATCAAGAGGACATGAGTTCCCGGATAACGCCACCGCGATTGAGACAGTCGAACTTATTAACAACAATCCATTCGTATCAACATTTCATCCTGCGATGAGAGAAAGTGACCTTGCAGCACCAGATATATCTCGTCAAATGGGAGACTTTCAAGTATACAAGTATTATCTGAAGACAATGGGTCTCAAACATGCAATACTGTTCGCAGTACTTGGTGCGATATGTATGGGATTTACACCTGCGCAAAGTGAGCCTTTATCTATATGTATGGGAACGAACATTAACCCTTTGTTGTTAGGTCTCTGGCTAAATGCATGGGCTAACGACCCAGATAGCAATAATCTAAAGCTTTACATTGGGGTGTACAGTATATTCTTCGTTGCTGAAATCGCATTGACGACCCTCTGGATCTGGTACTCCATTTTATTTGAATTATACACGTTTTATCAACTTCTCTAATACTACCATAGGCACGTTCTTATATTTCCACTGTCAGCTTCTTCAATTAAATTACACAACATTCAACTTAGCGCTCTGATGAGGTCCGATTCCTGTACTTCTAAGTAAAAGAACGCAAGCTTACTTCTTCTTCAGGGCAACTATGTCATTCTTCAGTACTACGGATACTGGAGTGACCACCAATAGGTACTTAAAACCCCAACATGCTCTATAGTTAATACTGATTTTCCGTGAAAAGATTCAGCCAAGACTTGATGCTTATTGATGACGATCTTCCCTTAACTATGGTTGATTTTGTAGAATGTAAGTAGGAGTTTTCAATGATATTATTCACGAGAGCTAACACATTAAGATATTTACAACTGCTTCTATAAGATGGTGCTTATCGCTGTGGCAACATACTATATCATTCCCGTGTTCCCTGTATTATTTGTGGCATTCTGGCTGATCCAAAGGTTTTACCTACGTACTTCGAGACAGATTCGATTTATCGACCTAGAAACAAAAGCGCCATTGTATACTCACTTTATCGAAAGTATGTCTGGATTGGCCACCATTCGCGGGTTTGGGTGGGAAAAAGACTTCGAAAATCAGAGCCGTGCCTTACTCCAAGCTTCACAACGTCCATTTTTCATTCTTGCAACAATTCAGCGCTGGCTGACTCTGGTGCTTAATCTCATTGTCGCTGGTCTTGCGGTAATTCTTGCCATCATGGCAGTAGAGTTGCGAACTTCAATCAATCCTGGTCTATTGGGTTTAGCCTTAGTGAACGTAGTAAGTTTATTGATTCTAGAAATGCCAACTACTTGCTGATGATGCCAAGATAGCTTTAGCACTTGCCTTGAATTCTCTTGTCTCGTTTTGGACCGATCTTGAAACTTCAATTGGAGCCGTCTCCCGAATTCGTTCCTTCTCAGAAAACACTCCATCGGAGGCTCCCACGAGTCTTGAAAAGGCTTCAAAAGAATGGATTCACTCAGGAGGAATAAACTTTAAAAACGTCTCAGCTACTCACGGTCCTGATACCACCCTAGCTCTTCAGAATATCAGTCTCTCCATTGCCCCTGGTGAGCATGTCGGAATCTGTGGCCGCAGTGGAAGGTATTTTCTGGAATATATTTATACCTCTGGCCGAGCTAACCAGTTTTAGCGGCAAAAGTTCTCTTATCGGCGTCTTATTCCGAATCTTGGAAGCTAGTGCAGGCTCGGTCCTTATAGACAACATTGATATCTCGGCTATCTCCATCAACCAAGTTCGTGGAAGCCTCAATGCACTATCACAAGAAACTTTTTTTCTGCAAGGTACTATTAAAGATAATTTAACCATAGCAGCGTCAAAAATGGACTCAGACGAACGTCTTGAAACTGTATTGAAACGAGTTGGTTTGTGGAACAAAGTTGTTGGAATGGGTGGCTTGAATACTTCGCTTGATGCTGAGGAGTCATTCAGCCACGGTGAACGGCAGCTCTTTGCGCTTGCAAGAGCGATGCTACACCCCGGCAAGATATTGGTCCTGGACGAGTTCACCAGCAAGTAAGTTGTTCTTTCCTTTTTTTCCCCCTTGGCTGATAGGATGATGCTAACTTATCTAGTGTCGATATCGAAACCGACCGGGCAATGCAGCGAATTATTCGAGAAGACTTCAAGGATCGAACTGTGATTGCCGTGGCCCATAGGCTTGAGACGATTCTGGATTTTGATCGTATCATCGTGCTAGATCATGGGCGTCTGGTTGAGCAAGGATCGCCAAATCAATTACTAACAAGCGATTCGGCTTTCAAGAATATTTACGATACCTATAAGAACAAGTAAGTCTTAGGGGGATGACAGTTGAGATTCAAATCAAGCCAAATAATCAATGCGGAGATAAAATAATTATATGATACAAAACCTGCAAATCAAGTGACCGTCGTGCTTTGCAAAATTGGACAGACCCAGTGAAGGATATCCTATCCCATTCCATTCAAACATATCGTGGAGTCAATACTATAAGTCCATAGTATGATTTAATGTAATCTGAATTGAATACATAGAATAGGCCCATAGTTGTTAAACTCTTTCAGAAGTATATCCTGCTTAAAGTGGCAATCAAGCCGAGCTCTCGTCGTTCACCTTAATTCGTGGAACAACTTGACGCTATGAATCGGTTTCGTAGCAACATCTTACCATTTCTGTACTTTAAATTTGTGTCACGTAGAACCTACGGATAGAGTCCTGTAATATATCGTAGCGCGCAACTAGATATGTCGTGTAACCACTCGCTTAAAAAGGAGAAGCCCCTCGCTTAGAAATTCGGCGCCAAGCCACCACCTTGACCTTCAGTCAGCCCTGCAACACCATATACCCTTTCACCAATTGCAACCACAGCCAGAAAACTTACATCGGACTCTTGGGAAGTCACGGTTATCAACTACGTAGTGAACATGTCCTACAAAGAAGCCCAGCGTAGAGTGGAGAATGGGTACCAGGCTGCGCTTCTGGTTGGAACTGTGACACCAGCTTCGTTGCTTGTCGGATCTTTAAATTTCGTCCTTCTCATTAGCTGGTTGATGATCAGTCCGTCTATCTCCGACTCAGTTTACAAGAGGAGTCGCTGGCTGGTATTCGGATGTATTGTATATGCATCAACCTGGAGTCTGCTCTACAACCGGTCGATGGGCGTAATAGGGGGCATAGGAGTTGGCCTGAACTCGGTCATGTGCATCATCATAGCAGCTAATCTTATGCTTCTACATGATACTAGGACATTCACACGAGCAGTGCTGCAATTAAGTTCAAAAGGGAATGCTGCGCAAGAATCTGATGGCAAGATACGGCGCACTTCTGCTGACAGGGAACATGGCGAACTCCAAGTTACCTGGGAGCCGGTACCCAAATTCGGAATACGCAGACTATTCTGGATTCTTGATCTCATCGGCGGACTTCGCGGAGTACATTGGGCATGGAAACCCACACCATTACCAAAGTTTCTATCATCTTCACAAAAGTCACTAGGGGGCCTAAGCCTAACTGCTCTCTTTTCAAACAACATTTTCCGCTTTTCAATCGATTATCTAGCCTTCGATATCATTAAATGCTCTATGATCGCAGACCCTTACTTTCTAGGCTATTCCATGTCTAGCTCTCCGCCACATCTTGCAGCGTACATCAGCTCTCCTCTAGCTCTGTATCTCTATCGCATGCTCCTCGCGGTGGCAGGAGGCTTCATTGCCATCGACATGATCTACACTTTTGGAATGGCGCTGCAAGTTAACCTTCTCGGTCCGCGTATCCTTGGACTGAATGCACATCAAAGCACCTTTCCACCCCTCTGGGGCAGCTATCGATCGATACTGAACAATGGCCTCCGCGGATTCTGGAGCAAGACCTGGCATCAGATGCTCAGGATGCACTTAGCAAGCGTGGGACATACATGTGCCGATTTTCTCCTGCGCGACAAGCAATCTGTCGTTGCTACACACCTACGCACCCAAACCAGCAATTTACGCAGACGCATCGTCGTTTGCACCGTCTTCTTCCTCAGCGGGATATTACACGCCGCCGCCGCCTACACACTGCTGGGCCCCACCCGCCCCTGGGAATTCCTGCTCTTTTTCATGCTCCAACCACTCGGTATCGCAATTCAAGATGCATTTGCACGATACGCCGCTCAACTATATCCACCCGCACTCTCGCGGAGAGGGAGGCAGGCGATGCAGCGAGCTGCGAATCTGAGCTTTACGCTTCTCTGGCTGGCGATGTGCTCCCCGCTCATGCTGGACGGGTTCACGAGCGGGGGCTTGTGGATGCTGGAGCCGGTGCCGGTGAGCTTTGTGCGTGGGCTGGGGTTGGGTGTGGAGGGGGAGAGGAGGTTCTGGAACTGGTGAGTTTTGGGGAAGAGGTTGGATGGACGACATGTTGATATGAGGCGAGGAAATGGGTTCGTTCCTGTATAGTTGCGGTGAACACGGAGCTACAGAAGTGGAAAAAGGGGAGCGAAGTCGTCTGCGACAACCGTGACTAGTTGTCCTAGGGAGTTAATACATGCCACGACACGCATTTATAGCTATGGTGATGCGATAATAAAGACTAGAAATAGGAGCCCATAAAACTAATAGTGCGGATACTAGAATTCATAGAGTCAAATGAAAAAGGAGCATGGGGTCAATTGTAGTAATAGGTAGAGAGTCAATAAAGCATCTATTCTTTCCTGACTTGATCTGATCGTCTCCGAATTAATGAATTACCATTCTTCGTATTCCTCGCCACTTGTAATACACATCATCCTCTCCACCCCTCCGTTTGCATATATCTATACAGCAGCCACTTCCTCGCTCCTCTTCTCCTCATCCACTTGACTGCTCAACTTCATGTAGCCAAATCTGAAAACGCCGATATGAGCCCAATGCGTATACGTAGGTCATGAACCATTCCCATCCAAAACGCCTCCGCTGCAGTGTCAAAAAAACCCTGTTTCGCAAAAAGTAGAGAATATGCTCGCTCATAAGCTGATGTGTTCGTATTACTTCCATCCACCACTGCCATCCTATCCACCTGGGCTTAGCCTCACAAGACTTAAGCACCGACCTCCTCTTCCTCCCTGACAACATCGACTCTGCTGGTGCTCGCTCCCGAGTTTGCACCCAGACTAGCCCTGTTCTTCTTCTTCTTGGCTGCCGCCACTTTCTTTTCCTGAGCCGCAGTAGCTTCAGCGTTGTTTTGACTGAAGTCTTTCCATTTGCGCCATCCGTCGAAATCAATCAGGGCCTGCATGCAGCCCCATTCCATGACTTTGCGTTCGAGCCACACGAAATTAACGGGCTATAAAAGATTAATTTTACTCTCACAGTATGAAAATGAAAATGGGAATATGGGAGCTTACCTTGGTCAAGAAATCATTACAGCCAGCAGCCAAAGCCTCATGTCTATCACTTTGCAAACTACTCGCCGTCAAAGCCACGATAATGACCGGACTTTTGAATAACACCGTACTGCTTAGTTTATCCTCGCCGGTAGGTTCTTGCTTATCTACCTCTCCACCGCTCACAGTGCTCGCACTACTAAATACTCCAATAGAGTTCAGACGCTCGAGACGACGGATTTCTCTTGTGGCTTCCAAACCGGACATCACTGGCAGTTGGATGTCCATGAGAACAAGATGGAACCCACCGGTTTTCCACTTGGCAACGGCTTGTTTACCATCCATGGCGGTTTGCCAGCGGACCTTCAGACGCTTCATGAACGCCTCTAGGAGCTTCAAGTTAATGATATTATCTTCGACGATCAGCACATTAATTGGTGGGACCGCAGCGTTAAGCATGCCGGTTGGTAAGCTTGGGTGTTCATTTGCACGCTTGCTTTTCTTCCGTTGCTGTGGACGAGGAGATGACTTTCGAGGCGGAGGAGTAGCTACACGTTGGATTTGAGCTACCTCGAGAGGTTGGACTGGCGGCGTCGGGAGGGGAGGTGGAGGGGGTGGGCCGGTATTGGATTTTTCTGAGGCATTGGATTGAGATCTTGAGTGGGGCCGAAGGGGGTAGGCTTGCATACCATTATGTTGGACTGGAACTTGAGTCTGTCCAGATATGACGGTGGGTGAGGAGGTATGTTGCCTACCCATTCTAGGCCGGGAGCTATGGTGTCTTCTCGTAGCGCCTGGCGAGGGGAGATTGGGCACATGGCCCGTGGTAAGGACCGACATAGCATGAGTGGTTAATGGCGAGTGGTGAATACCTGTAGCAGCTGGGAGAGCATTCGGTAGATGCGGCGATGGTACTGCAGGTGCTGGCATAGGCGGGAAGTAATCTGAAGCAGCTTCCGCTGGTCTCCTCTCATCATGATCATAATATCCTCCCCCATTCGTTCTTGGGCTGGGCTTTGGTGTTCTTCTAAGGGGCACA
>Ga0247810_10000288_pt1 | contig 69620 bp, 56 predicted proteins | sample UWRJL119311C1_FD_179918 | JGI IMG/M metagenome (GOLD analysis project Ga0247810, IMG submission 179918) | Plant litter microbial communities from Arlington Agricultural Research Station in Wisconsin, United States - UWRJ-L119-311C-1 | ecosystem: Environmental > Terrestrial > Plant litter >...
TTATGTTCACCTTCGAAAACCTTTTTTTTTTTTTTGAACAGCCTTGCTGGACAATTTCATTACTGAATAGCAAGCGTACTTTAGTGCGCCATTGTCTCCGCCAGTGATTACACGAAGTATTATTCGGGTTTAACATTACTTGCCTTTCCACATCCCTTGTCATCAGCAACAGTTATTGTGATTGAACAAAGAGAGCCACCAGCACCAATTGATTAATAGATGATACACAACCAAACTCATGAACGAATCTTGATCCATTGACCAAAGCATGTATACACCGCTGTCCCAGGGTGTTCGCAGTTGTAGCTGAACACTTTGACACCATTGGACCAGTTCCCTAAGATCGTAACACCATCTAACGACCCCCAACCAGGGACGCAACATATATCAGCGATTTGTACTGGAAATTGACTTCGGACACGACTTCGGGTGTTCTTTTTGTTTGGAAATGCATGGAGAGACGGTACCAAAGAGGCGCCAGTATTTAGGCACAAGCCAAACATCTCTTGCTACTGAATTTACAAGACAATACAGCGAAGCCGAAGTTACAGGTATGATTGTTATTTTCTCCAAGGAAACTATAGCGTTAGAGTGGCATGCTAAGTATTTCCTTTGGAATAGCATTGTTGAAACTTCAGATAGAACCTACAGCGTATGTACCACACGCCAAAAAAAGTGTTTTGACTGATCTCTGTGGTCAGCATATCCATGACCAAAGTATCAACAACAGTTCAGCATCTTCCCCTTGGAAGTTTGATTATTGACACAAGCTCAGCTCCATTGATCGGGAACCATGCTACCCCCTTTACTCCAGCAATTCCTTTAACAGCACCGACAACTTTTGGAGTCTCATCAATCACTACCTCTTCAACAAAACGACCTAGCCCGATTCCTTCTATCACCAAGCCTTCTACTATAGTATCATCTGCGACTACCATTTCAACTCCTACTGTCTCAGGAGCTCGAAATAAAAGCGCTGTCCCGGTCGCAGCTATTGTTGTACCTGTTATTAGCGGTGTAATTATTATTACCGCGCTAGTAATTTTGATGAGGAGGCGACGTAAACGTCGGCCACCAAGAATCCAAAAAACAGACATTCAACTAATCTCTCCTCTTAACGACCCGCACCTTCAGAACTCAGCACGGGAAATGTTTCGGGCACCTCCTCAGTACACAAATCTACAGGTTCCTTCGCAATCACCAGTACTTGTAACTCCCTTGTCTCAGCATTCAAAAGGGTTGGAACTTGGAGCGAGAACGCCACCGAGACCAAGTATTAGGCCAAATGTTATTCCAGAATATGTCTTGCAAACCATGAGGGATAGCACAGCTGCACACGGCAATATGGAGTACCGAAGCCTATCCAGCCCATACAGTCCACCCGCAGGTTCCTATTTGGGTAGATCTGATCTAGGTAGTCCAACAATTTTCCGAGACGAAAGGAGAGACACCGGAGAATCGTATGGACTCCCACTTTACCGACAGCAGTCATTCAATAAAACCTTGGCTGACGAATATCCCGAGCTGTATTCCCCCATCTATGATGGCACGCGAAATTTATCTCTCAAAACTGCAGTGGAGAGAGACACTCCGTTAGATCAGTTGACCAGAGAGTCTCTCCATGACTACCAGTCAAAGTCTCCTCAACCAAACTCACCTCTGCATTACAGCGATCGTGAGTCTCAGCTTTCACCTCCGCCTCTTAGAGTCAATAGGACCGATGAATCTATCTCCGACATCAAGAGAGGTGTGGCAGGTTCCAGCTCGCAAGCAGAAGATATTCAAGAATCAACTTTTGATCTTGATTACATTCCAGATCATCAATTTTACAACACTTATTCTTCTGATAATGGACCTGGTAGATCGTATATAAGTACTCCAACTACATATATTGGCTCTCCTAGTGTAGCAACAGACAGCACGATTCGCGAATCCCAGATACCACTGTCCAAAGATGCTCTGGAATTCGACAGGATTAATACACAGAGACGTCTCGGTGGCTTAGCACCGTTACCACCTGGTACACCTTCCTGTGAATGGCGGACCAGTGAAGCACCACCTCGCAGCCGGAACAATCTTCCTCCTCCGAGGGAGATTCCAAGGTTCAATATTGCTTCCTCAATCTACCCAGAAAGCGATAACCCAGTGACGTATGGTGATACAAATCACCCAGGGATCAGGTAGTTCTACGAAGATTGGATGGGCTATTTACGAAGTATCGTTATTTTAACATTAACATTATTCTAAGCGGAAATAGAGTATCATGGGGCAAAGATTCAGCATTATTATGGCAATGGAATTAGTAATTCATCAATTTATCAATTATGAGCAGCCATGATTCGAGAGGACTTAAGATAACAGTAACACGGCATATTTTGAGAAGAAGGTGGAGACGAGCTCTTTTTGCTGACGCAGGATGTAGCCCCTGATTTCAGATCGGACATAAGATTTCTAAGCGAGTGGGATTTCGGGATTAACTAGAGAAGTGCACGTCATTAGCTTCCCAATGGCAAAAAGTAAAATATATAACCATAGCTACATTTAAAAAACCTTTCTATACATCTTATTTGAAATCTTATTTTTCGCGCTAGCATAAAGATAAAATGCCTCCATCCGGTCTTGCAATTATTCTAGGAGCTGGTCCAAATACGGTACGTAACAATTTATACTACTTTCATAGTTTTGAGAAGTCCGATGCTGCGAGATTATCCCAATCCGAAACTGATTTTGTTTCAGGGGACTGGTATAGCTCGCATCTTATCTCACCCGCAACATGGAAACATGGCTGTAGCTCTTTTGGCTCGCCGTCCAGAAAGCCTTTCCAGTATTGCCCAAAATCTCTCAGAAACTTCGCCAGGTAGCGTCGTAGAGGTATTCCCAACCGACACCAAGCCTGAAAATCTGAAGAAGGCATTTCAATCTATCAAATGCCACTCGTCATTTAGGGACTTGAAGCTCAAAGTTGCCGTGTATTCAGTGAAGCATTCGAGTAAAAAGCCTTTCATGTCAGAGACCTATGAGGATTTCACCCAAAGCCTGGAAGACTATGTCGGAGGCGCGTTCACCTTCTCTCAAGAATCAATTGCTAGGTTTTTTGCCGACCACGGCGAAGAGCCACTCTCAGAAACAGGCCAGAAGAAAGGAACGCTCATTTTCACTGGTACTCTGGGAGCGCTTCGGTGTAATGCAGAATATGCAGCATATGGAGCTGGTCGTTCGAGCGTGAGACAATTAGCGCAAACTTTGGCGCGGGAGATGAGCGCAAAAGGGATTCATGTGGTGCATTCTATTGCTAATGGTTCGATTGAAGATAAGCAGGGAGAGGATCAGAGGGTGGGAAAAAAAATGAGTGCGGATGCGGTTGGAAAAACCTATCTATGGTTGAGTGAACAGGGGCCGGAGCTTTGGACGCATGAGCTGGATTTGAGACCTGCGGCTGAGAAATTTTGAAATTCATGACCTGCTAGCAATATCAAAGTTCGGATTTTCACCAATAGCCTTCGATTATCTAATCATAAGTCGCATTTGCCTCCTCCATGTCATCACCAATGCTAAAATAAAGTTCTTTTTCATAGTATACGGCAAATCCTAGTTTGTTGCACATATATGTGCAAAGAAGGCCAGTGACTTAAAGTAGATCAATTAAATTTGTAGACCATACGCTATGCATATGGTATAATTGGTGGTTGGTAGGAAGAGGCTGAAGATTTTGCAATCCAGTAATGAGTTGAGATACTTGTAAGTTAATCGACTTCGGCTTTATCCGCATTTCCTTTAATGGGATGAAAACTGCTTTCCTCATTTGATCGTAATCTTACGCGAGTTCTACGTCCATTTCAAAAATATAAAGTGAAAATCTCGGCGAATCCCTTTACGTTGCGCTGTTATTCCTCCCTCTTATCCCCTTTTCACTTTTAGCGAGTTTTAGCGTGCCTTTGCAGGTATCTATCCATCCTTTCAATCATTACTAGGAGCGCGGTTCTGCGACTAGTAACTATTCGGAATGTCGGAAACGTGAAATATATTGCAAACTCAACAAGCGGTTCCAAAGTGTATTTAATCGGGCGAGGCAAGCCCTTATCAGAAAAAAGCAATTATAGGGAAGAGTCTGGCTTGCCATTGCCGGCAGGCTTGAGCGGCTCGGTAAAATCACTTTCGGATAGGCTGCAGCTTCAGCCATGCATCTTTTGTTGCATATCGCAAAACGTCGCGATTTAGTGATCCAAGACAATCTTCCGTAAAATCCACTGTGATCGACCAATGCGTGCTGATTATCCCCACCCCCTTCTGCAAGTGAGACGGGTGGGAGTTCACTTGACCAATGATTTTTCTCACTTTGAGCCTTTTGTTGCATCTTCTTAAAATCGGTCCTGCATGAATCCTGCGTCAGCTGATGAGTTGATGCTTTGGCTACTTATCACTCAGATTATATGTTAATTGGTAGGTCACAGTTGTAATGGTTGTCTAGAAAGATGATGACTAGAAGGACAAATTTCAAGAATTTGGAGAAGTCCAGTAACTAATGCTTTTAGAGCAGCTATGAAATCAATGATCTGGATTATTGACTTATCCTTTCAAGACCAAGAAACCTTCCACCTGGGGGTGAGATGCAAGGACATCGGCGGCCCGTCCCGTTGCGACTCGCAACAAAACAGATGCTGAACAAGCGACGCGGGATAATATTTGGTCACTGGACTAGATGTAATGCGAGGCCCATATGTGGCTCTCGTTTCTAGCAAAAAAGAGTCTCAAAAGGTGGTATCAAAATGGCATTTTAGTGAGAAACGGCGTTTGAAATCCCGCAACTCCCAAATTCCCAACCTCATAAACCGGAACATTGAGAAATGTTGATCCACAACGTATACGGACACAAAACTCGGAAAGATTTACATAAGCCAAGACGTGCGATCAATTATAATTTCCCTAGTACCGCTGCCTCTTTCGTATCCAAAATGAAATGGCGTTTGTGGTATTAATTGACTTGGTTTCAAGTGTTTTCAGATGATATGGAGCCGAAGACAGAAGTGGTCGTCGATAATTGCTTAGGTGCTACTTGATGCACTGAAATTCAAATACTAGGATTCAGAAAAGAGTATGTAGCAATATAATGATATACTAAATGATAACAAGTTATCATTCTAAGCATCACCGTCGTTCAAATATACACACGTGACTACTGGACGAACTCAGTCTAGCGGGGTTTCCTAGCGCCACTGGTTGGCAATAAAAATAATCTTCGCGTGCCAAATATTTCCTCTTCTTCATCAAAAAGTATCAGAGCGTAAGTACACCCTAACTCATCACTTCAAGTCTCAATCTTACTAACTTTCTTCGCAGAGCCACAGTGATCATTTCGACCCTCTACTATGATCAATGCCAGTGCGTTTACGCATGACGCTCTGTAGATGAATAAGTTTGCATTGCAAGCTCCCCGATAGGAAGTTTGGCTCCCGTGTGCCCTCTTAATTGAGCGTGAGGGGAGTCAAATGCTGATAGAAGGGAGACATATCTTTGTCTTAGCTACGACTCGTGTACGGTGTGGAATGGAGGCAGTGAACGCGAAGCAGAGTTGGTTAGGTGACGGGGGATCTGAGGAAGGTCATTTTATGACCCTCTTTTTGACGAGTGAAATACAAAGAATAAAAATTTCAAGAATGCAAACGTACCCCAGTGACTCCCCCCCGTCTGCAACGCGCAAGCACAATTTTTTTTCTATATTTTTTTAGTTGTTAAGAAGTAATACTAGTCAACATTTGACCGATATATTTCCACAGTCACTTAGAAGACTATGGTTCACCCACACACCATCGATACCATGATGAATCACTCAGCTAAGAAAGAGAATGAGTGTTTCTGACCAGGCAGTCTCTGTAAGTAGCTAAACCCATTGGAGTTAGTGTCACTCCGTATCTTTTGAAATTTTGATTTTACCATAGCTCTGTCTTATATCGGGTATCCATAATCATTAGAAGTAAACACTCCAAGACAATTTGGAGGATGTGCGCCCCACAGCAGAAAAACCGAGAGCCTGACCAGAGGCTGAAATTGCAGCACAAAGCATGTGATAAATCGAGTCACATAATATCGAAGAAAAAAAGAGCCAGATATTCATGGAGATGGCCAGGGCAAGGGTATCTTTATTCGCTGTCCGAGCTACTACTGTCTGAATCTTTCTCATTTCCGTCATCATCAAAGCCTTCGAACTCTTCTTCATCCAACTCCTCGTCTACGGAAGGCAACATCACAAATGCCTTTAAACATGTAATACGGTTGTTTGTCTCACATGTACCAAGCAGTGTCCCGACCTGCTTAACATCCCCTTGATGTGAAGCAAGGTCAGATTGCGAGAGCTTCCATATCCTGACAGCTCCATCACTTCCTCCTGCCACGATTATCGAGTGTCTTGATTCGCCATCTCCAACAATCAGAACAGTGAAGTCCTTAACTCGGGTTGACAATCCTACAGACTTTCCGCCAAGTTGGGCAATTAGCTTTGCTGACGGAAGAGGGGTCTCCTTTCCTTCGACCGTTGGTGAAGTAATTAGATCCGCCAAACGTGTGGAATAGAATAAAATTCTACCATCGTCTGTGGAAGCTGCCATGATTTGTGTATCATCCGTTTGATCAGCAACCATATAGCATAGTTGATGTATTTTGGTTCTTGGCTCCGGTACCACTTTGCATTTCGGCTTGCAGTCCATCCCAAATACTAAGACACCCCTCTCAAAGCCTACACAGAACTCGTCCTGTTCTTCCACGCTACCCCAGGCAACCTTTCTTCCTTCTCCACTACTAAATCGTCCTTCGCCGACTTCTCCTAAGAGACCTCGTTCGAAGTTTAGCACTCCGGCTTTCTTGCCAGTCACCAGGTTCCATAGCCGCATGCACTTCTCCCCCTTTCCAACACTTATCATAAGCTTCATGCTGGGGTGAACAGCGAAATCATTGACTCCACTAGGAGCGCCACCCATAGGGGCAGTATCTCCACTTGGTCTTCCCACAGCTTTGGGAATTGGCGCCTTGATAGTACTGAGCAAGCTCCAATCTTTTGTCCTGGTAACCGCTATCACACTATCTTCAGCCGAACTCAAGAGCTTCGCCCTAGTGGGGAAGTGCAGAGCAGTGATATTCGACGAATGATGAAGCAATGTTCCTAGTTCGCGGTTCTGTGCATTCTCGACAACGGGGCGCGAGGTCAAAGAAGGTATAACAGGTACAGTGATTTTCGAGGGTGCGTGTGCAGAAAGATGGTATAGATTTATACGTTCGTCAGTGCTGCCCGAGGCCAGTATTATCTTTTGTGACTGATTTGGAACTGCAGCAGAGGGTGGGGAGAGGGCGAGACATCGGATAGCGGATACGTGAGCATCGAAGAGAAAGGTGTCTGCAAATTGTGCATCTCCCGTGAGAGGTATTGTGGTGGTAATTCCGTGCAGAACCCGATCATAGGAGCCAGTAACTACTTGAATTGTGGTTTTCGTAGATTTGGATGGAGCGATTTGAGTCGAGGAAGTTGCCTTAACCTTTTTGAGGGGTACATTTGTGGTGGCAGGTGCCGATTCGACATTGGTATTGCGCTTTCGTTTCGCCATGATGTGTGATGCTTGGATAGCTGTTCTGTATACTGATGCTGGAAAAAGTTTCGAGCTTCAACTAAATTTTTGCAGGGGTATTTATCTTAGATCACGTGAGTCCTTATCCGTAGGACGAATACCCTCAAGTAAATACAAGTTGATATATAACCACTCATATGACAATATGAATGCTCAGTGCATAAGGGATTGGTTCTAGTTTCCAATGGCTACTTTTGTTATATCACAGTAGTTTTGAAAGAAAGAGGGAAAATGTATCATGTGAAGTGATGCCTAGACAGGATAGAGAGTTTGTTGTCAATGTTTTTTCTTTGCACCTCAATATAGCTTCCCATGAGTGTTATATTCTGGGGCTCTCCATACTAGTTCAAAGGATTCAGGTATGCTACGCTCTACGGTATCACTATCTAATTGTAACCTCAATATTTAATTACATGATCGACTCGTGTGCCACATCCCATACATTTCAGAAATGAGCAAATAAATTGTTTCTCATAATCTACACCATCAGATTTTGTGTTGCAGAAGTTCAAATCATCATGGAAAACTGCCATAGAGAAGAGGAAGTGGGAACTATGCCTGCTCTCATCTAATAAGGCTTGGAGAGAGGAAGGGAATATTATCACGTGCTAGTCTAACCGAGCCTGGAAAGGGGCGACCCTGGACACAGGCCCATAATAAACCATGACGGCGGAAAAGTATATCCTAGAGTTACTTTGAATAGCGTGTGCTCTTTCCCCAAGATGGAAACTTCGCAGCTTTACAATACCCTCGGCGTTAGTATGCGTAACTTACTTCCTCGATGTATCAAAATATGTAACGTCAATTAGCAATTACATGACACTTTATGCAAAACGAGTTTATAATTATATGAAGTGTGAGCTTTATATTAAAGGAGGTGCTTCTAGTGGCGGCAAGCTACTGAAAGAACTTCTTCTCGCCGAAACTTCCTTTGAGTGACCAGAAGTTTGACTCAAATGGTTCCTTGAGATTGCTTAAAATCTTTGTTGACCACGGGGTACTAGCTGAGGCGTACAGCATCTCCAAGTCCAGGTCCTCTCTATCAAACTCATGGATAGCAAAGAAGCGAGGTGGTACTTTTATTTCAATATCCGCTGCTCGAGCGGGAAGTCCCTTCAACTCCCTTGACTGAGCATTGGTACGGTAGTGACGAAGTTCATACCGTGTAGAGCGAATGAAGCCTGGGACTTTGGCAATGTCGTCGAGATGCTGGTTCCCATCAGTAGCTGAACTAGAAACTCATGTCAAATACTCACCTCCTTTCTGTACCAGTCGTCAAATTCTTGGCTGGTAGTTGAATCATTTGGAGTCAGGCCAGCTGTATTGATTAATCTCACTTTGCCTACATTTGATTAATCTCCGTAAGAATTATGATGCATGGTTTAACATACCTGGCTCTGTCGGTCCTTTAGGCTCATAAGTTTGGGTCAGCCCATAGTACCGCACGTCTATATCTGCCAAATCATAAATTGGCCCTCCTCCTGGCAGTAAATCCGAATGCACTTTGATGCCTCTGAACTCCTCGCCTTGAGTGAATCCGAGATCTTCCATAGGATATGTTACCATATATGGCTTATCTACAGAAGGGTCTGTATTCTTATATCTGAGTGCTGATTTGATGCCGGATGTCTGCATAATCTCTGCAATATGATCGACTTCATACCATTTGATGTATTTCTCTTCATCCAAGTCCTTTGAAGCAATTTTCGAGACCACGTAAAGCATTCCGGGGCCACTTAGCTGGGGGGTATGAGTAGCCATTTTTTCTGGCCTTTGTATCTATTCAGGTAGAGCTGAAGCTAGATTTGGAACGGAATGGATTGTGAGGGGTTTTATAAGGCAAAGGACCAAGAGAAAGTTACCACATCGGATCTATTCGGCTTCGATGATTTTAGCACATAACCGAACGCTCTACGGCTACCTTTCCCACCCCTGCTTCGGGTGTCTTCAACCATCAACTTCAACATCTGAACTAAGTCGAATAGGGTGGAGAAGAGGCCCGCCAATACCCGTAACTATGATACCCCGCGCTCCACGCTAGTACTCATGACCACCAAAGTATGTTCCCCACATTTGCTTATTATCTTCAATAGTTTTGACAGAGTCGGAGTGTTCTATTCTTCTAATATGACCTTCGCAATCTTTCCTCGATAATTCATCAGTAAATTCACGTTGCAAGTTCAAATAGACAAATTAGTTGATTCTGGTAGGTGTAAATCCTTATGTTATTGTGGTCTTCCTCTTAGTCCTAGACTTCGTTGCCATTTCCCAAAGCAACACGGTTGTGAAGAAGAAATGTTCAAAGTATGAAGTGGATTTCTATAATTGACAGTCTAGTTTTTGGCAGTTGATAGAAATAGGCTTGCGATGGAGTTCTCTTCGTTTCAGCCTCTTATTGCCATAGAGAAGGGATTGCTAATACCGAATTTGGCTTTAGCTTTCTCTTCGTACATGCTATTTCCTGGTCTGAAGACATAGGGATCCTTGGAATTGTGCTTGCTGTAAGTGAATACCCACACACCGATTAATACAGTAGTCTCATAGAGCTCATCAGAAATATATCGGCTCTGAAAAGGAACTACATACCCCACTATGTATAAGTATCTACTGATAGTATCACCACCTTGAGACTCACCCTTTAACGATGTTCATTGAAGTAGACAGGATAGTAGGAGCTCCATATGGAAGCTTGACCAAGTCTCCAATTTCGAGAATATCATCAGTCTTGAGTCTATTATAAATCTCAGTAGTCGGGTTGAGCAGAATATAGGTATTTTCATTATCTCCGGTAGAGTAAGGAGGTTGAATAAGCCGATTAAGAATGTAGTAATTGCTTCAGTCCCAGCAATCATGAATGTGACTCTGTTAATAACTAACTCATTGAGAATGATTGATTGGTATTATTTTTGCTTGTTTGACAACATAGTTATAAAGTCGTTGTGTGTACTTTTCATCCGAGGCGGTCTTCTACTAGATTTTGGTATGAACACCTATTTCACTCACGAGAACCTGAACACAAAGTATAAGTTGGAACTGCCGATAGCACGTGATCGTATTCATAAGGCACGTGAATCTCAAACACGATATGAAGGCAGTTGCTCAGCTTTGTTACTTTTTTTAATGAATCTTTTGGTCTCTATACTCATGACAAATAACCCGGAACCATACTAGTGGAGGACGTGATCTGCATTATGCCGCAGGGTTTCAGTCAAAAGTACGGTACTTTGTGACCAGTGGATCAAATTGAGTTCTTGGAGTTTCTGGTTGTATCTAATTAATTAAGAGGCAAAAAGTTCAAGCTCATGTATCTTAAGATTGAACTTGCCTTGGTACTCGGACAACGAGTCTGGATGAAGATGGAACCAACCAACTATTAAATACTGAGTCTGAACGAGCTTCCTTTGAAATCTACACACCTAATGACCAAACCCTACGCCAGCAAAGAAAATCCAGACCGAGTTGTTATTATTTTTAGCAGTTTGCTGCGAATCTCAGGGTAAAATTGGAAAGTGAAATTTAAAAGGTTAGTGGCGGAATGTGTTAGTGGCGAGGAATGATATGCTTCAGGAGGGTTAGCCATCCGATTCTCCCCCTGTGATGTTGGGGGATTTGACACAGTTTAAGAATGGATATAGTCCGAAGATATCTGTTTTCTGGAACAACAAATGATTGGTGCGCAATCGAACTTTCTTTTCCCCACCATTACATGTTTACTAAGTGTCTACATGCTTTTGTCGCATGCGATCAGGGGCTATTCGCTTAGAAAGGCCAAGCTTGACAAGTTTGACTTGGCAAACTTGGGTGTTTGACCTATGGGCATTACTTTTCCATATGAATGCGCCCAGAGCTTGTTTCTTACTTCAACATGGAATAAAATGTAACTTGGTAGTATGTTTGACATCGATTCTTTTTGTTTCGGGTGCGGGAAGTGCCACATTGGTGCTGAGTTACATCCCGTTCCCTTCATAGGGTAGAGTGGGAGGCTTGCTCACCCAAAAGTGAGTACAATTCCAAATTGCCAACTTCTCAAGTATTTGTTAGCCTAGCACACTTTTTGAATATCTAAACTTAAAACCGAATTAGGAAGTCTCTGAGAGGGTCTCTTGAGAATATGTTTTGAGCTATTGACTTGATTGTGGTAGCCGGGATACCCCTAACGTTCTACGCTCAGTCCCATATACCTTCTGGGCTCCCAAGAGTGAACATTGCGTTTGATGTTCGTTTTGATATTCCTTGGCTCTTGTTCATCTAGATTTCATCCCAACATTCCTGTCCCTGGCTGATAATCTGCCGAAGTTAATTGTCTGCCAAGTTTCCCCATGACAATTCATCCACTTCCGGACTCCCACGTCTCTACAGTGACTGATTCAGGACGGGGGAACGCTTAAGCTTGTTCACTTCAGACATTAATGCGCGATTTAGGTATAGCCGCCCCGTCTCAAGTACCTACTGAATTCAGTCACGTACATAAATCGGGATCCATCAAAAAATGAGATCTCAAGCTAGACATGCTCAAACAAGGTCAGTAGCAACCTATATCTCCGCGTTTCGTCATTACTGTTGAACTTAGATCGATTCTGACTTAGAACCAAACTAAACACAGAGTACATAAACATCGTTCGTCCATCATCTAGATCTGATTCTGAACCATCCATATCGTCCGGTACTTTCTCTTTCCTTCATCATTTACCAGCAGGCCTGATTCATTCTTCTCTTGTTCTCTAAAATCACACGCAGTTATTCTTCAGCTTAGTTTTCAACTCAATCATGCATTTCACACTCCCAACAACCTCCCTGGTTCTCGTCCTCTCCACTCTCGTCGCAGTCAATACTTCTCCAGTTCCGGTCAATGATGGGCTCAACATCCTTAGACTTGCATCCCGCGACAGTGCTGATTTAGCTTTGAGGAGAGACTTGAATATACAAAGACGCCAACAAGCTGGAGAGGTTAGTTCAGTACACATGGAGTGGATTTTACACATATTGACTAGCCAAAAAGCAGGCTGGAGGTGCTGCAGGAGGCAACGGGATTGTAATTGATAACCGCAACACATAGAAACTGGAAACGGTACTAATTGTGATAGGCCAATGGTGCTGGTGCTGGTGCTGGTGCCGCTCCAGGAAAGGCAGCGAAGGTGAGCAGCTAGAAGCTCCATACCTATGCCTAACTAATCATATAGACCGCTGGTGCCGTAGCAAACCCTGCAAAGGTATTTCAATCCACTCTCTAACACTCGAAAATACTAATATTCAGTAGGCTGCAAAGAATGCTAAACAGGCCGGCGCTCCTGTATGTTGTTTCCGCCCACCAAGGACCTCTTCGCGGACATTTACTAACATTTGGAGGCCGCTGTTGTCGCAGATCCAGCTGCAACTGGCAACGCTGGTGTAGCCAAAGCCGCTAAGGTAGAGAGTCGCTCCTACTACTTCTTTTAATAAAGCACTAATTAGATTTCTAGGCTGCAAAAGGAACCGCAGCAGTTCCATCCGCAGCAGACGCGAAGGTCGCCAAGAAGGTGAATCTTCACTCCTAATATTTGACTAGGAGAAACAGTGCTTACTGTTTTGTAGGCTGCAAAGGGTAACGTGGCAATAGCTGCCGTCTCAGTAAGTCTCTTCTAATTACTTGAGCCAAAGCTACCTACTGAAACTTCAGCAGGATGCTGCCCCTCCACCACCTCCCGTAAGTGTCATATCCTATCTCAATTAGAGTTAAACCGGCATCTGACATTCTGGAAGGCAGCAACTCCTCCACCTCCACCACCAGCAGCCACAGATGCTGCAGCTGTTGCCAAAGCCGCCAAAAAGGTGAATATCCTATATCCAACCTTCACCATTTCAAGCTAACTTCTTACTTTCCAGGCTGCCAAGGGTGTAAGTTGTAGATGCTCAACATGCTCAGCATCGATGCTAATATGAATTCAAGACAGCCAAAGTAGCGAAAGCTGCAAAAACCGCTTCTGTAAGTTCATAGTCTTGATCAGTACGAGTAACTCACATACTAACTATCCTTAGGCACCTCCACCTCCACCAACGGGAGCTGCTGTAAGTAGTTCCAGTAGTACGTGTGAAATATATACTGAACACTGTTCTCAGGCACCACCTCCACCTCCACCAGCAGACGGTGCTGTAAGTAACTCTAGGAGCACGAGTGAAATATATGCTGACTACTATTCAGGCACCACCTCCACCTCCACCAGCAGACGGTGCTGTAAGTAACTCTAGGAGCACGAGTGAAATATATGCTGACTACTATTCAGGCTCCACCTCCACCTCCACCAGCAGGAACTGCTGTACATAGCCTTACCCAGTACTCGTGAAATATATGCTAATTGTCTTTAGGCCCCACCGCCACCTCCACCAGCTGGAACTGCTGTAAGTAGCCCTTGCAATACAAGTAAAACTAGATGCTAATAACTTTTCTTAGGCCCCTCCTCCACCTCCACCAGCTGATACTGCTGTAAGTCGTTTCAGTAGTACACATGAAATATATACTGATTATTATTCTCAGGCACCAACTCCACCTCCACCAGCGAATACTGCTGTAGCCAGCCCCCCTGTTGTCTCCAATGATACTGTGGTAGGTTTCTTGAGAGCTGCACTACCAATAACTTCCTTCAGGATGATATGCTAATGCACTAATAGATTGCAGCTGCGCTTCACCCCAAGAAGTTGTAGACCCAAGGTCCATATAGTACTTTTCTGCCAGGATAGCTCGTCCATTCGCACGGGTAGCAGGAAGGACTTGGACGGGGATGGGTTATGTAAACATAGGCACTGGAGGCTTGTGTTTGAGAACGGGATTTTCATGTTCTTGAGGACCGAGGGCCTGGACCCTCCTTCTTTTCTTACTGGGTAAGAGATTTTCTAGACGGTGGATAGATAAATACAAGTCATTGATGACAATTCACTCTTTTGTTCGTGGTGACAATATCTTGGATCTCTCAGAAGTCCGTATGTTGAATGGTCTAGGCTCAAATCAAGTTAGTCAATCAGACAACACTTGGAGTTCCGGTTTGGAGACCATACGAGGTGTTCAACGTTACTTCACCAAGATTACCTGAAACATCTTCTATAGAATTAGCTCTTGCTTAGTCGGCCTGGCCTTGACGTTTTATATTAAGGCTACTTCCTACTTGTAGTGGCGCTCACTACGTTCTTAGGCCGGTGTCTGCGTTCAGATACCTTTGTGACTCTGCCTCTACTTTAAAAGAGGCTCACCTACCATACATGGTAGTCATTTGAATCTACCAGTATCTACTATGAGTCTTGTGACGAGAATTGTTGAACACCAAGCATTATAGTCATGCACATGAATCTCAGATACTGGGGAAGGTAGATTGAAGCTGTGACGGCATTCTCTTGGGAAATTTGGGGGATTCCATTGCAATCTAGATGCCGTGATACCGCTATGTGGTAGAATCAAAAAACGCTTTTGTCTCGCTTCATAGTTTATGGATGATATTCCCATCCTTATTATTACACAAACCCTTTCAAATGCCCTGCTTAGCTTTGTGGGGTTTCATCACGCTGTGCATTGCTCATCTCATGTATGATATCAAAGCGCTTTTCGCTGCTTCCGGCAATCTCTCGTTCACAAACTGGCCGATCTTCCCATTCTGTCGTCCATCCGCAGCTTTGAGATACGCACCTACCCACGACTTGACATCCGTCACTTCGGGCCAGTTGTCTCTAGGTACCTTCTTACAAGTACTCAATTGCGTGAATCCAACCCCAAACCCGACGTCATCGATGTCTGCCTCTGCAACGATATCATCCGACGCAACTGGCATTGGTGGGTTTTCCAAGAGTTTTAACAAACCTTCGCATGTGAAGTTCCATCCCTTTGCATATTTCACAGCAAAGGCTTGTGAATCAGTGAGCGTTTTCGTAAGAGATACAACGGCCAGCTTCCGCTCTAGTGGGCGTGCTAACTGTTGAGTGGTTGGTAGGACAATATTCAGGTATATTGGCACAAACACCTTATCTTGAATGCTGTCAGTTTGCTGGATAAAGAAGTCACATCCGAGACCAGCTTGGTCGAGGGAGGAGACCAAATGGTAAAATCTAACGAATCGTTGCTTGAACTTTTCCGGCGGATTGCTGTTAAGTCGTGTAAATAGAAGGGTGAGAATTGTGGGGAAGTATTGCTGAACAACAGCGCTGAGGTTTATTAGCATAGTTAGGTGATGATGTGGTATATTCATAACACTTACACATCGAAAGAAGTGACGACGGTTTCGAGAATGTCAAAGGAGAAGAGCTCTGTCTTTTTTGATGCTAGAAGATTCTGGAATATCCCAAGAATCTGCTCAAGTTGACCATTAGCTACGATATCTGCAGTAGCCCGAGGAATCATCGACGACAATAGTCTAGATAGCGCCGGAACATTGCCTCTCGACTCCCATAAAAGTGGTGTCAAAACAGGCCCGATCAATCCTTTGTAGTAGTCAGACAATGGACCGTCTGGTCGGGCTTCAAGAAGTGCTGCAAATAGTTGGAAAACATAGGGCATAAATTCTGCGGTACTTGTTAGTTTTTATTTACTTTGCAGCATATATAAGACCAACCTGTAATATCATCCCGAAGAATGTTCGAAAATGCTGGATAAACGTCATTCTCCATCTTCTCTGGGTTAGACGAGGCGGCGTATCTAGAGCAGGTTAATAGCCATATCTAGAATAGATTGAGGACAAACTGACCTGATAAGAGCTCCTACAGCCTCGAAGTGGTAATAATAGAAGCGAGGGTTACTTGGATTTTGTTGGATAATTAATGTTATCTTAATCAGATGCTCAAGAACTGTTTCTGCAACGGGAATGACTCCATCTTTCAGCACAATTAGTATTCTCATGACGCAACGCATGAGAAACTCGTTTTCTTGGACTTTTTCGGGTGCGGTATCCTTCTCTATTAGGGCGAATAAGTGTTCTAGGAGGTACTTAGCAAAAGGCTGCACGTCGTCTTTACCAAAGATGTGGCGATTGGCGTCATCTGTTAAGAACAGAACTCTCTCTACTGCAATGGCTGCGTAGGTGTACACAACATAATGGGATGACGCAAGATTATTCATCAATGGCCCGAATGCAGCACTCCATTGCTCCTTTGTTAACTGACTTCGAAAGGTGTAAAGATATTTGATAGCATCTACTTTCAGAATAGGCTCGACACCGGCCTCGGCAAGTAGGTCGTTTGCGATGTGGCTTTGAAAGAAATCAACCACATCCACCAACGAGTTGGTGGTTTTGACTCCATGGCCTGCTGTGACCTGTCCTTTTGCGGCAATTGACGAGAACAAATAGACGGCAGTATCTTTAGACTTCCAGTCACCGGCTGGGTTCTTCGTAAACGCATCTAGATAGTGCGTAATGTAGCGGCCAACAACTTCAGTAACAAGTTTCTCAAACTTGTCAAGAAGTTTTTGCAAGAAGTCTGTAGCCGCCCTCCGCCGCGTGTCTGCATCAGATCCTTCTAAATCTCTTCGAATATACTCGATAGGCTCATCCTCGAATTGCTCAATGTCTGATTCTCTGAGGCTAACGTTTGGAAGAATAACCTTTTCTACCACCTCGCCCAGGATGGCATCATTATTGAAATTTTGTGCATGCTTATCTAAACTTGCAACAGAGGTCAAGAAGTGCAAAGCCTTACTAACTAAAATATCAAATTTCATCTCAGGTCCAATTGTTGTCAATAAGTTCCAGGTACTCGTGATAAATTGTTGGCACAATTTTCCGAAGGCATCTTCATACTTCTGAATGTATAGGGTAATGACTTCACATATTCCAGCTTTAACAAACTCCAAGGGACCTGACTCAGAGTCATCATCGGTGGAGAGTAGGGGGTTTTCGTAGGTCAGGTATTTATGAAGCAAAGATGTGACGTCGACAAGGTTGTCTTCGAAGATAGGAGGGAGATCTTGGCAGGACAGGTCGAAAAATATCTTCACCAGCAGATTCATTACTTCAACGTGTTGGATAAGTGCTGCTTTGTTGTTCTTGTTGAGCTCTATTTGCTGGTCGGTACTCTTGTAAAAGATTAGCCAGCGTATCTCGCCGCACAAGAAATTACTTACAATGAGTAATTGAACAAATGGCTGTCCAAAGTGTCCGAGAACATGGTTCACTTCTGTATAGAGGTCATCCGAGGCGAAAAGCGGCCTCCATCGCTTAAAAATCGAATGTGCGACCTCGAGTACACCAAGATTGACTTTGGCATTGTCCGGAGTCAGCCTTGATACCAGATCCTACAGTTTGTCAATTAAGCGCTCTCCCTTGATGCCTTTTGACTTATGTACTAACATCTACCAGTGTGTCCCAGCGGACCCAGAAATCCGAATCTGCTATCAGACTAATTGTTTCTCCCAATTGCGACTGAATATTGGCAGGAACCGAGATCATGAGACCAATAAGCTCTTTCTTGATCGCTACGACTTCATTTTCTGCCAGCTGGTACTTTCCATCTTCATCCTAGAGAACCATCAGCAAGCATTCGAAAACTCGGTTGTGAAGAACTACATACCACCCATTTATATTTGATAAAATTCTTGAAAACTAAAGCTCCAGAAAGGCGAGTGTTTAGAGGAAGAGCTTCAGATGCTACTATATTGAGCAAAATGAGGGAATAGCCTGGTGTGTTCTCATGTTGCTTTAGGGCCGTCTCAGCTGGGTGAAGTGTGGTTAGTTTATGTACAAGCAAGCAACATATAAACAAACAGACAAAACAGAGTCTTGATGACGGCAGAACATACCTTGCTTATGTTGTCGAGGATCTAGGGTGGCCTCAAGGAGTTTCGCAATGTCCTCCATTATTAACGCTGTGCTGGGTAGAGAGAATGAGGAGGCAGAAGGATTGGAGAAGTCGGTATGTAGATATTTGGATTTTGGGGCAATGAAGGTGGGGCTGTCAACACGGCGGTGATAATAAACTTCCCCCCAAGTCACCGTAGCCTTGTCGTGGAAGCCTCAGGCCTCACAGAAAGAATAAGGCATCCAGGCAACCAAAAGGTGAGTCAGCACGCGAGACCGAACTTCATTGGCGGAAATTGGCTGACCCCCGACAAGGCCGACAAGGCTGATAAGGCTGACAATGAAAGGCTCGACTTTCCTTTTTTTCCCTTGCTTCGCAGGGATCTACGATCAGGGGACAATAGACCACATGATAACAGCCATATTACGCATTTACTGCAGCACAATCCAGTTCTGGCTAGAGTATACGGAGATGTAAAGAGAGACATTTGTCCTGCTTCTTCTCTCTCTTAGACGTCGTACTTCATTCAACCCTCACCGGTGGACATTCAATATAGCAAACCTGTGTTATCATTTTCCTTGGGATACACTCGCTCCACTTCGGCATAATTTCGCCAAGGCCGAGCCATATTTCTCTCTCGCCAGCAAGAAGGCTGCTCCCGCTTCCGCATCCGTATCACATTTGTGAATCTCCATCACTGAATCACCCTTCTTTCCCATCTCTTTCCTTGCCACGCTTTGTTCGCAGTCATACTAGCTGGCGTACCCCGAGGCATCTGCTATGACCGGAGTGCGCACATTCCTTCTCCCTGGAAACACTACTTCTCATGCCGACACAAGTGATTGCTGGTTCAGCTTGGAGCCACGACCTCTGGTGAGTTTAGATATGAGCCCTCCCTTCCTCTGAAAAAGGACGAACCAGTCCTTGCTTCCCTTCAAGTCAGTTCCAGTCTCCCGAGGTTTCTAATAGCCTCTTATTTGGTTCCAAGAACCTCGTTGGCATCTCTCTTGCTTATTTTACGCCAATCATTGGGTGCTGCATCTTCAGACATGATCCGGGAGACGAACTTCAAGGATTCTCTTGCTAATACACCTGTGAACTTGTCAGAGCTCGAACTTATCCCCGGCCCACCCAATCGAGTGTCTATGTCTCTACCGACTGGAGAAGTAGTCCAAAACCCGGAGCCCAAAAGCACGAATGGATTGGTCAATGTATTCAAGAGCTTGACCGGGAACAAATCTGCTAGAAATCCAAGCCTGCAGTCGCCAGCTTCTGCTCTTGCACCACAGCTTACAACAGCCAATACCTTGAAGAAGGCGATCTATGGCGGGCCTCCGAATTATGAGCAGTTGTTGGAACTATTGAAGGAAGGAAACCCAATACCAAAGCGACTTGCTGCAGCAGAGAGTCTTCGCCATGCAGTTCAAGACTACCCCATCAGCGGTGTAAGTGGTGCCATCCATAGTTTCTCGGCATAACTAACCGGAACAGGTTACCAGCATCTTTAAGGAGGGTAAGGATCTCATTGAGCCATCAAAACCTGTTGAAGCTCGACTTGCAGGTTTTGAATTGCTAACAGCCTGTGTGAAGCACAGCTCTGCGACTGATCCGGAGCGTATGCTATATTTCCGAGTACTTACCGCCCCTGCAGACCCCGACGATTTCCATCTGCAGCTTGCTTCCTTAGTTGAATTAGCGAAACATGGCCGGGATCTGTCAGGGTTTCACTACGGAGCAATCCCCTTACTCACCTCATGGTTGCGTCAAGCTTTTGTAGTTACTACTGCAGCACGGAAGAAAGCTGGCCGGTCTAACCGAAGTCAGAAGTCACCGCTTGGAGAAGAAACAAACCTTTCTCTACTTTTCGCATTCATTGTGGATGTCATCAAATTCAGCTTCAACATTTCAAACGAAGAGACTACAGGGGAGCTTATTGACGTGATTCTATATATTTGTGTTCATACGCCTCTGTCAAGCGATTTGAGAGCTTGTATCAACGTTTTAGACGCAACAATTACCTATGGAGAAATTCCAGGCGACAAACTTCTGGATTGTGTAAAGGTGCTATGTTCGATACACTGCCTTGTCGCAGATGTTCGCCCCGAGGCGTGGCGATCCATTAGCAATCTTGCAAAATCCCACAATGGCCAGACTACAGTTCGAATCCTTCTCGACATACTCCGTAACCCATCAGTTGATGGGGAATACGATAAGCAGACGATTCGGGAGATACGTGGAGCTATGTCGGTACTCGAAAAGCTTTTTGCAAAAGATGGGCAGCATGGTTACCCAATTGTTCCATTTACTTCCCTAATGGAAGCACTCGCGAAAGTCGTCAATATAGAGCATGCGAAGGTAGAAGCCGACGTATTACGCTTGGTACTCTCCCTATTTACTGGCGAGGATGGCGAGGTTATGGAAAATGTGATGGAGGAGGATTGGTCTACTATGTTCGCAGTTGTCTTAAAATGCTCCCATCGAGCTAGAGAAACATCCACTGGGCGTCTTCTAAGCAACAGATCTCGAGTTGTCAGCCCACTGAGTAGAGAAGAGACAAGTGAAGACAATGTCTCGACTACTATGGCTCAGACCTTACAAACAATCATTATCCGCATTGAGGAACTTTTGTCAAACTCCACCGGCAGGGAGTTCTATCAGAGGGATGACTGCATCTCCTTTTTCGTCGACGTTCACCCTCACCTACCCGAGTTGTGTGCAAAACTTGTGATTGAGTACTACGTAGAGTACCGCCTATGCTACCCCTCTGACCTAGAGTGGAAGGAGAACATTAAGCTCCTACTAGACGCATTCTTCAGGGACAGGACTCAACCAACCGAGGTTCGATTACAATCACTCAACGCGATTACCGATGTCTTTGAGGTTGTAGAGATGATTGATGATGACGAAGATCCTGACTGTATACAGTCGTTGGTCAATATCATACTCGAGGGTATAGGTGATGAGAAAGATATTCCGATTTTGCAAGAGCTTGTCTCATTTGGAGTTGGTGTCGCTGAGACCGCTGAAGAACCTCTTTTCAATTACGTCGTCGATGCCTTCCGTAGCACTATCAGCAGTGACCGATTACATTCACCTTTAGGGTCTCCTCCAGCATCTCGGCAGGGTATCATCGGACGCCCTACGTCTTCTACTGTGCTTCACACATTGGTGCAAACTCCTTCGAATGTTGTTACCAAAGGCCTAGTTCATATTTTCATGAAAACTATGGACAAATCTTCTTCAAAATCTGTAAGGGCTTTTGACGAACTACTGTGGATTGCAAAGTCCCATGAGTGTGAAATTGATGCTCGCATATCTGCGCTGAAAATGCTTTTTAGGCTGAGAGCCGACTGGGCCAATAGAATATTCTTGACTCCCTTCACAGAGTCAGATGGACTAGCCGCTTCTCTTTATCGGACTCCGCCTTCATTGGCGAGAAAACAAGCTGCAGATGATGCCGCGCAGCAGCAAAATAGGTCATCGCGAGGAGAAGATACAGCGAGCTCCAGGCTATCTCGAAGTACATCTATAAATAGCTCCAACCATACTCAAACCAGACAAACATTCCGGTCAATTAGTGGTGTAAACCGGGTTGTGCTTAAAAACCACCAAATGTGGATGACTCCAGATCCGGAAGCGCTTCCAGAGCCTGCGTCCGACAAAGCAAGCACAGTGCTATGCTCCTATGATGGATTAGAGGAAGACTACGCAGAGACAACATGTCTTACCACCCGGACAGCCTTAAAAATAGAAGTTTTTCTGGACACAATCATTGGTCTCCTACAACATGGTTGCGACTGGGAGGTTTATAGCTACGTCCTTGTACACCTTGCAGCACAGTTGTCTAACAAAGCACTTTTCAAATCTGCGACTGTACAGATCAAGCTACTTAGAGATACGCTGTGCGAACAGATAAAGAACAGTAGCTACTATGAGCCCCCTATATCGTCTGGTCTTCGCAAAGTGGATGTAGCAATATGCCTCTTCCAGATTTTAACAATGATTATTAGTTACCACGATGACTTCACGAAGCCGGAAGAAGATGAGTTGGTCCGAATCTTCCTAATTGGTGTCGGAGCGGATCGAGCTGCAAAATGTTGCATTCATGCCATCTCAATCTGTTGTCATGAGCTCCCGGCATCAACTAGCAAGTCGCTTGTAACTATTCTACAAAAGATGTCAACAATCATAACTCAGTCACACGTCGCTGTACATATTCTCGAGTTCCTGGCATGTCTTGCTAGATTGCCAAATCTGTATGTGAACTTTCGAGAAGATGAATACCGAACAATCTTCATGATGTGCTTTCGCTACTTGCAGTATGTACGCGATCAGCCAGTCAGCAAAGATTCTTTGACTCGCCACAGTACGAGCCATGCTAGGAGCTCTGGATTATCAGGAGATAACCCTCAGAATCTAATGGAAAGCAATATGGCTGAGAGTAACTTTCAACCAAATGCATCGGATGACTTACCACAATACGTCCACGCTCTCGCATACCACGTTATTATCTTCTGGTTTTTGTCTCTAAAATTGACAGACCGGGCTGGCCAAGTAAGCTGGATCACGAAGAACCTCATATCGATGGATGGTAATGGCAAAGAGAAAATCGAAGAACATGCGCAGGTCACCCTGGACTTTATGCAAAGGGTCGCCTATGCTGATGTGGACGAATCTGCTGCTGACCCTACGTTCACCGAAGAGCAATTCGGTGAAATTTTAAAGAAACGATGGATAGTCGGACAAAGCGTTGTTACTATAGAACAGGCAACACGTGGAGGATGGGCCCAAATTACCAAGCGCCAGCCATCGGGTACTTCTTGTTATATAATTCGCGAGAAGTTTACACGCCCTCCACCGCATCAAAGTCAAATAGCGGCAGACTCTGGGACCGACAGTAATGTTGTCCTTCCAAGCCATCTTCTTCTACAGCTAGCTGCTTCTACGCCCCAAACAAGCGAATCCTCACGCCCAATCCCACTACCAGATGATATGACAATGAAAAGGGCAATAGCATCGATCGATCGCAATTTCACTGTTGATGGCCACAAGGTTGGTGTCATTTACATGGGTGAGAATCAAACTCGAGAGGTTGATATCCTCTCCAATGTCATGGGCAGTAGCGACTATACTCATTTTCTGTCTTGTCTGGGAACCCTCACAAAGCTAAAGGGAGCCAATTTCAACACCCAGGGATTAGATCGAAAAGACAACTCCGATGGAGAATATGCCTTCTGCTGGAGAGATCGTGTGACTGAGATAGTGTTCCATGTCACAACGCAAATGCCTACGGATCTTGAGCGTGACCCTCAATGCATCAAGAAAAAGAGTCATATTGGAAATGACTTCGTTAATATCATATTCAATAATTCGGGTTTGCCATTCCAGTTTGACACTTTCCCATCAGAGTTCAACTATGTCAACATCGTCATTACCCCTGAATCAAGAGCATCTTTCGTTGCTACACGACAACGGTCAGAATCACACATGGAAAATGCATTCTACAAAGTACAAGTAATGAGTAGGCCGGGTTTCCCAGAGATATCCCCAGCTTCGGAGGTCAAAATTGTTAGTTTAGCTGCTTTACCTGGATTTATCCGCTTGCTTGCATTGAACGCCTCGGTGTTCTCTTTAGTCTGGTACAACCGCGAGGGAGGCGAGCACATATCATCATGGCGAAATAGACTGCGGGAGATCAATAAGCTCCGGGAAAAGTATGGTCCCAAGAGTTCTACTTCCAACCCAAACTCGCCCACCGCAGTTCCTACTCCTGCGTCTTACGATACACGAACAGTTCGTGAAAGTCTCAATGGCCTTCGACGTTCTTCGGTTGCAAATTTTCTTATTAATCCTAGCGATGGAGGCTCGCAACGATCATCTGTTCTTTCTACAGCAGAAACGGAGGTTGGATCAGGTGTTCAGGAAGAAGGAATTGTGGATACACTAGATTTCTCTAGATGGGGATAAGTTATGGGTCGGCGGCGTTTAGGATGGGAATACCACCAAAAGTTATTTGTTTGTTGCTTTTACTAGCGTGGGCTATGGCTAGGGGCTAGGGGGCTAGGGCGTATGGTACCGTCTGTAACTTTTATTCACTAAGCTTTCACGCTTTGACGGAAGGACTAAATTTTGTCAGAGTTGATAGAAAATGTAATATACAAGATTCACACGTCTGATCGCTCTTGCATTCCGCTTTTCGTCCTGTGAGGAACATCTGAGAGTACCATTCATTTAGAACCTGGTAATGGTGATCGGTTAATCTTTCTGAAGATAGTCTTCTATTGTTGATAGTACTTCAACATATCTCGCATTAATCTAACACTCATAGATAACAAGCAACCCTAAGTAGACATGTGATCTAGCCACTAGAAGAAGACATTGATATCGAATTTTTGATTGACAACATGCTTCCTTCAAAGCTCCGATTATAAATTTATCGACTTGGTTACTCCCCGCAGTGCGCTACACGTTATTAAATCTTAGTCACCCTCCAGACATGACGGAGGTATAATCTGTGGAGCCCCGTCTCGTCACCAGCCGCCGGTTTCACTGATTTCAAAAGTGAAGCTAAGATGCTTACTCATGTTCCTGCATGTTACTTCAGAACAACCAGCGTCAGAAACGGATTGGTAAAGAAGCGCAAGATCTGACCAAGGATATGTTAATCTCGAGTTTGTAATTGTGGGTGCGCGTTTTGTGCATTTGCTGCTTTTGGTAGGGGGAGGGGCTGTGACGCGCGCGGAGGAGAAGGGGTTTATAAGAGGCGTCTGGACTTCTTTCACAGGTTTCCCTACTATATCAAAGATATCTGAATCCTTGTTTTTGTCATTTAAATAATCGTCGGTCTAACTAAAGATAATCAACTTCGAGTTCTCAACCAACGCTTACTTTTGAATTGTTTATTGACAGTAAATATGTCTAACGTCGCGGCATGGACTAGAGGACCTAAGGAGGATCTGCAGATCGAGGAAGCTGAATATTATGAAGTACACGATGATGAAATTTTGATTGAGGTATGCACCCACTCCTCATTGTCTCCTTGCACAGTATAGTAAAAACAGAGTAACTCAATTTCAACTCCAGAACCATGCAATTGCTGTCCAACCTTTGGACACCAAGATCCGTCACGATGCCTACATCAACGTCCCCTACCCGTTCATCTTGGGAGGTACGCTCGCTGGCAAAGTCGTAGCCGTAGGTGACAAGGTTCAAAACTTGAAGGTTGGCGATCGGGTTGTGAGTGATACGCCGATTTACAAGAAGCGAGACGTCAGGTACGGGGGATGGCAGAAATTTGTCGTGGGAAGGGAGGGGTTTAGTGCTAAGGTAATGTTGCTTAGCTGTTTCTCAATAAAAGGAGGTCGTGCTAATAGTTGTGAGTTAGATTGGCGATGCGCCTTTTGATCAAGCCGTTGCACTTCCATTTCCATTGCAGACGGCCGTAGGTGCTTTGCATGTTTACCTAGGGATGGAATTGCCTGGACAAGCATCTTCGTCGGCTGGAGAGGAAAAGGTACTGATCTGGGGTATGTGAATTTCTAAGTTTGAATTTTGTGCTACTTCCTACATTTTGTACTTGAGCCCAGCTGAGATACTTTTTTTTTCTTGCTTGCTTATTGAGTCTTATTGTGAATGAAATTTTGGTCATATAAGGCATTAATCTTCAAATATCTTCAAAGCAGTTAACTTGGTTAAAGCACTTAAGACTTTACTAACCGATTTACAGGCGCGGGTGGTAGTGTTGGTGGATATGCCGTCCAGTATGCAAAGTCGGTGGGATATAAAGGTAATCGCTATCTCATTATGATACAAAATGCAGAAGCTAAACTAGTACAGTTATCGCAACAGCATCTCCTCGAGGTTTCGAGCATTTGAAGAGCCTCGGAGCATCTGAAGTTCTAGACTACAAGTCGCCAACTGTGCTCGACGATCTACGTGCTCTCGGTCCGTTCAAATACCTCTATAGCACCTCCGGCGACCCAGCTTCGCAACAGGCACTCGCTACCTTGCTCCAGCCCAGCGGTGGCACATTCGCATCAACCATGGGCGGCGAGGTCCAGCTTCCGGAGAACGTTGAGCGGATCTACGAGTTCTTTGGTAATGTGACGCTCAAGGAGGGTGACAAGTTTGAGAAGTTCGCCAAGTGGTGGTATGGTGAGTATCTTGGGAAGGTGATCCAGGATGGAAGTATTGAGCCTACGCCGATTACTAAGGTCAAAGGAGGACTGAATGCACTGCAGGAGGCGGCGGATGGGATGTTGGATGGGAAGATCAGAGGGAAACCAGTAGTCAATCCCCAGGAGTGAAGTGTTCGTGAGTTGAAATTGTGATGGTTTTGATGATTAGGGGTTGGTCCAAGGCACATTTTGCTTCTGGTTGTTTCTATAGGACACTCTTTTTTTGAAAAATTAGCTACTAGCCATTCGCTGATATAAGTCCTCATATTCTACTGCCACCAGTTTCAGAAATCTGATCTTGGGGAATGTGCGTAGAGAAGATATAATATCTCTGTCTCTTGGTGACTCCACAACCAGCAAAGATGTAAGATGTGAGAAATAAATTAGATCAATCGTGCTTGCACTTACAATTTTGATGGCCAGTGCAAGTCTCATACTACAAATGTTCTTTCCTCATCACTATCTTGCGCATTAATACTTTCACATATGGTCCTGCTTTCCTTTAATCCCAGAACAAATGACACTGCCAATTCCAAATATTTTCTTTTATCTTGATGGTCCATCATAGGTTCATCTTTGGATACTCACCTCGACCATAATACCTTTACGCTTAGCATACCACAGCATATCTCATAGACTCGGTATTGACGCTCGCTACCTGATACTACCAACCCAAGAAACATCACTCTACAAATTTCTAGGTTGTCGATACCTTCAGAAAACCGAGTGGCTAAAGATTCGCGAGAATGCTCGGGCTACCCGCCCCCGTCTTCACCTTCATCTTCAGTTACGAGGGCTGGAAAAAGCTCGTCGCACTTATCATCGTCGAGACCTGCATCTACTACATTATAGCGGGACTCGCGAGGTCGAGAATCGCCTCTGATGCACTTGGGCTCTCGGAGTCCTCAATCGACCATGCTCTTTTCGCACTCCACCTTATGCTCTGCTTGCCGCCTGAGGTTCAGGTGATCGAGCTGACGATGCATCTGATAATCTTGAGGGCAGTGATGCCACCTTCTATGCAACCATTAGGGTTATCTCCTCTACAGACACAGGTAGAGATGTTGGAAAGAATGAGAGCACTGCTTGAATTGGAGTTCAGTCTATATGAGTTGGACTTCCCCCAGCATGCGGGAGAGGAAGAATCTTCCGATGATGTAGGTGCTATGGCTTATTTATGCTATTGGTCTAATATAAAACAGGCAATCGCATCTCTAGACGGTCTTGATTGACAGCCTGGTTGGTCTAGTTTCGAATATCTTAGCCAGTAAATTATGGATATGTTTCAGTTAGGGCAAGATGGTGGTGTAGTGATAGGTAAGTTCCTAGGGGTACGCAGAAAACCACCTCAAGCTTCTCTATATCGAATTAGTTGGTAGATAGAGGCTTTTTCTAGAGTGAAACTAGCAGGAATAGCCTTGTTTGAGTAGAATTACTCAGTAGCGAAATCAGACACATAATTGGCATCTTAGTTCATCCACATCCAGTGACGCGAAGTGATGTGTGGCGGAGAAAACAAGCAGTTGAGACAATCAAACGTTACAAGAATAAGTGAGGGAAATTAGTTGACCTGCAACTCTCCACATCTTTACTTACTCAAATTTACTATTTCCCATGTTGCTTAAATAGATGGGCCCGGAAAGAAAGGCTTCATAAGTCCGGCAGAAACAATTGCAAAGGAGCAAAAGACTACTTCAGCCTCGATATTGTAAACGTCTGAGTCACTGGACGACAGCCTTGTAGAAAAATTCGTAAATTTCAAGGCGCTCGCCCGAAATTTCAAGCCATACTTTTGCTTTTTTGATCAAGTGGCTACGCACACTTGGGCAACCTCACAGCCATCCACCAACCTCCCCATACATAACAATGGCAAAAAGTAAAGAAAGTGAAGCTGTCGGTATGTTGTTGGGTGTTGGCACAGCGGTGTTTGCACAACAAGGTTCCTTCACGTGGGCTCGCTCTTGTCCCGCGGAGATATGCAGCATGACACAACGCATCACTTACGGGCCAAGACATGCTGTCCAACATGATAGATGAAGACAAATATCGTCAACGTCGTATTCCCTATCACATCCACCAGCAGGGCCACATGCGCTCTGCTGCTCGCTTCCCCGGATTTGAATGCGTCAGAACTAGCGGCCCTGACGGAACAAACGGGGGATCCGCCACCAATGCTCACCGTGGCCGGGGTTGAGTGAACATGGCTCCTTCGTATAGTGACTGAGCATCTAGTACTTTAGGTCTGGGAAGGATGTTTGGCAAGGCGGTTGGTTATAGTGGTTGGTAATTGGTATACAGGGCCGTTTGGTTCCTTCACTTGCACGATCACAATCGAGTCGAGAGGCGTACTTCAAACTGTGTACTACGATGGAAAGCAATGGGAGCCTCAGTTGACGTACCGATGTGCTATATGCGTATTACTCCGGTAAGAATTTAATATAGATTTCCGACATCCCTGATTTCCTGGGCTAAATTTCCACTGTTGCATATCAAGAGCTTCTTGATTGACGAGTAAAACATATGAAGTTGTAGTTCAATAGGCAGATATTAACAGTGGTTAGTCATGCACCATCAAATTAACCGAAACAACCTCATCCCACAACCTATTCGTAAGCTCTTAGTGCGCTGTAACGCCATCTTGATGACTTGTTCGTCAATTGACGCGCAATATGCTTCAAAGAATCGCAGGATTGAAGGCATATCTGTAGTGACTTGAAACCGCTATTATCATCCCCGAAGCTATCTTGGGGGCTTATGCTTTATTGGCTAGTTTCCTACTGATGGTTCAGATGAAGCATGATTAACAGTACCAGCTATGCACTTGCCTATGCCGTCTAGTTGTATTTTCCGGTACTACTGGGCACTAGTGATCTTCTTAGGCTCTTCCTTATTTCTATACGACTTATTTAGGCCTACCGAGGCGCTGGGTTTGCGTTGGTACAGCTAGGTTCCCGCGTGGAGAAGTCGGGGTACAGTCATTAGCACAGCTAGCGTTCCGGATGGAATGTTCCACCATGATTTAGTTTTTCCAGTAAAAATTCAAATGAACTTATTAGGAAAAGGCAACACGAAATGCATCCAAGAGGGTGTACCACTATGCACATAGCCAGGTAATGGTGGAGGAAAGAGGACCATGTTACTCGTAGGAGACCCCGAGAAACTTAGACGATGTGGTCTTGTAGAGAGCGTTGTTACCCGCTTACCTAAGGCACAACATTTCCCCTTAGCCGCAACCGCTTAGCTCTGTTAGCGTGTAAGCGTATTCAACGACTCATGTGACCAGCCTGACCTTTGGTTTGCGGCGGTCTTTAGCTGCCAAGCGGGCCATTACCTCACACCTCCAATTCCTGACACCACAATTCACTCTTTGCCCGCCAGTCTATGCTTCCCCTGGTAACCGGTCTTTGGTGCGATTCGTGATCACGAGGCGTGGTAGTGCTAACTCTGACAAACAAGAACACGCTTAGTGCTGGGTACCAGAGGCTTCTCGGGGACCAAGTGATGCTTGTTGGGTGAAAAAAAAGAGAACACGGAGCAGCACAAGAGTCGACGGTGTGGAAAAAAGAGAGAAAAAGAGCCAGGTACAGACGGATCTTCGCGTAAACCCCCTACCTGTGCACTAGAAATACCGAGAGAGGTCGACGGGGACGGGGTCCAGGAGCAAGATCTGTGGAAAAGCCAAAGCCAGTCGGGATCCAAGATCAGCTGGGGCGAAGAAAGGCCAAGCTGGGCCCTTCATTCTCGCCTTGTCCCCCTTTTTCTTTACTTTTGTTTTTCTTTGCCGCAAACAAAGAAGTCTAGGGTCCGGTACAGGCGTGTTGTGAGTGCAGTACAAAGAACGACATCGGCCACCAAGGCAACATTGATATTGCCCCCGTACCTGCGACAACCAAGGTAATCCGGCAGCTCAGAAAACACCTATCGTTCTTCTGCCTGGTATCTTCAGTGTCTGACTGATCATCCCATCCATTTTAAATCATCGCATATCGTCGTCGGTCAGAAATCAGACTGCACAGGGTTTGGCGATCTGTGATATGATACTAGCCCGGCCACTAGGAAAATCAGTTTGCACCAGTTCGCCTCTTCAGCCTCGCTCCCCCGGTGACAACTGCACGACCATCGCACTCGCTCCTCAACCCATTCCCTTCTCGAACTTAAACTCTATCATTAGGATCTCTCTGCGCCGCATCTAAATTATCCGCTTTCGGTTAACTCCATTATTCATTAATTTCACGATCCCCTCTTTCCCCGCAATCACAGCGTCCGCCGTGCGTTTCCTTGACTAAGTTAAGGTGGTGCTTGACTAAAAGTTTCCTATTGCTTTGATTGACGCGAACATCGCGTGCTTCACGTTACGTTTGGGATCTTACCGCGCCTTAGTCTGGTGCGGCGCTTTGAGCTTTAATAGCAGCATAAAGTCGTAGGGGCCAACGGTGACTTTTGGAAGATTAAAATCCCCACAAACCGACTAAATGGCACTTTCTCCAACCACGGTGCCGTTGCGGCCAGTCTCTTCTTCTCGGAACAGTTCTGAGCAGGAGATGGGTAATAAATATACCAAGAAGTATCCTGCCGCCATCCCAACGTCGGATCGCATCGATCGTACTAGTTTCTCCAGTATCAAGGAAAGCAACTCGGGTGTTGCACAGTCATTCACCGACTCGAAAGTATCCTCGTACCTCCGTCACGAGTTTGACTTGAACGGATCAGAGGAGGCCATTTCGGACGACGGGTCTTCCACAGGCATAAGAACTCCTCCCGAGAAGGTATTGCCCAAGGCCACGGAGCTACCCCCCATGCTCCATCCCAACGGTCACGTATCCGACTTCATTTGTCCCTGCGCTGGCTTTCGAGGATGGAAGAGCATCAGTATCGGCGGCAAGGTTGCCAGCCGGAGCTCTGGCGACTTACGAAAGTTGGCGATGGGTTATGACTGGTATTCAAAGGACACCGCAAAGATCGATCGGATGGACTTGGACGTGACGACTCCGGAAGTGAAGCAAGATCGTGGATGCTATCCCGCTAGTCAAAGCCCGTTCGAGAAATTACCAACGGAATTACTGGGTAAGACTACGTTCCCTTCTTTAAATGGCCCAGAAAGAGTTATGTCAGGTCTTGGTGGCGTTAAAATATAGCCATTGTGGAATTAACAAGACCTGGTGCAACCTTTCCTTACAAGTTCGATTTTCACAACAAGATTCGCATTTACTGACTTAATCAGGCAATATCATTGATCAGCTAGCTACTGATATCCCCCCAAATGGGTTCACGGCGAGAAACGTTGACCTCATGTCTTTACTTCTCACATCACATGCTGTTCATTCCGCAACCCTGGCAACGCTCTACAGTCATATCACCATTCCTCACTCGCGGATCTTTGCCAAATTTCTAGCTCATATCACAGAGTACCCATCGCTTGGCACGACCGTCCGACGACTCGATTTCTGCCACTTTAACCCGCGCGGCGCAGGAGTCACTATGCGCGAGCGACAGGAGACTTTGAACTTGATTCCGTCTACCCTCCTGAAGTGTTTAGATCTGACACCCAATCTCCGAGAATTCCTGGCCCAAGAGCACATTGATGATGACTTGGATACAAAAGTAATCCGAAAGCTCCTATGTGACCTGCCCAAGCTCAATGCACTTGACTTTTGTGCATGCTCTTCGAGCAAGTTCAAGGCTTCATTTCTAGAGGTCATCGAAGCAGAGCCATCTCCCCTACCCGCCGCTCTCCCTATCACACGGCTTAGTCTCCACGAGTGTACTATTTTACCCGCATCGACTTACAACATTCTTCTCCCTCGCCTACCAAAACTCACACATCTCGACGTCTCACACACTCGCATCACGGATGCAGCACTTCATTCTATTCCCATCACTGCGCGCCTCACTCATCTTAATTTGAGCAAATGCTCTGCACTCAGTGGCTCTTCTGTTGTTGATTTCCTCATCAATCACCCAGCAGCTAAAACACTTGTCTATCTTAACCTCGGAATGGATGCCAAGTCTTCCGAGATTTTAAGCAGTGACGATATCACTGCCTTATTGCCCGCTCTTCCATCGTCTCTTCGCTCCTTAAACATGAAGGGTAGCGTCATGGATAGTTCCCACATTCCGCTACTCTTGCCTCTTACCAAGTACCTAGAGGAACTAGGACTTGGGCGTCGGCTCGAACTTTCGGATATCATTCGTTTGTTTGTGCCAGACCAAAACGCCAAAGTGGAAGAGCAAATGAGCTGGGTTCCACACCAACTACGTTATATCGACGCTTCCGATCTATCTCCCGTCGCACTAGATCTTAGCACCCTCTTTGGCACTTCTTGTCCTCTTCTCACAAACATCACAAGCCCGCTTGAAGTGATCGAATTGAGAGATGACGTCGATACAAGACTGAAGAAGAGCCCAGGGGTAATGAAACGCGTTGGAGCTTACAAGGATCCATGGTGTTTGATGGAGGCTGGAAGACGACACTGGCTAGTTCGTGACTTCAAAAACGGAAACGAGAAAGCCGACTCTGGTGCAAGAGGTTGGAAATGGGGAGCCAATTACTGGGGGATGAGAAAGGTTCCTGTGGTGAGAGCTGAAGTTGGAGGCATGTACGGACATTACATGTTCAAGCGCTGAGACAAAACCAAAGATAACGATCAGGCGGAATTATATTCAAGGGCAACATTCAGAAATTTAGGAAATCACGAACGACCTTTTCAACGATACCAATGAAGCGACGCAAATAGACAATGGTTTAAAGCTTGAAATTTCTAGTACTTGTATTCATGAGATGGGAGTTTACAATCCACGGTTCGTGAAGCGATTTAGCGGCTGGAGCATGATCTTAGGACAAACCATATAGAGTTTGTATTCTTTTTGGGCAAGCCCGAACTCTTCTCTTGCATGGGACTTTATGTATTGAGATAAAAAATACCAAAGCCTCGTTGATATTGTCAAGTTAGCCTTTGTTCTAATCTTAGTTCTGCAAATTGACAACTAGGAGAATGCCTTCATACTAACAGCTGAAACCGTGACATTGAAAGAAAGCATCTCTCCAGAGGCACAGAAAGCCTCAATCTTGAATAATGCTCGGCAGAGTACCTGGAATCTGGTATAGCACTTATCAGGTTCAAATTCCACCGTATGTGAAGTAACACAGCCTCTCTACTTAAGAGATGTTGTGAATGACACAAAGCAAGCCCCAAGCCCAAGCTGAGACCAGGCTGAGAGCCCAAGAAACAAAAATATATAACACCGACGCCATACGTGAAGCAGGTCACGTCCCAATGGGAATCTCCCACGGCAGCTGCACCGCCTCACCCCTTTGACGCCACACCACCACAACGCTTCCTACTTAGAAGCTGCGGAACTTTAAATTGGCCGCGGGACCCCTTATACGTGCACAATACCATAAACTAGAAATTTGCACCTTTAATTGACCGTTTTCTGTATTTTCTACGCGTGTTTCAAGCTCTTGTACGATTGTGCGTAAAACGAGCTGCGAATGAATAACGGAGAGGTGAAGTCAGCGAGCGAAAGGCGGACAAGCAGAAACGCAGGTGGAACGAAGACAGGGGGTGGTGAAAGGAAAAGTGGAAAGCGCAATCAGGGCGAACGTTGATCTGGCAGATCGTTATTTTGAACGTACCTAGCGGGACCAGCGGACAGGGAGGAAAAAGCGAATTGCTTTTCTTGGAGAAATTCACAAACGAGGGTATTTTTCTTGAGAGGGGAGGGGATCGTGCTTTCTTTTCGCCTTTGCTACAAGATTCAGAAAAGGGGGAGAAAGCTCGCGATGCAATAGTTCAAACACGAAACGACACGGGATTTACGAAGCGATTTGTTCTGTTTTGGCTGGGTAGAGGTCGAATCATCGGGACACGATGAATGGAAAGGCGTTGCCTGCGCGGCCGGGCGCGATGGATGGGGAGTACGGGAACAGGACACAGTTTGGAGGACCGTTAGGGGGCCAGGTCAATTCATACCAGCAAAGCCCGCAAATGGGCGCGAGTTCGAGGATGGAGAGCCCTAGGCTGAATGGCGGTCCGGCGCAAACTGGGAGGCAGGTGGATGGTGTGAATGGACGCACCTTGCTAGAAGGGTATCGGGACGACATCATAAATGGTTTCCCTGGAGAGAAGGCGCGGTATAATCCCGTAGGTAACATGTCTGGACTTTGCTGGGAACGAGGCTAATGTGACTACAGTTAAATACCAAACGGCCGCAAAGCTCCATGTTGCTCAATGTCAGCGATCCCATCCAGGTCCACCTTCTCGTCGAGACTGCTTTGGGTGATAGTGAGGAATACGAAATCCTAGCCCCAGAGGAAGTCGACGATCTCAAGAAGCAGTGCCAGTTACTCACACAACGGATCGAACAAACTCGACAGAATCTTGCCATTCAGTCTAAATATCGAGACGCCGCGATCTCAATGTCCAAGCTGTATAATCCTGCTGATAAGAAAGAGGGCAGAAGACGGTCGATTATACCACACCACAGAAGCGAATCGGTCAAGGAGGCGGATATAGAACGGATAAGAAGCGAGGAGAGATGTGAGGAATTGGCTATGGAACTTTGGTCCCTAGAGAAGAGACTCATAGAGCCGCAAAGCAGATTGCTGAAACATACAGCCGGGGTTTTACAAATGACACATAAAGGCCCAAAGACAGTGTCAAAAGGTCAGGGTTCCCAGCAGCCTAGGATACCTGGCAGCCCGGAGAGTATGTACACATATCACAATTCCAGAAACAGTGTAGAACCACTCGTGGACGGCGATTTATTCGATGACCGGAGTTTATATAGAGACGCGGAGCGACTAGATACGTTTGGCGATTACAATAAGAGGAATAGCTTTGAGCCACCGCCTAGATCACCGCCACCTAAAGCCCATGGTCGGGAGCAGATGCAGATGATTGCGCAAACTGAGCGCAAACTAGAGGAGCTTAATTTCAAGTTGAGAAATGTCATTATCAAAGCGAATCCTGATCGAGAAGAAAGTCTCGATCTGCCAGAAGCCAGTACGAGCTCGCAGGGCCAAGCAGGCGAGGGACTTGTGAAGTATTTAGGTTTCATGGAAATGGGTATCAATGCTCTTGACGAAGAACACAGCCGGTTATCTAGTTATCAACAAGAACTCTTACAGAAGCAGGATGAATTGTCGATGAGTCATGAAGATTTCAGTAGGAAGTTGGAGGAGGCGAATAGGAGGCAAGAAGAATCCGATGCTGCCATGGAGGAGACGATTGAAGACATGAATCGCGAGATCCGCGAGATTTTGTTGCCATTTGATCCCAACCGTCCTGAATTACCTGAACTTACGGGCAGTGGTACGCAAAACCAACTTCTTTACTTCCAGGATAGTGTTGGCGCGATCGAAACGGAGTTCGCACGCGCCAATGAGAATAAGACAACTAAAGGATTCCACGACAATGTTGAGCAGATGCAAACAATACTCATGGGTCTTTGGGATATCATCCAATCTGGATACGGAGAGATTCGAAAGAAGAAACAAGAGCGGAGACTTACAAGATCCGCTAACGGCCTTCCTGACGATGAGGATGATATGTCAGATGATGAAGCCGGCGACCCCGCCGAGCCATTCTCTCTACAATCTTTCTCAAAGAAGGTGCAGTGGCTATATGGCCAAGCCACGAAGCTCAAGGACCAAAAGAAGGTCCTGCAAATACAGATCAAACAGCAACGAGAACTCAACAACAAATCGGACGCTACTAAGGATGCTGAGTTAGGTCAAAAGAAAGAAGAGCTTGACAGAGTACAGGCCTTGCTCGTTCGGACAGAAGCCGACTCTGACAGAGTGCGAGAGCAACTTAGCGAAGTCATGGAGCAACTCGATGAAGCCCGCCAGAAACAGCTTCTGTCTGAGCAGAAGCGCTCAATTGACGAATCCTCCGCTATTCAGGCTGCACATGATGAGCTTGATCAAAGAGACCAGACTATCATGAAATTAGAAGAGGAACTCGAGGAGCTCAGAGACGACCATTCCATTTCCAAAGCAGAAATCGTCCACCAATTGTCAGATTCAGAATCAAAGATAGCAGATCTGCTTGCCAAACTTGAAGTCGCCACTGCTGAGCGAAGTAAGGCGGAGGAGGTGTTAGCTGGAAAGGAGGCGGCTATTGAAGAGAAGGAACGAGAAATGGAGAGCATGAATATGAAGCTTGCTGAGCTCCAAACCGAAGTCACAATAGCTCGCGCAGAACTAGATGGCGCTTATGGATCTCGAGCTCAACGTGCCGCCGAAGTAGCAGCCAATCCTGCTATAGCGAGAGAAATCGACAATCTCACTCGGAACAACGCCTCTCTTGCCGCCGAGATTACAGCGTTGAAAGCTTCTTCGGCATCTGCTGGTGAAGGTTCTAAGGAGTCAGACGAGCGGATGAAGACGCTGAAGAAAGAGCTAGCCGAGACGATCGAGGAGTACGAAGAGATGACCAAAGCGAGCATCGAGTGGGAGAAAGAGCGCGAGAGGCTAGAGGAGACCATCGACAAGCTACGCGATCAACGAGAGAAGCTCGACGCCGAACTCAGCGATGAAAAGGTCAGATGGCTAGGCATGCGAAGTCCCGGTGGTATGGAAGGTCCACCATCTGGGGTTGGAATGACTAGCACGACGGTGTTGAAGGATGAATTCAAGAAGATGATGAGAAATACACGAGCTGAGAATGCGAAGGTTTTGAGGGTATGTGTTATTTTCACTCGAATATGTGGTTTCAAACTAACATGATCAACAGGCTGAACAAGTAGAGCGCCGACGACTTGAAGATGAGTTACGCAGTTTAAAGAAACAACTAGGGCCGGGCAAATCAGGCTTAAGCCAAAGTCTAAAGTCTAGTTGATCAGTTGAACCTTACAAGCCTCAATACGAGCTGTATAATTATGTGTCATGATTGGATAGGGACATTTGCTTACCTACGTCCTTTGGTTTCGTTAATTGGAGTGTGGTCGGGATGCGGATAACGAACAGGCTGAAGAAAATGCGATACATGTGTGCATAGAAAGGAGTTTATGTTCGCTGCTACGGTGGCTTGTATACTATTAATGATTATATGGGTTTATATGGGATATTTAGTTCTTTTACTTTACTTTGCTTTGCTGTGACTGTGATCATGATAAATGCTAATCGAGGTAAGATACAGATAAGTAGGTAGGTAGGTTAGTAGCATCCAGCAGAATTGGACCTTGGCTCGCCTAAGCCCCTTTTATTTTAACAACCAGTCCTCGCTCGCTATTTGCGACTTAAAACTATGAGCAGACTCAGAATTTTTTCCAATTGATAGGTACCGCATCAAATATCCAATAGCGGAAAGTTAAGAGGTCAGAAAAGCGTTTACTATTCCAGGGCACGAAATCCAAATACTATATATGCTCTCTATCAGAATATCTAACTGCTTGCGGGATACCAAGTTGATATATTGATAAATTTCCTCCTTTTTTATAATGCTATATTTTGAGAGCCTATTCCGAGCGACCTTACATCTAGCCAGTAGTTATATTCCGTGATCAAATATCTACATGTTAAGCAGCCTCATGCTTTCAGCAGCTTGATAAGCTCGGCCTGTTCCTCCTCTGCGAACCCAATGCTCTTGCAGTACTCGCCCACCCCGCCGTACTTCTCCTGCAGATGCTCGTGCATTTTCTCGACCCACTCCTTCGGGCAACCTGCAAAGTCATCCGTGAGCCCGATGGATCTGATCTCCACCAGCCTGCTCTCCCGCTCGGGCAGCAGCTCGGGCTCGCTCAGCACGTAGTCGCTCGTCATGGCCTCGATGGGCACGTCGAGGAGAAAGAGAATCATGGCGATGATGAGCCCCGTTCGGTCTTTGCCTTGGGTGCAGTGCACCAGGATTCCGAAGTTGGACGGGAAGCAGAAGGCTCGGAGGGCCTAGATGATGGGAAGAACACGTGTTAGATGGAGCTTGGAGGGTTGGCTACGGTGGGTGAGGGAGGGCAGAATGTTACCTGTGCGATTTCGGGGCCGCAGTTGTCGATGGAGTCGTATCCTAGCCCGACGAGACCTCGCGGTTGCATGACGTTCTTTCCGAGGATGCTGATTGCTTCCATGCGCCGTCCGATGGCCATCAGGGTTATCAGCTTGCTGTGCTAGAGTCAGTATGTAGAAAAGCTCAGTAAAGCTGCCACGCTTACGCAATGTTCCAGGTAGATAATTGCCATAGCAGGCTACGCTCAAAGCCTTTCCCGTTGACGTTCACCTCTAGATAGTTCATGCCGGGGATCTTCACAGGCTCTGCCAACGCATCGTTGGATTGAACGATGGTTGGGATCATGAGGTCTGCTTCTCGTTTCTTGGCTTGGTTGGCATGTTCAGTTCTACGTCAAGTCAGGATATACACATCCAATTTGAGTGTATGCCACGCCACATACACGGTTCGCAAATCCATGATGGTTTGGATGCCATATTCTTCTTTTAGGCGCTGTCTGTCCGATAAGGTCGCATCATCTATGATGGTCAGAACCTATATACATGAATTGAGCGGAGGAACATACCTGGTCTAGCTGAGCGATATATTCGACCCTCAGCAACATAACTAGACGCTTTTAGTTTCCGTTGTCAATAAAAGGACAAAAGATATGATTAGAAATTTCTGTAATTTTCTGTAACTTTATGTAGATATGAAGCAGGTTCATTCTACATTATAGATTCTTGCACCTTTTTTAAGTTTCAAGTGGTCTCTATGGTTGTAGGTTTTGCACATGGTATAAAATCTTTGTTTGTATCTGAGTGTCACAAGATGACCTAAGATGAAAAGACTTACGCAGTACCCAAAAACCCGTTGATCGATTTTCCTACATCACGGAAATTTAAGATGTTGTCGAACTTTGACTCTCTTTGTACTGTTGAGCCCGTCGTGTTGGTGTCTTGGAACTCATGGTTCGCCATATTGACTGTGGTTGGCAAAGTTGGCAGAGTTGGTTTGTTGACCAAATCTTATAAAGCACTGCTTGCTGACTGTAATTGATCAAGCATTCCAACGAGGCTTTTGGCTCGCTTGTTATCGCCAATTTTCGAACGATATGCAAAACTAGCAACTAAGAGAATGCCAGCTTCAGCGGTGGATGGAATTGCATAGGAAGAGAGCTGTCACCGCTATTCCCGTCTCGCATATTCACTTCCATCCTAGCGTTGAGGATATGTGGGGCATCTCTCCGACTTAGTTTAGGGGATCAACAATAGCTGATACAAAACTTCAGTGAGAGAAACAATAAACCATCTGTTGTGTCGAGCAGCTTGATGGTATTAAAACAAATTCAACTGTTATTTTCTTTTGTTGATCGAGGTCTAAGATTTTGGTGTAACCTGAAACTCTTGATGATCTATATTTCCATAACAGTTACTTGGTCTCTTTAAACCCAGATTTCATTTGCAATAGGAGTTATTGTCTGTAGCTCCATTCCTGTAGTATTGATATGAAGTAGCAAACCAGGACGTGGTTGCTGCGAGTTACCAAAGCTAAAATTTAGCAGAAAAGGGTGGTTTATTGCAATTTACTGTAAATATCCACTGTCACCCATGTAATTTCCGGATCCGAAAGTATTGTTTGGTAGCGGACCATAAATCTCATCCGAATTGGGCCGTGACGACGTAGGACCAGGCCAGGAAGAGGTGCGATGTTCTCTCATCCTGGGTGTAGATCATGGCCCAAGCTTCCATGGTAGTCTGGTGCTGCTGAACATACGGTAACTGCTGGATATCGAATGAGGGTTATTCGCAAACGTGAAGCACAATACTTGAAGATCCAGTATCACCAGGCGCACCAGAAGCTACAGAGAACATTGCTATACCGCATACACTGGTAATTATACCACTACGCTAGTTCCACGTAAGTATTGGGATTACCGAAACTTTATAATAACCCCGTAAACCGCAGTGGGGCACTTGGCCGCTTTAGGGGTGGTGTTACGGTGGATTATCGAATATGACATCACCACTGCCTAGACCGCGAAAGCTATCAATGAGGCGTGGAGGAGGCGGGGAACTAACAAACAGCACCATGATGTACCATCATCAGCTAACATTCACTGCTAGTCCAGAGCTTGCTGATATGGCTTGTGTTGTCTGCTCTTCCCCTCATCTCTTTTCCGCTATCAATCAATAATATACCCCTTCCTCTACTAATCCGCACCTTGCCTTGCCATATCTTACTCATCTCGTGAACCTGCGAGATCCGACAGACAGAGAAGTCCTGGGTGTGTTTCGCTACTGCTATAATACAAACACACTGCCTGCGATTGCATTCCCTCGTCAACTTCCGAAGCTTGCGCCGCTCCACACGCGCATCACCTCAACTTCGCAAGTATGGCTGCCGTCAGTAAGCCTACTGCATCGGGGCCAATTGACTCGACCAACCAGAAGTCGTCGAACTCGGCCAAACTGGAGGACCAGGCTGCAACCGCTGCTCTGTACGTTACCGGCCATGGTCGCCCAAAGGGTAAAACTGGTCATGAATATCTAGACAAAGACCACAAACTTTCGTCTGCTGGTAAGTGAAATCTACAGGAATATCAAATTTGACAGAATATTGGCTGACGTCTTTTCTCCCAGGAGCTGCCGCTTCCTTAAAATACGCGAACCCTCAAGATCTTCCTAGCTACCCATCCGCCGGTCTAAAGAAAAACGACTCAGCTGCTGGAACAGCTGCGAGTTTGGGCTGGGCAAATCAAAAGCCGTTTGAGCACTGGAAACCCGATCCATCGGCTTCAGCTTCAGCTGCTGCTATGCAAGCAAAGGATTATAAGATGGCACCTCTTTGGAAACCCGAGCAAAGCGCAAGCGGGGCAAAGGCTGCGCTTTTGGCCCACCGCGATGGCGGAAAGGTGGACATATGGCAGCCAGAAGCCGATTCTCCCTGGGGCAACTCTGCCGCGTCGCAAGCATTCAAGAAGTTCGGAGCAGGAACTTTGTCCCCACAGCTTGATTATGGCTACACAGCACTCGGTCGTCAGGGCTCTCTGATAGCAGCAAACGGCGCGATGTCACAGGGCAGAAAGCGCGCAAACACTACACCGATTAAGATACCCACCCCCGAGACGTACCCAGATGAGAAAAGAGCAAGCTTCAATGCACTTAGTGCTGCGACTTCTGCTCACAAACAGAAGAGCCGAGGTGAGATCTCACCTACTGGTGGCTCTTCACCTTTCACCAATATGCCGCGAGAAATGTTTACGTCGCATCCTCCTGTGAAACCTGAAGTGGATGAGAAGAACAGACAGGATACTCTCCATGCATCGGCAGTGGCTATGGCACAGGGAATGTACAAGCAGCAGCAGAAGCAGTTCGAAGCGACCACGAATGCTCTTAGCCAACGTGGTGCCCGAGCTGCGCATGGAAGATCGGCATCAATCTCAACGACAGGTGAAGAGGCGGAGCCAATGCGGTTTAACAATCTTCAAGAAGCAGCTCATAAACTAGCGCAAGAAAGACTTGCCAAGCTACACGATGAACACAGTAAGAATCGCGAATACCGCGATTACTATGGTAATAACAGCCAGCCTCGGTCCCGGCTATCAATCAGAGGTCGCACTCGACGCAGAGCGTCTAGTGATGGGATACTAGATGAAGATCGGGAGCAATCAAACAAAATTCGCGCCCAAATGTCCATGTTCTCTAGCAACGTCACCCAGATTGATGAGAAGAAGCGAAAGCAAGATCGTGAGGCGCTTATCGCTGCTGCTCAGCGCAATGTCACTAAGAAACTCCATGGGATGGACGAGAAGGTATTCGCGGAAACTGGCCATGTTGCGCCATCGTTACTGAGCGAGTGGGAAGTTAAGGCTCACGCTGCAGCACAGGCAAAGAGTCAGAGCCGTATGGAAAATTATGGAAAGGTCGATATTGGTGGTGGTAAATTTATCGATCAAGCGGCGGTGGACTTGATAGCGCAGAGAAATGTCCAACCTGTACTGGATGAGATCAATGCGAAAGCTGAAGCGGAGCGGGAAAGACAAGCTGCGGTGAAAGCGGAACATGAGGCTCAAGCTCACAAAGCCGCTGAGAAAAAGACAAAGGAGCGAGAAACAAAAGAGATGACTAAGAAACTGAAGCGTAAGGCAGCTTCCACTTGTCCCTTAATAATGTTACTAACTCCACTTTTAGAGCAAGACAAAGAAGAGGAAAAGCTACGGAAAGCCGATGAGAAAGCAACTAAGAAGGAAGAAGAGCGACTTGCGAAAGATAAGCGAAAGTCTCTGAAAGCTGAAGAAAAGGCGGTGGCTGTTGAGCCAGTTGTCGCTGCAAAAGCCGAGCCCGCTGAGGCAGAATCCTCCGCCATATCACCATCTACTGATACACCCGACGCCGATGCTTCTCACCCTGAGAGTACAAGTGCCGAACATCGCAAGGCTCCAGCTACACTGCTACCTATTCGTACCTCTATGGAAGATCAAGCAAGCCTACGCATGAGAGAAAATGCTGACGCAGCGAATGGATCGGAAATTACTCCGATGTCACCAGATAAGAGCCCCAAAAATGGCAACGTGAAGAACTGGTTGAAATCAAAGTTCTCAAAGAGAAACAGTAAGATTGAGAAGACTTCTCCTAAAACCTCTCCTAAAGAGAGCCCAAAGGAAGAAGGATTTGTTGGTGGAGCCGCCTACACGGGAGGTGCCACGAATGACAGCACGGTTAGTCTTGGTGCCAAAAGCTCGTCGGTCAGAGACGTGGCTCTCGCTGGCAAGGAATCGGATGTGGAACGACCGGTCACTCCTCCGGCTGCCGAGGAAAGAGTTGGACGATCAACGAGCCGAGTTTCGACAGTCTCCTCGCTGAGTGATGCGGAAGAATTCCAGGAGGCGACGGATCACTTTGATGCCGAGTTGACTCCACCACAACCCAAATTTGTGGCAGATAAGGCTCACAGCCCGGCGAGAGACTCCAAGTTCAAGGAGATCATTGACTAGGTCAGGAAGAGAAATGAGCACACATTGATATGGAGAGGGCAGATATACGTATGGTTGTGGAATTGGTGGAACGAGGGAAAGGAGCGTTGATATCTATTTACTTTTCAGATTTCCCTTATTGTTTAGTTTTACAAGCGACACACCGGGGATGGCAATTGGGTAAGCGATCAAACCTGTAAGATTAAGTATACAACGAGCCGGACTGTGTATATACGATGTAGTCCGACTTGGTTGGAGCGGGCGTCGAATGAACAATGCTATTGAGAATCAGAAGAAATGTCCCTTGTGATGAAAAGCAGTGGTGCTTGTGTCATGTAATTCATATATAAATGCTTTCTGCCTAGACGCCTGCTTCGTGCTTTCATGCCTCTACTGAGTCTTATGCCATAGCTCCAAAATCCAGCTTTCGGGCGATCTTTGCCGTGCGGTCGTCATCTACGACTCCTGGCCTGCGCTTCAGATCCGCCACCACGGCCTCCTCACCACCCCCCTTCTTAGGCAGGTCTACGTTTCTTGTCGGTTTGGGCTCAGAAGCCCACCACTCGTGCTCCAATATCTGCCGCGCCGTGATGCGCTTGCTCGGATCTAGAATTAACATCTTCGACAAGAGGTCACAGCCCTGCGGTCCTGCTGTGAAGAATTGACTCAGGTAGTAGTCCTTCCCATGTACAGGTATCGGCGGCTCTGTCACCGTGTATTCGGGGAGCTTGGTGACGCCCGGCCAGTTTTCCTCGGTAGGTGTACCGACTGCTTGGGAGATGAGGTTGATTTGGTGTACTTCGGTATCGCCCGCTATATACGGCAGGCGCATAATGAGTTCTGCGAATACTAGGCCGACAGACCAGATGTCTACAGCTCCCGAGTAGTGGCGTGCGCCGAACAGTAGCTCGGGCGGCCGGTACCATCGTGTGATAACGTTAGAGGTCATTGGCCGGTAAGGATCTGCGAACGACCGCGCGAGACCAAAATCTGCGAGTTTGACTTCACCATCGGAAGCAATAAGCAAATTGTTGGGCTTGATATCACGGTGCAGTACGAAGTTTTCATGACAGAACCAGATTCCACGGGAGAGCATCCCCATCCAGGCTTTTATGTCAGCGCTTCCATAGCGAATGTTCTTTTTGTCTTTAATCAACATCTCTAGATCGCCCAGGGGAAGGAACTCGAGGACCAGATTTAGGTTCTGGTCTTTAGAAGAGAAAACCCCGAGGAGAGAAATGATGTTTGGGTGGGAGAGTTCTTGGAGATGCTTGAGTTCGCGGATAGCGTCCGGTGCCATGCCTTCGGTGTATTCTTTTTGGATCTTGATCTTTTTGATCGCGACCTGTTGGGAGGGGTCGCTTTTTAAAGAGCCCAGGTAGACATTGGCGTATGTTCCTTCTCCTAGCTTCCGACCTTTGGTGTATTTGTTCTTTTCAGCTTCGTTCATCTGCTCTGCGATATCGTCGACGGGGCCAGGTGAGTCTGCAGGCGTAGTTGCCATGGACGAAGCTCCCAAGAGGGTAGGACGAACGTCGAGCATCTTTGTATTTGAGGTGTGCTCAACCACGGGTGAGGTTATTGTTTTCGCCATGATTGCTTGATGATCTATCAGTGCCAGATCATCAGAGGTTCTGCCACTCCCTAGAGGTGCGGCATGGAAACCTGGTGAGGATGAGGTGCGGATGGTTTTTTTGATGTAGCTTTAAGGCTGAGGTAACCGTGCAAGGCTGAATATCGATAACACTCACAAAAGCCATGCAATTGAGCATGACCCACCTTTCTATGGATCCCCGGATCTGATTTGCTCGGACAATCCGAGCAATGATTTACTCCCGACCCGAGCAGAAAAGTCGGGAAGTTAAAGTGTGGGAGATTTGAGTCAGTCTGGGCCATCCTCGTTCCTGACGTCACTCCCACAGAAGAACGGCATTGAGTTTGAAAGGCGCGACAGCGAACATCTATATTTTCTGCAGCACGATGCAAGTCAACCCAATCAGCAGGCTGGCTCAGCCTTAGTTGCAGGTGTCTTATATCCATTTTATATCCATTATTAAATCCATCTTAATCCCTGATGATGTCAAGCATACAGTAGTAGTGATGAGCAATCCATTGAAACGGACTACCAGGTAGATTGCCAGGCAAGCGCAGCCAGATTCATCACGTCGGCCAAGCGTCATGAGAGCGCTACTACCGCAAATCTGTTGATATACTCGGGAATGGCCCACTCGCTCTTCTTTTATTTTCAGACATAATATTGATACTTTGAGACTCTGTTCCGTTTGCTTTTTGCTCGTCTCTACCTTTGCCCTCCGTTGAGTGGTACTGCCGTCAATCAGTCAATCAGTCAATCAAATTTGCATCGTACCTATACAATACCGTCATCATGTGGGGAGTATCATACTGGGTAAGTCAATACGCGCTCATCTTGCACTTCCCAGGCTTCGGAATCGCCTCAACCGTACCAGAATCTAATCAATCATCCAGGTCTTCCCGGTCATCTCCTCCCTCTGCTGGTTAGGTATGCTTATGGGCCTCCTCATCCACTGGAACGTTGACGGAAAGCCACACTATCCATCCATGGATCCATCGCAGAAAATCGCATACATTTCCGATGTAGGCGCCCAATCCCTCAAACCGCTCTTCATCGCCGGTTCGTGTGTGACCACTATCTTCCTCGATCTCTCTTTCTTTTCTGAGCGCTTCCTACGACACAATGGCCGACTCGTGGCAAACACATCGTTTTTCCAGAAACTCTTGAGTTGGCTGAGCCTGTTTTTCGCTGGTGTGGGAACGGTGGGCTTAATATGCCTCAGCATCTTCGACACTCTGCGCCATCCTACACTCCATGATCTTTTCTTGCTGCTCTTCATTGCGGGATACGTTATTTCTGCAGTGTTTATATGCTGGGAATACCAACGTTTGGGAATACGTACGTTGTAAATTCAGATGCAAACCCTCAACTACAAGCTAATAGTATCTATAGATTTCCGCCAGCACCAAGTCCTCCGCAATTCCTTCTGGATCAAGCTCGCTTTCATTCTCATCGAAGTAGTTCTCGCAATTGCCTTTGGCACTTGCAATTTCAAAAAGATTTACGACGCCGCCGCCATTCTCGAGTGGGCAATCGCCTTCGTCTTCACCTTCTACGTGCTCTCCTTCATCTACGACCTCATTCCGGCCGTCAAGACCAAGGGCGCGCCTTTGAATCGCCCGACCGAGATGGCATTAGAAGCCAACAACGGAGAGACAAACAACGCGCATGGTAGAAATACCGCGGAGAGCGAGAGGACGTTGGGGAGGAACGACGTGGGGAATGTTAATGGGGCCAAGCCTGCGGTGGGGAGAAACTTTTAATGGCGAAAAGTTTTAAAAACGGCGAGGGGGAAGCCATGGCGTTTTGGCAATTACACATGTGTTCAGCATAGCAAGCGGAGTTTGGGTGTGTATAGACAGCAATGACTTATTGGATTGTACGACATAATAGATGAGTGGATAGGAATTATAGATATAATGTAACCCCAACAATACCTACATGTTGCACTACACGCGAGAGGGTGATTAGTATAATGATCAGGTCAACCTATGCCCCCTTTGCTAATATAATGAAGTATTCTTGTTAAAAACCTTGTTGTCATTATATCATATATTTTTATTCATCTTTGGTCGATATACTCAGGTATCTATCTATCTATCCAAGATTTTTACATAAGACTGCATCCCATCCCGTACATTGAGCGTTCCACGTCTCTTTTGACGGCATACCAGTCCGCTCTCCTCTCTGCAAATTCATAGACCTCTTCCGCCCGGAATATACCATAGAAGCGGTCGCCATCTGCGATAATGGTAGCCATTTCTTTGGCATGCTTGGCTTCGATCAGGTAAATCTGGCTCAGCTCTCGCAAAGCTTTGAAATACTGCAACAGGTCCTGGTTACGCAAGGTGCGGATATATTGGTAGTAGATGTTCATATCCGAAATCATCTTGATAGCTCCATCCGTTGAAACACGCTGTCGCTTGATATGCTTGCACAGCGCCGTAAAGAGCCGTAGCCCAACTTCTTGATTGAACACGTCCAGCATGTTCTTGTCGGTGCTACCATTAAGCATCTTAGTGTGTGCTTCAACAATAGACACAACTTGTTCCGCGGCTGCTGTAGGCCCGATACCAATGTCTGCTGCAGAACCGTTCGAGGCTGGTAATGGATTATAGTCGGTAGGCTGGGTAACTGTGGCGCATACGTATTCAACCTCGTCCATTAACACGTCGATACCCTTGTTTAGACCTGCTGCGACACGTTCGTCTAGCATTTGCTCGAATTTCTTTTTTGCTTTAACCGCAGGATCAAGAAAATCATTTTTGTCCGTCAGCCGAGTGGCAGCAAGTTGCTGTTCGTAAAATACATCTATCATTTGCGAGATCAAATCTCCAACATTGACAAGCTCGAGGAAGGTCACAAGGGGTGCAACACTTTGCTTATGCTCGCTGACCTCCCGAGGATTGTATTTGGAAAGATGGTCAACTGCTTTGTCGAAGCCTGTCTTAACATGTCTATTTCCAAGGATCTGAAGAAGGCTCACAAATACAGCCAAACACTGTTCTCGTGCCTCTTCGCCCGTCTGGCCTCCCAGCCGGACAAACAGAGCTGCTCGCTCGATACTGGACTTGGCACTATGTGTCAGATCCAATGCTATCTCAATGCTGAACAATGAGCGAATTCCTTCGAGTCTTGAAGCCATGAGAGCAGCTTTCGCAGCCAGTTCATCGGTCGGAGCTTCCGCAGGTAATGGTGTAATACTGCGGCTCCCATTGGCCTCTGTTCCGGGTGTATTTGGGCTCGATATTGAAGGAGATAGCCCGGGCAGGCCCATCGGGTGTTGCAAACCACTTGCTCGAACCGCTACGGGTGCCGCAACAGGTTTATTGGTCGCAAACGGGGATGAAAGTGGTAAACTACCCACCACATTCACAGGCATCATGACCACTTTCCTGAAGGAGCTCAGGAAATCTTTCTTGTCTGCCTGTCGATTGAAATTGCCCATAAAAAACGATTCGGTTGTGGCATCTTCTGCAGACAATTTATTCTCCCAATTACCAACCTCTTGCTCAGCAATCCTTTTAAAATAATCGAGCTCCTCAGAGAGATACAAATCTATATGAGGCTCGAATACTCTTGCTATAAGGGCCTTGACATTCTCAGTAAACTCACTTGCTGAGTGCTTCGAAGGTTTAAGCGTAAATCCAAATTGCATGCTTTGCTCGAATATTCCCGACACTGCTTTTAGATAAGATGGTATGCTTCGTTCGTGAGCCTCGTCGAATAATGGTGTAACGTATTCCATCAGTATATCTTCCCCTATCTTCTCCAATAATATTTGTAAAACATCTGTTCCAGCAGGAAATACCCGATCGATGATGTCAGCTTGCTCATTAATCTTTTTTGATAGAGTTTCCAAGAAGGAATGCGATGGTTGAAGGTCTATAGCTTCGGAGGAAGCTTGTCGTAAGCAGTCCATGGAATTGGTGAGTATTTCTCTGTCCGAAAAGATAGGATGTTTTTGAACAAACAGCTCTATTCCAGCGTGACCTCCATTGAGCACACCAAGTACATTGGCATATCGACGCATTCTGCCGTCAATATCCCAAGCCTCATATCCTTGCTCAAACTCTCGCAAGACAGCGTTTTCAAATATGCTAACCATGGTGACGAGCTTCTCCTCTCGCTGTCTCCAGCCCTGAGCCCAGTCACTTTTACAAAAAATTAATAAATGTGAAAGCATCTGCGCTTGTTGCTCTGGGTCTCGATATACCCGAAATAAAACGGGATCATTATGACTTTTGGACCTTGCAAGGTCAAAGTAAAATGGTGCTAAAGCTGCGTAAATCCGGCCATACTCCTTTCTCGCGGAACCACGTATTGATCTCACATCAGTGAACACATTTAACAAAGCCTCCGGATCCAGCATTGGCGCCCGTGAACTCGGCAATTGTCTTTCTGCAATTGGTGAAGACATATGCATAGCTTCAAACCCATCGATAGGGTTGTGCCCAGTTTCAACAGATATCTTCCGTCGCTCTTCCTCCAACCCCGCATCGAAAAGTGTCGTACTTGTTTTGTGTATGCCACCATCAGAATGCCCGTTGACACCTATTCCCGCTCTCTTTCCCTGCTCCTCCGCCCGTATTCTCATCATTTCTCTCTTGGCTTTTAGAGCTTCCTCAAAGCGTTTTCTGGCTTCGCCATCGTTCCAAACTCCCATAACTTTCAATCGCTGCACCCATCGTGAATCCTCGTATACCATTTCCTGCATCCGCTTGCAGGTACGGGAGAAGCTCATAAGGTCTGGAATCGGTAGGTAGTCGAGGATTGTTGAAATGATCTCGGCAGGGAGGATAGGCTTGCTTTCGATCATCTGCGTTGCTTTCAAACTCATTAAAACATTCTTCCTGGGTCCTCCAGTAACTGGAGCCCTTTTGAAGTTCGACATATTGACAACGCCCGCCGATTGTATCGTTGACAGTTAATCTGCTTGTGTCCTGTCCTCAAAGCCCGAGTAGTACAGACAGGCACGTTGTCATAACAGCTCGCGTGGCTTGGGTGGGTCGTTTCCAAACATTATCCCCTTCGCTTACTATACTCCTGCCAAGACCATGCGAGACTGATGATTTCGAACTCTCCTCTTCAGTTCCGAGGTGAGCAATTAGAACGGTAAGAACTAGCTATGCCATGCTATGCTATGCCATTCTGCCAAATATTTATGAGCCATTTACTTCACTAAAAGTAACTGTTCTTGCAAAACTAATCTGATACCCTTATGTAGACAATGAGAACAAACCTCATACTTGATAAACAACCCTGAATCTACCTGTAGCACTACTAGATTACGCTGAATGTGCCGAATAACGCCGCTTACCATTTCGATATAATATCAATAGTGATGATGTTGAAGGAATATCCATGGCCGCATTCTTGTCCTTCAAATTTCACAGTATTAAATATGTAAGGCAGTCGGATAGGGTATACCTGTAGCATTTACTATCACATGGCTCCTAAATGATTTGGCCTAACTATCTTAACTTTGGCACTAATGGGTTATACTTTTAGGAACAAGAGTCCTCACCATGACTTGATACCGTGTGTCAGAAAATGGCGCTTTATATCTCAATACGAGGCCCAAGTTGGTTCATCCGCATACATAGCTATGTTGACTTCCGGATGGACTACTTAAATGGTAGGGAGAAAGTTTAGATCTCCAGCTTACAATGTATGGCCCGCAGAGCCGCGGGAAGTGGGCCCCCACTATCCCGAACCTAAAAACCCAAGATGACCAATATCTCTTTGCTTACAAACAGGTAGGAAAGAATGGGATGTACTGTATTAGTATGGATGGATACAAGATGATCTCTTCACGGCACAGTGATTAGATACTATGGATTGCCGATCTAGCCTTCTTAGGAAGTTACAAAACTAACATACTCGAACTTAGTTCTATCTAGATAGATCAGATTTCTGCGTTCTTGAAATGAAGCTTTCACGGTACCATTGATTGATCAGCTTCCGAAAACAACACACAACCAGATAAATATGGCAACTTCATTACTATGAACGAAGACTAACATGGGTCATAACATTGGTATGAATATGAAGCCATCTTGTTCCTTACAAATTTGTCTGGTTTATAATGTTTGAATCCTACTTTCCAGATACTACAGCATTCTGGATCATACGAAGATTGATACGCCAAACATAGCTAGGCAGCACACGAACACAAGAGTACAAGCCTTAATAGGGTACACTCGATAGCTACAGTATTTACTACTCTTCGTCTTTCCACCAACCGGATTTAGTCGGCATCCGGCAGACATAACTCCTCATCTTTCATACCGCCACTTCAGGACGACGCCAATGCTGACGCCTCAGTATCAGGCAACGAAGACGGCGACGACAAACGAGGATTTGAGAACATCCCGCAAACCCTAACAGCAATCGATCGGCTAGATCCATCCGAGGCATCGTACTTCGCTCTTGTGAAGAAAGAGAAGTGGGCTCACAGCCTAGACTATGACTTTAGTCATGTAAATAGGCCATGAGTAGCCAAATCGAGAGAAAAGGCTTGTTTTTAGCCACCAGAATTCCCCGCAAATTGTCAAATTCCATAATGATGCCCACACTTTATCGATGTCTGCGGTTGCCCATTACTACATCTAGGACAGTGATTGTCGGTAAGAGTAACACAGCATGCATTTTTTGAACTCCGAGCTCCGTACTACATTTAATGCGAGCCTGTCCGGAGTAGATGTAAGCCAGTGGTGGTGGGTGGAGAAGGAGAGAGATGAAGATTCTACACTGGAGAATAGCTGGATGTGCAGATTGGAAACGTAGGTATTTCTAGACTCCTCAACTCCCATAAGAGGAGTTGGTGCCCAATGTAACGGGGACTTGAAATCCGTATTCAATCTATTGTAGGATAGGACATTGGTGTATCTGGTTAGTGTTGTATGTGCCATACTATAGATGTCTTCCATTATGTGCCAGTAGCACATTTGGTTTCCCGTACAAATATATGTTCGGGCCCGAGAGATGATAACGCCCCCCAGTCATACAGTCTCTTTCCGAAGAACGAGAACGCAACTAAAAATGTACGGCTAGTCGGCATAGGAAGGTGATGCTTGCTGTGGCCGGCGGGCAATATGTACCCAGTGTAGGTGAATCATGTATTTTCTATTTTCAAGCTGACTGCCCTTCTCTCCCTCCCTCTCGTTCCTCTCAATTCTCTCATGGATCAACACACACCGACAGGTTCTTGACATTAACAATGGCTGACCCCGGCCAAGAAAAAGATTATGGACGTCCAGTGGACCCTGTCGCAGATTCAGACATCGCCCATCAGGATGAACCTGTTGATGTCGACGGTGAGGAGGAGGAAAAGGAGTACCTCGCAATAAATACTCAGAAAAATACAAGTAGTAGTGATAATGAGACCAAAAGTCGCATGGCACTGCAGCAAACCAAAAGCTATGCCACCACCGCCAGCGCTGTATCGCAGACCTCACAGCCAGTCCATGAGAAGAAACCATGGTACAAAACTGCTAATCCATTGAGATGGGGAACACCACCACCGATCCCAGAGACTCGGGGCGTCTCAAAAGAACACAATGCTAGCTTTCTCAGCATGCTATTCTTTGGTTGGATTGGGCCGATGATGAGTGTAAGTCTTAAACATACGATCGAAAACTATGGATACTAATTTTTGCTGGCAGACTGGTTACAAACGGCAACTGGAACAAACCGATATATGGACTGTGAATCCCGATCGCACGGCAGAAAAAATGACACTTAAGATGCAAGCGTCGTTCAGGAAAAGAGTGGCAAGAGGAGACAAATACCCGCTGTTGTTTGCCTTACATGAGACTTTCCAACGGGAATTTTGGATTGGAGGGATCTGCCAGTTCTTTGCAAACCTGTTTCAAGTGATTTCCCCGTTCACTCTACGATATCTCATCCAGTTCGCCGCAGACGCTTATGTTGCCCAAAGGACGGGTGCTCCCGCACCGCATATCGGGAAAGGACTAGGCCTGGTGATCGGAATTACTTTCATGCAGATATGTCAAAGTATGGGAACGAACCATTTCATATACCGCGGAATGATGGTTGGTGGTCAAGCCAGAGCCGTGCTGATCTCTGTGATTTTTGAAAAATCTATGAACATATCGGGGAGGGCGAAGGCCGGTGGTCGCGAAATTCGGGAAGGTCCTGAGACCGAGTCACAACATAAAGATCACATAAAAGAAGGTAAGCAGGCTGAGAAGGATGCCGAAAAGGACAAGAAACCGAAAAAGGGTGGCCCAAAAAATGCCCCTGACACTGGTCGAGGTGTAGCAGGTGATGGAACTGGCTGGGCAAACGGACGTGTTGTAAATTTGATGTCTGTCGACACATACCGTGTAGATCAAGCATCCGGCATGTTCCATTTGATCTGGACTTCCCCAATTGCCTGTATCGTGACACTGATTCTTCTCCTGGTCAACTTAACGTACAGTGCGCTTGCTGGTTTCTCGTTGCTGGTCATTGGTTTGCCATTGTTAACAAAAGCCGTCAAAGTCCTCTTCGCTCGAAGAAGGAATATCAACAAAATCACCGACCAACGTGTTAGTTTGACACAGGAAATCTTGCAAGCTGTTCGATTTGTCAAATTCTTCGGATGGGAGAGTGCTTTCATTGGGCGTCTCGAAGAGATCCGCAATCGCGAAATTCGCTCCATTCAAATTCTACTAGCTATTCGAAATGCTATCAATGCTGTGTCCATGTCGCTCCCCATCTTCGCATCTATGCTCGCTTTCATCACATACTCCCTCACGCGCCACGATCTGGCTCCAGCTCAGGTTTTCTCGTCACTTGCGCTTTTCAATTCTCTACGCTTGCCACTTAACTTGCTTCCCCTGATTATCGGGCAAGTCATTGATGCTTGGTCCTCAATATACAGAATCCAGGAGTTCCTCCTTAGTGAGGAGCAAGAGGAAGAACCCAAGATCGATGTAGCAGCAAAGAACGCTGTGGAGATGCAGAATGCAGACTTTACCTGGGAGCGAACCGCAACCCAGGATCCTAGCGATAGCCCTACTAAAAAACTTACAAAGGGCGAGCTCAAGATTGAGAAAAAGGCTCAGAAGCAGGTAGTGAAGGACGAAAAGGCTGCCAGTAAGCTGAAGGAGGGCTCTTCGTCAGGAGACAGTACACCGGATGATGCAACCACTCTCACTGGTGACCAAGATCCGTTTAGACTCCATGACATGAACTTTTCGATCGGCCGGAACGAACTAGTCGCAGTCATCGGCAGTGTGGGAAGTGGGAAGAGCAGTCTTCTAGCAGCGCTTGCAGGAGATATGCGTAAGACAAAAGGTGATCTGGTTATGGGTGCAAACCGTGCGTTTTGTCCACAGTACGCGTGGATTCAGAATGCGACAGTAAAAGAAAACATTCTTTTTGGGAAGGAGTTTGACAAAAGCTGGTAAGCATTAGAAACCCATCAGTTATCTGCATTCTAGATCGGCATCAGGAAGCAATCGGGTCACGCTGTTACATCGGAAGTTGTGAGACACGCAGAATTCTGAGAAAAAGACACATGACTTTTGACAAGTCTAGAGACTTTGATTTCAAGTTTCCGTCTGGGTATCTCACAGCTTTCAATGTATTTGCGCCGACTTGCATTTTGCACTCGGCCACGAACTACAATCTTTCCTGATGAACCCCTTTTCTTAAGCGAACTTGGCAGCCAGTCTAACTAATCTCCATTACTAACGTTACACAAGGTACCGACGAGTTATTGATGCTTGTGCTTTACAACCCGATCTCGAAATGCTTCCTCAAGGTGACTTGACTGAAATCGGTGAACGTGGTATAACGGTGTCTGGAGGACAAAAACAGCGGCTTAATATTGCTCGTGCTATTTACTACGACGCAGACCTTGTGCTTATGGATGATCCACTATCTGCTGTTGATGCACACGTTGGTCGACATATTTTTGACAATGCTATAATGGGACTGCTAAAAGATAAAGCTCGGATTTTGGCGACCCATCAACTTTGGGTGCTAAATAGGTGCGATAGAATTATTTGGCTTGAGGAAGGCAAAATTCAAGCAATTGACACTTTCGATAACCTAATGAGAGAGCACCTCGGGTTTCAGCAACTCATGGAAACGACGGCTGTTGAAGAACAGCAAGAGAAGACTGTTTCCGACGATGAGGAAGTAGAAGAAGATACAAAGGTGCGAAAAAAGAAGCGCAAGGCACCTGCATTGATGCAAGCAGAAGAAAGAGCGGTCAAAAGTGTACCGTGGTCGGTCTATATCGACTACGTCGCCGCTTCGGGAAGCATGCTCAATGGACCTCTTGTAATCCTGCTCCTTATCCTGTCCCAAGGCGCCAATATTGCAACCAGTCTTTGGCGTAAGTACATACATTCCCAAAGCGAGCAGTGACATGGCTAATCATAACAGTGAGTTGGTGGACTAGCAACCAATTTGGTTATTCTAAAGGCGTATATATTGGGGTTTATGGAGCATTGGGGGCGAGCCAGGTCTTCCTGCTATTTGCCTTCTCGGTCTCCCTAACAGTCATGGGAACTTCGGCGAGTAAAAGTATGCTTAGTCGAGCTGTTTCTCGAGCCCTGAGAGCGCCGATGTCCTTCTTCGATACGACTCCTCTCGGTAGAATCACGAACCGCTTTTCCAGAGATGTAGACGTCATGGACAACACTTTAACGGATGCGATGAGGATGTACTTCTTGACACTTGCCATGATTACGTCCGTCTTCGCACTCATCATTGCATACTTTCACTATTTTGCGATCGCTCTGGTACCACTCCTCGCTGTCTTTCTCTTCTCCGCAAGTTACTATCGCGCATCTGCTCGTGAAATGAAACGATTCGAATCGGTTCTTCGGTCTCACGTATTTGCAAAGTTTAGTGAAGGGTTGTCAGGGACATCTTCTATTCGAGCTTATGGCCTCAAGGACAGATTTGTCAACGGCATCCGGGAAAGTCTCGATGAGATGAATAGCGCTTATTATCTCACCTTTGCTAACCAACGTTGGCTCTCTACCCGCCTAGATATGATTGGTAATGTACTAGTTTTCGTCACTGGAATTCTAGTAATTACGTCGAGATTTAATGTCTCCCCATCCATAGCTGGGCTGGTCCTTAGTTATATTCTCTCCATCGTTCAGATGATTCAGTTCACTGTCAGACAATTAGCTGAGGTTGAGAATGGCATGAATGCTACGGAGCGTCTTCATTATTACGGGACGGCTCTCGAAGAGGAAGCACCACTTCACACAATTGATGTTCGGAAATCATGGCCAGAATCCGGCGAGATTATATTCGACAACGTGCAAATGAGGTACCGCGAGAACCTGCCTCTTGTCCTGTCAGGCCTAAGCATGCACGTTAAGGGAGGAGAAAGAATAGGTATTGTCGGCCGCACTGGAGCTGGGAAATCCAGTATCATGTCGACTCTCTTCCGTCTAGTTGAACTTAGCAGTGGATCGATCACCATTGACGGTCTGGATATCAGTACGATTGGTTTACATGACTTACGATCACGCCTAGCGATTATTCCCCAAGATCCGACACTCTTCAAAGGTACTATACGGAGCAACTTAGATCCTTTTGGCGAACATACCGATCTCGAACTTTGGTCAGCCCTACGCCAGTCCGATCTCGTTACCGAGGAAGCTGCCATTGACGACAAATCTCCAGGACGCATACACCTTGACGGTATCGTGGAAGACGAGGGTCTCAACTTCTCCCTCGGGCAACGACAGCTTATGGCTTTGGCCCGCGCCCTCGTACGTGGCTCCCAGATCATTGTATGTGATGAGGCCACTTCATCCGTCGACATGGAGACGGATGAGAAAATCCAGAAGACCATTGTGACGGGCTTCAGGGGAAAGACTTTACTATGCATTGCACACAGATTACGAACCATTATTAATTACGACCGCATTTGTGTTATGGACCAAGGAAAGATTGCAGAGCTGGATACACCCCAAAATCTGTACGCACTGGGTGGCATATTTAGGGGCATGTGTGACCGTGGTGGAATCAGGAAAGAAGATATAATGAGTGCTAAAGAGGAGTAGGACACTAGCACGATAGTTAATAGCTTCACATAGCGGGTGCGTTGGTAAAAAATATATATAGACATAGCATTATTTAGAAATACTTTTCTGTTTTCTCTTGAGCGAATGGCCCAACTTTACAGATTGTATATAGGCAGCGCTCACTACTATTAACATATGTATTACGTCCCTATTTACCATCGCCTTTGGCTATTAGAGACATCACCATTGATATTCAATTCTTACACAAGTTGTAGTAATAAAATGCCCAAGCAACATGACAGCAACATTTACTTAAGTCTGGCCTGCAATGGTTTCTAATAAGTACCTTCGATATTGTCTAGGCCGATCTACCCTGTCCTGGCTAAGCAATAGTCAAATACTTCTATAGCTATGTATTCCAATATACCAGCTTCTTCTTCAGTCCCAAGGAAACTTAGAGCCGATGGATATAGACTCTCTAAATAAGAAAAGTGTGATTACTCCCGTTCAACCTGAATGAAAGAGTAGCTTGTGAAGCTCCTACAAAACATTTAATTTGTAGTTTCGGGTATCTTAAATATCCGAGGACTGTCAAACTTGCCTGACAGAAAGCATATAGAAGAAAGCTTAACTTTTGTGAAACTTCAGCTGAGCGGGGTGATATTGCTAGATGATATATTAGTTACAGCTACTAGCAGCACAGCAGTTTGATTACTGGAAGGAGAATACCAATTTCAACCCACATATTTGAGTTTCTGGACTTGGTGGTATACAAAAGTGTGAGAGTAGGTAGTAGCTTGAAGAGCTTTTAGTAATAGTTATTCATCATGAACTTGATGACCATACCAGGAATGACCAGTAAAAACTTTGATGATGCAGTTTTCGGTCTCTTAAATTAAGTACTAGAAAGCTATCGGTAAGCATACTTATTCGATAATAGCTCCTATCTTGATACTCTTTCGATTTCAAGTGGTAGTAACATTTGCGTTATTGTCTAAACATTAAAATTACGGCATAGAGCTCAACATTGTTAAGTACTAAGATCGAGGTAAATCAGTGATGCCTTCTAAATGTCATGAGAAATACAAATGTAACTAGCATCTTCAAGCAAGAGAATGAAGTGACACAGCCATAACATCACGTGAGAGTGCCCCTATTTCTCTCGCCAAAGCCCCTTAACCATGTCAACAAACAATCCGAACAACATGTGAAACATTGTTACCAGTGAGCCGGACCAACGTGGGAAGCCAGAAGACTGTCGTGTGCGCGCCTTCCTTTCCGTCTGATCCATTAGTCAATTAAAATCTTGTATCACCTGGACACATACTATCTGATCTCAGCCCACACCGAGCATCCCAATCTACAGATACGATCTTCGGGAAGATCATCAGCAGACCATCATAGGATCCAAATCCATAACTTTATCACGCTGCTCAGTGCCTCCAGCTCGGCGGCGCATTCCATTTTAGCTCCGGTGCGCACCGCCATTGCTCCGTAAGCCGTGCCAACACAGAGGCACACCAGCTCCACAGCCAGAATTCCAATCTGAGATCTGAGATCTGACAGTCGCGGGTGTAAGAAAAGGTCACTATACGTGATTGCCGGCTTCTCTCATGCGATTCTAACTCTCTAATTCTATTCGACAGGATCCGAGATGGTCGAAACAGGTGGACGGTATGACTGACCAAGTGATCAAAGTAGGCTTGGATAAACCGACCTAGCTGCGGTGGTGCAAATATCGTTTTTGGCAATGAAGTTGAACGATGGTACAGATAGTGACGGTCTTATCATATCATACGAGCCGTGCGTGAGGATCAGGGTCCTGCAAGTGTGGCCCGCCCCCTTCCGTTTTGTGTCCCACGAGCCTGTTACACGTCTTGAATAAACCAGGTACGGATCATGGGTGAATATGTCAACTTTGAAGAGAACTATGATATCTTTTTTATAATATAGTACGCATGTAAGACGCTGCGTTTGTTGTTACCCTACATCGTTAGTTAAAATTGGCTCAAAAGTGTTTCACAGAGTAGGAACTGGAAACATGATTTCGTTCGGGAGCAGATACCTGTCTAAGAACCGATAAGGCCGTACGGTAAAAAGGTACGAGTACCAGTCTTTGCTTGTTAGTGACACAGCAGATCGCTTAGCGGTAGGTAGATGGCAAACCTTCTTCTTCAGGTACATCGATAGCCTGAAGTCCCATTTTGTGTAATCCATCGCGTGGTTACCGTACTCCATGCGGGGTCCCACTATCCCCGAGTTGCACGAAATATTGTAGATGCGGGGTCACCGGCATCCTCGGTATAGCAGTGTGTCTTCTTCTTGCCAATAGTCGAGGCAGGAATCTTTATGCTGCATTCTAATGTCCAATGTCATTGGCCATAAGTTGACCGAGAACTCCTGTGCGAGAAATAAGATAATGGTATTCAAAAACGCTAAGCATACTAGATTATATTAAATATTCATATAAATGATGCACATTACGTCGTTGGCTTTCTCCAATTTCGGACTTACGGCTCGTCAACAATCGAGATTACCAATTCAAAAAAATCACTACCGCGTCTCAGTGGAAGCCCAACGACAGCATGCTTGACAGATAATACGATATGTCGAGTTGTACTAAGCTATCAAAAACTTGACAGCACCACCGAGTAGCACTCTCTATGTTGTGCAAATGCACCTAGAGCTGTTTCCACATTTAGGAGGTGTGTAGTCCTCGTGTGCAATATGTTGAAGCGGCGGCTTCACTTTGATTATGATGCAGGACTTTGAGCCGATGGAACTGCAGTGCCACGCCAGTGATTGGGGATGGTAACACTGCGCCGGCTACCTACCGTATGGATCATGTATAGCATACCAATGAAGTATAATTACCAGTTGCATGCTTATGCTTTGCTGCTAATATAGACATGAGACAGTTCTCGATTTGTGGTTGATTTGTATTGAGAATAATTGCCCGACTCCGATACATATGGCTAAGAAGATAGGAGAGACCGTAGGATTCATAATTATCCACGGGCTGTTCTAAAAGGTCCTCTTAACTTAGAATCTACAGCCCCGATCAGCCATTGACCTTTGTGTAATATACTTCCTCAATAAACATTCGAACAGCTTGAGTTTATAGGAAACTCGAAACCTTGTACATTGGTCTCTCGGCTACAGTTGTGATTTTACTATGCATGCTAAGCACTGAACTTCTGCAGATAGCGGAGAGCTACGTCCTAGGTTGCAGAACTGCAAGCCATTTCACGCTGCGTACCATGTGAGGTTGATCGGTACAGCTGTCAGGCGATAGGCTAAGTCAATACTGAGCTGATCGCAAGTGTGTATAGTCCTGCATATATTTTGTTTTTGTCCTCTCTTCACAAAGTGGGGGTTAAATCGTGGTCGTGGTCGTGGTCATGGTCCTTTCTGGATGTGACAGAAACTGTCGTTTCGACAAACTACGCGAGAATAAGCGAGGTACTATTCTGAAAACCGTATCTGCGAGTCGCAGGTGCCAGCGCAATATCTCCACCTTCTAATAACGCCAATTCACGTATTCATAGCACAATAGTAGCGAAACCAACCAAAGAACAGTGGCTTGCCATAGCTGTGGCAGCTTATTCATAGCGGGCAGGGTTTAGTGAGCTTCTCGAAGGATTTCCAAGCTTCCATTGTCTGACCGCCGATCAGAGGACGGAAGACAGGCTCAAAACCCTGCCTATCTGCACCGCACAGGATCCATACTTATGGTTTATGTTATGCAGACTTACGGCTGAAAATACTGCAACACACACCCCCGGACATGTAGCAGAAAGCACAAATACGATTGAGCTCGTTAGACATAGAGTAGCCATGTATCTCGAGGTGGGCGTGGAAGCGTACTGCGATTGGTATCACAATCAACCATCCTACGCGAACAAATCCAACCAACCATGATTGATGCTAGCACCCATGTTATGTTATCCTATCAACGCGCTGTGGGCTCACCATGCAATCTCGTGCGTGTAACTGAACACCAGTTCACAATACTGAATATCTTCTAGGCTGGTGGACAACGCCTGAATGTGTTGCGAGTCGGATGCTCCGCCTCTTATGCGATGCCCTCTGTGCAATCCGCGTCTGTATGGTATTTACTTACCGGCAGATACTGGCGCACTCTGAAATTGATGATGTATTCAACAGCCATCCCGTGATGCTGCGAAGCGATGTGCTTTCAACTCCCACTTATGTTCATGATCCTTATCTTATTAGCCATGCAATCAAACCAATTGAGGTTCATAGATCAGCCGCCTGGGCAGCAACTTGAACAACAATCTGGTTATTTTAAAAGGAAGTTCGTCGTCAAATCGGCACAGAAGGGAACTTGAAAGCGCGTCACGCTTGCTAGTACACGAGATCCCCAGCTATCCCAAGCGAACCACGGCATGGCTTGGAACCCGTCAGGATCGTGCCGCTAAGAACACATCCGTGTCCAGCACTCTGGTAAGGCTGGGATGCGGCAAGGGTATTATGCAAGGAAGGGTCCGCAGTAGCTGTGACTGATTTTGAATGACAAACACCGGCTTGCGTTGCGAATTTGATGTTTCTGCTCGATGTGTTGTGTTGTGTTGTGTTGTATTGTGTTGAAAATCAGGGAACAGCGAAATGGGACATGGCAATTGACATGGGAAATATTGGTATTGCCGTGTACCCTATCATCACATTGCCTCAGGTTACTCGGACTCTTCGATGAGCACAATCAATAGAGCTGCCAAGTGTGCTAAGTAAGTATATCAAGGCTGTTAACTTTGGCAGGTGCATGGCGACGGCATCATCAAAGTGCGTTTGTATGCCGTGTATGCAAGCTGCAACAAGCAGTTGAAGGCATTTTCATAAAGTAATGCACAGTAGGATAGACAGGTCTGTGTGTCACATGTAATTGAAGCTGAAGCGGTGCATCCAGATATTCATAGTAGCTCGAGAGACGTGGGAAAAAACAGGTTAAGTTAGAATTACCACGTTACCCTTCCCCTGTCGCACGTTTTTGCGCTCTACAGGGCTGGCAGATCTCTCCTGCGTGTTGCTGCTGCCTCCAGATACAAAGCCCAGCGAAGCCAGGGGATTGTCGATCGTTGACCAGCACCCATTCGCGGGATTGTAAGAAACCATGTTATACGAGAAACCTCCGCTATTTTCATAAATATTCCTAACCTGAAAGCACCTAGTTTTGCACTGCAGGGTCAACTGCCATACTGTCGCCTTCGCATCAATCAGTCATATTTAACTGTTCCCTATCTATGCAACTTCAGATGACGATAGCTGGTAACAGCAAGTAATCGTCCATCAAGGTTATCGCTCAGATTCTACCGTCAAGCCCCAGAGCCGAGCTCTGCTACACTGCGAGGTAAAAGCTCCAGTCAGGCTGCAACAAACACAGCACTGGCCCATAGCCTAATAAATAACTCGTATCAGATAACCAACTGTTTTAGCTTGCATGTAGTGCGCTGTTCATGCGCCCCGGATTCGAGTGAATATTGACTAGCGCAAACAGTGTAGCCGAACAAACAGCTCAAAATAGTCCTAATTATATATGCAACAGCTAGTGCCGAGTCAGATACGGTATATCTCTACCTGCAGCGTAATTCGATGTATCACTTAGCTTGCGGGGCATAACGCTTTATGGAGCCTGGTCGGATGAAACGGCTCCTGCTTGGTGGATGACTAGCAGACATACAGAGTAGATGATCCTCCCAAGACACTACTGTACCGCCAACGGCCGGCGAAACATCTGTCAAATATGGTCGATCGCTATGTGGCTATGACGCGCTGTTCAGCACACAGCAGTAGAACCTGGCTCCGCTCTCTCCGCTGTCAGGGGGGTTGTTTGTGTTCAATGTCCCAACCCGCAAAATCAAATTGACTTTGCGTGTGCGACTCGGGAGTATATTGCGAGGGCTTAAAGCAAACCACGATGAAAGTCAATCAAAAAGTTACTCGAGATATCCCGGTCGTTTAGAAAGGGGGATAGCTAGCCGGCGAATCAACAGCTGTGGTACAGGTACAGGCACAGGCTCAGGCTCAGGAAGACAGAATCTCGGCGGAGTTTGGTAGCAACCCAAGGTGCTCTGGTAGCTCACTCGTCCTCGCCCTTGCAATCAGCGGTGAATATCATAGGCCCCCTTACTAACGATGCAACTCGAATACCAGCGATCTCATTGTACCGTTCGCGACAGCTTTCAGGGCTTTTTTCGTATTGTTCCTGACGGGACTGGTCGGTGGAGAGGTCTGGTGACGAAGGGTTGGATGGGTTGGATGGGTTGGATGGACTGGCGTCTAACGGGCGTGGCATGGTCGAGAGAAGAAGAAGACATCACGACCACCGAATTGCACGGTGATATCGGGCCTGCTGGCACTGAACATGCGGTGTGAGAATACCGAGACTGCTGTTTGGAGCCCAGTGAGCCATGCCCGGACCAGCAGGAGATGAGTGAGCACCTGGAAATGGGTTTCCATGAGAGTCGCTAAGCATGGCTGTTTTCCCTGTGAATGGTGACACCTCCTCCTCGCGCGGATGTTATAGGAAGCCTGCCCTCCTGCATCTCCCTTTCCTCTCCTGTACCGTCGTGGACTTGGGACTTTGCAGCACAGGATTGCATCTAGTGTTCTGCTGCTGCTATCATTATTACCATTGATATATCACTCCGACTCTACTGCAGCTCTCTTGCCGCGCACCACCCCCCATTCCTCCATTCCTCCCTGCATCGTTCGATACTCGACGTAAACGAAGGAGGATCACCAGCTCCTCCTCTCTATCTATCGCCTGCCAGTCCCTCCATCTGCGCGTGCTTTCAGCAGTTGAGACGTGCCCTGCCCTGGCTGTTTCCTGGCTGTTTCCTGGCTGTCCTCCCTCCTATCCCTCTCCCTACGACCACTAGGAACTGTGGCCGGATTGCGATCATCCTCGCCGACAGCATTGATTGCAGCATTTATTTGATTGCAGTCGCAGCAGCAGCAGCTAGCAACCAGCAGCCAGCAGCCCGCCAGCCTTACCTGTCCGTCACCCCAGCTGAGTTACTTCGGATCGAGTAAGTGGTCTGGTCCCAAACCCAACTTGTTTGGACGAAGCTTTTTCCACATCATCAATATCATATTATAATTATTATTATCATTATCACTATCACTATCATTATCCTCACTATCATTTTCCGACCCGGACTCCCGTCTAGTGCGACTCGACCGGAATTAGAATCTCTGGCAACCAGGGTCCACCCCTTCATCTCAGCCTCCCAGGGTCAACCCTCCACTCTCTCCTCCCAGTCTCCCCTAGTCCAAAACCGTCAAATTCCCTTTTCGTCCTTGCCCACCACCCAAACCCAAAACCCCAAATCCCGACTCTCCAGAGAACCACACACCACACGGCACGGCGCATTTCTTTCAACCTCCCTTCATCCCCCAAAAATTAAACATCAAACATCATCAGCTCGCCCTGCTCTCGCACATCCCGCCCTCTACCGACTTGATCTTCCCTTCGTCACGGCCCATTGCGAGTGCGCAATCACGTCTGCGACTGAGTGCACTGCCTTTCTTTCTTCTTGTCATCATCAGCTTGCGGGAAGCTGGCCTTGGCCTGGGTAAACTCAGCGTCCCCCAACCCAACAGCCAATTCCGAGCGAACCACCACCCCCGGCGTCCATTTTCGAATTTGGATAGGTGCATGCCACAGCAGATGCAAGAACGTCCCAAAGAATCATTTGACACCGCATGACTATACCTCCAAATCGACAAGGCTGATTCTGCGGCGCACCTCCATACCATACCAGACCATCCCCAACGGAGCTTCAATTACCCTTTGGACGCCCACGCCCTCACGCTCAACCCCCGACTCAGGAAGACATGCACTCAATTATCATCAGCTGTTGTTTATCTTAAACGCATTCTATCCAAAAAACCTCCGTTGCGAATTGCCCAATCTAGTGGCTCCTCGCCTGCGAGGCGCAATCATCGTCAACTTGCGCCATGTCATCGAATTCACCCCCCTCCCCGTCGCTGGCACCACCTTCTACCACCAACCTCCAAACATCACACTCAGTAAAGAGGCGCGCGAAGCCAAGTGATGTGCAGACGTCCTACCTCCCTCCGGGGTACTCCTCATCCGTCCCAGCATCCGCTTCCACGGTCACCACCTCCAGCTCGCTCCAAACCTCTCCCATCATGACGCCCGAAACCACACAACTGACCACCAACAACTCCTCGATACAAGGCTCACCGGATGGTCCACGTGGGCGGGAATCCGAGGTTCCGCTCATGCCGTTTGAACTGCCAGAATCCATTGTTCCTCCTGCAAACTCAAGAAAGTCGAGCCAGACTGCCATGAGCGAGGCACTAGCTATAAGAGAAAGCAGGTCGCCTGGGATCATAAGACGACTGTCGAATAGAGCGAGCAGGTTTGCCGGTCGACGGAGACAGTCCTCTACGACAGCAATGAGTAGAGATCATAGCACCGGACCGGTCATAATGCGACGGAGAAGTGATAGCACAAGCACCGCTCCAGAAGGCAACATCAAAGCCACCGCCTACTTTCCAGACTCCGACTCTGAAGACACATACGAAAATTATCGCGGAGAGTCTCCATCCACCTTGATTGGGGAGGGAGCTCATGACTTCCCAAGCACTACTTCATCCGTGACCCCAACTGTTGCATCAGCTTCTCCTAGCCCTGGTCCAGTTATACCAGCAATTCTGCTCCAAGGAACAGCTATGATAAAAGTCACTAATAAGAAAAAGAAGCTTCTAACGTTCGTCCTGGAACATGAAGCTGCGAAGGTGTCCTGGGATAAGAACCGTGCCTCAAAATCCTTTTATATCGACGACATCAAGGAAATCAGAGTGGGAGCTGACGCCCGGATCTATCGCAAAGAATCCGGTGTCTCCGATGCGGATGAGTCGCGTTTCTTCTCGATTATCTACGCCAATTCGGATAAATCAAAAAGTCGCCAGTCGAAAATCATGCATTTGATTGCCAGTGACGAACAGTCGTTTGACTTGTGGATAACGACGCTTGACGCTATTTCAAAACACCGTCAAGACCTGATGCAATCACTGTCAGCATTTCATGACAAAGCTGTGAAAGCATATTGGCGAACCGAAATGAGCAAACAATTCGGAGACACTCCTCATGGAGAGGACGAGGAAGACATCGATATCATCGGAGTAGAGAGGTTATGCCGCTCACTTCATATCCATGGATCATCGAATTATTTCCGTTCCAAGTTTGCTCAGGCGGACTCCTCACGATGTGGTCGCTTGAACTTTGCCGAGTTTCAAGAGTTCGTCAAACTGATGAAAAGAAGAGAGGACGTTCGGGCCATGTACCAAAATTTAACATCCGACTCTGACAAGGGTATCACGCTGGAGCAATTTCTTCAATTTGTGAAAGAAACCCAAGGCGAGGATATTGACACCGATCCGTCCCACTGGGAGGGAGTATTTGCCAAATTTGCTCGGCGTTCCAAATCCAAGTCTAAAGAAGGGGTTCAACTCGAAAATGGGAATGGCGACGCTCCCAGAATGAACGAAGCAGCTCTCTCCAGCTTCCTCATTTCTACTTTCAACGTTCCTCTTAAGAGTGGCCCTGCTAAGTTGAACCTCAATCGACCTATGAACGAATACATCATCTCCAGTTCGCACAACACGTATCTCCTGGGCCGTCAGGTAGCAGGTCAATCGAGTGTCGAAGCGTACATATCAGCTCTGAATCGAGGTTGTCGTTGTGTCGAAGTTGACTGCTGGAATGGTAGCGACGGTCAGCCAGTTGTGATGCATGGAAGAACTCTCACTTCGCAAGTTTCCTTCGCTGATGTCATGTCCACAATAAGCAAATATGCTTTTGTCAAATCGCCATATCCGTTATGGATCTCCCTGGAAGTTCACTGTAACCCTGAACAACAAGCAATTATGGCACAGATCATTCGAGAAACTTGTGGGCCTAAGCTAGTCACCGAGCCGCTCGACCAGTCCTCAGAACAGCTTCCATCGCCATCGCAATTGCTAAACCGAATTTTGATCAAGGTCAAAATGCCTAAAGTAGCAGAATTGGTTACTGCTGAACAAGTCACTGGACGAAGCAGAGGCAATAGCCTCAACTCGCCATACACCAGGCCGACCATACTGGATAATGGGGCGATCTCCGCAGGCTTGTTACCGCCACCTCCGTATCCTCGGAAAGCTCGCACCGTTCCCCTCAACCAAGTCAAGAATTCCGGAAGTGAAGGACAGGACAGCTTTAGTAGCAGCACCAGCGAGAGCGAAAGTATGGTCGACGACCCCAAAAAGAAAACCAAAACCAGCACTATCGTGAAAGTGCTAGGAGAACTTGGCGTCTATAGCGCTGGCCTCAAATTTACCGCATTTGACACTCCCGATGCAAAGAGATTCAATCACATCTTCTCATTCATGGAGAGCACATTCGACAAGAATGGAAGGACTCCAGAAAACAAACGGGCCATGAATCGACATAATATGCGATACATGATGCGGGTCTATCCAAATGGTTGGCGTGTTGCGTCTACAAACTTCGACCCGCTTACCTACTGGCGACGGGGTGTGCAAATGGTTGCCTTGAATTGGCAAACGTATGACCTAGGCATGCAAATGAACGATGCCATGTTCGCTGGTGGAAGTGACCAGTCGGGTTACGTTCTGAAACCAAAGGAGCTGCGAGAGATCAAGATGATGACCACCGTTCCTGAAGAAGCCGGCGAGGGTCATGTTAAACGAGAACGCAAGAACGTGAACTTTTCGATCAACATGATTTCAGCCCAGCAACTCATGCGACCCAAGGGGCTGCCCATTACCCGCAGTGTCGATCCTTATGTGGAAGTAGAAGTTTATCACGCGGATGACAAGTCGAAAGAAAGCAAAGGAGTTGTAGGTGATGGTGGACTAGATGCCTCTGGCAAGGACGGGGTTTCTGGCCTCGGAGCACCACACCGTCGCCGCACGCACATTGTGCAGGAGAATGGCTTTAACCCTGTTTTTGACAAGAAGTTTAAGTTTGATCTCACCACCAAATTTCCGGACTTGGTATTTGTTCGCTGGACTGTTCGATGCTCACCAGATGGGCAAAGCTATAGCGATAAAGGACCTCCCTTGGCTACATATACTGCCAAACTTAGCAGCCTTCAGCAAGGCTACCGCACACTACCACTTTACGACAACAATGGCGACCGGTTTTTGTTCTCGACACTGTTCTGTCATATCGAGATCAAACCAGCTACAAGCATTTACGTCAACGGGCCTGAGACCACCGAAAGTGTCGGGGTGCTCAAAAGCCTGAGCCGTACGGTCTTCAACCGTACCCCAACATCACCTAGGATTCAAGCTGACAATGGCCACGCATAACATATTGGCTCTCCATGAATTCTTCAACACCACATTGTACACCATATCGAATTTTTTTTCTTCTTGTACACATATTTTGCGAATTACTCAGCGACTACATGTCCATTTTCGAGTTTCATTTTAGCGATTATTATTGAAAGGCGCATAAGATACAATCTTTCTCGGGACCGGTATATCATCATATAGGAAGGAACAAAAGTGGCTCGCGCTGCGTCTGCATTTTCTGGGCTTCTAGCATCTACGATTAAGTAGTGTCTCGACACTTCACAAACCACTCTTTAGATTTTCTTTTGTCTATTTGCTTTATCATTTTTTTAATCTTTTTTAAGAACGGGCTGGTTTCGCTCTTCGTTGACCCTTATCTGAGCTGGACTGTCAGGGTATGAGGAGTTTTGGGGTACGGGGAATCTGGGACTTGGGATATGCATGCGAGAGAAACACCTGTATAGATACTACGATCGCTTTGAGCTTGATCGACCATGTTTTTGTCTTTTTAACTCTTCACCTCGATGATACTGGAAAGGCGGGAACTATGTATCGGTGAATTCGGGAGAAGAGGTAAGCGCAGTGGAGGAAAAGGGTATCTCATGATCACAGTTTAGCCTTCAGGCAACGTCAAATCTCATCATGATTACCTAGTACATGTCTCTCTACCTGCCTGTGCAATCGTGACCCCTACATCTCAAACCATCTCTTTCTCACATGCGAGATTGCCACAAAATGGTATTAATTAGTCACGTCTATGCGTGCCTCGGACCCAGCTCCACGGTTCTCCTTGTTCATCCACCTTGTCAGTCAGTGGATTCTGAACCCCCCCCCTATCTTTCAACACCTCAGAACTGCCGTCGGTATCTGAGCTAGTATGGGCAATTAGTGTTGCCCTAGTACCTGAAACGGCTCAACACCACCTCGACGCTAGTAGTCCGGCCCACCACACGAGGCGTTAATAGCTGCTCCGGCTCTCCGGCAGACAGCATCCAAACTTCGCGGCTCCCGTCCCAAGTAACCCAGCGACCGGGTTGCGCAACGGGGGTGGACCTTGCCAGTTGAGGGTGTCGAACATACTATACTACCAGTACCCGTACGTACTTGCAGCGGTGTCCTGTAACTGTTTGCTTAGGGTCTGCTGGGACCGGCTTGGATTCTAATTATAGCCACGCTTTTCCTTCGAGGGTTGGGGTTTTGTGTTGTGGGGTTGCCAGGGGGGGGGGGG